>Ga0209056_10001024_pt1 | contig 30955 bp, 35 predicted proteins | sample GraSoiAngelo_114_FD_185876 | JGI IMG/M metagenome (GOLD analysis project Ga0209056, IMG submission 185876) | Grasslands soil microbial communities from the Angelo Coastal Reserve, California, USA - 14_0903_13_40cm (SPAdes) (version 2) | ecosystem: Environmental > Terrestrial > Soil > Grasslands... | reverse complement strand
GGCAGCGGCGTGGTGCGCGTCGCTTGCTGCGGTCATGGGCAGGCCGCGCAGTTGGGCATAACGAAACGCGAACGTGTTATAGCGGCGCAGAGTGGTCGCGGCGTTGAAGACCTCCAGCGCATCGATCGGCAAAGTTTCGAGTGTGGCGAAGCGAATGCCGGCGCGGAACAAATCGTAGGGATGTGGAGGTATGGCGAGGCCACCGTTTTCGTGAATCAGCGCACAGACATCGCGCGCGGCGCGTCCCTTCAACCGCGCCGGCTCCGGCAACGTTGCCCCGACGCAAAGCAGATGACCTTCGGCGGTGGTGACTTCAACTCCCGGAATAACGAGGAAACCATCCACTGGCAATCCATCCTCGCGCATCAGTTCTTTCCCGAGCAGATAATCGATCGCGTCGCAAGTATTGTGATCCGTAATCGCGATGCCGTGCAGTCCTTTCGCCCGGGCGCTGGCAATTAAATCTTCCGGGCTGGAAACGCCGTCGCCGGAAAAAAAAGTGTGGGTGTGGAGGTCGATATTGAACGGCATCGCGCGACCACGCTAATTTGCGGTGCGAAAAATGGAAAGCATCGGTTTTAAGGAATGGTCACTGGTATGCGATGCACTCGGGCATGGGACGCAGTCGGTGATTTTGCGCAAAGGCGGAATTGCGGAAGGGCGTGGAGGTTTTTCATTTCGGCATCGCGAGTTCTTTTTGTTTCCGACGTTCTTCCATGAGCAGGTCGCGAAAGTGCGGATTGCATCGGCTGATATTCCAGCGCCGGACAACACAATCGCAATTCGGTGGTATGCAAAAGTGGAGCGGACACTGCGGATCGACTCACTCGCAATCGCGGAAGCTCTGGCTCTGTTGCACATCCTCTCGCCCGAGGTGGTGCGGGAACGTTTCGGCTACAAAGGAGACGGATTGAATGTCTCCTTCGTCCGCGTGTTTGAAATTTCCCCAGTCTGGGTTTTGCAAAATGCAAAGCGATTCAGCGGTTGCCGCTCCTGGGTTGAATTGCTCCCGCTGCCGGAAATGACGATGCGCGCTGTGCTCAATGACTCGGCGCAAACGAAACTTCGCGCGCAGTTTGATCAAATCAGCTCACCACCTCGAACAATTCTTCCGGCTTCGGGTCCTTGTGTTCGGCACCGCGATTGAATTGCAGATCGTAGAGACGGCGATAGTAGCCGGATTCGGCCAGCAGCTCGGCGTGGGTGCCGATTTCCTTTACGCGACCGCGGTCCATCACCACGATTTGATCGGAAGACAAAATGGTAGAAAGCCGATGGGCAATCGCCACCACGGTCTTGCCGGAGGCAAGGGTCTGCAACGCCAATTGAATCTGTTTTTCCGACTCGGAATCAAGCGCGGAAGTGGCTTCGTCGAGAAGAAGAATGGGCGCATTCTTCAGGACCGCCCGCGCAATGGCGATCCGTTGTTGTTGACCGCCGGAAAGCAGCATCCCTTTGTCGCCGACAACGGTGTCGTACTTGTGCGGTTGCTCCAGGATGAACTCATGTGCGTAAGCCATCTGGGCCGCTTGATAAACGTCCTCGCGTGTCGCGTCCAGCCGGCCAAAGAGGATATTGTTGTAGATGGTATCGTGAAACAGAAACGTGTCCTGAGTCACCAATCCGATCTGCTCGCGCAACGATTGCTGGGTTAGTCTGCGCAAATCGTGCCCATCGATTAGCACCGCGCCTGAAGTAGGATCGTACAACCGCAAAATGAGCGAAAGAATGGTGCTCTTGCCCGCGCCGCTCGCGCCCACCAAGGCGTAACTTTTGCCCGGCTCGATCTGCAAGTTCAAATCTTTCACCGCATCAGTCGATGTCCCGGTGTAACGAAAGGTGACGTTCTGAAAGTTGATGCGACCGTCGCACGAGTCCAGACTTTGGGCCTCCGGGGAATTCTGAATGGCGGAGGGCGTGTCCAGAATTCCAAAAATGCCTATGGTGGCTGCGACTGAGCGTTGCATGACGATGTGCATTTTGCTCAGCGTTTTTACCGGATCGTAGAGAAGGAAAATACCGCCGATGAGGGCCAAGAAACGCCCAGCGGAAAGGTTAGCGACATAGACGTAAAGCAAAGCCATCCCAAAGCCCATTGCGCCCAGGACTTCGATCAACGGCCCCGTCATCTCTGTCGATTTGACCATCCGCATGACGGCGCGGAATTGGAGCATGGTGCTGCGTGAAAAACTTTTTACCTGATGGGCCTCGCGAGCAAAGGCCTTGACCACGCGAATGCCGGCAAAAGTTTCCTGCATTGTCACCACCATTTGTCCCATGTTTTCCTGCTGGTTCTGCACCGCTTGGCGGGCGCGTCTGCCAAAAATCCGAATGGGCACGATGCAGCTGGGGAAGAGGACGAGCGTGGCCAGGGTAAATTTCCAATCCATGTAAAGGAGAACGCTCACTACTAAAATAATCGAGATCGGTTGTTTAAAGGCGTCGCTGCTGACCGTGCTTAGAGCCGCCTGCATCGCGCTGGTGTCATTGGTGATGCGCGACATTAGAACGCCGGCCCGCATTCGATTAAAGAAATCCATCGACTGGCCCGCGATCTTGGCAAAAAGCTGGTTGCGAATGTCGGTGACGACGCGATTGCTGACCCAGTTCATGTAATAAGCGTTGCCGTAGCCCATCAGGCTCCGCACGGTCATGACCGCGGGAATGAGAAGGCAAACGAAGACGATCGACTTCACCGATCCGCCGGCGTTAAGTAACTCTGGATGATGAGCGAGATTACCGGGATTAGGTGCGGCGCCGTGGAAAACGGTGCTGGTTACCTTTTGCAAAACTAGCGGCAGGAAGCCCTGAGTCGCGCCAAAAAGGAAACCGAGAGCGAGGCCAAAGATGAACCGCCATTTGTAGGGCCCGACGTAACCGTAGAGCCGTTTGTATGGCTTCCACGCAACTCGAATCGTCTCCCGAAATGGGACCTTCTTCTCGGCTTTATCCTTCATACGGCTGACGCCGCTGGCGCCGACACCATCAAACGCATAGCATCGATCACCGCTGTCGTCGAGATTTGCCTCATCGGTCTTTCTGCTTCGCGGGCTTGGAAATGGCGCAGCGGCTCGGGCGATTCACCGAACAAAATGGCCGCCGGGCTCTTTCGTGGCCGCCAATGAAATGGATTGGTTGGCCCAAACAGGATGACCTGTGGTGTTCCCGTCGCGCTGGCCAGATGCATGGGCGCGGAATCAACCGTGACAAGCAAGCGCGCGTGTTCGATTAATGCTGCCAGCGCCAGGAGATCGAGTTGCGCGGAAAAATCGAGCACAGAAATATGCAATTTTTCTCTGATGGAGGCGAGGTGCGCGCGTTCGAGCTCATTGCCGCCGCCTGACAAAACCGGGAAGAGACCGAGCTCGGCAGCGGCGAATTCGATTATTTTAGCCCAGCGTTCCGGCTCCCAAAACTTTTCCACTCGCGCTGAGCCCGGATGGAAAACGGCGAATGGCTGATGGTGAATTTGATCGGCGATGATAGAGGAGGCGCGTTGTTGCGCCGCCGACGGGAGATCAAGTATGGGGTCATTCGCGCCCGCGGAAATTCCGAGCGGCTGCAAAAGGGCGAGATAGTAATCCGCGGTATGCATTTGTTTCATCGCGCAATCGACGAACTCGTTGTAAAAACGCGCGCGGAATTTCGATTTGGTTTTCAATCGATCGGAAACAATTCGTCGCCGGGCGCCGGACAAAAACGTTACCCAGGCCGAGCGATCGTTGCGGGTGAAATCGACTACGCAATCGAAACCGGCGCGACGGATTTCCATCCATGCGGAAAGATCGCGCAGCCCACGTTTCGTTAGGAAAGTTTTTTGCAATCCGTGGATGGCTGGGAAAAGGGGCTCGCATTCGCGTGAAACAGCCAGGGCGATTTGCGCGCCCGGGAAATGTTCGCGCAAGGCCGAGATCGCCGGGGTTGTTAAAATGAGATCGCCGAGCCGGCGAAGTTGGATCAGCAGAATTTTCATTGTAGCGGCGGTCTATGAACGCCGTTGGAAGTGCTGACAATGGCTACAGCATCTGCATGGCCATTTCATAAGCCCTCAGCAATCGCTCCCGAAAATGGTCCCAGGTGAAGTTTTCCACTGCCCGCTCGCGCGCGGCAGTGCTCATTTCCGACACAATCTTCGGATTCTGGTAAAGATGCTCGATCGCACCGGCGATGGCGGCGACATCGCCCGATGGCACAATGATGCCTTCGATTCCATCACGCACCACATCGCCCGATTCGCGGGTGACCACTTGCGGTAAACCACAGGCTGCCGCCTCGTAAGTGACCTTGGCGCTCCCTTCTAACTGTGACGGAAAAATGTGGATCGTCGCCTGACTTAGATATTTTTCCACGTCGCGCGCGAAACCAATGGTGCGGATATTATCGCGCCAGAATTTCTTCAGGTGCGGTTTCGCTTCTTCGTGGATTGAACCGAGCAGCCACAATTCGGCGTCTTTCAAGTTCAGCCGATGCCACGCTTCGAGCAGATGATGAATTCCTTTGCGTTCGATCAGGGCGCCGGAAAAAACTGCGCGAAAGATTGGCGGACGTGCGCCTGGTTTGAAACGCTGGACATCGACTCCGCGTGGAAGATAGAAAAGTTTTTCTTTTGCCATCCCGCTCTCGCGAAAAGTCTCGGCCGCTCTTTCCGAAAGGACGAGCAACAGGGTGGCAAGGTCATATTCTTCGATGGAACGTTCCGAACGCAGGATAAGCTCGTTTTTCCAGCGCCCAATGGGAGTACGTTCCCCGGATCTTCGCGGTTCGGCCCGCGGGGCTACGCGCTCGGCAAAGTCCCGATGCCAGGTCGGAATCTCCAAAATCGAAGGAATTCCTTTCCCTTGCGCGACGCGCAGAGATTCCAGGCAATCGCCTGACCAGCTATGAAGCAAATCGTACTGGCCCGTCCCGAGCTGGCGCGATGCGATCCAATCGAGGTATTTTTTTTTCGCGCCATAATAATAAGGTCGATCGAGCGAAGAAAGCAGCCGCACCGGATGCCAGCGCAAGGATTGGATTTTCGACGCCGGAATTTCGTTTTGCCGATTGTCGTAGGCGATCGCTTTGCCCAGAAATCCGCCCCGATACGATGAGCGCAACGTTTCAAAGGCATCGGTGTCGAGTCCCCAGCCGCCGATGCGAGCGGAAATGGAGTAGAGCAAACTTTTCGGTAACCGCGGTAATCGGGACGCGATGCGCGGTGGCGCGGTGGGGTTTAGGGTTTCGCCCGACATGGGAAGAACTATTGTGCTGACCGCGTGCAAGTAAAGGCTTCCGAGAAACTGAACATTGGATTCGTCCGGCGCGGTTTTTCGCCCAGCGGCGGAGCCGAAGCATATTTGCGACGCGTTGCCGGTGCGCTGGTGGCGGCCGGTCACGAAGCGACGCTTTTTACGACCAACGATTGGCCTGAAAAAGAATGGGGCTCCGGCCGGATAATGCGGGTTCCCGGAGAGCGGCCAATCGCTTTCGCAGATGAATTGGAACGGATCAATCCGCGAAAAAATTGCGATCTCCTCGTCAGTCTGGAGCGGGTCTGGCGCTGCGATTTTTTTCGCGCGGGCGATGGGGTTCATCGCGCCTGGCTCGAGCGCAAAGCGCAGTTTGAATCAAAGCTCACGAAAATTGCGCGTCGTTTTAATTCCAAACACGCCGCCATTCTGCGTTTGGAAAAAGCATTGCTGGGCAATGGTGGAGCGCGTCGCGTCATCGCCAATTCGGCAATGGTGCGCGATGAAATTGTTCGCTACTACGGCTTTGCCGATGACGCGATTGATCTGATCCGCAATGGTGTGCGCGTTTCGGATTTCGGTCCCGCACCGCGCAAACGCGCAACGGCACGCGCGCAGTTGCGGATCGGCGTCGATGAAATTGCGGTGCTATTTCTTGGCTCGGGCTGGGAACGAAAGGGACTGCGTTTCGCGGTGGCTGCGATCGAGAAGTTGCGCGACCAGCAAATGCGACTGCTGGTGGCGGGTCGCGGGAACACGCGCAAATACTGTTCGAGCAGCGTGACTTTTCTCGGCGAAATCGAGGATGTGCGATTGCCGTTAGCGGCGGCGGACATATTTATTTTGCCGACCATTTACGATCCTTTCTCCAATGCTTCCTTGGAAGCGATGGCCGCGGGTTTGCCCGTGATTACGACCCGGGCCAACGGTTGCAGCGAGATCATCGAGCTAAAAGTGCACGGGTCGGTCGTTGATCGTCCGGATGACCTGAACGCACTGAGCGACGCGCTCCATTTTTGGAGTGACGAATCGCGACGCCTCACCGCACGCCCGGCCTTGCTGGAGCGCGCCACCCAGTTCGATCTCTCGCGGAATGTCGCCCATACCCTGGACGTTTTACTTCATTCTCGCGAGAGCGCGGAATCGACATCCGGGTAAATGCGAAAAACCTGATCGAGGCGCGCAATCTCAAAAATCGGTTTCACATTCTCCTGCAAACCGGCGAGCGCGAACTTGCCCCCGTATTTTTCAACCTTCTGCATCGCTTCGATCAGAACGGCCAGGCCGGAGCTATCGATGTAGCTGACGTTGCCCATGTCGATGACGAGATTGCGCGGCTTGGCCTTTACTGCGGCATTAAGCGTGGTGGTGACGCGGGGAGAAATGTGCAGATCGATTTCGCCTTCGAGTGGAACGACTTTTGATTGCGCAGGCATAATTCTGGATGCTGGATGCTAGATTCTGGACGCCGGATTCTTATCGAGTATCCAAGTATTCACCATCCCAGCCTCTTAATGACCTCGTCCGTGTCTGCCAGATCGTCGAACAAAAAATCTGGAGCGCACATTTGCAATCGCTTGCGCGACCAACTGCCAGTAGCAACCGCAATGGTGCGCGCGCCAAATGCTTTTCCGCAGGCGATGTCGTGCTTGGTATCGCCGATGACATCGATATCGGCCGCATCGAAATCGTGACCATGTCTTGTTTGAGCGCGTTCTCTGGCAAAAGCGCCAAGCTGGTTTCGATCATGATGGTCATCCGCGAAAGCGCCAAATTCAAAAAAATCCCAGAGACCGTAATACTGAAGCTTAAGCCTTGCGCCCTGTTGCAGATTTCCGGTCAGGAGCGCGAGCACGATATGCGGCCGCGTTTTCAATCGTTCAAGTAGTAGCTGAATGCCGGGCAGGACTCGTCCACGAGAGCGGGAAAGAGAAAGCGGAAGTCCATGGATGTACTCCTGGGCGAATGAGGCGATGTTTTCCTCCTTTGGGTCGACCTGATATTTGCGCAAAATATCGCGAATAATTGCGCGATCGGTTTTTCCAGCAATTTCAATATCGTGCAAATCGTCTTTCGCCCCGAATCGATTGTGCAGGGTTCTTTTCAGCGATTCGACCCCGGCCCCAGCGGTATTGACCAGCGTGCCGTCAATGTCGAAAAGGAGCAGTCGCTTTTTTGTCATGTCGAGCGAAGTCGAGACATCTCTGATTATTTTCTCAAAATAGCTAGAGATTCCTCGACTTCGCTATGCTTCGCTCGGGATGACAAATAAGGAATATCGGGGCCGTATCGCACCATCGCCGACCGGCTTTTTGCACATCGGTCACGCGATGACGTTCTGGCGGGCGCAGGAACGTGCATGGGAAGCCGGTGGCAAGTTGGTTTTGCGGATCGAAGATTTGGATCGCGATCGTTGCCGCAGAGAATTTGCCGACGCGATCATCGAGGATTTGCGCTGGTTCGGACTCGACTGGGGTGAAGGTCCGGACATCGGTGGACCTTTCGTCCCTTATGTTCAAAGCCAGAGGCGTTCTCGCTATTTGGAGTGCTGGGAGAAATTGCGGGCCGGCGGCTTTATTTATCCGTGCAAATGCTCGCGCAAGGATGTGGCGGAAGCTTCGCTCGCCCCGCACGATGAAAATGAGGAACCGATTTATCCTGGCACCTGTCGCCCGAGATCTTCTGCAGAGGCGGCCGCGTCGGCCGCAGCAGGAAAGAATTTGCAGGCGACACGCTTGCCGCCGCAGATATCGCTGGAAGCTACGGCTGAGGTTGTAACTGCCGCTGTCTCAGCGGCAGGACAAAGGAAACTGCTGCCAGTGACGGCGGCAGCTACAAGTACCGGGGAAACGCCAGGTGGGACACATTGGCGATTTCGTGTGCCTGATGGCGAGCGAATCGAGTTTGTCGATGAACGCCTTGGGAAACAATCGGCCGTGGCCGGTCGCGATTTCGGCGATTTCATTGTCTGGCGGCGCGACGATGTCCCGGCCTATCAGCTCGCGGTCGTGGTAGATGATGCCGCGATGCGAATCAGCGAAGTGGTGCGGGGTGAAGATTTGCTCGTCTCCACCTTTCGCCAGCTGCTACTCTATCGCGCGCTCAACTTAACGCCGCCGAAATTTTCCCACACGCAATTAGTAGTGGATGAATCAGGGAAACGGCTGGCGAAACGACATGGCGCGCTCAGTTTGCGCGCGTTAAGGGAAAGAGGCGCAGTCCCCGGAGAATTGCGCGCTCAATACATGCCCAAATCGTAGAACAATCCGCTCGCCAATGCGGTCATCCCAAGTAACGGCGAGGGATCGACTTCGCTCGGGATGACGTGTTTTTATTACGGCGCGGGCGCGTGCATTGTCAGCACCGCGACGATTCCCGCCACCAATGCCAGCAACGCGATTGCTGCCGCTATAAACAATGCGGTCCGACCGGGATCGCGTTGTTTGCTCCGAGTCCGGAATGGTGAGGCGTTGGCAAAATCCGCTGGACGGATGCTGGTTGTCGCTACCTTCGCGTCGACTTTTGCTGCGGCTGGCAGCGGCTGGGTCGCGCGCATCGGCGCGTCGCCTTCGAAACGCGCATCGACTGCGCCGAAACGAATGCGGTCTCCGGAATGCAATGTGATCTCACCAGTGGCGGATCCATTGACTCGTGTGCCGTTGGTCGAACCAAGATCGCGCAACTGATAAGCCTTTCCGGCGGCCCGTAATTCCGCGTGCCGGCCCGAGACAGAAGGATCCTCGATGTGAATCGTATTGTCCGGGGCGCGTCCAACCGTGATCAGCTGTTCGACCAGTTCGTAGGTTACTCCGCTGACGATCAACTTCGGCATCGGTGCAATATTGTAGGGCAACTGTGCCGGTTGCCAAGGGTAAGCACCGCCAGGCGGGAGTGGTTGCCCCTACCGCTGGTAGGGCGAGGATCCGCGGAGCCGTCATTCTACGCGCGGTAAATTGACCGCTCCAGCGCGCACCCGCATACTGGCGCCTCATGGCTATCGAGCACACGCGCAATTTCTGCATCATCGCGCACATCGATCATGGAAAGACCACCTTGTCAGATCGATTGCTCGAGCGCACCGGCACGATCCACGAGCGCGAAAAACAGGATCAGTTGCTCGATTCCATGGATCTGGAACGCGAACGCGGGATCACAATTAAGGCGCATCCGGTAGCGATGAAATACCGCGCCAAATCCGGCGAAGAATATCGCCTGAACCTGCTCGATACGCCCGGGCACGTCGATTTCGCCTATGAAGTTTCGCGTTCGCTGGCGGCCTGCGAAGGCGCGCTCTTGATCGTGGATGCCGCGCAAGGAGTGGAAGCGCAAACGGTCGCGAACATTCATCTCGCGCACAAACAGGGCCTCACCATTGTGCCCGTCATTAACAAAATCGATTTGGCGAATGCCGACATCGCTTCGGTTCATCGGCAGCTGGAAGAAATTCTCGCTATTCCCGCTGAGGAAGCGATTCACGCCAGCGCCAAAATGGGCATTGGTATCGATGAAATTCTCGAGGCCATCGTGGCGCGCATTCCGCCGCCCCAAAAGCCGTTAGACGAAATCCTCCGCGCGCTGGTCTTCGATTCCGTCTTCGATGTTTATCGTGGCGTGGTCGGCTATGTGCGCGTCGTTTCCGGAAAAATGGAAGCGTCCCAGGCGATCAAATTAATGCGCAATGACGCGCGTTACGAGATCAAGGAAGTAGGCGTGTTCACGCCTAAGATGTATCCGCAGCCGCGATTAAATGCGGGCGATGTCGGCTATTTCATCGCGAACATCAAGTCGACTGCCGATATGAAAATCGGCGACACCATTACCGACGCGCGCAATTCCGCGCGTGAGCCATTGCCCGGTTTTCAGGAAATTCACCCGATGGTTTTCAGCGGCATTTATCCGATCAACACCGGCGACTTTGAGCATTTGAAAACCGCCATCGGTAAACTGCGATTGAATGATTCGGCCTTCGTTTATACCCCGGAAAGTTCGGTTGCGCTTGGGTTTGGGTTTCGCTGCGGTTTTCTCGGGCTCCTGCACATGGAAATTATTCAGGAGCGATTGCGTCGCGAATACAACATGGACATCATCGCCACCAGTCCCAGCGTGGTTTACGAAATCGAAACGACGCGGGGCGAGACCGTGCTGATCGATAATCCGGCGCACCTGCCCGATCCAAGTCTGATCGCAGAAATTCGGGAGCCGATTGTGAAAGCCTACGTTCTTTGTCCGAATGAGAATATCGGGGACATCCTCCAGCTCATTCTGGAAAAACGCGGGCAAATGGACCACACCGAGACGCTCGATGCGCGCCGGGTGATGTTGCACTGCGAATTACCGCTCAACGAAATTCTGGTCGATTTTAACGACAAGATTAAATCGATCACGCGCGGCTACGGCTCAATGGATTACGAGCATTCCGGTTATCGCGCGGCGAAACTAGTGAAGCTCGATCTGTTGGTGAACGGCGAACCAGTCGATGCTTTCTCGACCATCGTGCACAAAGACCGGGCAGAGGGAAGGGGACGACAGCTGGCAGCGAAGCTAAAAGAAGTAATTCCTCGCCAGCTTTACCAGGTTGCAATCCAGGCGGCAATCGGTGGCAAAATCATCGCGCGCGAAAGCGTTTCGGCATTGCGCAAAAACGTGACGGCAAAATGTTACGGCGGCGATATCACACGAAAGCGCAAACTCCTCGAGAAGCAGAAGGAAGGGAAGAAACGGATGAAGAGTATTGGGCGAATCAATATTCCGCAGGAAGCTTTCATCGAGGTATTGAAGGCGCAGTGATTCCCGTTCCGGATCCCGAGCGAAAGTCGAGGGGATCCCGCTGCACAAGCTTAAAGGTAAGTTCAACGGGATCCCTCGACTAAGCTCGGGATGACCGCGGCAAGGTCGAAGCGTCTCCCTTTGTAAACTCTTTAACTTTTTACGTTGGCTTGCGCTGGCATCAGGAAAACTGCCGCGCAAAGAAATGCGAAGATCGCGACCGCGCCGGTCCATTCCCAAAAGCCGAGATGCCAGAAAACGGAATGCCGTAAAGCGTTCCGAATCAGGCCGGCCCACGACGGTTCCAGCCGGGTGAGCAGCAACAATGTTTCACTGCCGAATAATCCGATTAGCGGCAGCAGGGTCACGAGCGACCAGATCCAAAACACAGTGGCGGCGGTCGAGTTTTGAGCGCGGCCATACCATGCGCACAAGCACCCACACAGCATCGCCACTGCGAAACATCCGGCGGCAGTGCGGCCCAGAAGTTCATGTAGTCGCCGAATTCCGAATGTCTCGTGGACATGCTGCGGGACAACAAAACAAGCACTAATCAACGCAACGATTCCGATGGTAAAGGCGGCCGCGCTCATTTTGGCCATGCGTGGTGCAATCGATTGCAGGTGCCGGCGCAAGTGTTCGGCAAATAGCAGCATCAAGACGCCTGTGAGAGCAAGGCCCGAGGCGGCGAGCCAATAGTGACGAGGGTTATCACGTGGAGAAAGCAAGCTAGAGATCACCCGGTAACGCCAATCGTAATTGTCTGGGAACATCCACGCACTCAGGCTCAAGGTTCCAAAAAAAGACAAAAAAATGAGAGTCAGCAACACAACCATCGTCGATCTTCGATAGAACATCGGTGACAAGACAATCGCACTACGCAATGAGCCTCGCAATTTACTGAAATCGAGGAGGCGATTCGGATTTGCAAAGTGTCATGATCGAGTAGCTTTCGGCGCATGTTCCGGTCGCGCTCCATCAAACATGCCCGGCTGCTTATTCGCCATGCGGAGAAACTGATACGCTACCGATGCGACGTCCTGACCGAGACCGCCTTGGCTGATATTCGCCATCAAATCGAGGCAGTCGAGCGCTCCATCAAACAACGAGATCTGCCGGGGGTGCGGGAAAATTCCGAGCGCCTGGACGCGCTGGTGGCGGAGCATTCCCCCTCACATCGCGAAGCCGGCTGGAGGGAAAACTGCGAAGTCATCCTGGTGGCCATCGTGGTGGCGGTCGGAGTGCGTTCCTACTTCATCCAGCCGTTCAAGATTCCAACGGGTTCAATGCAGCCAACGCTTAATGGGATCATTGGCCATCCACGCACCGAGCCGGCTCCCAATATTTTGGGGCAGATCGCCGAATTCTTCATTTTCGGGCGCAACTATATCAATGTGGTTGCGTCGGAAGATGAAAGTGTCCGCGAAATCGTGGAGCAAAAGTATCTTTTCTTCTTCACTTGGTCGCGAATTATTACCGACCGCGGGACGCATCGGGTCTACGCTCCGGAGGCTATCTTGGCACACGATTTCCAAGTGGCGCCGGGTGCTCGCTACCAGCGTGGGCAGATTATCGCACGCGGCGCAATTGATACTGGTGATCAGGTCTTCGTGGATAAGTTCAGCTATAATTTCATGAAACCACACCGGGGTGACGTTTTTGTTTTCCGAACCAAGCACATCCCGATGATTCCAGAGGATCCGCAGACCGGCGCACCTTACTTTATCAAGCGCCTGGTTGGTTTGCCGGGGGACATTCTTCGGATCAGCCCCCCTTTGTTTTATGTGAACGGTGAGCCGCCGCGGCGATTCGGGTTTCAGCGAGTGATGCAAGCGAAACCTCCCTATCGCGGCTATGCCCTGGGCCGCCAATATTTGGCTAAGCCGAATCAAAGTTTCACTGTTCCTCCTCACAGTTACTTTGCCATGGGCGACAACAGTTATTTCAGCTACGACAGCCGCTATTGGGGTCCGGTGCCAGAGGAGAACCTGGTTGGGCGTGGGTTGTGGGTTTACTGGCCGTTCAACCAACACTGGGGATTGATCCGCTAAGGCGGAACTGGAGTGGTGGGGTAATGGAGTAGTGACCCAACCGACACAGCGATGATGGATAGTTTCATTACTCCATCGCTCCATTACTCCGTTACTCCATTCCTTCAGTCCTTCGCCCCGTCGCGCATCTACCCGCTCCTTGGCTTGCTCGGTGGCTACCTCCTGGTCATGCTGGCCAATCCAGTCAGGCTGGCATTGCGCGATGGATTTCGCTGCATCGCGCGTTACGAACGCATTTGGCTTACTTTCGCCCTTCTCGGCTTCGCCTACTTTGTTTTTCAATTCGTTGCCTTTAGTTCAGTCCCGAGGCCCTTCGAAATCGATTTCGCGGAAATCATTTCTATTGCTAACTGGAATTGGTTACCGCTTTCGGACGTCTGGCGCGAAGTCCCGCTCCCGACGATTGAAAGTGTGGCCGGCATTTTCGATAATGCTACGACCACTTATCCACTCTCTGCTCTCGCCGCCATCCTTTTTCTCGTTAATTGGCGCGGATTGCATCGCACCTTCTGGCGCGCCTTGTTCAAACTTTACCGTTGGTGGAGCATTCCGATCTATTTCGTTTTCCTCGTCAGTACCCTGGCGGCGCTCCTGAAACCGCTCGTCTATTGGCGGCTGCCGAATTGGAACAACGAAGTCTCTACCGCGCATCTTTTGAAAATTGCCGCCTCCATCGATGCGCTCTCGTTCATCTTCGAATACCTGGCCGGGGTTTATATTCAAGTTTACCTCATCACAGTCTGTCTGGCCTGGATCAAAGGGTTGAGTTTTCGGGAAGGCGCTCTTTTTGCCTTTGCCATGCGCAGATTCAGTTACGTCTTGGAATGGGCCGGTATTGTTGTGGTCGTCAGCATGCTGGTGCTGCGGCTGCCAATGCTGCTCGCTTATTTTATTAATGTGCCGAACGTGTTGGACTATCTCCCGCTCCAGCGTGTTTTCATGAGCGGGTTTATTCTCGCCTTTTGTTCGGTGCAAATTTCCCTCGTTCTGCACAACGAAACCTTGCGTGAGGCCTTCCGTGCGCATCGGCAATTGCTCCGGCGCGATTTCCGGCGCCTTATCTGGTTTTGTTTAATCTCTGGACTTAACTTTTTCTTGATCCTGGTGGTCGACGCCATGGTGCGCAGCGCCATCGCGGACCGGGCCGTAGCCATGATGATCTGGAAATCGATTTTCGTCTTTTTGCGTGCCTTGGTCACCGGCTGGCTCCTCGCTTCCTGGGTTGTTCTCTTCCGCCAATGCGAAAGCGGGCGGATCGCGCAGGAAAACTGGATTCGTTATTGAAGGAATGAAAACCAGCGATGCTGCCACCGAAATTACCCGCGCGAGCAAATCCAATCTCGCCTTTGCTTTTATTGCGATGAGCGGCGCGCGCCGGCGCGACATTACTACCTTTTACGCTTTCTGTCGCGTCATCGACGATATCGCGGACGATGACGGGCGCGACCAAGAGACGAAACGGCGTGAGCTGGCGATATGGCGCCAATCATTGCGCGGCGAATTTACCAACGAACCAGCACTGGCCAAGCCGGTTCGCCAGTTGCTCTCAACCTACCCAATTACGCCGGAGATGTTGGAGGAAATCATTACCGGCGTAGAGATGGACGTCGATATTCGGCGTTATGCGACCTGGGATGAGCTGCGTGTTTATTGCCACCGCGTTGCCGGCGCGGTTGGCTTGGTTAGCATCGAAATTTTTGGTTACAAAAACACACAATGCCGCGATTACGCCATTGTCCTCGGTCTAGCGCTGCAAATGACAAACATCATTCGCGATGTGGCGGCGGACCTGAAAGCCGATCGCATTTACTTGCCGCAGGAGGATTTGGCGCGATTCAATTATCGCGAAGACGATTTACGCAACGGCGTGACCGATTCGCGGTTTATTCAGTTGATGAATTTGGAGGCGGCGCGCGCTGAAAGTCTCTTCGCGGAAGCGACCAATTTGCTTCCACCAGAGGATCGCCGCTCGATGCTTCCAGCGGAGATGATGCGCTCGATTTACCAGGCGCTCCTCCGGCGAATGAAGCTGGACAATTTCCGAATATTCGAAAAAGATTACCGATTGAGTAAAATAGAAAAGGCCGGACGGGCGGCGGCGCAGCTGTTTAAGTTTTTTTGAATTTGCCGCGCCAAACATCCGTCTAGCGCTTTCATTACGAAACCTTAATAATGAATATGAAAACGAAATTGTTTGTTTCTGCCGTGGCGATGAGTTGCCTTACGCTGATTTTATCTAATGCGGCGATGGCCCAGATGAGGGAAGGTGGAAATTATCAGCAGGCAGGGCCGAAGGGATCTGAATCAAGCCCAGTTTCTAAGCAGGCGCAAGGCTCGGGTGGCGCTATCGTGGCAAAGCAGATTACTCCAGAAGAAGCCGCCAAAAAGTATCCGGCGGCGAAGGGGAAATATCCAATGGGCGAAAGAGATCCTCATAAATCTTCTGGCCTTGTCAACAGTCCATATCCGCCTCACACCGAGTTTGATTGTTCGCAGGTTCCGCACAATGGGCTCGTTCTCGATACCCGCGTGAACAAGGTCTTTGTCAGGCCATAGCTCTGTTCGTCATTCGAGTTGACCAGCGAAAACGGCGGATTTTTCGAATATCACCGTCGAAAACTTTCCGTCGCTTGCGGAGTTTAATTCGTCAAGAAATCACTTATGAAACGAAATTTTTTCACCGCTGTTTCGGGCATCGCGCTGAGTTCTTTCATTTTCAGTTCGTGTGACACCCCCACCGGAGCAGGCGCTGGCTACGGCGCGGCCGCCGGCGCCATTATCGGCGGCGCTGCCACCGGGCATGCGCGAGGCGCTGCCATCGGAGCAGCGGCCGGTGCTGCCACAGGAGCGTTAATTGGCCATTCCATCCAGGAAGAGCGTGCACGCGCTTATGGACCCCTCCCCCCGGGAGGTTGGCCGCTCGCACGTTACACCAATACGCCTGGGGTTTTCCGCAGCCCATATACTGGGCGGCGCTATGACCTGAGGGGTGTTCCGCCGGGCGGGCTGACCCGCGATATTGATACGGGGCAACTTTTCCGCCGTCCCTACGGCGGCTACTACTAATCGTTAGCGTTGTCAGGGGCGATTGACCTCAATCACCTTTGGGCGGGCGGTTCGGGTGAACCGCCCCTACCGTCTTTAGCCGATTCGAGACGGCTGCGCCTTTTCGTGAGTTGCAGGGCATTGGCTCGACAGAGTCTCGTCCTACCAAATGCTTTCGAGCGCGTGTTGGTAGGGCGAGGCTCTGCTGAGCCAAAGACGAAATCCGATCCCTTGCCCGGTTATCCCAACCCTTTCCGCAGCGAATCGACCAGCGTCTGCACACGCTCATCCATCTTGAGCAGCTCCGGCCAGGGCCGGTGATAGTTTTCGCCGGGCAATTTCCGCGTGGCGTCAATTCCCATATGCGACCCGATATTTTGCTCGGTCGGGGCGTGATCAAGTGAGTCGCTCGGGTTGCGAATGATCGTGCTGTCGCGCTCGGGATCAGTATTGGCACACAAACGGAAGAGCACTTCGCTGGTGTTGTGCACGTCACAATCTTCGTCTACCACCACGATATATTTGGAAAACATCATCTGCCCCATTCCCCACAATCCGTGCATTACCTTGAACGCTTGATAGGGATATTGTTTCCGTATGCTAACGAAAACTAGATTGTGGAAAACGCCCTCCGGCGGGAGGGTCATATCCACCATCTCGGGAAAATTCATTTTGAATACGGGCAGGAAAATCCGCACGGTGGCGTCGCCCATGTAAAAATCTTCCATCGGAGGGGGGCCGACGATTGTCGTCGGGTAAATGGCGTCGCGCCGATGCGTGATCGCAGTCAGATGAAAGACCGGGTAATCCTCGACCGCGGTATAGAAACCGGTGTGATCGCCGAAGGGTCCTTCCGGTCGCATTTCGCCGGGTTGGACAAAGCCTTCCAAAACGAAATCGGCATCGGCGGGAACTTGCACCTCGATGGTTTTGCATTTCACCAGCTCCACCGATTTCTTGCGCAGGAATCCGGCAAACAAGATTTCATCGAGTCCGTCGGGTAATGGCGCGGTTGCAGCAAAAGTGAGCGCGGGATCGCCCCCGAGTGTGACCGCAACCGGCATGCGCTCGCCGCGTTGGTAGTAAACTTTGCCATGCCGGGCCCCGACTTTGTGCACCTGCCAATGCATCGCGGTCGCGCGCTCATCAAAAACCTGCATCCGATACATTCCGACATTGCGCGCGCCGCTTTCGGGGTCGCGTGTGTGCACGTTGGGAAAAGTGATAAAGCGCCCACCGTCCTTGGGCCAGCATTTCAAGATCGGCAGATCAGATAAAGTAATGCCATTCGATGCTGGATGCTCGATGCTGGATACTGGATGTTTTTTATCGAGCATCGAGGACCCAGAATCCAGTATCCGGACCACCTCCTGGCACGCGCCCTCTTTCACTTTCTTCGGCCGCGCATGGAGCAGATGAATTCCCTGTCTCAGTAGCGCGAAACCTTCACGCAAATCCGTCGGCGGCTTCGCCTTTAAGATCAGCTGAATTTCCTGGGCGAGATCGGCGACGTCGTTTACCCCCAGCGCCATGGCGATACGCTTACGCGACCCCATCGTGTTAATGGCGACAGGAAAGGCCGATGTCTTTCCATCAATCATCGGCTTCTCAAACAGAAGCGCTTTCCCGCCGCCGGGCGATTTCATCTCGCGGTTTGCCCATTCCGCGATCACCAGGTCGGTGTCGACAGGTTCGTGAATACGTTGCAATTCGTTCGTACGCTCCAGCTGCTCGAGAAAATCCTGGAAGGACCGAAACGCCATTGCCGACTAATGTGCGTTCCGATTCAAACGGCGCAATGGCCGACCTGAGCGCGGTCAGTAACGGTACGGGGCGACCAGATGTTGGAACGCGACGACCCGACCATTCACGAAGGTCACTGTCTTATCGGGATACTGTACGCTTGGTGGGATGTAAGAAAAGTAAAATGGGTCGTAGAAAGGATCGCCAAAAACGACGAAGCGGTGACCATGATGTGTGCGAAATACACCAACGCCGCCTCCGTAGAATCCCGGATAACCATAACCAAAACCTCCGTAGCCGTAGCCATAGCCATACGGATAGGCGTTCGTGTAACCGAAATAGACCCAGGTTTCAGTGGACTGGCCGCGTGCGAAACCGTTCACTCTTTGGCCCGGCGAACCCCATGCGAGCCAGACCGCGTTCTCCGACATACCGGGTGCGATCTGCCCTTGAGCGACGAGCTGTTGCTGGCGAGCCGGCAGGCTGGCGTAGAGATCGCGATGCTCGGAGATGCGAGATTCGGGGGTGGAGCATCCGGTAAAGAGAAACGCGCCGGCTGCAGTAACGCTTAGCAGCGCCCAGGAGAAAAGTCGACGCTTAATCATATAAAAATCATACGAGGACACCATAATGAGTCAATCGTGCCCATTCCTTGATTCAACACCAACGCAATCGTAACGTTGCGCCTCATGGAAGACCGCTTTGGCCATCGCATTTCCTATTTGCGCGTTTCGGTCACCGACCGTTGCAACGAACGCTGCGCCTACTGCATGCCGCAGGAATTGCAGGAATGGTTGCCTCGCGCCGAAGTTTTATCTTACGAAGAAACGCTGCGCCTCATCCGCATCGCCGCCGGCCTCGGCGTAACCAAAGTACGTATCACCGGTGGCGAACCGCTGACGCGCCGTGGCATTGTCGATTTCATCCGGGAAGTTCCGAAAATTTCCGGCGTTCGCGATGTTGGAGTTTCGACAAATGGAACGCTGCTGGCGCGGGAAATTACACCCAATCGAACGATCGCGTCCGCTTTACGCGTTGCGGGCGTCCACTCGCTTAACATCTCGCTCGATACATTGGATCGAAGCATGTACGCCCAGATCACTGGGCGCGATTTTCTTCCTTTGGTGTTACAAGGAATCGACGGCGCCGTGGCGGAGGGGTTCGATCAAATAAAATTGAACACGGTGCTGATGCGCGGTCGCAATGAAGACCAATTCATTCCACTGATCGACTTTGCCGCATCGCAGAATTTGATTCTGCGCTTCATTGAAATGATGCCGGTAAGCACGACTGAAGTATTAACCGAACGAAATTTTCTACCCGTGGCGGAAGCGAAACGCGCAATTGAGGCGCGTTACGGGAACCTGATCCCCGAACCAACTTTCCACACCAATGGACCCGCCACTTACTACCAAATTCCAGGACGCGAGCAACGCATCGGATTTATCGGCGCGATGACCAATCTGCACTTTTGTGAAAGCTGTAACAAACTTCGCCTAACCTGCGACGGTAAACTTCGGCCATGCCTCGGCAGTTATCTGGAGTTCGACATCATGAAACCTCTGCGCGCAGGCGCGAACGATGAGGAGCTACGGCAATTTTTCCTTGAAGTAGTCGACCGAAAACCGCAGCAGCACGATTTTCGAGAGAACTATCAACCGAATCGCAAAATGATCGCGATCGGCGGGTAACGTTGGGTGGAGTATTGGAGTGTTGTGGTAGTGGAGTAATCAAGCCATGAAGCGCCTCAGTCACGTTACCTCGGACGGGCGAGTGCGGATGGTGGATGTTTCGGCCAAACCACATAGTTTCCGCACTGCGATCGCGACCGGAAAAATAAAAATCAAGCGCGCGACTGCCAATGCGATTTCGGGCAATCGGATCGGGAAAGGGAATGTTTTTGCAACGGCGCAGATCGCGGGAATTCAAGCGGCCAAGCGAGCCGCGGAATTGATTCCGCTATGTCATCCCCTGCCACTAAGCAACGTCGAAATCGATTTCGCAATGAAGAGCGGCGTGGTCAGCGCAACCTGCAGCGCGCGCACCACCGCACAAACTGGTGTCGAAATGGAAGCCCTTGCCGGCGTCGCGATCGCTCTGCTGACGATTTACGACATGTGCAAAGCGATCGACAAAGAGATGGAGATTTCCGATGTGCGCTTGATGAAAAAAGAGAAGCGTCCAGTATGATCGGTCGTCCCAAGCAAAGTCGAGGGATCCCGACGAAATTACCTTTAAGGTTCAGCTGCGGGATTCCTCGACGTCGCTCGGAATGACCTAAACCTAGAATGCAAATTGTCGTCGGCATCATCACGATTTCCGACCGCGCCAGTCGCGGCCAGTATCAGGACCTTGGCGGCCCCGCGGTGAAAGCGGCCGCGGAAAAACGCGGCTGGGACGTTCTCGCCGAGGCGATTATTCCGGATGACAAAAAGCGAATTCAAGAAACGGTCCGCAGTTTTTCTGCGCAAGGATGCGGATTAATCCTGACGACTGGCGGCACTGGAGTGGCCGACCGCGATGTCACGCCGGAAGCGATTCGGGAGATCATGCGCGTGGAAATTCCAGGATTTGGTGAAGTGATGCGCTCCGAATCAATGAAAATCACGCCGAACGCGATTCTCTCGCGTAGCCTCGCGGCCATCGTCGATGGCTCACTCGTGATCGCGTTACCAGGCAAACCAAGTGGAGCAGTCGAATGTCTCGGCTTTGTGGAGGGTGCGATTCCGCATTCCGTCGCGCTAGCGCAGCACAAGCCTACTTCTTGTTAAATCAGGTGTCATCCCGAGTCCGGCAGCTGCCGGATCGAGGGATCCGGTTGAAGTGCCCCTAAACTTTCGCAACGCGATTCCTCGCTTTGCTCGGGATGACGGGTTGGCGTTCCCTGTTGCTACTCCGGCCAGGTCAGCAATTGCATCAGGCGTATCCCACTTTCCGTTAGATGGGCATGATCGCCACGACCGGCCAGCTCACCACGGGTGAGGTAAGCACAATCGATCGCCGATTTCTTAACGTAGGTCAGCGTCGGTTGCGTTACGCTCTCGTTCCGCGCTTCGATCTGCAGCGGCACTCCTGAGCGCGCAAAACTTACTTCCCAGGATTTGGCATTCGCCGAGACGTTTTTCACCATCCACGGATAAAATTTGCGGAGATCGAAGTAGGGTGAGTCCGGCACCGCCACTTTGTAAAACGTTTCTTCCTCAGCCAGAAATTGCGGGACACTCAGATCGGGTCGCTTTTCGTGCTCGAGAAAAAACCGCGCGATATCAAGCCCCGCCAGGTTAATCCCATTGTAAATGCCGTTGTGGTTTGGATCGCGAAAGTTGCGATCGTGCCACGATTCGAAATTGCGATTGAACATCAAGTTAAGTTCGAGATGGACATGGGCGCGTGCCTGATTCAACCCTTCGCCAGTGTAACCCATGCGGGCGATACGTTCGCTGCGATTGACCCTCTGACCAACCACGACTGCAATCTCGCTTAGATGACCGTAAAGACTGTAGTAAGGCGAGCCATCCCAGTCGTGCTCGATCACAATGTAGCGACCGTAGTTTGAATAACCTGGCACCTGATTAGTGTGCACGACCTTGCCCTCGGCGATGGCCCGCACATCATCGAGCGGATCGCCCCGCGCATCGCGATGCAGGCACCGAATGTCGATCCCTTCATGGAATCGGGTGTAGACCAAACCCTGCGCCGTCGGCACCGGATTGCGCACAAATCCGTAGCGGCCGCCTTCCCAGGGGGTCGATTTTTCGCCGTGAAAATCGCGCTCAATGTATTGATAAAAGTCCGGACCACCTCCGCGAAAAAGCGCATCGTTATCAGTCGGCAGGCTGATTTCGATTTTCGGGTTTTGTGCGAGCAATGAACTTGAAAGCACGATTGCAACCAGCGCGATCGCCAGCACCCGCCACCTCATTTGCGTTTTTTCGCGTCGATCTGCCGCCACGTTTTTTGCATCGAGGCGATGTCCGCAGCGGTTAACCCCGAAGCAATAAAAATCTGGCCATCGGAAACTCGTCGATCGACCAAGAACTCGGTGATAATCCGTCCGTTTATGAAAACCAGCAAAGTACCACCGCGGCGCTCAACACTAAGGGTATCGAGAGCGAGCCGGCCATGATCGTCGAGTTGCAGCAAAGCGCCGAAACTTCCATCGCTCGCTGCATAGGGGCGGTAGGCGGAAACGTCATGCTCGGAAATTGCGGGTATTTTTTCGATAAAAATGTTTTTGCCGGAGATCGGCGTGGTCACGGGTGTGGCAAAAACGCTTCCATCGTTTTCGTTTCCCTGCGCGTGCACCCGCACCGTGCAATGTTTCGATTTGGCTGGTGCGAACGGTGCCACCAGAATCAACAATAATCCCGTCGCCAACACGCGAGTCATGCGCGATTGATAAAGGGTTTGACACGTTTTGCAACGTTTGCTGAAACACCCGCACATGAAATGGGTCCTTGGGATAATGATCGCGTTCCTTGCGCTGTCGAACGCAACGGCGCAGGCGCCTTCTCCGGCCGAGCGAAGTTTCTTCAATCGCATGCTGCATCCCTTTGGTTCTGCGAAAAAGAAAACGCCGAAATATCAGGATTCACGTTTGCGCGGTTTGCTGGTGGAACTGCAGGTCCCGACCGAACCGATCCGGCTTTCGGAAGTGCGCCAGCTACGCGTCCAGGCGAGGTTGAGCAATCTTGGCGCTTTTCCGGTCTCGCTTGATTTCCCGACTTCACAACGAATCGATATTCAATTGCTTAATCCTGCCGGCGAAGTGCTGACTCGATGGTCTGAGAACCGCGCTTTCAACGAGGAAATTGGCAATCTCACGATCAATCCACGCGAAGACATTGTTTACAACGAAACGATCGCGACCCGCGAATTGCAGCCCGGGCGGGTTTACAGTGTCGAAGTTTTCTTCCCCAAATATCCGGAACTACGCTCACGCCAGAAGTTCATGACCGCGCCGTAGCGCAGCAAGTATGGAGTAGTGGAGTGATGGGTAATGAATTGAACAACACTCCATCACTCCAACCCTCCAACACCCCAGTTCTTTTCTCCGATTACCACAGTCACCCGCAGGGCCACCGGGTCCAACATTACACTCAGGCGCTCCTGCAGCCCTGGATCGATTCGGCGCAGGTCAAAGGGATCATCGATATCGCCTTCACCGATCACGATCGTTATCATGCCGGCGTCGATTTCGATGAACTCGATCGTCTGCGTGAAAAAAATCCTGGTGTAAAAATTCGCGCCGGGATCGAGCTTGATAACGACCCAGAGACAAGTGGCGCTGGAAGAAAATGGATCGAGCAAAATTGGGAGCGACTCGATTTCATCCTCGGGTCCGTCCACTACCTCAGTCGGGCTGATCAAATGTTCGACAGCGTACCCGAGGGCGCGCAACAATTCACCGGGCGCGATATCGATGAACTTTACTCCGATTATTTTCGGCGCGTCCGCGAAATGGCGGCGAGCGGACTAGTCGATTGCCTCGCGCACCTGGATTTGGTGAAAGTCCACGGGCACCGTCCGCGTGCGCCGGTGACTGAACTGGTTGACGAAACACTCGAGCTAATTCGCACACGCAAACTCGCCATCGAATTATCGACCGCCGGCTGGCGCAAACCGGTGAACGAGCTCTATCCGTCGGATGAGATCATTACCTTGGCGATCGGAAAAAAAATCCCGTTCACCATCGCGTCGGATGCGCATTCATGGGCGCAGCTGGGGGAAAACTACGAACGCCTCGCGGAGAAAATGAGTGCATTCGGCATTTGCGAAGTGTGCGTGTACGAAGAACATCGACGCATCGCGCATCGATTGTAGCTATGGAACATGGGCCTCTGGCCGGTGCGCCGAGCGGACATTTTGTCCGCTGATTCTCCTTGTCGTGGGGGATCGGAGTAACAACGCAGCGGAGTGGAACCCCGCTGAGCGCACAGACTGAAAGTCCGTGTTCCTACAGTCCCAGCCCCGCCCCACTCATTCCGCCGGTAATTTTCGACATCTCCGAGCTGGCGATGGCTTTTCCCTGCTCGATCGCCTGCTTGATCCCACTCAGCACTGCGTCTTCCAAAAATTCCACATCCTCTGGATCGACAATCTCCTTCGCGATTTTGATTGAAATCACGTCGCCCGCGCCGTTAGCCACGACCGTAATTTTTCCGCCGGCCGCCTGCACTTCGACCGTCTTCTCCGCCAGCTCGGCCTGCGCCTGCGTCATTTTCTCCTGCATCTTCTGCGCCTGTTTCATTAACTTGTTGAGATTCATCGCGTGCTCCCGACTTAAGTTTTAATTTCGCCTTTGAACATTTCCAGCGCTTCGCGCACAATCGCGGGCGCGTTCTTCGACTTTGCGGCGGGCGTTTTCGCCGGCAAATTTTCTTTCAACGAAAACTTCAGCGCCCACTCCCGGCCGCTAATTTCCTTTAGCAATGCTTCCAGAAACTCGCGATTGGCACGGGAGGATAAATGCTCCATCACCATTTGTTGATCCTGAGGAAATCCGAGCTCGAAATTCCGTCCGCTCGCACCGAGTGGGTGTGCTTCTTCAATCCAGCTTTTGATAAACGGACGGCGCGTTTTAATTTGGGCAACGACCTTGCCCCAAATCTCGTTAACATCGATCGCCGAATCATTCGCCTTGTAACCGGCGTCGCTGACGCCGGGGCCGCGATCAACGACCGCGGCTACAGGGTCGCCGCCGGGGCGCTTGAGCGGCGGAGCTACAGGGTTGCCGTCGCGTAACGCATTTAAATTCTCGATCACTTCATCGAGCGTTGTCTGGTCGAGGGTTTGGATCGCCCGAATGACTGCGACTTCGAAATGCAATTTTTTATTCGGCGCCCATTTCATCCGCCCTTCGGCTGCGGCGAATTGATCGATTAATTCCAGTAGCCGATCGGTTTCCAGCAGCGGAGCTTGCTCTGCAAACACGGCGCGAGTTTCATTGCTGGGTTCGTCACTGAGGGCGTCCGGTTTGACTTTGAAAACGAGCAGATCGCGTAGGTACGCAATTGTGTCCGACATCAATTTCATCATGTCCTTGCCGGCCTCGCATTGCTCGTGCAGCAACGCCAAAGCGTCTGCGGTTTCGCCGCGCAGAATCCTACCAACAAAATCCGCCACCATCTGCTGGCTGGTGAATCCGAAAACATTCAGGACGTCGGCTTCCTCGATTTTTTCCCCGCAGAACGCGACCAGTTGATCGAGCATCGATTCCGCGTCGCGCATTCCGCCTTCCGCGCCCCGCGCGATGGCGTGTGCCGCCGCCGCCGCCAGCGTTAACTTTTCCTTCGTCGCGATCGAATGTAGCTGTTGCGCAATCAAATTGGTGGCGATTCGGTGCAGATCGAACCGCTGGCATCGGCTCAAAATCGTGATCGGCAATTTCTCCGGCTCAGTCGTGGCCAGGCAGAAAATGACGTGTTTGGGCGGCTCTTCCAGCGTCTTGAGCAATGCATTGGCCGCTTCCTTCGTCAGCATGTGAACCTCGTCGATGATGTAAATTTTGAAGCGCCCCTTCGCCGGCACATAGCGGACGTTGTCGCGCAACTCGCGCACGTCGTCGATCCCGCGGTTGCTCGCTGCGTCCAGCTCGATGACATCGAGACTGTTTCCGCCGGCGATCTCCCGGCAATTATCGCATTTCCCACACGGCCTCACAGTGGGCCCGTGGATACAATTGAGCGCTTTGGCGAGAATGCGGGCCGTCGAAGTTTTCCCTGTCCCGCGTGGCCCGACAAAAAGGTAGGCGTGGGCCAGCCGATTCTGTTCGACCGCATTCTTAAGCGTGCGGGTGACGTGGGTCTGACCGACGATATCGTCGAACGTCTGGGGTCGGTATTTGCGGGCGAAGACCTCGTAGCTCACTCGCAAACTTTAGCGTTTCTGGCATCGCGCGAAAGATGAAAGTCTGTCATTATCGCGGCATGAAGCGTTTTCCCATCTTCATCGCTCTCCCGCTCTTCGCTGTCACGATGAGCGCGCAGTCCCCAACCCCCCCGGACGGACGTGACGTCAAGTTCGAGGATCCGTTGCTGGATAAACTGGTCGGCAACTGGCGTGTTGATCGAAAATTGGGTGACGGCCGCACTGCCGAAAACACAGTGCGCGTCGGCTGGGTGCTCAATCATCAGTTCCTTGAGTTGCATTACCTCGATGTCGCGACCCCGCCCCAATACGAAGCGATGGCCTTCATCGGATTCGATCACAAAATGTCGCGCTACGTTTTACATTGGCTCGATGTCTTTGGCGGGCGCGCCTCGGGGGTAATCGGTTACGGTACCCTCGACGAAGCTGCTCACTCCATCTATTTCACCTTCAATAATCCTGATGGCAGCCAGTTCGTGAATGTCTACGTCTTCGATCCGGCAACCAAGAATTGGGCCTCTGTCATGCGGCAAAAGAGTAAAGGCCCCTGGTCGCTTTTCGCCGAGGATAAGTTCGCTCCGCTGTTATCGAAGCCCTAGGGTATATGACTTATAGGACTTATAGGACCCATGCGACATATACGCCTGCTCGTCTCCTGCTCCTGCTCTGGCTCATACTCGATTCCTCCGCACGCGAGCCCATCCCAGCGCCGCCGAAAGTCGAAACCCAAACAAAAACCGTTCGTGCCCGCGATCTCGCCATCCCATTCGACGGCATTCCGGGGAAATTCAACGCCATTACGGACGTCCCGGGAGTCGAAGTTGGCTACACCACTCTCATCAGCGGGGAGGGCAAGCTCGAAGTTGGCAAAGGTCCGGTCCGCACCGGCGTGACGGCAATTCTTCCTCGCGGTCGTGAGGCCATGAACGATCCGGTCTTTGCCGGCTATTTCTCGTTAAATGGCAACGGCGAAATGACTGGGACCGCCTGGGTCGAGGAGAGGGGGTTTCTGGAAGGCCCGATCGTGCTGACCAATACCCATAGTGTTGGGGTCGCGCGCGACGCCGTTATTGCCTGGCGCCTCTCCCACGGCGGTCCGGACGCCGAAGGTTTCGCCTGGAGCCTACCGCTTGTGGCCGAGACCTGGGATGGCTGGCTCAACGATGTCGATGGCTTTCACGTTAGACCGGAACATGTGGCCCACGCCATCGAGAGCGTGCACAGCGGCGCGATCGAAGAGGGGAGCGTCGGCGGTGGCACCGGCATCATCTGCTATGAATTTAAAGGCGGGACCGGCACCGCTTCACGAGTCGTCTCTGTAGCCGGGATCGGTCCGCGTCACCTCATCCATTTATTATCGGCGTTCTCGTCCAGGCCAATTGCGGCCGCCGCCCACAGCTAACGATTCGGGGACTCGAAGTCGGCAAGAAAATTCTGGGTTCCGTTTACAAACGAGAAACTGGCTCCATCATCATCGTGGTTGCAACAGACGCGCCTCTGCTCCCGCATCAACTGAAACGTCTAGCCCGTCGCGCTTCTCTTGGTCTCGCCCGGACCGGAAGCGTTTCCGGCGACGGTTCCGGCGATTTGTTCATTGCCTTTTCCACCGCCAATCCCCATGCCGCTGACACCAAACCACCGATTCGCACCATCGAAACTATGCCGAACGATCTGATGGACCCGCTTTTCACCGCCACTGTCGAAGCTACCGAGGAAGCCATCATCAACGCCTTGGTCGACAATCACGACATGATCGGCCGCGACAACCACAAAGTAGAAGCATTGCCGCATGATCGTCTGCGCGCCCTTTTCCAAAAGCATAACCACTCCCCTAATTAAATTGTAGGGCGTCGGCGCCAGCCCTGAGCCTGTGAATGCATCAGGCGCCTTCGATCTCTTCAGGCCATTCATAAACGAGAACGGCCGAGCGAAATCGTAGCCTCTAAATAATGGCGCCGCACGGCACAACATCAGCTTTACACGCAGCGCAAACTGAAGCCGTCACAGAATGTCGATATGTTTAACCGTAAGAGCGAACCCACAGCCCCAGCAAGCCAGCCGGTGAGCCCTCCCGTCGTTTCGGAGCAGCCCAACCGAACGTTGACGCCGGCCCGGCCGAGCGGTCTTCTCTCGAGGGGCGTTTCGATCAAAGGGTCCGTCAAATTCCCTAACGAGTTACTGATCGATGGCGAGGTGGAAGGCACGATCAATTCGCCTGGAAAGCTCTCTATTGGGGAGCACGCGCAGATTAGTGGCGAGATCAGGGCGAAATCGGTCAAAGTGCGCGGAACGGTTGAGGGTAATATTTTCGCGACTGAACGCTGCGAACTGCAATCGGGCTGCACGTTGCGCGGTGACATCGAAGCACCGCGACTCGTGATTGACGAGAATGCGACATTTCTCGGCAGTGCGAAAGTCACGGCAGCGAAGTAACCAATCCTGATTAGTTTTTTACCGCAAATTACGCGGATCTCCACAGATTACTGACTTTTGGAGTGCTGCCTCACCTTTCGTCCGTCTTCGCATACAGATCCTTTTGGGGACCTTTCCTATCTCAATTCGGCCTTCGAGAAATAGCTTAAGCATTCATTCACCTAGGTGTTGCATATACAACGCTCAATTGTTGAGTCGCTTACCTCTGAATTGGCTCTTAGGTATCTCCAAGCTCGTCGAGTAATTGTTGTTTCAGATGCCGCCGCGCAGATTTTTTTATGGCGCGTCGCTCGGCTGCGACGGTCTCCTTCTCGGCCTGCCGTTCTTCCCGGGTGCGACTATCGATGTTCCTCGGTAAGTGCGAAATCTTCGGTCGTTGCGCACCGACCTTTCGCTCATTCGGCTTCGCATACGGATTCATTGTTGTACCTCAAATAGAAATAATTCGAAAAAGGATAACAAACGATCGCATTCAGTCACAAACAGACATGTGTCGTGAAACGCGTCCAACGGAGAGGCGATGAGGCCGGCGACTTGGAAATCGCCCATGCCCAGTCATATTGGTCGTATCATGAAAAAAAAGCTCTGCTTTTTGATACTCCCAGCGCTCGCGATACTGGCGTTGACCGACATTCGTGCGCAAACAACCGAGCCGACGTCGGTGACGAGCGATGGGCCGATTTTCAAAAATGTGTCCGATCTGAAGTGGGACAAGATTATTCCCGATCTCGGAGAAAACTCTCCGGAAATTTGTTTTCTCCGTGTTGATCCAAAGACGCATGCTACTAGCCTGCTCATTCGTACGTCGAAAGCGATCCATGTCCGAAAGCATTGGCACACCGCTAATGAGTCGCACACCATGATTTCCGGTAAGGCCATCCTGGCATGCGAAGGCAAGCGTGCCGAATTGAGTCCTGGCGGATTCAATTACATGCCCGCCAAAATGGTCCATGAAGCGTGGCTGCCGGCGAACTCCTTAACGTTCATCACCGTTGATGGGCCGTGGGACGTGAATTGGGTCGAGGGACCGCCGACCGCTGCTGATCTGACCAAATAACAGAAGGAGGGGAGCTCTTCTGTAGCCGCGGTCGCCGGCCGCGGCTTCGCTCCTTTGCCCCCGGATTTCGACGGCTCCGGGTTGCTTGCGATCTCTGAACCAGCGGCGTATACGAAGGCATGTCCGAACACAAAGTAACTCTGCGTTGGGAGCGCGGCGGCGCTGAATTTATTTATCAAAAATATCCGCGCGATCACACCTGGAGCTTTGACGGCGGCCACACCATGACGGCTTCGGCCGCGCCAGCTTATCTTGGCAATCCGGCCAACGTCGATCCCGAAGAAGCATTCGTCGCCTCGCTCTCCAGTTGTCACATGCTCACTTTTCTCGCGATCGCATGTAAACAAAAGTTTGTGCTCGATGATTACACCGACGAAGCGGTCGGCCATATGGAGAAAAATGCGGAAGGCAGATTGGCGATTACGCGGGTGGAGCTGCACCCGAAGATTACTTGGTCGGGCGAGAAGAAGCCGACCGCGGAGGAGCTGGACAAGATGCATCATGGCGCACACGACCAATGTTTCATTGCCAATTCGGTTAAAACCGAAGTTACGGTAGTGCAGTAGTTTTTTAACCGTGGATGCGCTGCTATGGCGGATAAACGGAAACGGATGCGTCCCGCGTCGTCTTTCGACCACATCTGATTGGGCGTTTTAGGTTAAGCGCATTACCACATCGATGACATTATGAACGAATCAAAAAGCATGGTTGCAATCGCGGTGCTCGTCATCGCGTTAGGCGTTGCCTGGCTCCTGAACACGCTCAATGTGATCCCGGGCATTGATTGGATCTGGACGGGTGGGTTAGGGATCGCGGGCATCCTTGTCCTGATGATTAGCGGGATCGATAGGGTAAGTGTGGTGGTCGGCCCATTCCTGCTTGTAACGTCAGTGTTGTCGGTGTTGCGTCAGACGGGTAGGCTTCGCTTCGATATCGAGATGCCAATTCTCGCGATTGTGTTTGGCGTGTTATTCCTGTTCGCCGCCATTCTGCCCCTGCCCAAGCCACACTTTCTCGACGGCAATGAGCAAGATAAGAACATGCCTTCACTCTGAGCTCTGATATTATACTCGCCCTCGCCAGCCGGAGCCGATCTTATTCTTGTTGGCTATAAGTGCGTCATCGTGAGGAGGAGACCATTCGGTGTAGTTGCGCGAATTGCATTTCGCCTCACGTCCGGTTTGCTCGCAGTCGTTACAGGCTTTGGCCTTATTCTATGGGTTTGCTACAACGAATTCATTCATCGGCTGCCGCAGTATAGCGGAACGCACTGGTGGGGGCCGCTCGGCGCGGGTCCGGTTATGATTGGAATAGGAGTTTACTGGCTTCGCAGTTCGCGATCACCGCCGAAAAGTCAGGATTTAGCTAAGAGATGATAAGCCCCTGTTCCATAGATGAGGAGCCGGCGGTCATAAACCGCCACCCCGGAAGCGGGTGTCGAATAATTGTGCGGCACGGATTGGGATCAGCGATCTTGGCGACAACTTAGAGAGAAATCCGTTTCATCCGCGTGATCTGCGGTTAAATATGTCCGATCATGACTGGGAAAGAGAACGCGCAACGGATGGAAAAAATCGTCAGCTTGTGTAAGCGACGCGGGTTCATTTTCCAATCGAGCGAGATTTATGGCGGGCTCAACGGGGTGTGGGATTACGGCCCGCTTGGGGTCGAGCTTAAAAATAATCTCAAGCAATATTGGTGGCAGGTGACAGTGCGCGACCGCGACGACGTCGTCGGGCTGGATGGCGCGATCCTGACTCACC
>Ga0209056_10001022_pt1 | contig 30979 bp, 29 predicted proteins | sample GraSoiAngelo_114_FD_185876 | JGI IMG/M metagenome (GOLD analysis project Ga0209056, IMG submission 185876) | Grasslands soil microbial communities from the Angelo Coastal Reserve, California, USA - 14_0903_13_40cm (SPAdes) (version 2) | ecosystem: Environmental > Terrestrial > Soil > Grasslands... | reverse complement strand
GATCACCGCCGGGGCGCGGCGTGAGCGACACGCGGATCGTGTCGCCGATACCCTCTTGCAGCAGAATCGATAATCCCGCCGTGCTGGCGACGACGCCCTTCGTTCCCATTCCTGCCTCGGTCAGGCCGAGGTGCAGCGGATAGTCGGAACGCTCGGCGAGCATCCGGTACACGGCGACGAGATCCTGCACGCCGGAGACTTTGGCCGACAGGATGATGTGGTCGTGGGGCAGCCCGGACTCTTCCGCCAGCTCCGCCGAGCGCATCGCGCTCTCGACCATGGCATCCATGGTCACATCGCGCGCGTCGCGCGGCTCGGCGAGCACCGCGTTCGCATCCATCATCTCGGTGAGGAGCTGTTGATCGAGGCTCCCCCAGTTCACGCCGATGCGGACTGGTTTCCCCTCGTTGATCGCGACCTGGATGATGGTGCGGAAGTTGTCGTCGCGGCGTTTGGTCCCGACGTTGCCCGGGTTGATGCGGTATTTCGCCAGCGCCCGCGCGCACTCGGGATACTTGGTCAGCAGCAGGTGGCCGTTGTAGTGAAAGTCGCCGATGACAGGAACGTCTACGGCGGCGACGATGGCGGGGACCGCGCGCGCCGCCTCATCCGTGTTCACCGTCACGCGGACGAGCTCGCTGCCGGCCGCGTGCAGCGCGCGCACTTGCGCCGCGGTCGCGGCGACGTCGGCGGTGTCGGTGTTGGTCATCGACTGGACGACGATTGGATGGGCGCTGCCCACCTGCACGCCGCCCACGTTGACCGTGATTGTCGGGCGTCGGATACGCACGGGGAGCAATATAGCGCCGCTCAGGGCGGCGCGGCCTTAGAAAACCTTGTCCTGCAGCACGATTCGCAGTTGAATTTGGTTGAGCCGCAGGTGGCCCGTCATGTTCGGCCCGACGTTCGTGCTGAGACGGGCCCGAATGCCAACCCAGAGGGAGTCCGTGTTGAAGACGCTGTCAGCGAGCGACACCGTCGTCGGCGGGAGCAACGGAACCGTGTCGGCGCCGACGACCGCGCCGCTGGAAGCGGTCAAATACGGCGTACCGGTGAACAGCGAGCCCTGCGCCTTTGAGAAGAACACGTCGAACTGCACGCTGCCGCTACCGGTTGCGTTCTCGAGGCTTGCGGCCGCCGTCGCAGAAACCGAATCCACGCTCGATTTGCCGAACCCCGGTGGTAAGATGAATTGACGCGACACGGTCGAGTCCGTCTGCGGTATTCCACCAATAACGTTGTAGCCCTTTAGGGAATCGCTCGCCGAGAGGAAGCTCAACACGTCGATGTTAAAAATGACGCGACCTTTCCCACAGGCGGCGAGGAGCACGAGGAGAGCGGCGGTGAGAGCCTTCATGTATCGCCCCTTAATAGATCGAAATCGCCGTGGCCATTGTGATGGCGCGCTGCGTCGAGAGTGAATTGCTATGCGTGAAGAATCCGACGTCCAGACCGATCGGCCCGAGCCTGAGACCCCCGCCAAAACCGAACTGCATCTTCTTCCGCTGATCGCGCGACACGCCCCCGCGAATGGCGAGGGGACCGGTGCGCTGCTCGACCCCGACATGGATCACCGTGCCGCGACCGGAGTTCACCACGTCGCCACCGACGGTCGTGCCGGTACCCATGTGCAGAGCCGCGTTGGCGATGTAGGTAATGGGCAGCTTCGTCTTGAGCGAGGTGTCGGCCGAGACGACGATGGTGGCGATCGAGTCACCCGCATTGTCGTACACGAAATGCTGGATCTTCGAATGTGACCATGTCAACTCGGCACCGATGTCGTTGACCCCCGCACCGACCTCGAACGGACCGGAGATCCATACGACGCCCACGTCGCCCCCCACACCCCTGCCGAATGGCTTGTTGGACGTGAACACGTCGCCATTGAGCAGCGGCGACGGCGTACTGCCAAGCACGGGAGGAGCTCCGGTCGTGAAGCCCGCAGGGCCGATCGCGCGACCGTACGTGGCGCCGAAGTAATAATGCAGCGCGCCGCCGACGTAAAATCCGTCGTCGGTGTCCTGCCCGCCTGCACCGTGCGTCAGCCGGCCGGCATAGCTGACCGTCGGCGCGAAGCCGGCTTGGGCCGTGCCATCGACGTTGACGAAATAAGCGGTATTGGGGCGCGCCGTCGAATCGTTCACGAGAAAACTCCGGAGCGTGGTGTCGAGCGTGAACCCGACGTCGTATTGCAGGAAGCCCATGACGCCGACGTGGAACCCCCCAAAACCAGCGCCCACGTCCAGCAGGCGGCTCGTCGTCCCCAAGCCAAACTCCTGCTCGGGAATCAGAACCTTCGTTGCTCCCAAATCGATGATGAGCTGGTTTCTGCCGATCGTGAACGAGACGTCATTCGTCGGCAGCGGTGCCTTCTTCACTTCATAAAAGATTGGCGGATTGAAAATGACATCCATCAAGGCAACGGGATTGAACGCCGTCGACTTGGGGTCGAACATGGGGTCGTGGCCCAGCTGATTGATCGGATGGTCTTTGAAAAACTGGATCAACCCGAACGGCACCGGAATCGAGAACTTGGGCGTCCCGGCGACATGGTTCTTGTTCTTGACCGCGCGATACGCGGGATTGTAGCGGCGGACATTGCCGTCACGGCTCAGGGAGACTCCTCCCATGCCGTAGCGGCGCGCGTCGAACGAGAACTGCGCGTGCGCCGCTCGGGTGGGAGCAAGGGCGAGCACGGCGAGCGCAACAGCGACGACTCCAGTTCGCACAAAGCACCTCGGGGCTTGGAAAGGCCGCCACAACTTTGCACATTGTGTCCGATTTTTCCATTCTTTGGTGTGAGGAAGGTCACCCAAACCCGCTTCACGATGCGGTTTGAAGCGTCAGAGTGACCCGTGTCCCTCTGCCGGGCACGCTGTCGAGCGTGATCACGCCCCCCCAGCTCTCGACCAGGCGACGGGCGATCGCCAAACCCAGGCCGGCGCCGCTCGACGTCGTCGAGAAGGTCGGCTCGAACACCCGCGGCAGGACCTCGGCCGGAATCCCGCGTCCATCATCGGCCACGACCAGCTGCCGGCCGCTCGCCGCCACCTGCACGGTCACGCGCTTCGCGTCGGCGTTGCGAGCGTTCTCCAGCAGGTTCACGAGCACTTCTTTCACCTCGTCCTTGCGGGCGAGCGCGGGCGGGGGGGCGCCGTTGCTGGTCCGCACTTCGAACCGCGTGGCGGAGCCGAGGTCGTAGAGTTGCACGACCTCGCGCGCGGTGGCCGCGAGATCCACCGGCTCGAGCGGCAGCAGCTCGGCGGCGGACGGGGGCGGCGCGCCGAAGCGCGAGAACGCCCGCGCGATGCCGTCCAGCCGGTCGATTTCCGCCAGAATGCGCTCGGACGTCTCCTTGAGCGTCGCCTCGAAGGACGTCGATTGACCTTTGCCGCGAACCCGCTGCAAATGCTGGATGCCGAGGCGAATCGGCGTGAGCGGATTCTTGATTTCGTGCGCCACCTGGCGCGCCATTTCTCCCCAGGCGAGAACGCGCGCGGCCCGCGTCAGCGCCGTGGCATCGTCGATCGCGATGACGCAACCGTCGGGCGCTGCGCCCAGCAAGGCAAGCTGCACGCGAATCTGTCGTCCGCCCACGTCGAACTCGCGCTCCTGAATCATGTCGCGATTGGTGGCAATGAACTCGGCGACGGCTTGCCAGACCGGCGCCCATGCCGCGGCGGTCGCCTTCGGCAGCACGTCGCCCGGCACCAGTGTCTCGCTCGCGCCCAGGACGAGCTCTGAGGCGCGTGGATTCGCCATCGTCACCCGGAGCGCGTCGTCGACCGCGATGACGCCGGTCGCGACGTTCGCCAACACCCGCGCGGTGCGCAGGCGCGCCTCCTCGAGCGCCGCCTGGCTGCGGCGGACGTCGCTGGCCATCCGATCGAACGCGCTGAGCACCGGCTCGAACTCCCGCGGCGTGCCCGGCGGGAATGCGGGTGGTTCGCTGCCCCGCCCCACCGCGATGGCTGCCTCGCGCAGCGCCGCGACCGGTTTCGCGAGCCGCCGCGCCGCCACCCCGGCGAGGTAGATCGCGGCCACCAGTCCGACGAGGGTGCCGAGCACCAGCGCGAGCGCGAGATCCTGCTGCTGCTGGCGCACGCGCTCATCGTCGAGCAGCTGCGGCACTGCGAGCACCGCCTGCTCGCCCGGCGGGCCGGGCGCCACGACGAGGTACCCGACGCGCGTCGGCCGGCCCGCGGTGCGCTGGTCCATGGTGAGCTCGACTTCGTCCTCGAGTGTCACGCGAAAGGCCGGCGGCGCGAGCAAGGGATCCACGAGACCGAGCTCCGCCATGACCGGCGAGCTCGTGCCCACCAACACGCCGCCGCGATAGAGCCAGAGCTCGGCATCGAGACTGCGTCCTAACTCAACGAGCGATCGGCCGATCGCTTCCGGCGGCTCTTCCGCGACACTTTTGGCGCCGGCGGCCGCGTCGCGCTGGGTTTGGCGGATGAGGAGGTCGCCCGAGCGACGAGCCTCGTCCCGCAGGCGCGCAAAGCTCCAGGCGGCGAACGCGAGGATCGGCAAGACAAAGAAGGCGATGAGCACCGAGGTGAGCTGCGCGCGATAGCTGGTGCGGAGCGTCGTGAGGAATGCCGGCAGGCGCGCGCGCCATCCTTCCGCAACGACGAGACCGAATAGCCAGACGGCCGCGAGCAGGACCACGTCGAGGCCGACGACCAGAACGCCGCGCACCAGCAGGCCCCACGGCCCACCCAGGGCGACGCCCGGGTGAACGTGACGGACGCCATCCGGCAAATCGATTAGCCGCTCGCCGCGCACCGTCCAGCCTTCGCGGCGCCATCTGACCGTGCTGTCAACTGCGGACGTGTGAGTCGGGAGCGAGAGGCCAATTGTGTAAGGCGGCTCGACGCCGGGGTCGCCGCGGAGGAAACGCGCCACGCGATTGGGCGGCAGCAGCCTGGTGCGCGGTCCTACGCCCACGGTCAGCACCGTCCCATTGGCGAGCGGCGCGACGAGGATATAGTGAACGCCGGGATTGGCTTCATGCCGCTCGATGCACGGGTTCGCAGGGGCATTGCGGGCGAGCGCCGCGAGAAACCCGGGCTTCAGGTCCAGTTGCGCCAGTTGCAGCTCCGCGAGCAGCGGTGCGTTGGGACCCGCCCCCCATAGCTCCAGCATCGCGGGGTAGTCTTGGGCGCCAAGCGCGGATCCGACCCACAACGCGTACAGGTCGCCGGCCGTGCGCAACGGCTGCTGGCTCGGCGCGGAGACCTGCTGACTCAGTCGCTCGAGCAGCGCGACCGCCACGGGATCGCCTTCGTGCCCGAGCCGCTGCGCGTCGCGGCTCGCGAGGGACACCCGTCCTTCGACCGCCGCACCCCAGGCGAGCAGCGCGGCCGCCGTTCCCGCCACGACTGCCATCCCGACCAGCGCCCAGCGCCGCGGAGCGGGCAGAATCGCGCCGACCAACGCGGGCAGCCAGAGAAATGTGTACCACTCCGGCCAGGCCCCGTGCGGGCTCCACAGCCACAGCCCACCGATCGCCGCCACCGCTCCCCAGGCGCACGCGGCGGGCAGGGCCCTGGAGGCGCGCTCTGGCTCGTTCTGCCCCCGCACCAACGCCGCCGCCAGCAGGATGAACGCCATCGCCGTGACCGCGAGCGCCGTTTGCCACGACAGCCAGAGCACGATGCTGACGCCGCTCGCCGGCGGAGCGATGCCGCGGCCGAAGTAGCGTACGACGTACGGCGCCGCGAGCATCAACAACGCCGCGACCGCCATGCCCAACCACGTTCGCTTCAAGCCGCGCCGCCACAACGAGCCGGCGGCGACGAGCAGGAGCACGCCCACGACGAGCAACGATCCCGCCGACGTGCCGACGACGCCCACGATGGGCCGGTAGAACGTGGCCGGCGAAAACAGGGCGGCGGGTCCGACGGGAGCGTGCAGCAGGGTCCAGCCGGCGACCAGGAGCACGCCCCAGCGCCATGCACCGGCGGGCGCGGTCACCAGCAGTACCGCGAGCAACACCACCAACCCGAGGCGCGCTAGCCAGGCGGTCTCCGCGAGCGCCGCAAGCTTCGCGTCGCCCTGCGATGGCGGGATCTCCTGCGCGGCGAGGAGGGTGCCGCCGGAGGCGCACCCTTCGGGGCAGAACTCGAACACACTCGAGTCGCGCGGTCCCTGGCCCGCCGGGAACAGGTGCAGCGACACGCCATGCGCGTGCGCGAAGACCGCCACGAAGCTGTGCTCACCATCGGCGATCGCGGGCGTGGTAGAGAGGAGCACACTGCCAACCGACATCGCCGTTTGTGTCTGGCGCCGCGCCTCCAGCACCGCGTAGAATGGAGTCATGACCGCTCGCAGCTCGGTCGTATCTCCCACGACGGGAATCGTGCGGTGCCGTCCCGCCCAGGCGATGGGATTAAGGCCGTTCTCCAACACCGCTGCGCCTCGCTCAAGCGGCGGTCCGGATGCCACCGCGGCGTCGAGACGATCGAACACCGCTTCCTGCGGCAGGGCCGCAGCGGTCGCCCCGCGCTCGGCGAGCCGACGCGCCTCGTCGATGGCTCGACTCAGATCGCTGCGCAGGGACAGCGAGGCAGCGGTGAGGCGCCGCTCACGCCATGCGGGCCAGCAACACTCGATGCGCCAGATGCGGAAGGCGCCGGCGCCCAGGACGACGCCGAGCAGCAAACTCGCCAATGCCGCAGTCACGCTCATCGCGTGCCGCGGCGCGGGCGGCCGGACGGCCAGCACGACCGCTACGAGCCCCGCGGCGCCGGCGAGCGCGGCCCACACGGCCGCGCTTCCGCGCAGCCACTCGGCCGTCGCCAGACTCGCGAAGCACCCGGCGATTACAACGTGAGCTTGCCGCTGCACTTGAGCGTTCTCACCCCCGACGCGGTGCGCGCCGCCCTCGCGCGCGACTCACGGCTGTTGGTGCCGGTGGGCACCTGCGAACAACACGGACCCCATCTGCCGCTGGGCTGTGACACGTTAATCGTCGAGCGGCTGGCCGATGATCTCTCCGCCGCGTTCGGCATCCTGCGCGCCCCAACCGTTCCCTACGGCGTCAACACTGCCACGAAACGCCCTTACCCCGGCAACGCCGCCGTGCGCCGCAAGACACTACACCGTTGGATGAACGATCTGCTCGGCTCCTGGGAGCAGTGCGGGGTCGATACCTTCGTTATTCTTACCGCGCACGGGCACGACCCGCATCAGGAAGCTCTCTCGACCCTGCGCACACTGCGGGCGCGCGTGTTCACGGTGGACATTTTTGCGCTCGACTTCACCGACTACCTCGAGGACCCTGGCGGTCCCACCCACGGCGGTGAGCTCGACACCTCGCTCATGCTGCACCTCGCGCCTGAGCTGGTCCGCATGGAGCTGGCCCAGGATTACCCCCTCAGCGAGCGCCAGGTGGAGCGCTACCGGCGCGGTGCCACCGGGTCCGTCCCTGCTTTGTCGCCCGGTTCCGTGGGGCGGCCGAGCCTCGCATCAGCCGAAAAGGGCGCGCGCCTGTATAAGATGATCCATGACCGCATCGCGACGCGAGTTTTGGGGGCCGTAGCCGCATGACTGCGTGCCTTTTGGCGCTGACGCTGCTGCAGGCGGCGGGAACCCCGGTAGACGAGGGGGTGCTCGTTGTGCGCGTGGACACGCTCGAAGTCGCGCGCGAGTCATTCCGCCTGAACCACGGACGACTGTCGCGCGGCGAGGCCGGTTGGACTCTGGCTACGACGATCCGGTACGATCGCGCGCGGCCGGTGGTCGTGCTGGCCCCCATTCTCGAAGTCAACAGTGACACGATGCCCGCCACGCTGCAGTACGATGTCGCGGATCCGCGGCAGCCGTCTCGGATCCTCGGCGAGCTGGGCCGCGGGCGGTTCACCGTGCGATTGGTCGCACGCGCGACGGAACGGGCGCGAGAGTTCCCGACGGGTCCTCGTGTTGTCGTGCTCGACGATTCGGTGTTTGCCCCGTATGTGTTCGCGGCGTGGCGGGCGACGTCCGCGCCTGGCGCGCTCACGGCCATTTTCCCTCGCGGTCTCCGGCGCGAAGTTCTGCAGATCCGCGACATGGGGGTCGCCGTGACCACTCTGAACAGGGACCCCGCCCGCCTGCGACACATCACTTTGGGTGCAGACGGTCAGGAGACCGTCAGCCTCTGGCTGGATGACACTGGCCGCCTCATGAAGGTCGAAATCCCTTCCAGACGCCTCACCGCGGAGCGCGTGGCCGGCAGTTGACCTTGCTGGGCTAATCGTCCAGGCTAGGTTCCTGTCGCAGGCCGAAACCGCTGCAGGGACTTGCGCGTATAGCGCTTCGACCTCACGACATATCTTTTCAAGGACGACCATGAAACACGTGTTGCTCGTGGCAGGCCTCCTGCTGGGCCTCGCCGCCGTTGCCGTTGCGCAGCAGCCGAAGACCCCACTTCCCTCTGTTACCGCGGGCCTTTCCCTCCAGGACGCGATCGCGCTCGCACGGGAACGGAACCCGGCCTACCGCCAAGCGCTGAACAATCGCGGTCCCGCCGCGTGGGGCGTCCGGAACGCGTGGGGTCAGCTGGTCCCGAGCTTTAGCACGTCGGCAGGCATGAGTTACACCGGACCGGGCTCACAGACGTTTTTGACGTCGAGCTTCACGCAGAGCGTGTCGACCGTTTCCTCATTCTACGATCTCGGCCTGTCGTGGCAGTTTTCCGGCGCCACGCTGTCGCAGTTGTGGCTGTCCCGCGCGCAACAACGCGCCTCGGATGCTGACGTCGCGGGAGCGGAAAACGCCCTCCTCACAGGCATCAAGCAACAATACCTCACGGTGCTGCAGGCGCGTGCCCAGGCGGAACTGGCTCAGAAGACGCTCGAGCGGAACGAGGAATTCTTGAAGCTCGCGCAGGCGCGCTACGGCGTGGGCCAGGCAACATTGATCGACGTGCGCCAGGCGCAAGTGGCTCGCGGTCAGGCCCTGGTTGCGCTGCTGCGCGCGCAGACGCTCGTCAGCACGGAAAAGCTGCGCCTCTTCGAGCAGATGGGTGTGACGCCACCGGTCGATGTGGCGGCGATCCAACTGACCGACTCGTTCAGCGTGCAGCCTCCGACGTGGCAGCTGCCGGACCTCATGACGATGGCTGAGCAGCAGAATCCCGCGCTGAAAGCCCTGCGTGCCCGCGAGGGCGCGGCGGCCTGGGGCGTGCGCGCCGCGAAATCGAGTTACGGCCCGACGGTCTCGGTGTCGGCAGGATGGTCAGGATTCACGCAGCAGTTCACGAACGTCGACCCGCTGATCTACAACGGCCAGCTGGCGGCCGACGCCCGCCATAGCCAGTGCTTGTCCAACGATTCGATCCGCACGGGATCAGGACTGACCGCGGTGGGATGCAACGGCCTGCTGTGGGATCCTGCGGTGGACGAAAAAGCGCTGCGTGACGCGAATTCCGTCTTCCCGTTCGACTTCACCCGGCAACCGTTTCAGGCACGCCTCACGCTGACGCTGCCGATCTTCACCAACTTTGCGCGTGAGTTGCGCGTCTCAGAAGCGCGCGCCCAGCATGACAACCTCGAAGAATCGGTGCGGGCGCGGGGCCTGGCCGTCCAGACCGAGGTCAGCCAGGCGTTCCTGACGCTGCAAACCGCGTTCCGGACCGTCGGCTTGCAGGACACGAATCGCAGCGCGGCCCGCGAGCAGCTCCAGCTGGCCACCGAGCGCTACCGCGTCGGGTCGGGCACGTTCTTCGAGCTGCTGGACGCGCAGGTCGCCGCGCTTCGTGCTGAAAGCGACGCAGTGAACGCGACATACGACTATCACAAGGCTCTGGCGGCATTGGAAGCAGCCGTCGGCCGCAGCTTGCGCTAACCGAGAGGATCGAGCCGCCATGTCTAAGCGGAACAAAGTGCTGTTGGGAGGCGGAGGGGCCGTTCTCCTGATCATTCTGGTGATGGTGAGTGCCAGCGCCAAGCGGGAGAAAGGCATCGAGGTGCGCTTCGAGACCGTGGGGCGCCGCGACCTGGTCGCCGCCGTGACCGCCAGCGGGAAGATCCAGCCCAAGAAGAAGGTGGACATCAGCGCCGACATCACGGGCCGCATCACGCGGATCGCCGTGCGCGAAGGCGACTTCGTCCAGAAGGGGCAATTCCTGCTGCAGATCGATCCCACGATCTATCAGGCGAACCTGCAGCGGGCTCAGGCGGCGATGTCGCAGGCTGAAGCCGGCGCCGTGCAGGCGCGAGCCACGCGCGACCAGTCCACGCGCGCGCTCCAGCGTACCAAGGAGCTGCGTGAGCAGAACCCGAATCTCATCTCGCAGGAACAGCTCGAGCAGGCCCAAACGGCATCCGATATCTCCGAGGCCAACCTGACGGCGTCGCAGCACCTCGTCGAGCAATCGCGCGCCGGTCTGCAGGAGGCCCGCGACCAGCTCGCGAAGACGCATCTGGTAGCGCCGATGGCCGGGCGCGTGACCCGTCTCGCCGTCGAAGAGGGCGAAGTCGCGGTACCCGGCACCTTCTCGCGCGAGACCGGCTTGCTGCTCACGATCTCGGATTTGTCGGTCATTCAGACCAAGGTCCAGGTGGACGAGACCGACGTCGTCCGGCTGCATCTCGGCGATTCGGTAGAGGTCACGATCGACGCCTTCCCCGACACGACGTTCATCGGCCGGGTCACCAAAGTCTCCAATAGCGCCATCCTGACGGCGGCGTCCGCCGTCGGCGGGAGCCAGAGCGACCGCGCCGTGGACTACGAGGTCGAGATCACGCTCTCCAATCCGCCATCCGAAGTGCGCCCCGATCTCTCGGCCACGGCCCGGATCGTGACTGACACCCGCAAGCAGGCGCTCGCGATTCCGATCATCGCGCTCACGGTGCGTGAGAACACGCCGATCTCCACCGAGCAGCGGCCGGGACGCGGCACGGCGCAGGCTGCGACGCCAACTCCCGCCGACAGCGGCAAGCGCGGTCAGGGCGGCAATAAGAAGGAAGCGGAAGGTGTGTTCCTCGTGCACAACGGTGTGGCGACGTTCCATCCGGTGAAGGTGGGCATCGCGGGTGAAGAGCACTTCGAGGTGGTCGAGGGCGTGCATCCAGGCGACACGATCGTCGCCGGACCGTATCAGGCGATCCGCGACCTGAAGGAAGGCGCGCGCGTCCGTCCGAGCCGGGAGTCGAGCGACACGACGGGCCGGCGGCGCTCGTGAGCACCGTCCAGCTGTTTCGCACCGGGGATACGCCGCTCCCCGACGTCATCATCCTGACGCACAAGCTGACCCGCGAGTACGACATGGGCTCCGAGCTCGTGCGGGCACTGCGCGGCGTGAGCGTCCAGATCCGGAAGAACGAGTACGTCGCCGTGATGGGCCCGTCCGGATCGGGCAAGTCGACCCTGATGAATCTCATCGGCTGCCTCGACACGCCAACGAGCGGCGAGTACTGGCTCAACGGCCAAAAGGTGAGCGATCTGGCGGACGACGAGCTGGCCCGCATCCGGAACAAGGAAATCGGGTTCGTCTTCCAGACGTTCAACCTGCTGCCCCGCGCCGACGCCCTGCATAACGTGGAGCTGCCGCTGATCTACGCCGGGATGTCCGCGCGAACCCGGCGCGAGCGCGCGGCGCACGCGCTCGAGCGCGTAGGCCTCGGCGACCGCATGGATCACAAACCGAACGAGCTGTCGGGCGGCCAGCGCCAGCGCGTCGCCATCGCGCGCGCGCTCGTGAACGAGCCTAGCATCCTCCTGGCCGATGAGCCGACCGGGAACCTCGACTCCGCGACCAGCACCGAGATCATGGCAGTCTTCGCGGAATTGCACCGCCAGGGCCAGACCGTCGTGATGGTGACGCATGAGCACGACATCGCCGCCCATGCCGAGCGGGTCATCACGCTGCGCGACGGCGTGGTGGCGACGGATCAGGCCCGGGCCGCCTAACGTGCGGTTTTTCGAAGCGTTCCGTCTCGCCATTCAGACGATTCGGGCCCAGAAGCTGAAGAGCAGCTTCTCGCTGCTGGGGGTTTTCGTCGGCGTGTCGTCGCTGATCGCTTCGTGTTCAATCGCCAACGGCGTAAACCGCTACATGACGGAGAAGTTCGCCCAGACGCTCTACGGCGTGAACACGTTTCAATTACGGCGCCAGCCGATGTTCACGCCGAACGTGCCGGACTCGGTCTGGCGGGCCTGGAGGCGCCGGCCGCGCATTCGGTTCAGCGACGCTGAAGCGATCACCGAGGGACTCACCGTCCCCGTCATGACCGCCTGGCAGTCCAGCGATCAGGTCACCGTCTCGTACGCGAATAAGGAAGCGCGCGACATCGAGCTGACCGCAGCGAGCGAGCGGTACTTCGACATCAAGAACCTCAACCTGGCACTGGGCAGGCCGTTCACCGGCGAAGAGAACCGCTCGGGCGCTCCCGTTGCCGTGCTCGGCGATGCGGTCGCCAAGCGGCTGTTCGCCGATCGCGCACCGATCGGGAAAAGCGTGCGGATCGGCGGCGTGCCATACCGCGTGATCGGCGTCGTGGAGCACCAAGGCAGCATTCTCGGATTTCCACTCGATCGCTTCGTCGTGGTCCCCGCCCTCTCGCCGGCCCAGAACCTGGTGAACCCACCCGGGATTCTCGACGCCTTCCTCGTGAAAGCGCGGTCGGACGTCGAAATGCGCGAGGCGATGTCGCAGGCCGAGGGCGTCATGCGCAGCCGTCGCCACCTCCGGCCCAAGCAGGACAACAACTTCGTGCTCGACACCTCCGAGGGTGTGCAGCGCTTCTGGGCGGGCATCAGCGGCATTCTCACGACCGTCATCCCGGGCATCGTCCTCGTGTCGCTCGTGATTGGCGGCATTGTGATCATGAACATCATGCTGATGGCGGTGGCCGAGCGAACGCGGGAGATCGGGCTGCGCAAATCGCTAGGCGCCCGGCGCCGCGACGTGCTGCGCCAGTTCCTCGCAGAGTCGACCGCGATCTCACTCGTGGGGGCGAGCTTCGGGATCGTCGCAGGAATCGCCCTCACGATGCTGATCAATAAGATCACGCCGCTGCCCGCGAGTGTTTCCCCGCTCTCCGTCTTCATGGGCGCGCTCATGGGTGCGGTCGTGGGCATCGTCTTCGGCGTGTACCCCGCGACGCGCGCTGCGAAGCTCGATCCGATCACCGCCCTGCGACAGGAGTAACCGTATGACCGGACTGTTCGAGGGCGTCGGCATCGCGTTGACATCGCTGCGCGCGCACAAGATGCGTGCGGCATTGACGATCCTCGGCGTGGCGATCGGGGTGACGGTGGTCATGGTGATCGGCGCGTTGATCAGTGGCTTCAACAAGGGCATCTCGGACATGCTGGCGTCGCTCGGGCCAAAGACGTTCTGGGTCGGGCGGTACTGGGGCGGCCAGAACGATCAGGACCCGGAAGACCCGAATCCGTGGCGACGCCGGCCGCCGATGACGGTCGAGGAAGCGGACCGCCTGGCGCAGCTTCCGACGATCGCGTTCGTCGTCGTCGACGAGTACACCTCGGCCGACATCGAATTCGAAGGCCACCGGATGGCCGCGATCGGGATTCGCGGGCGCAATGCTGATTGGCCGAAGATCGAAGGCGGCCAGATTGCGCCGGGCCGCTCGTTCACGCACCTCGAGGACGCGTCCAACGCGCACGTGGCGGTGATCAACAGCAAACTGGCCGAGAACCTGTTTGGGCAGCGCGACCCGATGGGGCGGCGCATCAAGATCGGCGGGCTGCCCTACGACGTCGTCGGCGTCTACAATCCACCGCCCCGGTTGTTCGGCGAGTCGGACCGGCCTGAGGTCATGATGCCACACGGCACCTTCCAAAAGGACCTGAAGTACTGGCCCGGCTGGATGGACATGTTCGTCGTGCCGCAGGATTCGGTTCCGGTCGACCGCGCGATCGACGATGTCACGATGGCGCTGCGGACGATGCGTGGGCTGCGTCCGGGCCAGAAAAACAACTTCGACGCGGTCACCCAGGAAGTGTACGTGCAGGCCGTCAACAGCTTCACCAAACTCGCGCGGTATCTGATGGTCGCGCTGTCGATGGTGGGGCTGATCGTCGGTGGCATCGGCGTCGTCGCGATCATGATGATCTCGGTCACGGAGCGTACCCGCGAAATCGGCGTGCGCAAAGCGCTGGGCGCGCTGCGCCGTGAAATCATGTGGCAATTCCTCGTCGAGGCGGCGACGCTGACGCTGGTGGGCGGCGTCGTCGGCATGGTGTTCGGCTGGGGGATCGCCTTCCTGCTCCACAACTTCACCCCGGTACCCGCCTACGTGCCGATCGGATCCATCGTCGCCGCCCTGGTGATCGCGGCCGCGACGGGACTCGTCTTTGGGATCTATCCGGCAAGCAAGGCGGCCCGTCTCGATCCGGTAGAAGCGCTGCGCTACGAGTAGCGGTGTCCTTTTTCGACGCCGTTCGCCTCGCCTTCCAAACCATCCGGGCGCAGAAGCTCAAGAGCGGCTTCTCGATTATCGGCGTCTTCATCGGCGTCATGTTTCTCATCGCGGTCGTGTCGGTCGTCGAAGGGATGAACCGCTACATGACCGACAAGTTCGCCGGCACGATTCTCGGCGTGAACACGTTTCGCCTGCGCCAGTTCCCCGATGTGCAGCTCGGCAACGTCACCGACTCGACCTGGAGGGCGTGGGCGCGCCGGCCGCGCGTGACCTACGAGGATGCCCAGGCGGTCGCGCGCGGCGTGACCGTTCCGGTGGTGGCGGCGTGGGAGTCGAACACGCGCGGGACCCTCACCGCGGGCCGCCGGCAGGCCAAAGACGTCCAGGTCACGGCCGCGACGGAGCTGTACTTCGACATCCGCTCGCTCGTGATCGAGGAGGGCCGCGCGTTCACGGCGCAGGAGGTGCAGGCCGGGGTTCCGGTCCTCGTGCTGGGACACGACCTCGCCGACAAGCTGTTCGAAGGCCAGGATCCGCTCGGCGCAGAGGTGAAGCTCTTCGACATCCCCTACCGGGTGATCGGCGTGGTCGAGAAGCAGGGCAACCTGTTCGGGCTCTCGCTCGACAAGTTCGTGGTTGCGCCCGCGAGCGCTCCGCTCCGGCGTTACGTCAATCCGCCGCGGGTCGTTGACGCCCTGGCCGTCAAGGCCAACTCGCAATCCGACATGCGGGAAGCGATGTCGCAGGCCGAGGCGGTCATGCGCAGCCGGCGTCACCTGCGTCCGCGCCAGGCGGACGACTTCGCGCTCGAGACCGCGGACGAGGTGCTCGCCTTCTGGGCCAAAATCAGCGGCATTCTCCGCTACGCGCTCCCCTTCCTCCCGGGAATCTCGCTCGTCGTGGGTGGTATCGTGATCATGAACATCATGCTGATGGCGGTGGCGGAGCGGACGCGCGAGATCGGCATCCGCAAATCGCTGGGCGCGCGCCGGACCGACATCCTGCGGCAGTTCCTGGTCGAGTCGGTCACGCTCGCCACCGTGGGCGCGGCCGGGGGCGTGGCACTGGGCATCGCGCTCGCGGCGGTGGTCGCCGCGATCTCGCCGCTGCCCGCAGCGGTCGCGCCATGGTCCATCGTGGTCGGCGTCGTCCTCGGTGCGGGGGTCGGGATCGTCGCCGGCGTCTACCCGGCGAGTCGTGCGGCCCGCCTCGACCCCATCGCCGCGCTGCGAGCCGAGACGTGACCGGCGGAGGGTTGACGGGCCTGTTCGAGGGCGTCGGCATCGCCCTCGATTCGCTGCGCAGCAGCAAGGTACGCGCCGCGCTCACGATCCTCGGCGTCGCGATCGGCGTGACCGTCGTGATGTTGATGGCCGCCATGGTCAGCGGGATCAACAAGAGCGTGGCGGGCGTCTTCGAGTCGATTGCGCCGCGCACCTTCCTAGTGTGGCGCTTTTTCCAGGCCGGCGTCACCGTGTCGGACGGCTCGGACGAGAACAGCCCGTGGCGGCGCAACCCGCCCATCAAAGACCTGGAAGCCGACCGGATCCGGCTGCTGCCGTCGGTGCGATACGTGACCCGCCGGGAGGAGAGCTCCGGGACCGTGGAGTTCGGCGACTTGCGGCTCGAATCGGTGAACGTCTCCGGGCTGTCGGCCGAATGGGTGGAGGTCAACGGCGGCGACATCTATCCCGGTCGCACCTTCACCCGGTTCGAGGATCTCTCCAACAGCGCCGTGGCCGTGATCAACCGCAAGCTCGAGGACCAGCTGTTCCGGGGGCGCGATCCGATCGGCCAGACGATTCACATCGCCGGCGCGCCCTTCACGGTGATCGGGGTATACACGCAGCCGCCGAGTCTCTTCAGCGGCGCCGCGCCCCCGTTCGTCGGGATTCCGCACGGCGCGTTCGTGAAGAGCGTGCCCTACTTCAAGGGCTGGATGCGGCTCGCGGTGTCGCCCGCGCCGGGGTACACGCAACAGGAGTCGATGGACGAAGTGGTGGCGACGCTGCGCTCGCTGCGCGGGCTCAAACCGGGCCAGGACAACACATTCTCAATTGTCACGCAGGACAAGCTGCTCGACTCCTGGCACCAAGTGAGCGGAATGTTCTTCTTTGTGATGTTGGTACTGTCCGCGATCGGATTGATCGTGGGGGGCGTTGGTGTCATCGCGATCATGATGATCTCGGTCACCGAACGCACGCGGGAGATTGGCGTGCGCAAGGCGCTGGGGGCCACTCGGCGCGCCATCCTCTGGCAGTTCCTGGTCGAGGCTTCCACGCTGACCCTGGTCGGCGGCGCCGTCGGCATGCTGAGCGGGGGGTTGCTCGCGTTCCTCGTCTCACGCATCACGCCCATCCCCGCGTACGTGCCGCTCTGGTCCATCGTGGCCGCCCTCGCCGCGTCGGCCCTGACGGGGATCGGATTCGGGCTCTATCCCGCCAGCCGTGCGGCGCGACTCGATCCGATCGAGGCGCTTCGGTACGAGTAGCTTTGTAGTCCATGCCCCTGTACGAAGCACTCCGCCTCGCGCTGCAGACGGTCTGGAGCCATAAGCTCCGGTCTTTTTTCACGCTGCTGGGCGTCATCGTCTCGGTCGCATTCCTCGTCGCCGTGGTCGCCGTCATCCAGGGGATGAACGCGTACGTGCGCGAGCGCCTCGCGGGCGCGATCGTCGGCGTCAACGCGTTCCAGATCCGGCGCGATCCCATTCAGGTGGGATTCATCGACGACGAGGCGTGGAAGCAGATCCAGCGGCGCCCGATCATCGCGCCCGAGGACGTCGGCTTCATCGAGCGCGCGGTCCCGGATGCCGAGGCGATCGCGCTGCAATCCGGCTGGCCGACGCCGATGGCGGACGTGCAGTGGCGAAACCGTACGACCGGCGACGTGTTCGTCTTTGGCGTCACCGCCCCGTACGTGCTCGTGCAGGACTACGCATTCGCGGCCGGAGCGCCGCTCACCGACATCGACCTGCAGCAGCGCCGCTACGTCGCCGTGCTCGGCTACGACGTCGCCGAGAAGCTGTTCGATAATATCGACGCCGCCATTGGCCGGACCATCCGGGTCCGCGGTATTCAGCTGATCGTGAAGGGCGTGATCGCGAAGAAGGGGACCGTACTCGGGCAATCGTGGGACGGTTTCGTGATGCTGCCGCTCACGACCTTCGAGTCGATGTATGGCCGCCGGCAGACGATGGTCATTTCGGTGAAGATGTCGACGGCGGACGGCGTCGCGCCGGCGATGCTGCGCGCCGAGGAAGCGATGCGGATCGCGCATCGCCTGCGGCCGGGGGCGGATAACGATTTCACGATCGATACCGGTGAGGGGTTGATCGCGTTCTGGGGCAAGCTCACCCGCGTCATCTTCACCGTCGTGCCCGCGGTGGTCATCATCGGCGTGGTCGTTGGGGGCATCGTCATCATGAACATCATGCTGATGAGCGTCACCGAGCGCACGCGCGAGATCGGGGTCCGCAAAGCCCTCGGCGCCGCGCGGCGTGATATCCGCCGGCAGTTTTTCGCTGAAGCCCTGACCCTGTCGGTGCTCGGCGTTATCGCCGGGATCGTCGTCGGGTTCGCACTCGCCGGACTGGTGCAAGCCATTTCCCCGCTCCCCGCACGCGTCACGGCATGGTCCATCGGGATCGCCATTACGCTCGGCCTCGTCGTCGGCGTGCTGTTCGGCGTCTATCCGGCGCATCGTGCGTCACGCCTCGATCCGATCGAGGCGCTGCGCCAGGAATAGATGCGGCTCCACTCGGTCCGCGAGGGCTGGCGCATCGCCCTCGATCAGCTGCGTGCCAACAAGCTCCGCTCGGCACTCACGGTGCTCGGCGTCGTGATCGGCATCGCGACGGTCATGGCGATGGCCTCCATCGTCGCCGGCTTCCGCGAGCAGATCGTCAATACGCTCGAGGTCGTCGGGCCGACGACGTTCCGCGTGCTCCGCTTCTTTTCGACGACCGGCGTGAACCCCGACGCGGTCCCGCGCGAGGTGCGCATCCGGCCGAAGCTGATCCCGCAAGAAGCCGAAGCCATCGCCCGACTCCCCGAGATCCATTATGCGGCGATCTGGACGCAGGTCTTCGAGCGGTTCGAATACAGCGGGAACCACACCCGGATCCTCGGCGTGTTCGGCGCCGATGACCGATTCATGGAGATCCTGGGGGGCGGGATCGCCGCGGGCCGCTCGTTCACGGCGGCCGAGCTCCGTGGTGGCGATCCGGTCGTCATCGTCGAGCAGCGCACCATCGATCGTTTGTTCGGCGCCATCAACCCGCTGGGCCGCATCGTCCGCATCGGCGGCCATCCGTTCAAGATCCTGGGCGTCTGGCAGCGCCCGACGAACATCTTTGAGGTACCGGGCACACCAGAGATCGCCGCGATCATGCCGTTCGAAACCGCCCGGCGCAGCTTCTTCATCGATGAAGTGAATGGCCTCATCATTCTCGTGAAGCCGAAACCCGAGGTCAGCGTCACCCGCGCCATGGACGCCGCCACCCTCACCCTGCGTCGCCTCCGCGGGCTGCGCGCGGGGCAATCGAACACCTTCGACTTGCTCACATCCGATCAAGTCCTGGGTATCTTCGACAGCCTCACGTTCGCGTTCTTTTTCGTGATGCTCGTGCTCTCCAGCATCGCGCTGATGGTGGGAGGTATCGGGGTCATGGCGATCATGATGGTGTCAGTAACGAGCCGAACGCGGGAGATCGGCCTGCGCAAAGCGCTCGGCGCCACGCGCCGCGCTATTCTGTGGCAGTTCCTGGTCGAAGCCGCCACGCTGACGCTCCTAGGCGGCGTCATCGGTATCGCATTGGGCGTGGGCGTTGGCGAGGTGCTGAAGCGGCTGCTCGCGTTTAACACGACGATTCCCGCCGTGCCCGCCGCGATTGCCACCGCCACGTCGATTCTGGTCGGCCTGGTGTTCGGGATCGCCCCAGCCGCGCGAGCCGCAAAACTGGATCCGGTCGAGGCGCTGCGGTATGAGTGAGCAGGTCGATCTCCTGGCGATCGCCGCGCATCGCGACGACGTCGAGCTGACGTGCGGCGGCACGCTCGCGAAGGCGGTCCTCGCCGGCCACCGCGTCGGGATCCTGGATCTGACGCAGGGCGAAATGGGGACGCGCGGCGACGCGGCAACCCGCGCCGCGGAGGCCGAGCGTGCAGCGAAGACGCTCGGCGTCCCGCTGAGGCTGAATGCCAAGATGCCGGATGCGCATCTCACAAACGATGAGGCGTCGAGAAAGAAAATCGTCGAGCTGATACGTCGAGCAAAACCACGTGTCGTCATCCTGCCGTACTCGGTTGGACGCCATCCCGATCACCGCACAGCCTCGGAGCTGGGACGCGACGCCTGCTATCTCGCCGGCCTGGCGAAGTATGCGCCCGGCAAGGGTGGCGATGCCCACCGGCCGTACAAGCTCCTCTACGCCCTCGCGTATCGAGAGGACCCGGTCAAGCCGTCGTTCGTGGTGGATATCTCCGACGTGTTCGAGAAGAAGATGGACGCGATTCGCTGCTACGCATCGCAGTTCGCCGGCGCCAAGGCGGCCGGCGAGATCCACCCCACCGGCCAGGACCTGTACGAGCTGATCCGGGTGCAGTCGGCCCATTATGGTTCGCTGATCCGGCGCCGCTACGGCGAGCCGTTCTACACGGCGGAGACCCTGGAGGTGGACGACGTGCTCCAACTTGGCGTGCAGTCCATCTAGTTGGTAAATTGGGCCCTCCATGACCAAGCGCATCACGTATCTCGACAACGCTGCGACGACTCCGGTGCGGCCGGAGGTGCTGGAGGCCATGCTCCCGTATCTGGGGAAGGAAGCCTTCGGCAATCCTTCTTCGGCACACCGCTTCGGGCGCGCCGCGCGGGCCGGCATCGAAGAGGCGAAGCGCGCCGTCGCCGGCGCCCTCGGGGCCGAGCCGAATCAGGTCGTCTTCACATCCGGCGGCACCGAGGCCGATAACCTCGCGATCATCGGCGCCGCGCTCGCGGCGCGCGATCGCAACGGTCCCTTCCGAGTCGCCGTCTCGGCCACCGAGCACAAGGCGGCGCTCGCCGCCGCGCACGCGGTCAAGCACCTGGGCGGGGAGGAGATCATTCTCCCGGTGACGGCCTCGGGACAGATCGAGCGCGACGCCCTCGAGAAGGCCCTCGAGCGCGGCGTCGCGGTCGTGAGCGTGATGTGGGTGAACAACGAGGTGGGCACGTTGCAGCCTGTTGCCGAGCTGGCCGCGCGATGTCGTGAGGTCCCCGCCCCGGCGGGTGTCCTGTTCCACTCCGACGCTGTCCAGGCTTTCGGCAAGCTTCCGGTATCGATCCAAGACTCAGGCTGCACACTCCTCACCATCTCCGGTCACAAGATCGGCGCTCCTAAGGGCGTCGGCGCGCTCATCGTGCGTGACCGCCAGGCGGTCGAAGCGATCATCCACGGCGGCGGGCAGCAGTACGGCATCCGGCCCGGCACCGAGAATGTGCCAGGCATCGTCGGGCTGGGCGTGGCGGCCCGCCTGGCCGCCGCGGAACAGCACGCGCTCGCCACGCGGTTGCACGAGCTGCGCGACGAGCTGGAGCGCCGCGTGCTCGCGATCGTGCCTGACGCCGTGATCAACGGCTGGCAGGGCGAGCGCGCGCCGCACATCTCGAACGTGTCGATCCCCGGAACCGACAGCGAGGCGCTGCTGATGCATCTCGACCTCGCCGGGATCGCCTGCTCGTCCGGGTCCGCCTGCAGTACCGGCGCCGTCGAGCCCTCGCACGTGCTCACCGCCATGGGCGTGCCGCGCGAGCTGGGTGTGGCCGCGCTGCGGTTCTCGTTCGGCAAGGACAGCACGATCGACGACGTGGACGCCGTGGCCGCCGCGCTGCCGCGAATCGTGGAGAAGGTGCGGTCGCTGTCGACCGTCTTGCACCGATGAGAGTCCTGGTGGCGATGTCGGGCGGCGTCGACTCCTCGGTCGCCGCGGCGCTGCTCGTCGAGCAGGGTCACGAGGTCATCGGCGCGACGATGAAACTGTTCTGTTACGGCGACAGCGTTCCCGACCGGCCGTGCTGCTCCCTCGACTCGATCACCGACGCGAAGCTGGTCGCGCACCGGCTCGGCATTCCCCACTACGTCCTCAATCTCGAGGACCGGTTCGGGCATGACGTGATCGACAATTTCGTCGCCGAGTACGCGCGCGGGCGGACGCCGATCCCCTGCGTCCGCTGCAATTCGTTCACCAAGTTCCGCGACTTTCTTTATCATGCCGATGCCCTCGACTGCGATGCGATTGCGACCGGGCACTACGCCATCGCCGCGGATGGCGCGCTGTTTCGCGGCCACGACCGGCAGAAAGACCAGTCGTATTTCCTGTGGGGCATCGATCGCACGGTCGTACGCCGCATGCTCACACCGATCGGCGGGCTGACGAAGGCCGAGACGCGGGCGGCGGCACGGAAGCTGGGGCTCGTCACGGCCGAGAAGGCCGAGTCCGTCGAGATCTGTTTCGTGCCGGATGACGATTACGTCGGGGTGCTCGAGCGCCATCTTCCCGCGGGCGCGCCTGCGCTGGTGCCGGGTCCACTCGTCACTACGAGCGGCGAGGTGATCGGCGAGCACGAGGGCTTCGCGCGCTACACGGTCGGCCAACGCCGCGGCTTACCCGGCGGCTCGGCCGAGCCGCTGTATGTCGTCGCGATCCGCCCCGAGACGCGTGAAGTCGTCGTTGGCCGCGGCGCGGAGTTGTTCGGACACGAGCTGTCTCTCGAAGAGGTCAACTGGCTGGTCGATCCGCTCACGCCAGGGGACGCCGTCTGGGTGCAGTGCCGCTATCGCGCGCGTGCCGTCCCCGGCACGATTGCTGCGCAAGCGGGCGACCGCATCGCGCTCCGGCTGGCCGAGGCGGTCCGGGCGATTACTCCAGGGCAATCGGGCGTGCTGTACGACGCCGACGATCGATTGCTCGGTGGTGGGGTGATCGCCTAGCCGACCGCGGCGTGCGGAGGGTCACAGCCCCTCCAGCCTGAGCGCCTGCAGAATTCAAATTCGTCCCCAAAATTCCTCTTGGGAGGCTGTATGCGGTTGCTCCTTCGTGCCGGGTTCGTGCTCGGCTTCGCGGTGGCGGCGTGCGGCAAAGACGCGCCGTCCCCGGTCGATTTCAACGATCCGGCGGCGGTCTCTGCCAATCTCTCGTCGGTTGATTCCGCTTTCGATAGCGACGTCTTCCGCAGCTTCTCGACCGCCGCGACGATGCTCGACGTGGCGACCGCGCCGGCCTTCCGCCCCGCGGCGACGCTGATCGAGACGCTGGAGCCCAAGCTCGCCCGGACCGGCGGCCGGATGTTCCTGTCGAATCTGCGGCAGGCGCAAAAGCTGCAGGCGATGGTGCCGAATCTCAGCATCTCCGCGGCGCAGGGCCGGATCATTCCGGACTCGCTGTATGGCCGCGTCTTCGAATGGGACACGTCGCTCAATCAGTACCGGTGGCAGGGTGGGACCGTCGCCAACCTGAATGGCGTGCGGTTCGTCCTCTATGCGACCGGCCTGGACGGCGCCGTCGTCGAGCCCGTGAGCGCCATCGGCACGCTCGACATCATCGATCAGAGCACGGCGACCAAGCTGCAGCTGCAGGTCCTCGTCAAAGGCCCGGGTGGGACGACGACGTATGTCGATTACACGGCCTCGTTCACCAGCTCCGCGACATCCGCCACGGCGAGTGTTTCCGGGACGATCACGAACGGACTCAGCGGCGACAACAACAAGACGCTGTCGTTCGACGAAACGCTCACGGTGAATGCGAGCGGCGCGAGCGTACACGCGACGTTCGCGTTGAACAACCCGGCGATAACGTTGATGCTCAACGAATCGGTGTCGTTCGACAATCCGAACATCAATATCAATGCTGACTTCCGGTTGATTCAGAATGGCCAGACGGTGCGGGCGGTGGGACACATCACGCTCAACACCACCGACAACTCGGTCACCGTCAGCGTGACCGTCTCGGTCGACGGTCACCCCGTGGCGTCGATCAGCGGCGATCCGACGGATCCCGCGACGCATTGGGTCGATGCGGGCGGCCAGCCGTTGACGGCTGCAGACCTGGCCGCGCTGGACGCGCTATTCGATGCCTTCGAGCACTTCGGCGATACGGTGTCCAACCTGTTCGCGCCGGTCGGGACGTTCGCCGGCCTGTAAATCCGCAATCGCAAAGCCTGCCCCCGTCCGGCTCTGGCCGGGCGGGGGGTTTTGCTTTATTACCTACAGGTGTTCTACCGGCTGCTCGCGAACGCCGTCGTCGCCTTTCATGCGCTGTTCATTCTGTTTGTGGTCCTGGGCGGCTTGCTCGCGTGGCGCTGGCGGTGGATCGCGGCGGCTCACATCCCCTGCGCGCTGTGGGGCATGCTGATCGAATACCGCGGCTGGATTTGCCCGCTCACGCCGCTCGAGAACAGCTTACGCACGCGGGCCGGACAGGCAGGCTATGGCGGCGGCTTCATCGAGCATTACCTGGTACCGGCGATCTATCCGTCCGGTCTCACGTCGCGCATCCAGGCGGTGCTGGGCACCACCGTGCTGGTGATCAATGCGTTCGCCTATGGCATGTTGATCCGTCGACTCACCCGAGGTCCCTGAGGCTCCCGATGCCCACGCGTCGCCACTTTCTCGGTTCGCTGTTCGTCGCTACTGCCACGCTTCCCGCGCTCAGGAGTGACGCGCTGTCGCGCATCCTGCCGGCCACGCGACGCGTCGACGGCAGGAGTGCCGCCGACGTCGCGCAAGACGAGGACTTCTGGCGAGAGATCCAGGCGGCGTTCGACATCGACCGCGGCATGATCAACCTGAACAACGGCGGCGTCGCGCCGTCGCCCCGGGTCGTCAACGCCGCGTTCCAGCGCTACCTCGCCGTGTCGAACCAGGCCCCCGCCATCACGATGTGGGGCTGGATCGAGCCGGAGATCGAAGCGGTGCGCCGGCGCCTGGCCGCGAACTTTGGCTGCGATCCGGAAGAGATGGCGATCACGCGCAACGCGAGCGAGGCCCTCGAGATCGTGCAGCTCGGCCTCCCGCTGCAGCGCGGCGATGAAGTCCTCACGACCACGCAGGACTACCCGCGCATGATCACGACGTGGAAGCAGCGCGAGCGCCGTGACGGCATCGTGCTGAAGCAGATCACCTTCCCGGTACCGCCGCCGTCGCAGGACGATCTCGCGCGCCGGATCGAAGCCGCCATCACGCCGCGCACCAAGGTCATTCATGTCTGCCACATCACGAACCTGACGGGGCAGATCTTTCCCGTGAAGCAGATCTGCCAGCTGGGCCGGGCGCGCGGCATCGAGGTGATCGTGGACGGGGCGCACGCCTACGCGCATTTCCCGTTTACCCGTGACGAGCTGGACTGCGACTACTACGGCACGAGCCTCCACAAGTGGCTCACGGCGCCGATCGGCACGGGGTTCCTCTACGTCCGCCGGTCGAAGATCGCCAAGATCTGGCCGATGATGGCGGCGCCGCCCGAGATGAACGAGAACGTGCGCAAGTTCGAGGAGATCGGGACCCATCCGGCGGCGAATCACAACGCCATCGTGGAAGCGCTGGACTTTCTGGACGGCATCGGCCCGGAGCGCAAGGCGGCGCGCCTCCGGTTCCTGCGCGACCGCTGGGCGAAGCGGCTCGAGCGCGTGCCCGGCGTGAAGCTGCTGACGCCCTACGACCCGGCGCAGTCGTGCGGGCTGGCCTCGTTCACCCCGGGGCAGCTCGATGTCGGGAAGCTCGCGGGCTACATGTTCGACCGGCACCGGATCATCGTGACGCCGATCGCACATCCCGAATTCAACTGCCTGCGGATCACGCCGAACGTCTATACCACCCTGGCGGAGATCGATCGCTTTGCCGACGTGATGGAAGACGTGCTGCGCAAAGGCTTGCCGGCTTCCTAAGGCAGCAGCGCCACGATCCGCAGCGGCCCGCCGCTGCCCCCTTTGATTTTCATCGGCAGCGCGATCACGAGCGCCCCGGTGACCGGCAATCCCTCCAGGTGCGCCACATTCTCAAACGCCGGCACGTTCGAGGCGAATAACCGGCGATGGACCTGGAACGTCGTCGACTGGCCGTAATCGATGCTCGGCGTGTCGATTCCCACCGCGCTGATCCTGCGGCGGACCAGCGCACGGGCCGCATCGAGGTCCAGGCCAGGAAAATGCAGTTGCGCGACCCCTACCGGGCCCGTTTTTGTGGTGCCGAGGTAGCGCGCGCGATCGGGCCAGCGCGTACCCCAACCGGTACGGATCAGCACGATGCTGCCCTCCGGGATATCACCGTGCGCCCCTTCCCAGGCCGTAATGTCTGACTGGTGCACGCGATAGTCGGGATTGGAGTCGGCTTTCGCGCGCACGTCGATGACCACGGCAGGCGCAATCAGCTGGCTCAGCGGAATCTGATCGGCGGTGTGTTTCTTTTCTATGAAGTGCACCGGGGCATCGAGATGTGTGCCACCGTGCTCTGCGGCGCTGAAGTTATTCGCCGCATAGTACCACCCGCCGGGCGTCCGCTGCGCCGAGACGACGGTGAGGTGAAAGGGCTGAGCGGTCGGCCAATAGATGGTTGTCGAGTCGAAGTCGTACGTGAGGTCCACCCAGTGGCCTGCCACGAGGCGGTCTGCGATGGATGGCTGGCTGCATGCCGCGAGCACGAGGAGCGCAGGGACAATCGCCAAACGTCGCATGGTCTCTCCTGTGTGAGCATGTTGAGTTGCAACTGTAGGGCAGATTGTTATCGTTGCGAGCCATGAAATCAATCCTCCTCGTGGCTCCCCTCTGGGCCGTGTTGGCCTGCGGCTCGGACAAATCGGGCCAAACCGTCAATCGTGACACGCTCACGGAGCGTCAGAAGGACAGTATCCTCGCGAACTCGAAGATCCCCAACGCGCGCGCCGTGGGACGGGCGATGAACGCCGCCGATTCGATGAGCGCGCGCATCCGGAGTAGCGACACCGTCGCGAGGGATACAACGGAGTTCTGATGCGCGCCGTGACGTGCGGCGTGGTGCTCGTGGTCGCCGCGTGCGGACCTCCCAACCCCTGCGCCGGTCATCAGTTCGACCGTTCGCGCCGCTATTCGATGCCGTACGCGGGCCACTGGGTGGTCGCCCGCGGCGACACGCTGACGTTCCCCGATGCACCCGGCATGAGTGATCACTTCCGGCTGGGCGACATCACGCTCGACAGCGCCACCGTGGTCGTCGATCGCGAGTGCCTGTTCCGCGGTCACATCGTCTTTCGCGCGCCACGCGCCGACACGCTCGCCGTCAGCTGGTTCGGCCAGCCGGAGCAGGCCATCGTGAGCGGTTGGCCCGCGGATCTGGGGCCCTTTGCCGGGCTGTCGCTCGCCTGGGCGGGCCGGGATTCGCTGAGCGGCTCGATTCTGCTCGACGCCAAGCTCGGCGTACAGGCGCGTCCCGGGATGACCGCCCGGTTCGTCGCCGGGCGCACCCACCGGTTATCTTCCGCCCCATGAGAGGCTTCCTTGTCAGACTGCTGATCACCGCCCTGGGACTGTGGGTCGCCGATCAACTGCTTCCCGGCATCGCGATCACGGGAACGAGGGCGCTGATCGTCTCCGCTCTGCTGCTCGGTATCGTGAACGCCGTCATCCGGCCGATCATTTTGATCCTCACGCTGCCGCTGACGGTGCTGACGCTCGGGCTCTTCATCCTGATTGTGAACGGCATCTCGCTGGAGTTGGTCGCCTGGCTCGTGCCGGGGTTTCACATCGCCGAACTGGGGTCCGCGACGGTCGGCGCCATCATCGTCGGCCTGACGAGCTGGGTGGCATCGGCGTTCGTCGGCGGGTCGGGACGGATCGAGCGCATGCGCCGGGTGGAGGTGACGGGCCGCCGCATCGATGGATAGATGACGTGCAAGCTGTGCGGCTCGAGGGACCTGTGGCTGTTCTACACCCAGGGCGATCGCCGGCACATTCACTACTATCGCTGCCGAAATTGCCGGCTGGTCGTGTGCGACACGCGCGGCATCGGCGTAAATCAGGAGAAATACATCCTCTCGCGCGTCGATCCACGGGCCCCGACGCGGCAGAACCGCGGACATCGCCAGACGTACGCCTTCATCCAGCGACATGCGAAGTCGATAGGCCGCATGTTGGACCTCGGGTGCGGCGACGGAACGGTGATCTGGCTGGCGCGCCAAGACGGGTGGGACGTCAAAGGCGTGGAGCTGTTTCCGGAGCACACCCAGGTGGTGCGCGAGACACTGGGCCTCAACGTCGTGACGTCGGATATCACGACGTACGAAGACGCCGATGAATCGTGGGACTGCGTGATTCTCACGCACGTGCTCGAGCACCTGCCGGACCCCGTCGGCGCGCTGCGCAAGATCCGCAACCTGCTGAAGCGGAACGGCGTGGGCGTGCTCGAGTTCCCCAACATCGACGCGTTCGATATGAGCCTGCGCCGGCTGCTCGACAAGCTGCGCATCCATCGACGCCAGTACGCGCCCGACTATGTCGAAGCACACGTCCAGGAGTTCTGCCGCGCCTCCTTCGCATACGCTGCGCAGAAAGCAGGCCTGCAGCTAGAAGTCTGGGAGACCTACTCGATCAACCCGCTCAAGTACACCCTGTTTCGCATGCTGCCCATCGGCAACAAAGCGCGCGTTCTCGTGCGCAGAACATGATGCTCGACATCGAAACCCCCGCTCTGCTGCTTGATCGCGCCGTCATGGAGCGCAACCTCAGCCACATGGCAGAGAAGGCCAAGAAGCTCGGCGTCTCGCTCCGGCCGCACATCAAGACGCACAAGTGTTTAGAGCTGGGACGCCGCCAGCAGGCGTACGGCGCCAAAGGCATCACCGTCTCCACGTTGTTCGAGGCGCAGGCCTTCGCGCGGGGCGGCTTCACAGACCTCACGTGGGCCTTCCCGCTCGATCCCACGCACATCCCGCACGTGCAGCGCATCGCGCAGGACGGGATCACGCTGCGTGTGATTCTCGACGATCTCGACACCGCGAAGGCGTTGGCGCGCAGCGGCCTGCACGTATGGCTCAAGGTCGATTGCGGGTATCACCGCGCCGGGGTCGATCCCGCGTCCCGTTACGCGCTCGAGGTCGCACGGGAACTGGGGGCGGAGCGCGGGCTCACGTTCGACGGGGTTCTCAGTCATTCGGGTCACGCGTATCACACCCAAAACCGGAATGAAGCGGCGCAGATCGCCGAGCAGGAACGGCAGGTGATGGCCTGGTTCGCGGAACTGCTGCGCAAGGACGGGTTACCAATCCGCGCGGTCAGTGTCGGCTCGACACCCGCCATGGCGGCCGCAAAAGACTTGACGGGCGTCACAGAAGCGAGACCGGGCAACTACATCTTCTATGATCGGACCATGGTGCTCATTGGATGCTGTGAGCCGCGCGACGTCGCGGTGTCCGTACTGGCGAGCGTCGTGTCGCACCAGCCGGGGGCAGCGCATTTCGTCGTCGACGCCGGCGCCCTGGCGCTCTCGAAGGATCTGGGCCCGACGCATCTGGGGCTCGAGCCGGCGTTTGGCGCGGTGAAGGATCATCCGGAGCTCACCGTCGCGTCGGTCTCGCAGGAGCACGGGGTGATCCGCGCCGCGGCCCCTCCGGCGATCGAGGGGAAGTTCAAAGTCGGGCAGCAGGTCGAGATCATTCCCAACCACTCCTGCCTGACGGAGGCGCACTTCGACGAATACGTGGTGCTCGAAGGAGGTCGCGTCATGGATCGCTGGCATATCGAGCGTGGACGATGAAGCTCCAGCTCCGGCATTTCTTCGTCGCACTCCTGCCGCTGTTGTTCGGTCTCGGCGCAAGCTGGGGGTTCGCCTTCTCGCAAAACACGTGCGGGCGGTTGGTGGGACCGATCTTCGCCCCCAAATGCCACTGGATTCAGCTCGAGTATCAGCTCGGCTTTCAGATGGCGGGAACGCTACTGGGTTGTCTCATCGCGGCGGTGCTGGGCGCCTCGCTGGAACGGCGCAGCCGCCGCCGTGCAGAACGCGCTCAACTCAACCAGGGAGTGTCCACATGAAAGCGGTACTCACGCCGGTGCTTGTACTAGGCCTTGTTGGTTCGCTCGCCGCACAGGATTCGACCGCCCGCCCCGCGGCTCCTCCCGCTCCCGCCGCCGCCCCTGCCGTGGCAAGCACTGCGAACGTTGAAGCGGTGCTGGCGCGGACGCTGGTCGACCGCGCGCCGCAGGATACGGGAACCGCCTTCTCCGACAGCGTCGGCACCCTCGTGCTATGGATGCGCGTGACCGGCGGCAATGGACAGACGCTGCATCACGTGTGGTTCCACGGCGGCGACCAGGTCGGCGATGTCCCGCTGACGATCGGCGGATCGCCGTGGAGAACGTGGAGCCGCAAGACGATTCCCGCGGACGCCAAGGGGGCGTGGCACGTCGAGATTCGGGACGAGGCCGGCAACGTGATCAAGAGAATTGACTTCACGGTCGGGCAATAAAAGCGCGGACCCGCAACGACTAGGTTGCAGACGCACCGCGGGTTTCAGTAATCGGTCAACGGGATAACCCTCGCCCGGGTTGTCCCGTTGACGTTGGACTGATGACCGCGGTGCGTCTGTTGCCCAGTCTTTGCATGTCCGCGCTTTTGCATGTTATTCTAGGCCGAATGGATCTCGTCGAACAAATCGTGGCCAATCTCGAGGTCGATGCCGGCGCGGCCGAGAAGGGCGTCGGCGCCATTCTGATGGCCATGCGGATGGTGGTGGACAAACCGACGTTCGAGAAGGTGCGCGCCGCGGTCCCCAATCTCGAGAGCTACATGGGGCGGGCGTTGATGAGCGGGGCCCGGACCGGTGAAATGATCGGCGTCGCCGGACCCGCCGCGCTGATGGCGGGCCTCTCGGCGGCGGGCTTTCGCAAGGAAGACGTGCCGCGGCTGGGCCGGATCGTGCTGGAGCACATCCGGCCCACCGTGGGCGCAGAAACGATCGAGAAGTTCCTGGCGGGTGTACCGGCCTTGAAGGGTTAGCCCTTCCTCACGCGGCCTTGGGGCCTGGCTGCTGCTGCTCGGCGAGCAGTGCCCGGGCCGCTTCGGGCTCGAGCGCTTTCGCGAACAAGAACCCCTGCCCGAGCTCGCATCCGACGGCGATGAGGCGCTCGCGCTGCGTCGCGGTCTCGACTCCCTCCGCGATCACAATGAGGCCGAGGTGCTCCGCCAGGTCGACGATCGAGCGCACGATCTCCAGATCCGTGCGGCGCGCACCCATGCGGTGCACGAAGGTCCGGTCGACCTTGATGCCCTGGAGGGGGAAGCGCGGCAGATAGCTGAGGGACGAATAGCCAGAGCCGAAATCGTCCATATGTAGCTGGATGCCCACCTCCCGCAGCCGATTCAGAAGGGCGATGGACGAGTCGAGGCTCTCCATAAGCACGCTCTCAGTGACCTCGAGACTCAGCGCAGCGGGCGTGAGTCCGGCATCCTGGAGGGCCGCTCGCAGGTCGTCTACGAGGCGCGGATCCGCGAGTTGCTTCGCCGAGACGTTCACGCTGATCCGCACCGGGCCCGCGCCCGGGACCCCGTTCTGCCAGGTGCGCGCGTAGCGGCACGCCTCCCGCAGGACCCAGGTGCCGAT
>Ga0209056_10001021_pt1 | contig 30985 bp, 27 predicted proteins | sample GraSoiAngelo_114_FD_185876 | JGI IMG/M metagenome (GOLD analysis project Ga0209056, IMG submission 185876) | Grasslands soil microbial communities from the Angelo Coastal Reserve, California, USA - 14_0903_13_40cm (SPAdes) (version 2) | ecosystem: Environmental > Terrestrial > Soil > Grasslands... | reverse complement strand
GAAAAAATAATCGGCCAGCGAGACGAGAAAAGTGATAGCCAAGCCAGTAATAGAAATTCATTTTAACAGGAAACCAATTTCGTGACTTGGCGATCGGTTTTGGCGAAATTTGAATCGCTAGATCATTTAGGATCGTTTAAATCCGAAGACCCGTTTCTTTAAGTCGGGCGAGAATCTCTTGGACAACTTTTTCGACGGTCAAGTACGACGTGTCGATGACGTGTGCGTCTTTCGCGATGACGAGCGGTGAAACAGGCCGTGAAGAATCGGCTTGATCGCGCAGAGCGATTTCATCGCGTTCTCCCTGTGCAGCACGACGCTGGAGACGCACCTCCGGAGAAGCATCAACATAAAATTTGTAAGGCGTCTCGGGGAAAACGACCGAACCAATGTCCCGGCCTTCCACGACCAAATCGTCGCTGCAGGCACGGTCATGAAGTTTCTGCGCGACAATTTCGCGAACCACCGGCAACCTGCTAACGCGGGCAACGCTTTCGTTCACACGATCATCACGCAAATGGTTGGCGGGATCGACATTATCGATCAGAATCCGCGACTCGCCGTCCCGAAGGCAACTCGTAACGGCTGCTGACGCGAGAGCTTGGGCGACGCGGGTGAGATCTTCTGTATGGATCCCTTCTTTGAGGATGTACCAGGTGATCGCTCGGTAAATTGCGCCCGAGTTGACGTAGACAAAACCGAGCTGCCGGGCGAGCTCTCGCGCGACACTACTTTTTCCAGAGGCAGCCGGACCATCAATCGCGACTACCCGATGAAAATCTCGCTGAGAAGAGTGCATAGAACCGACGGTCTCACTTTAGTCGCGCTTTGCGCGGCAATGCAACGCGGCCTAATGGCAGGGATGCCGGAGCGCGGCCCCCTCCCACTTTAGCTGTCCTCTGGGGAAGTCGGAGTAAGTGAACCGATCACAGGGGTGCTGACCTGCATCCGTTTCGGATTCGTGAACTCTTCAAGCACCGCTTCAAATCCTGGATAAGACTCACGAATACAGTCTGCGTCCTGAACAATAGTTTCGCCATCAGCGAAAAGGCCGGCTACGGCAAACGCCATCGCGATCCGATGATCGCCGAAGCTTGCCACGCGCGCACCGTGCAGCGGAGCTGGTCCATGGATTTCGAGCCCATCACTCAGCTCGGCCACGTGGGCGCCCATGGTACGCAGGTTGTGCGCGATTGCCGCTATACGATCGGTTTCTTTCACGCGTAACTCCTCTGCGTGCCGAACAATTGTTTTGCCGTCTGCCAAGGCGCCCGCAACAGACAAAATCGGTAATTCGTCAATAAGCTGCGGCACCTCCCTACCTTGGATGACGGTTCCTTTAAGCGGCAAACCAGTGACCTCGACAATCCCGCGCGGTTCAACCTGGTCGACATCCTCAACCGCCTCGCGCACCTGCGCACCCATCCGGAGCAGAACAGCAAGCAACGCGGTTCGCGTGTCATTCAGGCCAACGTCGCGGATGAGCAGATGCCCCCTCCGTTGCGCCGCAGCGGCAACCAGCCAAAAGGCTGCTGACGAGATGTCGCCGGGAATCGCGAAGTCGCGCGACTCCGGAACCTGGTCGCCGAATACAGTGACACTGCCATCGTCTTCTGCTGCCGTCCGCACCAGGAAATAATTGAAAATTTTCTCCATGTGGTTTCGCGTCGGTAACAGCTCTTCGACGGTAGTCTTGCCCCTGGCAAAAAGGCCCGCCAGCAGCAACGCCCCTTTCACCTGTGCGCTTGCCACAGGTGGCCGATAATGAATTCCACGCAGCGAACCGCCGCGGATGCGCAGCGGCGGTGTTTCGTCCGGCCCTTCGGCAACAATGCTGGCGCCCATCTCACAAAGCGGTGCGATCACACGGTCCATCGGACGTCGCGACAGCCCCGCGTCTCCGACGAGCCGACTTTCAAATGTTTGTCCGGCCAGCAGACCTGCGAGCAGCCGCATAGTCGTAGCCGAATTGCCGCAGTTGATTGCCTCTTTGGGTGCAGTAAGGACCCGCTTTTTCCCATGAACGATTAACGTGGTCGGCTCAGGCTGCTCAATCCTTATACCCAAGGCGCGCATTGCATTCACGGCGTGCATGCAATCTTCGCTTGGAAGAAATCCATGCAGAGTGCATACCCCATTCGACAAGGCGGCGATTATCACCGCGCGGTGCGAAATGCTTTTATCGCCCGGTACAGTAATTTCGATGTCAATTCGAGGCGCCCGTTTTACCCGCAACTCCATAGAAAGAAAAACGATGCTGGATGGAAAAAACCGAGCTACGCTAATCCGCTATCCGGTATGTAGGATCCAACATCAGTGCAACCGGTAAATTATCGGGACGGCACCGCTGTTACGGCACAAGGAAGATCTTGTCGGTATAAGGATCCTTCACTTCAGTTCCCGGAGGGAATCCTTCCACATCGATGTATTTGCCAGGGGAATAAGGGCTCTCCACCAAGTGCGGCTTGCCAGGGACAGGAATTCCGTACGGATAATCTCCTTTCGCGACCTTTGTCGGCGCAGCCGTAGGAGGAGGTGATGCGACTGTTTCCGCTGGCGGCGAACTGCTGGGCTGAACTGGTCCGTTTGGATTGAACGGCTGTTGCTGCGGCGGGTATTCCGCGGTCTGGGAGGGATACCTTGCTGGTCTATGCTGGGTGGTTGGCGGTGGCGGCTCTTCAGAGCATGAGGCCAACAAGAAGGCCGCAAGGAGAGCAAGCGACAATGAAAATTTCATAAGTGTAAAGACTCTTGTAATCGTATCCGGAGTCCGATTCGTTGCCAATGATTAAATCACTTTTTTCTGAAGCGCCCCCACGCATGTGTAGAGAAACAAGGCGACCAATACAATGACCGGGCGCGTCTCATCCGAATCGAAAGAAGAGATGTCTGACAATTCCCGTGCAGAAATTTTGGTCGTGGACGACGACGCCATGAGTCGCAGGGTCCTTGCGCAATTGCTCACGGCGACTGGTTACAAGTGCCGCGTGTGCAAGGACGGCTCCGAAGCTCTAGAGACGGTTCACGCCACGCCCCCTTCACTCCTGTTGCTTGATTTCGATATGCCAGGATTAAATGGCGCCGAGGTGCTGAGACGCCTGCGCTCGGATCGGCATTCGGCAGTCGCGCAAATTCCCACCATTATGTTGACTGCCCACGGAAGTGAAGAAAGCGAGGTGTCTTGCCTGCAGGCTGGCGCGGATGATTTTGTGACAAAGCCAGTCAATGCCGCAGTATTGCGGGCCAGAATCGAGACCCAGCTTCGCCTCCGCTCGATGCGGCGTCAAGTGGAGCAACAGAATGACGAACTGGAGAAATGGCGCCGCAATCTTGAGCGCGATCTGGCAGCTGCCCGTTTAACACAGCAATCGTTGATTCCGCAAAAACCGCTGGCGCTGCCGGGTTGGCAGGTTGCAACGTGTTATCGCCCGGTCATCCAGGTCGGCGGCGATATCTATGGCTGGCTGCGAATGAAAGACGGCAGGATTTTGTTCTGGATCGTAGATGGCACCGGTCACGGAGCCGCTGCGGCGTTGCTTACTACTCTGGCAAAACTTCTCTTCCACCATGGCAACGTCGAGCAGGATACGCCGGCCACCGTGATGGAAGCCGTAAACCATGACTTTCGCAGCATTTTTGGCTCACGCTCTTTCATGACGGCAATGTGTGTGGCGCTCGATCCTGCAACCGGAAGCGCCAGTGTTGTGGGCGCAGGTCACCCACCGCTTTTGGTCACGCGCCGTAACGGTACGACGGAATCGGTCGCCTCGATTGCGCCTCCGCTTGGCTTAATCGAACGACCGGAATTTCCCGAAACGGCGATCAATCTTGAGCCAGGTGATGCTTTTCTTCTGTACACAGACGGCTTGTTTCGCTGGACAAAAGACGAAAGGCGTCGTTTGACTCCCCAGCAGCTCGAGAAAATGCTGGATCACTCCGCGCCCACCGCCGATGCGTTGCTCAAGGGAGTTTTAGCGCATGCAGCCCCGGATGGCGCTATGAACAGTTCACCAGATGATATGACGGTTCTCGCCGTACGCCGGATGACCGGACAATAAAATTTTTTCAGTTTGGCCAAATTTAGTCTTGCTCTCTTGCAAGCGAAACGTTAGTCAGCCTCCATGCCGAAAACTAAAAAGAAAACTTCCAAGCGCAAACCGAATCCCGCCTTCATGAGACCGGTCCAACCTGATGATAAGCTCGCTGCCGTCGTTGGGTCGCAGCCGCTACCACGCTCCGAGCTTACCAAAAAGCTCTGGAACTACATCAAGAGGCACGGTTGCCAGGATAAAAAGAAAAGAACCATGATCAACGCCGACGACTCACTCAGGCCGGTATTTAATGGCAAGAGCCAGGTGAGCATGTTCGAGATGACAAAGCTCGTCTCGAAACATCTGCGTTAAATCTTCGGTTTTCGTTGATAGCCCGGCGTTGTTGTTAGGCCGGGCTATTCGCGGGCTTGGTTGAAAGAATGATTGCTGCACCGGCGGTGCGCTGCACCGCTCTTGCGCCGGGCTGTAATCACATCGAAGATCGTGACGTGAAAACGTATCGTCTCATTCTTTTCGTGGGCGCGGCTTCTGTCTTTTTCTCTGGGCAACTTGCTCGCGCCGAATCTAGCTGGCTTAACGACTACAAGAAAGCGCAGCAAGAGGCTAAGGCGAACAACAAGTTCCTTCTGCTCAATTTCACCGGTTCGGACTGGTGTGGCTGGTGTATTAAATTCGATAGAGAGGTGCTGTCGCGACCGCAGTTTAAAGATTATGCACGCGATAATCTGGTGCTCGTAGAGCTCGATTTTCCTCGGCGCAAGGCCCAGAGTGCCGAGTTGCAAAAGCAGAACCGGGAATTAGCTCAACAGTACGAGGTTTTCGGGTTTCCCACGATCGTCGTGCTCAACAGTGGCGGACAAAAGCTTTGGAAATTCGACGGTTACTTCCCTGGTGGACCGGAGGCATTCATCGCAGAACTGGAAAAACTGCGGAAAGGTTAAACGGGCAGTGACCCCGGCTTCTTTGGGGTCGATTTCTGCGGCAGGATAAAATTCACCAATTATTTCTCCGGCGCCAAGTTGGCGGCGTGTTGCGTAACCAGTGCCCTCTGCTACATACACGCGCTCACTCTTCCAGTGCGGTGCTCATGTCTATTTACCGTTTGTTGTTCTTTTGCTTTGCCACACTAGTCGTCACCGCTGGAGAAGGAGCCCAGTCCACGCCGACAACGCACGGTACGACGCAGGAAAATCGAACCACATCGGAAGAACCGCGGATTACGTTTAACTCGGTGCACGTTGATGGCCCTTATATCGCCATGACCTTTGACGACGGGCCGAGCGCAACGCTTACCCCAAAATTGCTCGATCTATTGGCCGCGCATCATATCAAGGCCACGTTCTTCGTAATCGGCGAAAACGTCGCGGAACATCCTGACATTGTAGCACGGGCTGCCCGGGAAGGGCACGAAATTGGGAATCATAGTTGGTCGCATCCAAACTTCGCAAAGATGTCGGCGGAAAGTGTTCGCAGCCAATTACAGCGGACTGATGATGCAATCAAGAACGCAACCGGCAATCGTCCTACGTTAATGCGACCGCCCTATGGATCAGTTACAGAACGTGAGAAACGCTGGATTCACGATGAATTTGGATATCGAATCATTCTTTGGGACGTTGATCCCTATGACTGGAAACGGCCCGGCCCGGCTGTGGTTCGCAATCGCATTCTTAAGGAGACTCAACCCGGTTCGATTGTGTTATCCCACGACATCCACCCAGGAACGATTGAGGCGATGCCCTCTACTTTTGACGCGCTCGAGGCGAAGGGCTTCAAGTTCGTTACCGTATCGGAACTGATTCGCATGGCGGTGCCGAAAGCTTCTCATCCAAGTCCACAGCTTGGCGGAAACGCCGCGGCGAGCGCCATTCCCTCGGTATCACCGTCCTCCACTCCCAGTCGCCCGCGAAAAAACTACTTCTTCGCACCGCCAAGGTTTCGATCAGCCATCCGCTGCTCGATCTTGTTACGCGCAACGACGAAGTGATTATTGTCGCCGTAGCTTCGCCACGGCCCAGGAGGCACGTCACGTACTTCGACGAATTGCCAATCGGTCACGTCGGTCGGCGCCAGTCCCAAGTAGTCGCGCACGGCGGGAGAAACATCAAGCCCTGCACCATGATTAAGATTCGGCTTGGGGCGCTCATTTCCAAAGACGTACTGAAAGTGGTCAGTCCGAAAGGGGCCGCAATCTTCCCATTGCGCATAGCAAGTGCGATTCCCTTTGCGAATCGCCAGCCAGTGATTTCGGCACACGGACTGTCCCGGCCCGCTGTAATCTTGTTTGAACCATGGAATCACGAGCGGCGCTTCCGGCTTGAACTGGCCGTGCGTGACATCGTTGTACGGCAGCGCACAGTAGAACGGATTCTGCTTGGGAATGAAAGCTATAGGAATGTAATTCCGGCGCGCGCCCGGTTCCGGATTGTCGGTCCCACCATAATTGCGCGTCCAATCCAAGTCCCATGAGCTTCTATAGTTAGGGACAGGGTTGTTCCCTCCTGCTTCTTCTCCAACCCAAAAAACGGTGGTGACGATGTTCGTTTTCCACGGGTAACGCTGGATTGCCGGGCGTGAACTCGTAGGGATAAAAACTTGTGGTTCCACCTTCAGCAATGCCTCCTCCCGCAGTTTCATTGCGTACTTGGCAAAATCTGCCGCAGTCGCGTAGGGCGAAGTGGACTGTTCGTCGGCTTGGGCCGCACCCGTCATCCCCAGACTCAAACAAGCCGCAAGAAGCCTTTTCATCTCCAAACGCCGCCACCTTCTATTCGATTCCCCGCTTTCAGGCAAGCCGAATTTTCGGTGTCTAATGACTTGGAGGATCATTCCGATTTGAAGGATTTAGGGGCCCTCAACCGCGGCTGAGCACCGTGTCGCGCCTGAATTCTTCATCGTTCGCCTGTGGGTAATCGAGCGTGTAGTGGAGACCGCGGCTTTCTTTGCGACACAGCGCCGAATCGACGATCAAGGCTGCTACCGCCGCGAGATTACGCAATTCGAGCAGATCAACCGATACTTTGAAATTCCAATAAAACTCGCGAATTTCGCGCTGAAGGTTTCGCAGCCGTGCGCTGGCGCGCTGGAGCCGCTTATCGGTGCGCACGATTCCTACGTAATCCCACATCAGGCGTCTGATCTCATCCCAGTTGTGATAAATCACCACCAGCTCATCCACGTCCTGCACCTTTCCTGATTGCCATTCAGGCAACGCGATTTTTGGTTTTGCAGCGGATCGCATTTGCACAGCCGCGGCCGCGGCTTGGTGCGCCACCACCAAACCTTCCAGTAGCGAATTGCTCGCAAGCCGGTTCGCTCCGTGCATCCCCGTGCAGGCGACTTCGCCAATCGCGTATAGCCCGGGCAAACTGGTCGCACCGTTCAGATCGGTTTTGATTCCGCCACATTGATAATGCGCAGCTGGCACAACGGGGATGGGCTGCTTCGACATGTCCATGCCGAAGCGCAGACATGTCTGGTAAATATGCGGGAAACGCTTACGAATGAATTCTGGCGGTTTGTGCGTAATGTCTAAAAACACGCATTTCGCCCCTGAGCGCTTGATCTCCGCGTCGATGGCACGGGCCACGATGTCTCGCGGCGCAAGTGACCCACGCGGATCGTAGCGCTTCATAAAATCTTCGCCGCGGTGATTGCGCAAAATACCGCCTTCACCACGCACTGCTTCGGAAATCAGAAATGACTTCGCTTCGGCATGAAACAGACATGTAGGATGAAATTGGATGAACTCCATGTTTGCGATCTCCACGCCTGCGCGCCACGCCATCGCCACGCCGTCTCCAGTCGCGATGTCTGGATTAGTTGTATACAAATAAACTTTGCCGCAACCGCCGGTCGCAAGCACGATCCGATCTGACCGGATAGTTTCTACCTCTCCAGTTTTTTCATCCAGAACGTAGACCCCAAGGCAACGGTTTTCTGTTGCGAAACCGAGCTTTGCTGCGGTGATCAAATCCACCGCCGTGTGATTTTCTAAGAGCTCGACATTCGATTGCCTGGAAAGTTCGCGTAGCAAAGTATCCTCGATTTCTTTGCCGGTTGCGTCCCGCACATGCAGCACGCGACGCTTCGAGTGGCCGCCTTCTTTGCCCAGATCAAGCTCACGATGTCCACAGATCTCGCGCTCATCGAATTGCAGGCCGAGCTCTGCCAGCTCACGGATGCGCTGCGGACCCTCGGTTACAACCGTGCGCACCACCGCTTCGTTACAAAGGCCGGCGCCGGCCGCAAGCGTATCGCGCACGTGCAGCTCGAATGAGTCTTCATCGCTGGTCACGCACGCAATCCCGCCCTGCGCCCACGCGGTGTTTGTATCGGTGCCTGTGCGTTTCGTGATAACCACGACCGACCCGTGCTTTGCCGCTTTCAATGCAAAGCTAAGACCGGCAATGCCGCTGCCGATCACCGCGAAATCGTAATCTTTCATGACGGTGAAGCAGGCAATCTTGCCTGGTGGGGTTGCATGCTCAAACACGCAGGCAGGATTGTCTGCGTCACGACACGCTCCTTCATCCCAAACAGATGTTATCTATCAAACGAGTCTTGCCAAAGAACACCGCCAGCACGAGCACCGAATTCGGTCCAGCCATTTGAATGGGTCGCAAAGTTTCCGCGCTGACAAGCTCAACATAATCAATCCGCGCCAGCGGCGCTTCCGCGATTACCTTCCTAGCAACAGCGACAACATCTGCGGCGGATTTCTTGCCGCCGTTTACCGCGGCGCGCAGCGCCTTGTATAAAACTGCTGCCTCTTTCCGTTCTTCCAAATTCAAATATTGATTTCGCGAACTGCACGCCAGCCCGTCTTCTTCTCGCACCGTGGGCACGCCAATGATTTCAACCTTAAAATTGAGATCGCGCACCATGCGGCGAACGATCGCCAGTTGCTGAAAATCCTTCTCGCCAAATACGGCAGCGTCCGCTGCAAGAATATTGAACAACTTCGCGACCACCGTACAAACACCGCGAAAATGTCCGGGGCGCGACTTGCCCTCCAACACGTTCGAAAGAGAGGATTCGTCGACGAACACCGAACGATCGTCGGCATACATTTCCGCGGCACTGGGACGGAACAAGAAATCGATACCGGCCTTTCGACAAAATTCCTCATCAGCTTTTTCGGAGCGCGGGTACCGCTCGTAATCGCTTCCCGGTTCAAACTGCAGCGGATTTACGAAGATGCTCACGGCCACCTCGCCATCCCGGCCGGCGTGTTTGCGCGCCACTCGAATCAATTCAGCATGCGCCTTGTGCAGCGCTCCCATCGTGGGCACCACCACCAGTCGATTTGAACGCGGCAGTGATTGCGCTTCAGGAATGGTAGTAATGATTCGCATCGCCGACACAGAAGTTGATGGTGGAAATGATTTGCAGAGATTCCTCCAGACCTTCACATAAAGCTACAGTTTGGCAGCGGCTCTCGCTGGCAATGACGAGCGGGACAAGGTCACGCCACTTCGACCCAGATGGCCTGCCGCGCGAATCGAAATTTTCTGCGGCCAAAATCCTTCCAGCCGGCGCGCAGCGCGAGGTCGCGCATTTCGGCAAATGAAAATGCGCGCACCGCAGAGAGTCGGGCGTCATGACGCGTCATCGGTTCACGAAAAATCAGCGCAGTCAAAACATAAACGCCACTCTGAAGCAGCAATCCCCGGCGCAAGTCCGACACTAAAACAAATCTCCGGGATAATTCGCGACATCGTCGCAACACCATTACAGCGTCTTCATCAGTGAAATGATGAAGCGCAAGCGTGCAGAGTGCGATGTCGTATGCTTCCACGAAATTGCATTCGAGAATATCGGCTTCGCGGTACTGAATTTCCGGGTAGCCGATGCTGAGTTTCCTAGCAACGTCCAGTGTCGCAGCTTGTCGATCTAAACCGTGGATCTCGACCTCCGCGCGAATCTCGCGAGCGTAGTCAGCAATCAATCGCGGAATGTCGCCGGAGCCGGTGGCAAGATCGAGAATGCGGGCACGAGCACCCGGCTGAATCCAGCGGCGCATAAAACCCAAAACAAGACGATAGCTGCCGAACCAGCGGTTGAGTTGCCGAAGACGTTCCAGATCGCGTTCCAATTCAGCCGAAACCGGCTGCGGCCGATCCATCATTTCCAGCACGGCCGGATCGAAGCTTCGCTTCATGGGCAATAGTGATCAGTGACAAAGTGACGAGTGACGAGAGGAATTCGCGAGGCGAGCCTACTTGTCAGTCATCACTCGTGACTTCAAAAATTCCCGCCACCCCTCGGGCAGCTCCGCACTCTCGACTTCACTTGCGATGCGCCCCTCGAATTCGTGATGAAAAGGAGTGCTTGTTCCATAAACCATGATCACGTCTTCCGCGCCTTCAGCACGAATCGCGTGCGCCACGCCGGGTGGAATTACGATCCCGACGTTGTTGTCGCTACGATGATTATCGCCATCGACAAATAATCGCATTACTCGCCGCGGAAACCCAGCGCGGATGTCGCACAAAATTATCTCAACGCGCCCCTGCAGAAAAAACATCACGTCCCATTGCTCGTCGTCGTAACGACGCAGCGAGTAGTTCTCCAATTCATCGACAAACACGCGTCGCAACCAATCGGCCGCAACGCCGTCTTTTGGGACGCTCGGGGGATGCACATGGAAACCTTTTGCCGTGTTTGCAAACATCCGCGCAGCCGACCACTGCTTTGGCCACAGGCCAATCCGAGCGAGGATACCTTCGTCTCGCCGGACAAATTCGCCAAAGAATCCGCGGTGACGCTGCGCGTGAACCTTACGGGGAAAAACTTCCACGCCCGGGATCCAGGCTTCCTTAATATCGCGCTGGTTCCGGTCCGCGGCGACAAGTTCGCCGGCGTCTAAGCCTTCTTGCGAAAGCTCCTGAGCAAAAGGTGCGGTGCGATACTCGCGGGGGTTGAGTGCGTCTCGAACACTGGGGTCGATGCCCTGCCAGAGATTTTCTTCGCGCTTCGTCATTTTCGAATTCACCTGATGCTTCTATTTGCCTAGCGAGAAATCGGCACGTTCGCGAGAAAGATTTGGATTGTAATAAGGATCGCTCTGCAAAACACCAGCCCAACGCTGGTGCATAACCGCCTCGCCAGTCATGTCGATTTCGTCAGGATGCGTGTCATGCCAAAAAAGTTTTGCAAAAGGAGTGTAAACAATCAGGTAACCGGCGCGTCGGATTTTGAGGCAAAGATCGACATCGGCGAGCGCGCTTGAGAGGCTTTCGTCAAATCCACCAACCTGCTGAAGAATCTCGCGACGCGTAAGCATGCACGCGCTCGACACCGCGGTGCAATTGCGCGTCACCCGTAGCTGGCGGTTGGCCCCCGGATGTTCCGCCGGGAACCCGCGAAAAGCTGGCTGCGCGATCGCATTGACGCCCACCACAATCCCCGCGTGCTCAACCGTGCCGCTCGGGCTCAGCAGCCGTGCGCCTACCGCGCCGACCTCCGGTCGCTGGATATGCTCAGCCATAATCGTTAGCCAGCCTGGATCGATTACTTCCATGGCGTCATCCAAGAAGAGAAGCCATGGACTACCTGTTTGGTTGACCGCATAGTTTTTGACTGCGGAATCATTGGCCCCGCCTGAGAAATGCAGCAAACGATGCGGGAACCGCGAAAAATAAGAGGGCGCGCCCGTGGATTTGCCGTCGGTCTGGACGATGACAATCTCGTAGTTCGGGTAGCTTGTTTTACTGGTTAGGCTTTCGATGCACCGCTCGAGGGACTCCGGGTCGTAGCAATTCGGAACGATGACAGAAATCTTTCTCGTTTCCAACAAGTCCCGTCTGATACAGAAGGCGTGGGTGCGCCAGTCCACAGCAACATGCGCCGGCTCGCCGCTACGCCTCAGGTGATCTTCGATCGCGAGCCGCGACGCTTCGAGCTGTCCCGGTTTTTGCCGGACGCTGATGGCGCTGGAGCTTTCACTCCGCCGCCAATGATACAGGACACGCGGAATATGATGAATCCTGTCGGTCTGCTCGATCACGCGAAAGAAGAGATCGTAATCCTGTGCGCTGTCGAATTGTGAACGGAACCCACCAGTTTGCTCCAGAACCTCCTGCCGCACTGCGGTCAAATGACCTAGATAATTACAGGAGAGAAAAAAATCGGGCGACCAATCTGGCTTAAACACAGGTGCCTCAAAACCATCATCGGCGAGCTTGTCTTCGTCGGAATACATCAAATCGGCATCGGGATGCATCTGCAGGAGTTTCGCAATGTGGAAAAGCGCATCCGGCTCGAGGATGTCGTCATGATCGAAAAAAGCGACCCACTTCCCGCGGGCGAGTGCGATTGCCTGGTTCAACGCTGCCGAAATTCCTTCATGCTTTCCGAGGCTTTTCAGGACGATACGCCGATCGCGAGCGGCCAGTACAGGCAGCGCACGCAGCAAGTCAGTCGCGCTCGATCCATCGTCGACGAGCACAAGTTCCCAGTTTTCATATGCTTGTGCGAGCACTGATTCAACGGCTTCCTCAAGCCGTTGCACAGGCGTATCAAAAACTGGTGTGATAACACTGATCAGCGGCTGTGAGGCGAACGCGCGCGCCTCATTCCGCATCCGCTTGAGATCCTGCACACTCGCACAGTGTTGCTCGAGCCACTTCTGGTATTCGCTTCGTGCAGTGGAACCCATGGGCTTTCGTCCCTTTTGATGAAGCTTTCTCCAGACTGTTTTCGCCAGCTTTTCGAGAAGACGATAGGGCGCGAGCAGTACCTGACCGACTCTGCGCTCGATCGATTTGCGCAGCTTTCGTTTCTGCTCTTTTAACAACTTTAGTTCGCGCCGGTATTCTTTTAGTTTGAGCAGTTTTTCCTCCAGTGAAGCGATATGGTGGTGTGCCCCTTCCAATTCGGAGCCGCGGATTTCAAGTGTTCGCCGCAAAGCGCCCAGCTCGCTATTGAGTCTGGCAAAAGCCATCTCCACAGCGTTCACCGCAACTCCAGCTGCTTCCCTCGGCAGGTGCCGAAGGCATACGGCTCCCGGATCCAAGTCGACCAAGTCGCATTCGTAGTCGGGGACGAATCCACGGCCGAAACACTGCACAAGTTCGAGACGCCGCCTAGCAGGGTCAGCGCCGGCACCGGGCATTAGCACAATGACGTTTGCACACCGCGAGAGCCCTTCCGCCACGCATTCGTCGTCGTTTGTTCCCGAAGGATAAAACCAAACCGCGGTCTCAAAGCGGGCTTTGCCTGTGTCCTGACTCAGCTTCGAAGCGAGCTCCTCATGAGACCACACGTCAGCTTCTCTTTCCGCTTCAGCAAATTGGGATTCCAGTTTCTGAGGGTTGGCTCCGACGATGAGAAATTGGCCATGCTCGAACTTCCGCGAGATCGCGCGCGCGAAATCAGAATCAAAAGAATGGAAAGATGCCGACGACACCGCTGACATTATATTGGTTGAAGCACGCCGCAGGCAAATCTACCCTGCCGCGCCACACTGCGAGACCCCGCTTCTGCAATGCTCGACTTTGTCGTTTACCTTCTTTATCGCGCGGGGTCGGCCATTGCCGCAGCCCTGCCATTGCGGTTTCTGTTCGCGGTTGGTGAATTCCTCGGCTTTTGTGCGTGGCTCGTTTCGGGGAAATATCGGCGTCTCGCAGAACGCAACGTTGAGATTGCTTTTGGCGATGAAAAGTCGCCGCGGGAATTGCGTTGCCTTGTACGCCGGCATTTTCGGCGGCTCGGCGCCAACCTGCTTTGCAGCGTAAAACTCACGGCAATGCCGCCGGAGCAAATCCTCCAGCGGGTCAAGGTCGAAAACATCGAGGCGATGGACCGCGAATTTCGCGCAGGCGTTCCTGTGGTGCTCGTCTTGAGTCATCTCGGAACGTGGGAATTATTCGCGCAATTGATGCCGAAGTTTGTTGGGCACGTGCGAAATGCGAGCGTTTATCAGAAACTTGGCAATCGTTTCATTGACGAGCATGTGCGCCGCACGCGCAGCCAAACTGGGTTGGAATTGTTCGATCGCCAGGCCGGATTTGAGCCGGTGATCGAATTGCTGCGCTCGGGCGGCGGTGTGGGTGTTTTGTCCGACCAACACGCTGGCGACCACGGGCTTTGGACGCCGTTTTTTGGAAGACTGGCGTCCACTTCGCCTCTGGCTGGTTTGCTTGCGAAGCGCACCCGGGCAGCGCTTATCGCCGCTGCGGTTTACACCACGGGTCCAGCGCGCTGGCGCATTGTCTTCACCGAGCGCTTTGACCAGCCCGGCACTTCTGTTGCAGCCATCACGTCGAGAATTAACGAGGTCATCGAGCAACAGATTCGCGTCGCACCGGAAGATTGGTTTTGGGTGCATAATCGGTGGAAAACGCCCAAGCCGAATTTTCTTCTCGCACGATATAAACGCGGCGTCCACCTGCCGCCGGGAATCTCAGCTCAGGATCTAAAGCCATTTCGAATTCTCATTCGTTCAAGCAACTGGTTGGGTGACGCTGTGATGAGCGTGCCAGCGGTCCGCGCCATCAAAAATGGGCGCCCCGACGCTCAAGTCACAATCGCCGCGCCGGCGAAGATCGCGCCGATGTGGAAGCTCATTCCTGAAGTGGATGCGATAATTTCTTTGCCGAACGCTTCGCTGCTTCCGGTTCTCTCGTTGCTTAAGCGACGACCGGCATTCGACGTTGCGATTCTTTTTCCGAATTCGTTGCGTGTTGCGCTCGAATCCTGGCTGAGCCGAATTCCGCGCAGGATCGGTTATCACGGGCACTGGAGGAGATGGCTGCTGAACCAAACCGTGTCCGAGACGCGAAAACCAGTTCCGCCGGAACATCATTCGCTTCGGTTTCTGCGTATCGCGCGCGAATGCGGAGCAGAAACGTCCACGATCCTAGATTCAACATCCGATATCCAAACTGCGGTCGCCCATCAACCGCTGAAAATCGGGCTCTCTCCCGGCGCAGAGTACGGCCCGGCTAAACGATGGTTGCCTGAGCGCTTCGCGGAAGCAGCCACAAAGATTAGCGCGCAATCATCGGCGCAATGGATCTTGTTCGGAACGAAGAATGACGCGGCAATAGGCGATCAGATCGCGGCTGCAATCGGCGATCATTGCGTGAATCGGATTGGCCGTACCACACTCGATCAACTTATCAACGAACTGCGGGAATGCCGCTTACTGCTCACGAACGATACCGGCACGATGCATCTGGCCGCTCTGCTCGGCGTGCCCGTAGTCGCTATTTTTGGTTCCACTGAGCCGCGCCTGACCGGACCGCTCGGCAACGGCCACATTGTCCTTCGACATCATGTCGAATGTAGCCCCTGTTTTCTCCGCGAATGCCCAATTGATTTCCGCTGCATGAAGGCGGTCAGCGCCCAGGAAGCGGCCGATGCAGTGCTTTCGATTCTGGGCGAGAAACTTCAAATTTGATAACTTAAAAACGTGCTATGACTGCCCCTCGAATCCGCACGGACGTGCAGGTGATGTTTTTCGATACCGACTGCGGAGGCGTGGTTTCTAACATCGCGTATCTGCGCTTCATCGAGATCGCGCGCACACATCTGGCCGAGGAACTCGGCCTCCGCCTCGCAGAAATGGCCGAAAAACAAACATATCCCGTGGTGGTGCGCACGGAGATTGATTATCGTCGCGCGGCCAAACTCGGGGATCGGCTGGTGATTGAGGGCCGGCTCGATCAGGTGGAACGCGCGCGGTTCTGGTGCGGATTTCGGATCACACGACCGAAGGACAACATGTTGATTGCGCAATGCCGTCAGATGCTCGCGCTGATCGAGATGCCAACGGGGAAACTGCTGCGTTTGCCCGATCACTGGCAAGAATACCGCAAGGGCGATTCCGTGCAGTATCCCAAAGGCGAATGTCAAATCGGAATTGTTTCCGGCGAAGAATCCATTCAATGACTGCAGCCACCCGAAGCTTAAGCCTCGAAGAAACTCTGCTCGAGCCGCCGGCGCTCCCTCCGCCGCCGACGCGTCACGCATTGTTCGCGATTCTAATAGCGTTAGCGGCGTTGTTGCACGTAGCGACGATAGGCAGCGGCGATCTGTACAGCCAGACAGAAGGGCAATATGCGGGAGCCGCGCGCGAGATGGTCGAATCCCATCAATGGCTCCTGCCAACGAACGACGGCATCCCGCGTCTGCAAAAGCCCCCGCTGCTCTACTGGCTAATTATTGCTTCCTTCGAGCTCTTTGGCATAAACCCCGCAGCTGCCCGCCTCCCGGTCGCGGTTGCGGTAGTCGCCACGGTTGCCCTGATTTTTCTGATTGGGGAAAAGCTCACCGATTACTGGCGCGGCTTCATTGCCGGCCTGATTTATCTTAGCTTCTGCGGCACCTTTCTGCTCGCGCGCATTGTCATGCCCGAACCGCTGGTCAGCGCGTTCATCGCGGGCGCGATTTTCTGTGCTATGTGCGGTTACCAGCGCCGGCGGCAGCGGCGCGCCTGGTTCGCCGGCTTTTGGATTTGCTCGGCCTTCGCATGCTTGAGCAAAGGTTTGCTCGGCGTCCTTTATCCGGCGGCGATTCTTGTATTGTTGTCAATTTTCTATCGCGAAGCACGGCTTCGGTATCGCGCGCTTTTGCGGTGGGAATATGTGGCAATCTTTCTTTTGATTGTTGCTCCCTGGCATATTTGGGCGGAATGGCATTTCCCGGGTTATTTTCGGTATCAGATCAGTACCGAATGGTGGGGTCATCTGCGCGGGCTCACCGATGAGACACATGATTACAAGGGCATGCCTGCGTACCAATTTCTCCTCATGCATTTGGCCTGGTGGTTTCCGTGGTCCGTTGCACTGCTCCCAGGTGTGCTTTTCGCCTGGCGCCGCGTGATGCGGCCGCCTGAGATCAATTTCGCCGAGGCATTGCCGCTCTGCTGGATGGGCGTCGTTTTTGTCCCGCTGCTCCTTCTCGGGCAACGGCAGGATTATTATTCGATGAGTATGTGGAGCGCGTTTGCGCTCTGGGCGGCAGTCGTATGGGACCGATTGTCACAGAGGTGGCGCGCCGCGGGAGCAATCGCCGTGGGTCTCGCTGGCATGATCAGCGTCATGGCGACATTCTTCCTTGCCGGTGCCGCCCGTTCTTTGAACGGAAACTGGGGGACGATGGACGCGCGCTGGACCGCCTGGACGGCACTACACGAGATGCCCATATCAGCCTGGCTGGCACTACGACCATTGGTGGCGATGACCGGTAGCTCGCTCGTGCTTTTCTCGCTAGTAGCACTTTACTTTATTTTCAAACGGCGCGCGAAACTCGCTGCCATCGCCCTGGCTGCGTCGATGGTTCCAATTGGGCTCAGCATGATGGAAGGTGTCACGCGAACCGCGCCCTATTTTTCACTCGCCGATGTAGCCCGATTTCTAAATACGCGCCTCGACGCGGGCGGAGATGCGATTTTTGAAGGGCCGTTCGACGACAGCAGCAGCCTTGTTTTTTATCTGAATCGGAAATTCCTTCTTGTTAATCAAAACCGCCAGAAAGCGGCCCCGATCGGCAGAGCACCGATCGATATTTTCGTGAATGAAGAGGCCGTGTTGGAGAAATGGGCTGAACCCGATGCGGTTTATCTCATTGTGGAGCAAAGCCGGGTGGATTACTGGAAACAGCTATTGACCAGCCGCTTTCACATTTATCACCAGGTCACTACGTCGGGGACGTACATAGTGCTTGGTAATCAGCTCTGAAAAATACAAGACTAATCGAGAGCTTTTCTCTTTCTTACCGACGTGACGTTTTACTGCTGCCGAGCGTTTGAAAAATCTGGCGCGGGCGCTAGCTTTGCTGCTTCAACGGTTTAACTGTTCAACTGTATTTATGTCGCAGCATCGCAGTTTAAAAGGGGCGAGCACCATCGCTGCCAGGCGGAATGTGCTAAAACGCTTCGAGCGCGTCGAGCTTCTGAAGAAGCGCGGCCAATGGAAAAAAAATAGTAAAGTCATTGGCCTGCCCAAAACGAAGCCGGACGTTTAGGCGCGTTAAAGCGTTAAACGGTTGCAGTGTTGAAGCGGGTCCGGTTTAACGCTTTAACCCTTCAACGATCCTGATGCGCTTGAACCGCTTCCTCGCCGGTGCCGGCGTCGCATCGCGGCGACATTGTGATGAATTGATCGCGGCGGGTCGCGTCACCATCAACGGTAAAATCTGCACCAACTTCAGCGCACAGCCGGGCGCACACGACCACGTGAAAGTCGACGGCAAACTTGTTCGCGCCGCTCCCGCTCTTACCATCATGTTGCACAAACCCGCCGGAGTCGTTTCGACCCGGAAAGATCCGCACGCGCGCGATACAGTCTTCGATCTGCTTCCACCAAAATTTTATCGCCTCTTCAACATCGGGCGTCTGGACGCGCAAACTGAAGGTCTGCTTCTTCTCACAAATGACGGCGATCTGGCGCAGCGGCTTACTCACCCGCGATTCAAGGTCGAAAAGGAATATGAAGTGACATTGGATCGGCCCTGGGATCGGGCAATCGCGCCGAAATTGCTGCGCGGAATTTTTCTCGACGGACATCGAGCGAAAATCGAGCGACTTCACTCCGTCTCGCCCACACGTTTGCGCGTCGTGTTGCAACAGGGAATCAACCGGCAGATTCGCCGCATGTTTAAAGCTGTTGGCTACCGTGTTAAACATCTTATTCGTGTTCGAATAGGAAGCCTTCGGCTTGCGGATTTGCCGCGTGGGCATTGGCGAGCGCTCACAGAACGAGAGAACGAAAGTTTGCATCTGCGAGCTCACCGCGATGTTATAGCCGCGGGGGCTGGCCGCGGCCTCAGAAAGCTGACCACCTCAGCAAAGCCGAGGTCAACGGCCTCGGCGACAACCGCACATGAAACTTGATGGTTGTAACGCCCTTATCACGGGGGCTTCCGCTGGCATAGGTCGCGAATTTGCGCGGCAACTCGCCGGACGTGCACGCTCTATGATTCTGGTTGCGCGACGTCAGGACAGGCTGGCTGAGCTGCGTGATGACCTGCAACAGCGGCATCCAAATGTTCGGATTCATCTTCGGAACGTTAATCTCGCTGATCTGCTCCAACTCAAGGAGTTGATGGAGTGGCTAGATCGCGAAAGCATCGATGTCGATGTTTTAGTGAATAATGCGGGGCTCGGCGACAGCGGTCCCTTTGCGACAAGCGATCCTATTCGCAACGAGCAAATGACGCTCGTAAATGTGTTGGCGCTTACTTCACTCACTCGCCACGTTCTCCCGCAAATGATCGCGAAACGTCGCGGCGGCATTCTAAACGTCAGTTCGTCGGCTGGGTTTCTTCCGGTGCCTGGTTCTAGCGTTTACGCGGCAACCAAGGCTTATGTTACAAGTTTCTCTGAAGCGCTTCGAGCCGAACTCCATGGAACAGGCGTAACCGTATGCGCTTTGTGTCCCGGTCCTGTTCGAACGGAATTTCAACAAGTCGCCAAGCGCCCGGACGGTCGACCGGAGATTGGGCCGGAATTCGTTCTCGTTCCAGGCGAACGAGTCGTGCGAGAAGCGATAAAGGGGCTTGAGGCAGATAAGCCGATCGTTATTCCTGGATTTGCAATGAAGCTGGCAATGCTTCTGGCTCGACTAACGCCAATGCCGCTGTTGCGCTTGCTATTGCGGCGTTACTCCAGGCGAGACTCAGCTTTGTAGCGTCATTTTGAAACGTCTCTGCGAACTGCGGGAGACCGTTAAAGGTGAAACCAGTTGTGGTCGCCAGCGAAGACCATGTGGTTTGTAAAAATCCTCGAGGCGGTGGAATCAGCGCACCGCTCAGTAAGCGACACGACGTCTGGCGTACATTTTGCACGCAGTGCTCTGGAGTGCGATGCGTCCTCGCATCGCTTTTGATCACCTCACGAGCAAACAAAAGCGGCGGTCGGATTCGACCGCCGCTTTGAAATGTTTCGAAAGTCGCTGAGGTCAGCGACCGCTACAGCCTCATTTATATTTAACCGAACAACCGTACGGCTTTGTTTGTGGCGTGCTGATCGGCTTGCCGGATAGCGACTCATCCAAGGCGACCTTGACGTAGTTGGTTGAGCTTGGAATGTCGGCTGGATTTGGACTTGCTTTGCTGTCGATGGCGCCTTCATAGGCAATTTTTCCGTCCGGATTAATGATGACCATGTCGGGCGTATTCTTGGCGCCGTACGCGCGCCCCGCTTTGCCTTCCGGATCGAGAAGCAACGCGGTCTGATGCGTCTTCCAAGATTCAGCGATCTTCTGCGCCTGTTCCGGCGTGATATTGCCTTCCGTGCCGGGCGCGTTGGAATCAATGGTCAGCCAGACAACTCCTTTGCTCGTATATTGATCCTGCAATTTTTGCATGTTGCCGCTGCCGTAGTGCTTCTTCACGAACGGACATTCCGGGTTAAACCATTCGAGCACGACATATTTGCCCTTGTATTGGGAAAGCGAGTGCGTGCCGCCTTTTGCGTCGGGCAGCGAAAAATCCGGCGCCGCGCTGCCCACCGGAGGCGGATCGAAAGCATAGACTGCAGAAGCAATTAATGATGTGACAACGGATAACAATATTTTCGTGTTCATAGATTGGTTAGAAACATACTTTCTGAGATGGTTCAATTTTCTGGCGAGTAACACATTCGCAACGCGCCGAAGAAATTTCAACCAGACGCAGCTCGTGCTCACTGGAACTTTTCGGCCAGGGCACGAAGCCCGGCGAGAAAATTCCGATTCATCAAATCGACGAGCTGCGCCTCGTATTGAGGGTCGATTTCAAATCTCGAAGACCATTCAACATAGGATCGGTCGCCATCAGTAATCGGCAACACTCTCAGCGTGGTGCAATGGTTATGAACGGGAACTGGCGAGCTCACGAAAGTATACGAATAGAAACGCTCGGCATCTGAGAGCGCAACGAGGACCTCGCGAAACACCTCTCCATCCGTCTGAGTCAAAACGCGGACGCATCCCACGCGCGTTGGATCTCCGCCATCTTCGATTGGGCTTGATCTCACAAACGGAAGCCACTCGGCAACTGCGTCAAACCGTCGGATTGTCGCCCAGAGTTTTTCCGGCGGCGCGTTCACCACGCTACTCACAAAAATCCGAGGCATTCCCCTAATTATTGTGACGCGACTGTGCGCGAGATGGTTTCGAGTTTGTCCAAGACCATGCCTTTGGTGAGCAGTTCCGGAAAAACGATTGGTTCTTCGTTTTTCCCGGGGTAGAGCACGTATAGCGGCACACCGGGTCGGCCAAATTGCTGCAATAATTTCGTGATCACCGGATCGCCATTGGTCCAATCAGCTTTCAGTTTCACGATGGCATGACGTTGGAACGCCTCTCGTACCTCGGCGCTCTCAAGCACACTGGCTTCATTGAATTTGCAAGTGAGACACCATGCAGCCGTGAAATCGACAAAAACAGTGCGGCCTTGCTCCAGTTCCGCTTGCAAACGCTCGGGTGTGAACGCCTGCCAGTCGCCTCGGAGTCGTGAATCCGCGGAAGCAATATTCGCGGAGTGAAATTTATCGCCGATGAAATAAATGCCACTCGCGAACACGAGCACGAGCATGAGGAAGATCACGACATTTCGCTTCGCTGCCGATGCTGTTGGCACAACGAACGCGCCTTTCATCCAGCACGCGACACTGATTACCAAGAGGAAGCAGCTCGCCCAGATCGCTCCTTCCAGACCTCGCTGGGCACCGAGCACATAAAGAAGAAAGAGCAGCGTGGCCAGCAGCAGAAAGCCCATGAATTGTTTCACATGCAGCATCCACGGACCGGGCTTTGGCAGAAACCGCAGCCAGGCAGGTTGAGCACTTAGAAGCAAATAAGGCGCGCTCATGCCGGCGGCAATGGCGATAAACATGGCCAAGATAATTGCGGCTGACTGTGAAAACGCGAATCCCAAGGCGGTGCCGAGAAACGGCGCAGTGCACGGTGTCGCCAGCACAGTCGCGAACACCCCTTGGAAAAATGAGCCGAGATCGTCTTTGCGCGCAGTGGTCGAAAGCAAACCGCGCGTCATGCTTTGCGGCAGCGAAATTTCGAACACGCCAAACAGATTCAGGGCGAACACGAGGACAATTACGCTGAGCCCGAGAACGAAATAAGGATTGGTGAATTGAAATCCGCCCCAGGTGACATCGCGTCCCGCGGCTTTCAGCGCAATCAGGAGCAGCGCAAGTACGATGAACCACGCGAAAATGCCAAGCGTGAACGCGACTCCGCTCCGCAAAATCTTCTGCCGGCTTTGACCAGCTTGTTGAATGAATCCAAAAATCTTCAGCGAGATCACCGGCAACACGCACGGCATCAAATTCAAAATGATGCCGCCAAGAAAACCGAAGAGCAGGAAAGTGAATATGCCACGTGCAGGCGCCGGACGAGCCGCCGAAACAGTCGACGGCACTGCAATCTGCCACGCCGCGCGGTCCTCGCCGTTTGGCTGCTCGGAAAAAACGATCAGGCCTGCGATGGACGATAAATTTTTGCCTGACGACTCAATCGGAATACGGAAGACAATTTCATTTTTGTTCCGTGATTCGATTGTTGGATGGCCGACAACAGTGGCTTGGTCCGGCAACGGAAAAAATTCGAGTGCCGGATAATCTGCCAGGGCTTCGCTCGTGACTTTTAGGCGAAGATCGGATCCAGCTCGACGCCATTCGGCAGCCGCCACATTCGCTCCCGGCCAGTTTTGCGGCAACAAACGCCGGTAACGCGCGAAGAGCTCCGTGTTCGCCGGCTGGCTGGTTGCCGATATCGGCAACTCCAACTGCAACGTTGCGCTGCCAGGGATGCAGATTTTCTCGCACACCAGCCAACTCGCGTCGGCACCTAGTTCGATTGGCGAATTCTCAATTTTCGGCGGCGGCGTGACTTCCTGCATAAGCAGGACTTCATCCACGTAGCCGTAGGTTTGAATGTCGCCCGGATCGATGGTTTTCAGTGGAATCGGCCATTGAATGTCACCGATTTTCCAGCCCGGCGGCAGCTTCCATTTCAATTCTGTGGGAAGACCAGCGTCACCGGAGAATTTCCAATAGGTATGCCAGCCCGGAGCCATTCGCAGCAGTAAGCCGACAGTAAACGGCTTTCCGGGGACAATCGTGCTTGTGTCGGCCAGGAGCTCCGCCTTAACAAGCTGTTTTCCTTGATACCTCTGGCCGAGGCCGTGCGGTGCTAACGCGAGGATCGACCAGCAGACCATCGAGCAGAGCGCGAGTCTCGATGCCAGTCTCATGTTAGTAGTTAACACTCGCCTAACTTTACAGCAATTAGCGGCCTGTAGCCGCTTCGCTGTGCGAAGCGTGGTATTGATGTTCCTATTCAAACGTGGACCACGTTGCCCAGGCCATAGGAGCGGCCAAGCCTACGGAACGATAAAAATCTTGTCGGTCCACGGATCTTTTACTTTGGTCCCGGACGCGTAACCACTCACATCGACATACCTTTCGCGCGTAAAGGGACTGAACACGTATCCGGGCTTATCAGGCACTGCTTTCGCAGTTGGAAATTCCGACTGAGCGGTTGAACCTCGCGCCGGTGATGATGGTTTTGGATTTCCCTGGCCTGTTTCATTGCGAGCGACATGCGGAGTTGTTCTGGATGAGCTTTGACTGCTCTCAGTCTGAAGTTTCGGGCGGCGCTGCGGCGATGAAACAGGCTGGCCGGGCTCGGTAACATCCGATGGCGTTGCCTCCGTCGTTCCAACCATTACTGGTTCGCCGGCTCTATTTCCCGTGGCGTAGCGCACCGGCGCGCTCGCGACACGATATGAACCCACCGCAACAGCTCGAGCTACTTTATAAGAGCCCACCGCGGCGCCCCGCGTCACATGATAAGAAGTCTCTGCCACGTTGCGGGTAGTTCCGCATCCGGCAAGCAAAATTGCCGCAAACAGCAAAGGTCGTTCCAGTATCTTCATCTCGCTTGTAACAGATGCGCCGTCATCGTGATCTGTTCAATCATTTAATCGGGAGAACACCACTGGCGTGTCGCTCATCTGCTCTGTTTGTTTAGCGAGTTTGTGCGCCCGATCAATCGGCACAAAGAGATTGCCTGACAGCTCAGAGCCCTGGGCCTCCGAACTCTGCCAGGCAAATCCCATTCGATTTGCTCTTCGAAATGCGTGCAGCAGTTTCATTTTTATTTCGAAGACCGGCGGCTAAATGATCGTGTCGCCTACCAAAATATTTCGTGACCTGAAGCACGGCTGGTGCCGTTTTGCGTAACGCACAGGCGCAGACTAATTTCGTAAATGAAGACGCTCCAAAGCGAAATTGAGCGGCGCGGGAGGCGCATCTTCGAACTGGTCGATAAACATCCAGAGCCACTTTTCAGCAAGGCGGGATTTTATCAACGATTGATGACCCTCTCTATGCGTGACGAGCGGTTCAAAGTGCAGGTGTTTCGCTTTGTCGATGTTCTGCCCTCGCTGCGCCGCTCACGCGAAATTATCGAGCATCTCAACGAGTATTTCTCCGATGACGGCTTCGGGCCGCTTGTTAACGCCGGCGTTCGCCTGGCGCGCATCCTTCCCTGGGTAACCGGGCCGATCCTGCGGTGGAACGTTTCCGGAATGGCACGCCAGTTTATCGCCGGAAAAAATCCGGACGACGTTATGCCAACGTTGCGCAAGCGCCGTGCGCAAAAAATTGGCTTTACTGTCGACCTGTTGGGAGAAGCCGTCGTCAGCGAAGCGGACGCGGATGAATATGCGGCGCGTTATCTGGATTTACTGGAGAAACTCGCGCGGGAAACAAAAAGCTGGACGGACCCGCTGGGCAAAAATTCGGAGCTCTTTCCAGTTGTAAATCTGTCGGTCAAAATTTCTGCGCTCTATTCGCAAATAAATCCGGCGGATCCAGCGGATGCAATTGCCCATCTCGCGCCCAAGCTGCGACCGCTCCTGCGTCGCGCGCGCGAGCTCGGCGCTTTTATCAATTTCGACATGGAAAGTTACGCGCACAAAAATACCACTCTTGAGCTGTTCAAAACTATTTTGACCGAGGACGAGTTTAAAGATTGGCCATATGCCGGGATCGTTATTCAAGCGTATCTGCGAGATTCAGAAGCCGATTTGCGCGACTTGATCGAGTGGGGCCGCGCCCGCGGCACGCGGTTCGCAGTCCGGCTGGTCAAAGGCGCGTACTGGGATTACGAAACGACGAAATCGCTCCAGAACAGCTGGGATTGTCCGGTTTATTTTCAGAAGCCGCAGAGCGACGCGAACTTCGAGACCCTCACGAGGTTGCTTTTGGAGAATGAATCCATCGTCACCGCTGCCTTCGGTTCGCACAACGTCCGCAGCATCGCTCACGAACAGGCGCTGGCGGATGAGCTCGGGATGGATCCCAGCCGCTTCGAGTTTCAACTGCTCTACGGCATGGCCGGCCCGATCAAGCGGGCACTCGTGGAAATGGGTTATCGTGTCCGGGAATATTGTCCCGTAGGCGAATTGCTTCCCGGCATGTCCTATCTGGTCCGACGCCTCCTCGAGAACACGTCCAATGAAGGGTTTCTGCGCGCAAAGTTTGCCGAGAACGTCTCGGCAAAAGAATTGCTGCGCGATCCAAGAGAGTTAATAAGATCAAATGGAGCGAGCCCGATGAAATTACAAAGTCCGATCCCCCTGCAAGATCAGCATCGCAAAAACAGCGCTTCGCTTGACACCGATCCGGGCGATGTTTACCGAAACTCACCGCTTGTGAATTTCGTTTACAAAGACAGCCAGGACAAGATGCGCAGCGCACTGCTGGAAGTGCGCAAGCGCTTCGGCGAAAAGTATCCGCTCTACATCGGAGGTGAAAAGGTCTGGACCGATCAGCTGACGCCCTCAGTGAATCCGAGCGCTCCGGACGAGATCGTCGGTTATGGGTCGGAAGCCGGGATTGCCGAAGCCGAGCGGGCCGTCAAAGCTGCGCGCGACGCATTTGGCAAGTGGAGCCGGACACCGGTTGAAGAGCGGGCGCGGTTGCTAGAGCGCGCCGCCGACATTTTGGAACGACGGCGATACGAACTCTCGGCAGTTGAAGTCTTCGAAGTAGGCAAACCTTGGAACGAAGCCGACGCGGACATTCGTGAGGCGGTGGATTTTTGCCGTTTTTACGCGCAGCAGATGCGGCGCTTGGGCCGGCCAAAGCTCACGCAACAGGTTCCCGGCGAAGGAAGTTATCACCATTACTGGCCCCGAGGCGTCGCATTTGTGATCGCGCCGTGGAATTTTCCGATCGCAATCCTGTGCGGAATGGCCTCGGCCGGAGTCGTAACGGGTAACGCGGTGATCATGAAACCGTCGGAGCAATCGATTATCTGCGGCGCTATGCTGATGCAGGTGTTCGAGGAAGCGGGTGTTCCGCCAGGGGTCCTGAATTTTCTGTCAGGGCACGGCTCTGTGATCGGAGCGCACCTGGTTGATCATAAAGATGTCGATATGATCGCGTTCACCGGATCGCGCGAAGTGGGACTAAAAATTTGGGAGTCGGCTGGTATCACTCGACCCGGTCAACGCGAGCTGAAGCGAGTCATTTGCGAGATGGGCGGCAAAAATGCGATGATCGTGGACTCCGACGCTGATGTTGGTGAAGTAGTCGGCTATTCCATATATTCCGCGTTCGGTTACCAGGGACAGAAGTGCTCTGCACTGTCGCGTCTGATTCTCCTTGAGGAAAATTACGATCGCGTGATGGAACGCTTGATTCCGGCCGCAGCGAGTCTGCGCATTGGTAATCCTGAAGAACCTGGGATCATGGTCGGGCCAGTGATCGATGAGGCCGCTTACCGGCGCATTCTGGATTACATCGAGGTAGGCAAGAGTGAGGCGACGCTCGCCTATCAGGCAAAGGAAATCCCGCCGCACGGATATTTCATTCCGCCTACCATTTTCACGAACGTAAAACCAAACATGCGCATCGCGCGGGAAGAAATTTTCGGACCGGTGCTGAGCGTGCTAAAAGTGCGCGATCTCGATGAAGCCCTCGAAGTAGCGAACGGGACCGACTACGCGTTGACCGGCGGATTTTTCTCGCGCAGCCCAGCCAATATCGAGCGCGTTAAAGCGCAACTGGAGGCGGGAAATATCTATATCAATCGCTCCTGCACCGGCGCGATCGTTGGACGTCATCCCTTTGGTGGATTCAAAATGAGTGGCGGCGGCACCAAGGCCGGTGGCGAAGATTATCTCCTGAATTTTCTCGTCCCGCGCGTGGTGACTGAAAACACCACACGCCACGGCTTGGCACCGGAACAGACGCCAGAATATCGCGACGAATTTCTCTGGCCCAAGCCGGAATAATCGCAGGGCCACATTAATCGCGCAGATCGGGATGCGGCGCGGTTGGAGACCCCACCAGCTAACTACGGACGACCTTTGCTCAGTAATTTCACCACCGTCACAACCATGTAGAGCACCGGCCACGCCGAGGTCAGAACAATCAATGCAAACACCGCCATCTCCTTCGCTCGTTCGCGCGCGGCTTCGATCCGGTATTCGCGTCCTAAATTGTAAAAATTCCTAAACCCCGATCTGTCCTCTCCATCGTAAGGCGAGAAATACCCGCCATGCCATTGGCCGAAACCGGAGTGAAAAAAGTAGTCTGTGTGCGGAAATCGTCCCTTGCCGCCCGTGGAAGGACTCCTCGGTTTCATAGTTCTGGCCCACAATTCAGGTGGGAACTGGCAACTATGATACCACGTTTAAAAAAGCAATCAGCCTGAAAAAAAGCTTTCCGATCGCACGAAAGTGGCGAAAAACTCGCAAAGTGGAAATCAAAACGGCATCCTATCGCGCTGGCAAACTATTGACAAAACTGATGTTCGCCGGCGTCGCACGTGTTCACCTCGTCGAACACGAAAACGCGAATCGCACTGGCGGGTTTTTGCTGGCGGCGAACCACATCAGTCATTTTGATCCGTTTCTAATATCGTTGGCGGTGCGGCGAAAGATCGATTGGATGACTATGGCGGAATTCTTTCGCTTCTCGGTTCTAGGATTCTTCTTGCGCGCAATAGATGCATTCCCAGCAGAGCGGGATCGGGCCGATCGCAAAACAATCCGCACCGCCATCGAGCGACTGAAAGGTGGACGCGTCGTCGGTCTTTTCCCCGAGGGCGGGATTCGCGATGGCGTACGCTCATTGCTCGAAGGGGCACCGCTCCGGCCGGGCGCAGCGACTCTTGCGCACATCGCTGGGGTGCCGATTTTGCCCTGCGTGATCCTTGGCAGCGATCGGCTGTATTCGATAAAACAATGGCTGCCGCTGCGTCGCACGCCGATCTGGATCGCATTTGGAAATCCGATTTCACATTTTCCAGAGTTACCAAAACTACAGGCGCGCGAGCGGATCGAATCCGAATTAGCGGCCCAATTCAAGAATCTTTACGCGCGACTGCAACAAACATTTCGCCTGACAACGGACGACTTGCCACACCCGCCGCGAGAACGCTTTGAAGTGCGCGGACACGTCCGCGCTTTGAAAAGCGGCGACGTGTCGCCGCACTCCAAAATTGCCCGTTTCGCCGCGAGCAGAATCGATGGATTTCTATGTGCGTCGATGAATCTCCTCCAGTCGCGCCACAGGCTGAACGGGAGCAGCCGTGCAGAGATGGAGCGCTACGTGGTGGAATGCGAACGCCTCACCGCGCAGGAATACTACGCCGCTCCAGACGACGTCGATCTTGCCAAAGCGTTCGGGGACGGTCGCGCGACCATCGCATGGCGCAGTCCAATCAAGACGCAATTTCCAGCCAACAACATCGCGCGTGCGGACTTTTTCCGATGCGCACAAGGCACCAACGCACCGACAGTGTTTCTCTTGCATGCGCTCATGTCCACCAGTCCGATCGGTCATCGACGTTACGCAGAGTACTTCAATGAACTTGGCTGGAACGCATGTTTCCTTCATCTGCCGTATCATTTTTCGCGTGTCCCACGCGGCTACTGGAACGGCGAACTTGCGATCACGTGCGATCTCATCCGCAATGCAGAAGGGCTGCGCCAGGGCGTGATCGAAGTGCGGCAGGTGATGGGTGCATTGCGCGAACGTGGCTGCCGCGAGTTCGGCGTGCTTGCTACCAGTTACGGCGGGTGGATTGGCGCGTTGCTCGCGATGGTTGAACGCGATCTTGGTTTCGTTGCCTTGATGGCGCCGATAGTGAACATCGAGCACGCGATCTGGGCGAGCCCTGCGGCGCGACTTATTCGGCGCGAGTTGCATCGCGCGAACATCGAGCAGTCTCTCGTCGCTCGACATTTTCATCTGAGCTCACCATTGCATAATCAACCGCTTTGTGACTGTGCTCGCGTTCTATTCGCAAGCGGTGAATTCGATTCGATCGCGCCAGCCGAGCAAATTGAGGCGATCCAGCGAAAATGGCGCGGCTCGGAACTGTTGCGCATTCGCCAGGGCCATTTTGGCTATTGGATGATGCGCGAAACGATCGCGCGGTTGAAAGAGCGTGGCGATTTGTAATCAAGGAACGTTGGTTTCCAATCCGCCGCTTAGATTTGACTCGGCGGCTGATAAGCCGCCGCTCTTTGGTTAGTGGATCCCAATAAATTCCAGACTTGGCCCAAGGTCGCTGAATGCTGCCTCTGCGAGAACGTTGTGTCCCTCCACCGACGCGTGCCAACCATCGATCGGATGGAGCAATTCCACACGGCCGAGGTCGGCTGTCGCCAATGCGTGGGAGTATCGCAATTGAATGTGTCCCGCATCGTGAAGCTCGCGGTTCAGCTCTTCCACCATTCCGCGCAATTCTTCGTTCACGATTGAAGCGAGACGAGTCAAGTTGCACCGGTAAGCTGGATGAAAGGAGATGAAGTATTTGTAAGTCGTTTCCAAGTGCGGATACAGACGTCTGTCCGATTTTCGAAGACGTTCGGCCATCGCGCGGCCTTTGAAATAGGATTCGAAATTGATTAATCCGAACACGACAATGGCCACGCGATGTTTTTTGGTTCGCGCGCGTCCAAGCAAGCGGCGCAGGTCGCGTGCATAATTTTGTCGGAACTGTTGGGATTGATGGTTCAAGCGTGGTTCCGGCGCATTCAATTCATCAGGCGGACATCGCCATGCCCAATCGACATTGTTGTGTCCGATTGAGATCAAAATGAGATCGGGAAAACGCGGCGCTCGCAACAGCTGGCCGATTTGCCCGGAAAAATTGCGTGTCCCGAGGATACGGCGAAAAAAATTTTGACGGCTAGGCTCACGATCGACCAGGGCGCCGATGCCCGCATATTGGACCGCAACAAAAGGCATGATCTCTTCCAGCCTTTTGGAAACGCTGCGAATGCCTAGTTGCGGTGAACCAGTGTCGAGAAACCAATTCTCACCCCGGCAAGTGTGCGCCCGCCAGAACGTGCTCCAGGGCGCCGAGATGTAGATGTCCATGCAGACGCTGTCGCCAAGCATCGCAACGTGCGGCAGCCGAGCGATTAACTCACGTTGCGTGATCTCGCCATTACGGTATGACAAGTAATCTGGGTGGAATGGCGACGCGGGGTCCGTGATTCGCTCTAAGAAACCTGAGCTGATCACCGGAGCAGACTTCATGAACAGCGTCTCCTTTGCGATTCCGGATCTTCAATCGGGCCAATCCATCGCATCGAGCAAACGCTGAAACTGGGGATCGTTTACATCCAGCGCGGGCAACCATTCGCCGATTCGTTCGCGTTTCCACCACGCTTTCTCTCCAATCGGCGCGAACCGATAACGATAAAGTCGTGCTCGAATGTAATGAGGCGGAGCGTCTGGAAAGGGATTGTTCGCCAGGAGCGAGAGTGTGCCGCGATCGTTGTGCAGAAGTTTCCAGACAAAATGCAGCGTCCAGGGATATTCCGCGGGTGACGCCATTGCTGCGAACCAGATTTGCCAGTCAATCCGCGGTTGATATGGCGCGACGAACGGCGGCCTGCGATTTGGATCGCCCGGCTTAGCCTTGAACTCGTATTCCTTCCAGTTCGTATCG
>Ga0209056_10001016_pt1 | contig 31061 bp, 30 predicted proteins | sample GraSoiAngelo_114_FD_185876 | JGI IMG/M metagenome (GOLD analysis project Ga0209056, IMG submission 185876) | Grasslands soil microbial communities from the Angelo Coastal Reserve, California, USA - 14_0903_13_40cm (SPAdes) (version 2) | ecosystem: Environmental > Terrestrial > Soil > Grasslands... | reverse complement strand
GCCGGTGGCGCCTGCTCCAGCCGCGATGCAGGCCGGCCTCGCCGCACATCGTCGTCGCGGCGGTGGGGCAGCCATGGGCCTGCCCTCGCTGACCCACGCGCGAGATCACGCCCAGGGGGCCGGGAGGTCCGGCCGATGACCAGGGCCCGGGCGGCCTTCGTGTGTGCCACCCAGCCATCAATTTCCAAAGCCAGCGTCGAGGGCGAGCCCCGGAGGGCAGGACCTCTCCCACTAGATCGCGCCCGACCCGGACGGTTAGAGGGAGACCGAGAGCGAGCTCGCTAAGGAGCTACACGGAGCGAGACCCCCCGGAGAGCTTGCGGCCGATCCGCTTTTCGAGCACGTGGGTCACGGCAGAGAAGTCTTCGGCGCCCCAGCCGTGGTCCATGGCCTCGTCGTAGGTGCGCTTGGCCTCCTCCAGGATCGGTGTGGGCACGCCGAGCGTCCGGGCGTGCTGCAGCGCGAGGGTGGCGTCTTTGCGCATGTGCTGCAGCATGAAGGTTGGGGAGAACTCGCCGTCGAGCACGCGCCGGGCCCGGCGCTCCCAGTAGGTGCCGTAGGCCATGCCGCCACCCTTGCAGACCACGTCGTAGAACGTGTGGCCGTCGACGCCCGCCTTCACGCAGGTCGCCAGCGACTCCGCCACCGCCACCGAGATGACAGCGGCCAGGCCGTTGTGCATCAGCTTGATGCGGTTGCCGGTCGCGGAGGGCCCCACGTACATGTGGAGTTTGCCCATCATCTTCAGATAGGGCTCGATCTTCGCCAGGGTAGCGCGATCGCCGCCGACGATGAAGAAGATCTCTCCGGACACGGCCTGGGGCTGGGAGCCCAGCATCGGCGTGTCCATGTGAGAGATACCCTTGGCCTGGAGCGCCCGGTGGACCTCGAGTGTCGCCTCTGGACTCACCGTAGAGCAGTCGCAGGTGACGAGGCCGGTCTTGCCCCCGGCGACGATCCCGTCGGGGCCCAGGTACACCCGCCGAGTGATGTCGTCGTTGGGAAGGCAGGTGAAGACGACGTCCGACTGCGCGGCCACCGCCGAGGGTGTAGCCGCAACGTGGACGCCCGGGAGGGCGCGGGCCGCCTGCAGCGCCGCCGGGCTCACGTCGTGGACCACCAGGTCCATCCGCGCTTTGGACAGGTTCGCGACCATGGGCATGCCCATGGTCCCGAGGCCGATGAAGCCGATCTTGCTGGCCAAGTCTGCCTCCGAGTGTGCACGGCACCTCGCGGCGCCGGTTCGCGCGTCCGTGGGCGGGAGGCCCGCGTCGCGGGCCGCCGCCTCGAGCATCGCCTCGCCGTACGCCGTCGCGCGGCGGGTGAGCGCGGCGACAGCGAACGGGGCGCGCCCGGCGGGAGAGGGAGCCAGGGGGCGTCACCGCGCGCCGACCCGGCGCCGCGCGGGCGATTTTCGTCGCCTCGTCGGCCGCGGACGATCCTCGTCGAGGAACGTCGTAGAAGGTAATCGAGAGCTTCGGACCCGTCAATCCCGCGGCTACAATGGGGGAAGGGGGACCGCCGCGGCCAGCGAGCTATGTGGGATACGGGCCTCTGGATCCTGGTGGTCGTCGTCGTCGGCGCGCTCGCGGTGTCCGGGCTGCTGTTCGTCTTCGAAGAGCGGCTGCGACGTGAGCTGGACCTCCGGCGCTGGAAACGCCGGTGGCGACAAGGGCCGCACCGCCGCTAGCGCGCGGATCTCGATCGCGGGCCGCGGTCAAGGCTTGTGTGCCGCCGCGCGGGAGGGGAGGATGTGGCTGTGGAAGAGCGACGGCGCCATCCGCGCATACCAATAGCCTGGCCTGTCCGGCTGTGGGTCGACGACGAGCTGGTCGTCGGGCGCGCGCTCGACGCGAGCCCGTACGGGATCTGCGTGGCCACGGCGCCGACGGTCGACCTCAAGGTGGGGCACTCCTACCGCGTGAGCGTCCTGGCGAGTGGCCAGGACGAGCTCAACTGCCTCGGGCGTGTCCGGTGGGTCGGCGAGCGCGGCGCGGGACTGGAGACCGACCAGATCCTCCTGGTCGCCTGATCCAGCCGGGGCGCGCCGACGCCCGGCGGCCTACCGCGTGACCACTCCGCACGCGATCCGGGCGCCAGAGTTCCCGGCGGGATCCGTCATATCGTCGTCGGCGTGCTCATGGATTACCAGCGCTGTCCCGGTGGGCGGAAAGAGCGAATGCGAGTCCACGTCCGCCCCGAGTGTCACGTCGCGGACGACCAGGTCCACCCGTGCGGTGCCGTCGTCGGCGGCGACGATGGTCGGAAGGTCGCCGAGATGCGGCCCCTCGGGGTTCTTGAGCCCGTGCTTCCGGCCCGCCGGGTTGAAGTGGCCGCCGGCCGACGTGAAAGCCGGCGGATCACATCGACCGACGGCGTGGATGTGGAGCGCGTGGCTCCCTGGCGGGAGATTCGCGAGCCGCAGGGCGATTCGTACGCCGTCGGGGGCGTCGGTCAGCAGCGCCGTGCCGAGCGACTCGCCTTTGGCGTCTCGGATGTCAGCCCGGGCGGCCTGGGCGCGCGCCGGCCCCGGCGTGCTCAGCGCGAGCAAGAGGGATCCTGCCAGGAGAGCTGCCGTAGTCAGTCCGAAAGGTCCGCGTGTCATGGGTGGGTCCCTCCTCATGGCCTGGACTCCGCGCGCTCAGGGGGGGCGAAGTCGCGGATCACTTTCCGACCGCGGGGAGGAGTTGTCAAGGACAGACGCTTGGCGACCGTGCTGATACCCGTGACGAGGACGGTGCGTGGCGGGCGGGGGCGGGTCTAGACCGCGCCGACCTTGGACGCCCGGAGGCGTTCCAAGCTCAACGCGACGGCGCTGCCAAGACGGTCGAGGCCGCTTGGCTTGAACAGGCAGTCGACGGCACCGATCTGAAGGCCCGCCCGGGCCAGCACGACGTCCTGGTTGCCGGTGAGGATGATGACGCCGAGTCCCGGGTCCGCGGCCCGAAGTCGCCGGAGCACGTCAAGACCGTCAATGTCGGGAAGGCCGATGTCGAGGAGCACCAGGTCCGGACTGTCCTGCCGCAGCGCGCCGAAGGCCTCGTCCGCGGTGGCCGCCTGGGTCACGGTGTAACCCTCCGCCCTCAGGAATTCGCACAGCAAATCGCGGACCCAGGGCTCGTCGTCGACGACCAAGATGCGGGCGTGCGGCCGCGTCGCCGTCGGCGTCGGCTCGGAGGTCATCCCCTCCTCGCGCTCGGGCCGGACTCGCAGCTTGATGGCGTCCAACCTCAGCGCCCCGTCGTGACGAGGACCGGCGCTTCGAGACCGATCAGTGCGGCCGGGACCTGTTCGAGGATCTCGAGCCCGATCCCGTGACGGCTCACGTGTCGGACGATCGCGGTGCACGCGAACTCCCCGGGGGTTCCCGGACAGAGTTCGAGGCGATATTCCTGGTCGAGCTTGAGGACGCCCGACGGAAGCCAGCTCACGGTGATCCAGGCGCCGTGGAGACCGCCGTTCACCGACCGCCCGGCGATGAAGCATTTCTCGCTGATCCACAGCCGGATCGGCCACACCACCGCGTGCCGCTCGTACTTTCGCCGTTCGTCCAAGGTTCCCTCCTCGAGGGATGCGCGATTCCGAGACCCCTCGGTGCAAGAAGAACGCCATGCCTCGGAGGCGCACCGGGAGCGCCCCCTGGGCTCCGAAGCGGGTCGAAGGAGTGGAATATCCGCGCTTGGGCGTCGACGACGTGACGGCGTTATCGCTGGGCCGACGGGCAGGCGGTGTCAGGCGTGCACGCGCGTGCCGGCAGGTGGCACGGCCGCAGGTCAGATTGGCCAGGGCTCCTGGCGGTAGCCCATCTCCCAGAACATCCACTCGAAGCGGGTCGTCGCCAGAAAATGCCGGCGCATCGACTCCTGCGCCGCCGCCGGCAGCCGGCTCGCGATCTCGTTGGTGGCGTCCAGGACGGCGCGGACGAGGTTCCCGAACTCCGCAGACGCGTAGGTCCCGATCCAGCGCGCGTAGAGGGGGTCGGGCGAGCCCGCCCGCTCGAGCGCCTTGCCGACTTCCCAGTAGATCCAGTAGCAGGGCAGGAGCGCGGCCACCGCCTCGGCGAAGGGCGCCGCGTAGGCGACCGCCAGGAGATAGCTGGTGTAGGCCAGGTTCGTCGGCGCGAGGGGGGTGGCCGCGACCTCGGCCGCCCCGAGGCCGAACTCGCGAAAGAACCCCTCGTGCAGAGCCCGCTCGACCTTGATTGCGCCCGCCGCGTGCTCGCTGAACATCACGAGCCAGTCGTCGCGGGGAGCGCGGGCGGCGGCGACCGCGAGCGCGCGGGCGAACTCGCGGAGGTAGAGCGCATCCTGCACCGCGTAGAAGCGGAAGGCCTCGCGCGGCAGCGAGCCGTCCGTGAGCCCTCGCAGAAAGGGGTGCCGGAGGATCGCGGCGTAGATGCCAGCGATCGAGCGCCAGAGCTCGTCGGTGAAGGTGATGGGGGTCACCTCGCGCGACTATTGTACTTCCCCCGGTGCCCGCACCCCGTGCCCACACCCGTGCCCGTGCCCCGTCGCGCCCCGTCGCCCTTGACCGCCGCGCTCGGCGGGGACTACGCTCGGACACGCGGGGCACTCGGAGACGGGAGGGCGGCGTGAGCCCCTACGAACTGGCGCTCCATACATGGACCCTCGACACGACTCCGCTGGCCGACGCGCTCCGGATCGCGAAGCGCACGGGCTGGAACGCGGTCGAGCTCCGGCGGATCGATTTCGACCGGGCACGCGACGCGGGCCACCCGGCCGAGCGCGTTCTGGACCTCGTACGGGCGAGCGGCCTCGGCGTCGCGGCGGTCGGTGCCGAGCTGGGGTGGATGTTTGCGGAGGGGGCGGAGCGAGAGCGGCTGTTCGCGGTCTTTGCTGAATCGTGTCGGTGGGCGGCGGCGCTCGGCTGCGCGACGGTCATGAGCCCCGTCGACCGGGGGAGCGGCCCGCTCGACCGGGCGGTCGCGAGCCTCCGGGAGGCCGGCGACGTGGCGGCGAGGCACGGTGTCCGCCTCGCGCTCGAGTTCAACTCACAGGCGCAGCAGTTCAACACCCTCGCCGGCGCGCGCGAGGCGCTCACCCGCGCGGATCACCGGGGCTGCGGACTCCTGCTCGACACCTACCATCTGCAGCGCAGCGGCGCGGAGCCGCGCGCGCTGGCGGACCTGGCGCCCGCGGAGGTCGCGTACGTCCAGTACAGCGACGTGCCACGGAGCGGGCTACAGGCCGGGATGACGCTCGACCGGCTCCCGCCGGGTCGCGGGAGCGTGCCGTTCCGCGAGGTCTTTCGGCTGCTCGCGGCCACGGGGTACCGGGGCTACCTGAGCTACGAGGCCCCGAACCCCGCGGCGTGGGCGCGGGACCCGGAGGAGGTCGCGCGCGAAGCGCTCGATGCGACGCACGCGCTGCTGACGGCGGCCTGACCTAACGGCAGCCGCAGGCACCCAGGATCGCCGCCTCGACCGACGGCGTCCACGTCGCCTCCCGACTGGATCCGGTGACGTAGTAGAAGCGCCGAACCAGCAGCATGCCGGCCGCGTCGACCTGGATGCCGACTCGTGCCGTCGAGCCGCTCTCGCACAGGATGTCGAACGATGCCGTCTTGATGTAGGCGTCGCTGCCGTCAGGCGCGGGGTCATGCCGGTCCCGGGCGCCGAGTCTGCCGCAGCCCGGCGCCGAGTACCCGGCGTACGTGGCCGGCTCCTCGGCCGCCGCCGACATCCCAGCGACGAGTGCCGCGGCCGCCAGGAGCCCGACGACCGTAACGCGCCCTGCCGGCGCGGCGGCCACCTTCACGCGACGCGCGCGGTGCACCCTGACGCGCGCCCGAGGTGGTCGAGGCGCCGCGAGGGCGAGAAGGCCCCGCCGGCGCGGTAGAAAATGCGACCCTCGACGTGGGCGATCCTCAGGGAGCCGGCGTTCCGCCTGTGCATTCGCCACTCGCTCCGCGATATCCGTCGCCGCCGTCGCGCGCGTGACAGGAAGTGTACGCTGCTGATGCCAGGCAGGCGCGATCCGGCTCCGCAGGGCAGGCGCCCGCCCGCGGCGCCACCGGCGCCGGGCCTCGGACCCGAAGATACCAGGTCGAGAAGTACGCGGAAAGGCCACGCTCCGGCGGTGACGCGCCGCGAGGTCGGGCGGAGGCCGATCGATGCTCGGCCCGTGGCACCGCTCCTGCATGCCCGGTTGGGCATGAGCCCAGCAATGGCCACGTGCTCCTGCGGCGGTCGGTTCAACCTGGACGTGCAATACCTCTTCGACGCTCGGCGTTTTTCCCTGCTCGGCCACGTGCCGATCCTGTGGCGCTGCGCCGTCTGCGGCCGCTCGCTGGTCGAGGGTCAGCCGGCCGCAATCGCGGGCAACGACGGCCAGGAACTCCGGCGCGGGGCGGCTCGCGCGCACGGCCGACCGGGGCGCGACGCCGACGACGACGCGGCCGACTTTGCGGCGCTCGGCGTCGGGTCGAGGAGTCGGCGCGCGGCGCGCGGACCCGCTCGCTCCCGTATCAGCCGACGGCCCTGACACGGCCCTGTCAGTCGCGCGGCGGTTCGGGCGCCGGAGCGGCGGTCGACTCTCCTCTGTAAGCTCCTAACTCTTCGTCGCTTCCTCGAGGTCTCGCTAAACTGGCACGCCGAATGCTGCGTGCGGCTCCCGTGGAGGAGTTCGGACCGATGGGTCGCTACTTGAGCCGGTTCTGGGTAGAGCTCATTCTGCCCCTCTACTCCGTTTTCGCGGTCTTCGCCTATTTTCGCCCCAGCGTGCTACCGACCGAGTTCGACCAGAGCGTCCTCGAGGGCGCGGTCGTCTGGCTCCTCTGGGGCATCGTCGCCGCCCTGAGCGGCATCCTCGCGATCTCGGCGATGTTCCTCTGCTTCTACCTGCTGTACTCGCCCTTCTACCTCGCGGGCCAGATCCGGCAGATGGTCGGGCCGCCCAAATGGGTCGATCGGGGTGAGCTCCGGTTCTACCTCGGCTGCTTCGTGATGCTCTGCCTGCTCGGGGGCCTCGCGATCACCAATCCGCCGGTGGCCTTGTCGGCCTTCATCATCCTCGCCGGATCGGCGCAGATCCTCTGGCGGATCCTCGTCTAAACCCTCGGATTGACAGGCCCGTGTCGCCCGATTATCCTAAGCGAGGACCATGGATGAAATCGCGGTACTCGTGCTCAACTACACGTTCGAGCCGCTCCATTTCACCAACGCCAAGCGGGCGATCACCCTTCTCCTCAGCGGCAAGGCCGAGAGCGTCGAGGCCTCACCGCGGGTAATCCGGTCGCCGTCGACGGCCTTCCCGCTGCCGGCGGTGATCCGGCTGGCCGTCTACATCCGCAAGCCGTTCCTCGACCGTGTGGCCTTCAACAAGAAGAACATCCTCCGGCGCGACGGGTACGCGTGCCAATACTGTAACCGGCGCGGCGATCGCCTGACCGTCGACCACGTGCTGCCGCGGTCGCGGGGCGGGGAGACGACCTGGACGAACGTCGTCGCCGCCTGCCTCAAGTGCAACCTGCGCAAGGGGAACCGGCTGCTGGAGGAGGCGGGGATGCGCCTGATCCGCGAGCCGGTGCACCCGCGGTTTCTCTTCTCGGTCCACCTCCTGCGACATCCCCACGCGGGGTCCTTTCTCGACTCCTGGCGAAAGTACCTCGTCGCGGTTCCCTCGGCGACCTGAGGGGCGCGGCGAGGCGCCGCCGGGCCTCCGGCCCGCCGGGGCCGACCCGCACACGGCACCGGACGGGAGGCACAGACGACAGCCTTCAGACTGCAGGCGGAATATGAGCCGGCGGGTGACCAGCCGCGGGCGATCGAGCGGCTCACCCGCCTCGTCCAGGACGGCCGTCGCCACGCGGTGCTGCTCGGCGTGACCGGGTCGGGAAAGACCTTCACGATGGCCAACGTGATCGCGAACATCCAGCGGCCGACCCTCGTCATCTCGCCGAACAAGACGCTCGCGGCCCAGCTCTTCGGCGAGTTCAAGGCCTTCTTCCCGGAGAACGCCGTCGAGTACTTCGTCTCGTACTACGATTACTATCAGCCCGAGGCGTACATCCCCCAGAGCGACACCTACATCGAGAAGGACGCGCTCATCAACGACGAGATCGACCGGATGCGCCACTCCGCGACCCGGTCGCTGATGGAGCGCCGGGACGTGATCGTCGTGGCGTCCGTCTCCTGCATCTACGGCATCGGCGCGCCCGAGACCTACCAGGGCATGCATCTGTCGCTCGCCGAAGGACAGCAGGTCGACCGGGACGAGATCGTGCGCCAGCTCGTGGCCGTCCAGTACGAGCGGAACGACTACGACTTCCACCGCGGGACCTTCCGGGTCCGCGGCGACATCGTGGAGGTGTTCCCGGCCAACGAGGAGAGCCAGGCGCTGCGCGTCGAGCTGTTCGGCGACTCCGTGGAGGCGATCCGCCAGATCGACCCGCTGCGGGGAGCCGTGCTCGGCCGGCAACCCCAGGCGCACGTCTACCCGGCGAGCCACTACGTGACCCCGGCCGAGCAGCTCGAGCACGCGCTCACCACCATCGCCGAGGAGCTCGCGGAGCGCCTGGCCTTCCTCCGCGCCCGGAACCGGCTGCTGGAAGCGCAGCGGCTCGAGCAGCGCACGCTCTTCGACATGGAGATGCTGCGCGAGCTCGGCTTCTGTCACGGCATCGAGAACTACTCGCGGCACCTCACCGGCCGCCGGCCGGGGGAGCCGCCGCCGACGCTGATGGACTATCTGCCCAAGGACGCGCTGATCATCATCGACGAGAGCCACGTGGCGGTGCCGCAAATCGGCGGCATGTACTACGGCGACCGGTCGCGCAAGGAGACGCTCGTCGAGTACGGCTTTCGGCTGCCCTCGGCCTTCGACAACCGCCCGCTCACCTTCGAGGAGTTCACGGCGCTCGCCGGCCAGACCGTGTACGTGTCGGCGACGCCCGCCGCGCACGAGCTCCGCCTGGCGGGCGACGCGACGGCGGAGCAGATCATCCGACCGACCGGCCTCACGGACCCGGCGCTCACGGTACGGCCCGCCACGGAACAGGTCGACGACCTGCTCGAGGAGATCCGGAGTCGGGCGGCGCGGGAAGAGCGGGTCCTCGTCACGTGCCTCACCAAGCGGATGGCGGAGGACCTCACCGAGTACTACCAGCAGATGGGGCTCCGGGTGCGGTATCTACATTCCGACATCGACACGCTCGACCGGGTCGAGCTGATCCGCGACCTCCGGCTCGGCAAGTTCGACGGGCTCATCGGCATCAACCTCCTCCGCGAGGGCCTCGACATCCCGGAGGTGTCGCTGGTGGCGATCCTCGACGCCGACAAGGAAGGGTACCTGCGGTCGACGACCTCGCTCATCCAGACCGCGGGGCGGGCCGCGCGGAACGTCAACGGCCAGGTGATCATGTACGCCGACCGGGTCACGGACTCGATGGCGGCGACGCTCCGGGAGACCGAGCGGCGGCGCCGGCTCCAGGCGGCGTACAACGCCGAGCACGGCATCACGCCGGAGTCGATCCGCTCCTCGATCCGCGAGCTGCTGCAGACGGTCTACGAGCGGGATTACTACACGGTCGAGGTGGGCCCGGCGGCCGAGGAGGTCCCCGGGGATCCCGCCGCGCTCGAGGCCCGGATCAAAGAGCTCGAGGCGCAGATGAAGGACGCCGCCCGGCGGCTCGACTTCGAACGGGCGGCCGAGCTTCGCGACCGCGTCAAGGCCCTCCGAAAGCGCGAGCTCGCCGTCCGCTGAGCCGGGCGGCCGCCCTCGGCGAACCCTTCCGGTAGCGGGCGCGCCCGGGGAGTCGGCCGCGGTCGTCCGGCGCGGGCCCGCCGGTGACGTCTAAGGTCGTCCGCGCGGCTCCCGCGCGCGCCCGCGCCGCACTCGCGTCCGCATGCCGCGGCGCGTCACGGGGGCCTCGCGTCGCTTCGACGGGGCGATCCAGCGAGCCGTCCGCAGCCCGGCCCCACCGCTCGGTCACACGTAGAGCCAGGGGCCGCGGTGTATCGTTAGGTCTGGAATGACCCTCGACGAGAAGCTCGCGCGGCTACCCGACCGGCCCGGCGTCTACCTCTACAAGGACGCGAAGGCGGCCGTCGTCTACGTGGGCAAGGCGGCGTCGCTCCGGAGCCGGGTGCGCTCCTACTTCCAGGAGGGGCGCCCGCGCGATCCCAAGACCGAGGCGCTGGTGCGGCAGATCCGGGACCTCGAGTACATCGTCACCGACAACGAGCTCGAGGCGATGATGCTCGAGGCGAACCTCGTGCGGAAGCACCGCCCCCGCTACAACATCATCCTGCGCGACGACAAGCACTACCCCTTCCTCAAGCTGACGACGACCGAGGAGTTCCCACGGCTGGTCGTGGCCCGGCGGGTCCAGAAGGATGGCGCCGCGTATTACGGGCCCTTCTATCCGGCCACGGCCATGCGCGAGACGCTCCGGCTGACGCGTCAGCTCTTCCCGCTCCGCACCTGCCGGATCAAGATCGACGGCACGCTCGAGCGGCCGTGCCTCCAGTACTACATCCACCGCTGCAACGCGCCGTGCACCGGGTGGGAGACCAAGGAGGGGTACGCGAAGACCGTGCGCGAGGTCCAGGCCTTCCTCGACGGAAAGGACGACGACCTCGCCAAGGTGCTCACGCGGGAGATGGAGGCGGCCGCGGCGGAGATGAAGTTCGAGCGCGCCGCCCTCCTCCGCGACCAGATCCAGTCGCTCAACAAGGTCCGGGAGCGGCAGAAGATCATCTCGACGGAGGAGGTCGACCAGGACATCGTCGGGGTCGTGCGGGAAGGCGGAGACGCCTGCGTCGAGCTGTTCTTCGTGCGCCGCGGGCGCCTGCTCGGCCAGGAGGCCTTCTTCTTCGACAGGGTCTCTGGCTTCCGGGACGGCGAGGTGATCGCGGCGTTCATCAAGCAGTTCTACGCCCGCGGCGTCATGCCGGCGGCCGAGGTGCTCGTGTCGGAGGCGGTGCCGGACGAGGCCCTCATCGTGGCGTGGCTCGAGAGGCTGCGCGGCGGCCGGGTGGAGCTCCACGCGCCCCAGCGCGGGCGCAAGCGGGAGTTCGTCGCGCTCGCCGAAGAAAACGCCGCGATTGCGCTGCAGGGGCACCTGCTGTCCCGGGGCAACCGTCAGCAGCTCGTGCTCGAGGAGCTCCAGCGCGTCCTCGGCCTCCCCGCGCCCCCGAACCGCGTCGAGGGCTACGACATCTCCCACACCCAGGGCGGCGAGCAGGTCGGCTCGATGGTCGTCTGGGAAAACGGCGCGATGAAGCCGGACGATTACAAGCGGTTCCGGATCCGGACCGTGCAGGGCGCCGACGACTTTGCCTCCCTCCAGGAGGTCCTCGGCCGCCGCTTCGGCAAGGCGCTCGAGGAAGGCACCGTCCTCCCCGACCTCGTCCTGATCGACGGCGGGCGCGGCCAGCTCAACGTCGGTCTCAAGACGCTCGAGACCCTCGGGCTCGATTACCTTCCGGTGATCGCGCTCGCCAAGCAGCAGGAGGAGGTCTACACGGCGGAGAGTCTCCAGCCGATCGCGCTCGACAGGACCTCGCCCGCGCTCCAGACGCTCCAGAAGGTCCGAGACGAGGCCCACCGGTTCGCGATCACGTACCACCGGAAGCTCCGGACGCGGCGGACGATCCAGTCGGTCCTCGACGGGATCCCCGGGGTCGGCCCGACGATCCGCACGAGCCTGCTGAAGACGCTCGGCTCGGCCCGCCGCGTGCGCGCGGCGACCGTGGCCGAGCTGGCGGCGACGCCGAAGGTGACGCCCAAGATGGCCCAGCGGATCTACGACTACTTCCACCCGCCGGCGCCCGAGGCCGCGAGCGACGGGGCCGCCACCCCGCCCTTTCCGGAACCCGGGAGCGATCGGGCGGGTTTATAGTATGGCGGGCATGTCGGGTCGCGGGAAGGGGGTGACGAGACTCATGAAGAAATTGATGGCGGGCGTGGCGTTCGGGATGGCGATCGTGGTCGGCGGCGGGATGGCGGCGGCCAACACCTGTCCGCTCCTGATCAAGCAGCTCCGGGCGGACCTGCCGAAGGTGCAGGATAAGGCCAAGCGCAGCGAAGCCAAGAAGCTGACCGACGAGTGCGAGAAGCTCCACAAGGAGGGCAAGCACGCGGAATCCGTCGCCAAGTGCGAGGAGGCCGCGACGGTGGCCGGGATCAAGCTCGACATGAAGAAGTAGGCCCACATTTCCGCCGTCTCCCCCGGGCGCTTCCCGCCCGGGGGCAGGACGGCTCCACGAAGTTGCCTCTGTTCGGTAAGTGTGGTAAAAAATTGGCCGAATGGCCTCCGACCGTTATCCCTTTCGAGAGCTTGAGACGAAATGGCAGGGGGCCTGGGAGGCGCGGAAGGAGTTCCGCGTCACCGAGGACCCGAGCCGGCCGAAATTCTACTGCCTCGAGATGTTCCCGTACCCGTCCGGCCGGATCCACATGGGGCACGTCCGGGTGTACGCCATCGGTGACGTCCTGGCCCGCTACAAGCGGATGCGCGGCTTCAACGTCCTGCATCCGATGGGCTGGGATGCGTTCGGCCTCCCGGCCGAGAACGCGGCGATCGAGCACGGCGTCCACCCGGCCATCTGGACCCACGAGAACATCCGCTACATGCGGAACCAGCTCAAGCAGCTGGGCCTCTCCTACGACTGGGACCGTGAGATCACCACCTGCGAGCCGGCGTACTACAAGTGGGAGCAGCTCATCTTCATCCGGATGCTCGAGCGTGGCCTCGCCTACCGGCGCCGGTCGCGGGTGAACTGGTGCCCCTCCTGCCAGACGGTCCTCGCCAACGAACAGGTCGAGGCTGGGCGCTGCTGGCGCTGCGACAGCGAGGTGACGCAGAAGGAGGTCGACGGCTGGTTCTTCAAGATCACGAAATACGCCGACGAGCTGCTCGAGTGGTGCGAGCGGCTCCCCGGCTGGCCCGAGCGCGTCATGACGATGCAGCGCAACTGGATCGGGCGGAGCGAGGGCGCCGAGTTCGACCTGCCCGTGGCCGGCCGGCCGGCGCTCGCCGTGCGCGTCTTCACGACCCGCCCGGACACGGTGTTCGGCATGACGTACGCCGTGCTCGCGCCGGAGCACCCGCTCGTGGACCAGCTCGTGGCGGACGGCGGCGAGCGGGCGGCCGTCGAGCGCTTCCGCGCCGAGGTCGCGCGGGAGACCGAGATCGAACGCCTGGCCACCGACCGCCCCAAGCGGGGGCTGCGCCTGCGCGCGCGCGTGGTCAACCCGTTCACCGGCGGCGAGGTCCCCCTCTTCATCGCCGACTACGTGGTCATGGCCTACGGCACGGGCGCGATCATGGCGGTGCCGGGCGAGGATCAGCGCGACTGGGACTTCGCCGTGGAGCACGGGCTGCCCATCGTCGAGACGGTGGCGCGGCCGCCCGGCTTCCCGGGACAGGCGTACACGGGCGACGGCACGAAGATCAACTCCGGCTTCCTCGACGGTCTGAGCGTGGGCGCCGCCAAGCGGAAGGCGATCGAGTGGCTGGAAGCGAACCGGCTCGGCGAGGGCAAGGTGAACTACCGGCTGCGCGACTGGGGCATCAGCCGTCAGCGGTACTGGGGGGCGCCGATTCCCGTCCTCTACTGCGATCGTGACGGGATGGTTCCGGAGAAGGAGGAGAACCTCCCGGTCGTCCTGCCCGAGGACGTCCAGATCAGCGGCAAGGGCGGATCGCCGCTCGCGGACGTTCCGAGCTTCGTCAACGCGACGTGCCCGCGCTGCGGCGGTCCCGCCAAGCGGGAGACGGACACGATGGACACCTTCGTGGAGTCCTCGTGGTACTTCCTCCGGTACTGCTCGCCCCGCTACGAGCACGGGATGTTCGAGCGGGCGGCCGCGGAATACTGGATGCCGGTCGACCAGTACATCGGCGGCATCGAGCATGCCGTGCTGCATCTCCTCTACGCCCGCTTCTACACCAAGGTGCTGCGCGACCTCGGCCTCGTGAAGGTGGACGAGCCGTTCATCGGGCTCCTGAGTCAGGGCATGGTCATCAAGGACGGCGCGAAGATGTCGAAGTCGAAGGGCAACGTCGTCGACCCCGACGATCTCATCCGGACGCTCGGCGCCGACACGGCGCGGCTCTTCTCGCTGTTCGCGGCGCCCCCCGAGAAGGATCTCGACTGGAACGATCACGGCGTCGAGGGCGCGTCGCGCTTCCTGAACCGGGTGTGGCGGTTCACGCTGGCGCACGCGGACGAGCTCCGGCGGGCGGCGCCCGTCCGGGCCGACGCGCTCTCGGACCGCGGACGGGCCTTCCGCCGGACCGTCCACGAGACGATCGACCGCGTGACCGCCGACATCGAGAACGCCTTCCACTTCAACACCGCGATCAGCGCGATCATGGAGCTCGTCAACGAGCTCCATGCGTTTGAGGCCGCCCCCGCCCAGGAGCCGCGCGAGGAGCGGCCGGCGCTGATGCGCGAGGCGGTCGAGACGCTGCTGCTCCTGCTCGGGCCATTCTGTCCGCACATCGCGGAGGAGCTGTGGAGCGTCCTCGGCCATGCGGAGAGCCTGTTCCGGCGCCCCTGGCCGCGGGCCGACACGGGCGCCCTCATCCGGGAGGAGATCACGGTCGTGGTCCAGGTCGACGGCAAGGTGCGGAGTCGGCTCACCGTGGAGACCGGAGCCCGCGAGGAGCGCGTCACGGCGCTGGCACTGGCCGACGACAAGGTGCGTCCGTGGCTCGCGTCGCGCCGGGTGGCGCGCGTGGTGGTGGTGCCTGGCCGGCTGGTGAATATCGTGACCAATGCGAGCTGAGGCAGGGAGGCGTCGGCGCCGGCCGGCGCGGGTGCTCGCCGGCCGGGTCCCGGGCGGGGGCGGGCCCGCGTCCCGCCGGGTCGCCGCGGGCCGCGCGGTCGGCGAGCGCCGCGCCCCCGGGCCCGCCCTCGGCGAGCTCGCCATCGAACGCGTGTAGCGTGGACTACGCGGGACTCCTGCGGGAGGCCGAACGCCGCACGGTGCCCCCGGTCGCCCTCCTGCACGGTCCCGCGCCGCTCCTGCTCGACGACGCGGTGGGCGTGCTCTCGGCGGCGATCTTCGCCGACCCGGCGAGCGGCGCCTTCGACCGCGAGGTGTTGGACGGCCGCGAGACGACGGCCGAGGCCGTGGCGCGCTCGGCGATGACGCTACCGTTCCTGGCGGCGCGCCGCCTCGTGGTCGTCCGGCACGCCGAGGCGCTCGCCGCGGGTCACCACGAGACGCTCCTGGCGTACCTCGCCGCGCCGAGCCCGTCCACCTGCCTGCTCCTGCTCGCGGCGGAATCGCTCCGGGCGGACCGCGTCCGCAAGAACGACCACTGGCTGCTCCGGGCGGTGCCGGCGGGCAGCGCGATCGAGCTCGTCCCGCCGCGGGGCCAGGCCCTCGAGCGGGCGCTCCAGCAGCGCGCGCGCCTCGACGGCCTCGAGGTGGCCGACGAGGCGGCCCGGCTGCTGGTCGAGCTCGTCGGCGACGACCTCGGCCTGCTCCTCGGCGAGGCACGGAAGGCCGCCCTCGCGGGCGGGCCCGACAACCGGCGCGTCGGCGCGGGGGAGGTTCGCGCCGTCGTCGGCGACCACCGGGTGAGCGATCTGTTCGATCTCGTGCGCGCGGTCGAGCGGGGCGAGCGCGGCCGGGCGCAGGCACTGCTCGACCAGCTCCTGCGCGGCGGCGAGGAGCCGCTCAGGCTCCTGGGCTTCCTCGGCGGGGAGCTGCGGACCACGTGGACCGTCAAGGAGTGGGCGCGCCGCGGCATGCCGGCCGCCGAGATCGCGCGCCGCCTGCGGCGCCCCCTGCCCGTGGCGGAGAGGGTGCTCGCCCGGGCCGAGTCGCTCCCGACGGCCGACCTCGCGCGGCGGCTCTGGCGCTGCTGGCAGGTCGAGCTCGCGGTCAAGACCGGCGGCCAGCCGCGCGCGGAGATGGCGATCCTGATCGCGGACCTCTGTTGAGCCGCGCCGCCGTCGTGCTGCTCCCGCTGCTCGTGCTGCTGCCCTCGTCTGCCGGGGCCCGGCCCTCGCCGACCTTGCGGGCGGGGGCGGCGGTGGCCGAGCTCCCGCTCCCCGCCGGTGTCCCGGTCGCGGGCTACGGCAGCCCGGCGCGCCGGCTCCTCGTGCCCGATCTCCTCGACCGCTACCCGCACGCGTTCTGGCTCCGGCCGTCGACGGGCGTGCGCGATCCGATCATGGCGCGGGCGCTCGTCCTCGACACGGGCGCGGAGCGGCTCCTCTGGGTGGCCGTCGACCTCGTCGCGACGGACCCGGCGCTCGTCGGCGAGGTCCGCGCGCGGACGGCGGCCGCGGGTCACGCCTACTCCACCGTGATCGTCTCCGCGTCCCACACGCACTCGGGTCCCGGCGCCTACATCGACTCCGCGGTCTTCGGCGCGCTCGCCACCGATCGCTTCGACGCCGGCGTCCGCCGGGCGGTGCTCGACGGCATCCTGGCCGCGGTCGGGCGCGCGGAGCGGGACACGGCGCCGGCGCTCGTGGGAGCCGGCACCACGACCGCGCCCGCCCTGACGGAGAGCCGACTCGACCAGCCCCTCGATCCCGAACTCGCGCTGCTGAAGCTCGTCCGGCCCGGCGGCCAGGCGGTCGCGCTCGTCTGGAACTACGCGATCCACGGCACGACGCTCCCGGCGACGAACCTCAGGCTGTCGGCGGACGTCATGGGCGAGGCGTCGCGTCGCCTCGAGCGAACCCTCGGCGCGCCGGCGCTGTTCGTGAACGGCGCGGTGGGCGACGTGAGCCCGCGGGGGCACGGCGAGGCGGCCCTCGCCGAGGCCGGCGAGCAGCTCGCGGCGACGGTGCGCGCCGCCTGGGCGTGGGTTCCGGTGGCGGCCGACGCGACGCTGGAGACCCTGCACGGGCGGATCGACCTCCCGCCGCCGTTCGTGTCGGTGCGGAACTGCCTGGGGCGATGGGTGCCGGGCGGGCTGACCGTTCCGCTCGGCTCGGCGCTGCCGCGGTCGGCCGAGCTGGTCGCCGTCGCGCTCGGCCCGAGCGCCTGGGTCACGATGCCGGGGGAGCTCGAGACCCGTCTCGGGCGGGTCGTCAAGGACGCCGGGCGCCGCCACTTTCCGGTCGCCTTCGTGGCGGGCCTCTCCAACGGATACCTCGGGTACCTGCTCACGGCGGACGCCTATCACCGCGCCGGCTACATCGAGTGCGCGAGCCTCTACGGCGAGCGGGCGGGGGCGATGGTGGCGGGAGCGGCCGCGGGCCTGCTGGAGCGGCTCGGGACGCGCCGGGCTAGCCGAGCGCCGCGAGGCGCCGGGCGAGCGCGGACTTCTTCCGGGCGGCCGTGTTGCGGTGGAGCGCCCCCTTCGTGACGGCCTTGTCGAGCTCGCGGATCGCCTCCCGGACCGCGGCGCGCGCGGTGGCGGCCGTCTCGCCGAGCGCCGTCCGCGCCAGCTTGGTGGAGCTCCGAACCGTTGACCGAACGACGCGGTTGCGCTGGCGCCGCCGCTCGCTCTGCCGCGCCTGTTTGATCGCCGACTTGATGTTCGCCAAGAGCTCACTCCTCCGGAGAATGGGGTCCGCTCATATTGCGGAAAATCTCCGATGATTGCAAGACCAGACCACGAGGCGCAGGTCGTCCGCGCGCTCGGGAGCATCGGCGTCGCGACGCTCGCCAGCCGCGTGCTCGGCTTCGTGCGCGACATGGTCGTGGCCCGCGCCTTCGGCGCCGGGCCGGTGACCGATGCGTTCTTCGTCGCCTTCCGGATCCCCAACATTCTCCGCCGCCTCCTGGGCGAGGGGGCCCTCTCGACCGCGGTGGTGCCAATGCTGACCGACTACCTGGTCACGCGCCCGCGTGCCGATTTCCACCGCCTGTTCCGGGCGATGCTCGGGGCGGCGATCCTCGTGCTGTGCGCCGTGACCGCGCTCGGCAGCCTGCTCGCCCCGTGGATCGTGCGTCTCATGGCGCCCGGCTTCGCCGGCGAGGCGGGGCAGTTCGCGCTCACGGTGATGCTGACCCGGCTCATGTTTCCGTATCTGATCCTGGTCGGGCTCGCCGCGCTCGTGATGGGCGCCCTCAATGCCCACGGGCGGTTCTTCACGGCCGCGCTCGGCCCGGCGGTCATGAACCTCGGGATGATCGTCTGCGTGCTCGCCCTGACCCGCCACGTCGACCCGCCCATCCTGTCGCTCGCGGTCGGCGTCCTCGTGGGTGGGGTCGGGCAGCTCGTCGTCCAGGCGCCGGACCTCGTCCGCGCCGACATCCCGCTCCGGCCGTCGCGCGAGTTCCGGCACCCCGCCCTCGGCCGGCTCCTCCGCCTCCTGCTCCCGTCGATCTTCGGTCTCGCCGCGGTGCAGATCACGATCTTCATCAACACGCTGCTCGCCTCGCTGCTGCGCGCGGGCAGCATCTCGTACCTCTATTACGCCGACCGCGTGATGGAGTTTCCGCTCGGGGTGTTCGGCATCGCGCTCGCCTCGGCGGCGCTGCCGCCGATGTCCCGCCAGGCGGCGGCCGGCGACCGCCCCGGGCTCGCGCGGACGATGAACTTCGCCCTCCGCCTCTCCTGCTACACGGCGCTGCCGGCGACGGTCGGCCTCGTCCTGCTCCGCCTCCCGATCACGCGCGTGCTGTTCGAACGCGGCCACTTCGGCCCCGTCGAGACGGCCGCCACCGCCTGGGCGCTCGCCTGGTACGCCCTCGGCCTCGTCGCGTTCTCGGCGACCCGGATCGCCGCCCAGGCCTTCTACGCGATGGGCGACACCCGGACGCCGGTGGCGGCGGGCGCGGCGGCGGTCGGCGTCAACGTCGTGATCGCCGTCGCCCTCCTCCAGCCGATGGCGCACGCGGGGCTCGCGTTCGCCTCCTCGGCTTCCGCCTACGCGAATCTCGCGCTCCTCGTCTGGTTCCTGCGGCGCCGCCTGGGGCGGCTCGGCGGGCGCGAGCTCGTGCGGAGCCTCGGTCGCACGGCCCTCGCGTCGGCCGCGCTCGGCGCCTGGTGCGGCGCGCTGCTCCTGCGCTGGCCCCACGCGACGGGGCGCTGGACGGAGGCCGGCTGGCTCGGCGCGGCGATCGGCGGCGGCGGGCTCGTCTTCTGGTTCGCGAGCCGCGCGCTCGGCTCGCCCGAGCGCTCCGCGCTGTTCCGCTCCTTGCCTTCGAGCGGGGCGGGCTGATATACTCCGTCGTGGTCACTCTGATCAGTCGATCAGATCGCTCGCGCCCGCTGCTCGCCCCGTCTCCCCCTCGCCGCCGATCCCGCCCGACCGCCGCGCCGCGCGGCCACGCGTGATGGACGCGACGGGGGAGTTCCTCGGGGCTCTCCAGGCTGAACAGGGCGCCTCCCCGAACACGCTGTCGGCCTACCGGCGCGATCTCGCGGGCTTCGGCCGATTCCTGACCCGGCGCCGCCGAGGCCTCATGGAGGCCGAGGCGGCGGACGTCGTCGCGTACGTGGCGGGCCTGCGGGGTGCCGGGCTCGCCCCCGCGAGTGTGGCCCGTCACCTGTCGGCCGTCCGGGGGTTCTATCGCTTCCTCCTTCGCGAGGGCCGGCGCGGGTCGGATCCCACGGAGCACCTGGAGGCACCGCGGCTGGCGCGGCGGCTGCCGCGGACGCTCACGCGGGAGGAGGCGGCGCGCCTGGTGGAGGCGCCGGACGTGGGCCGGCCGGAGGGTGTGCGCGACCGCGCCCTCCTCGAACTGCTCTACGCGACCGGCATGCGCGCGTCGGAGTGTCTCTCGCTCCGGCTGGAGGACGTCAACCTCTCGGCCGGGTACGCGGTGTGCACCGGCAAGGGCAGTCGGCAGCGGCTCGTGCCCGTCGGCGGCCCCGCGCTCGAGTGGACGCGCGCCTACCTGGCCGCGGCGCGCCGGCGCCCGGCGCGCCGCCGGGATGGCGGCACCCTCTTCCTCGGCCCGCGCGGCGGCCCGCTGACGCGCCAGGCGCTCTGGCTCGTCGTGCGGAAGTGGGCCCGACGGGCCGGCCTCAGGCGCTCCATCTCGCCGCACACGCTCCGCCATTCCTTCGCGAGCCACCTGCTCGAGGGCGGGGCGGATCTGCGGTCCGTCCAGGCGATGCTCGGGCACGCCGACATCGCGACGACGCAGATCTACACCCACCTGCCATCGTCGGCCGTGCTCCGGATGTACCGCCAGTTCCATCCACGGGCCGGATCGCGGCGGAGATCGGCGTGACGGCGCGGCGCGCCCACGCGTACCCCCAGGTCGACGCGCGGGCGGGCGACCTCACCGACGTCCAGGTGGTCGCGTGTCCCGCGGACGCCTCCGTGCTCCGGGGGCGGGCCCTGCTGGGGGCGGGGAGCGGGCGGGCGCTCGGGCTCGCCGGACAGAAGGCGCTGGTGTTCCCGGACGACCTGGCGCGGGCGATGACCCTCGGGCTCGAGACGCTCCGGGTGGCTGAGCTGGCGCGCCCGGTCCCGGCGGTGCTCCGGGGCGACTCGGAGGTCGCCGTGCGCCGCCGGCTGCTCGCCGGCGCTCCCGCCGTGCTCGTGCTGGACCGGTTTCGTCCGATCGGCGCCGTCAGCCGCGCGGCCCTCGACGCCGCCGCGGCCGCCGGCCCGTCCCTCGTCGCGCGGCTCCGGTCCCGCCGCTCGGCCGACGTGCTCGAGCTGCTGGCGGAGGTCGGGCGCCTGGCCGAGGCGGCGGGCGCCCGGGCCTTCGCCGTGGGCGGGGTCGTCCGGGACGCGCTGATCGACGGCAGCGCGCGGAGGGCGAGGGCGGACGGGCGGGATCTCGACGTCGTCGTCGAGGGCGACGCGATCGCCGTCGCGCGGCGCGTCGCGGGCGCGCTCGGCGGGACCCTCACCGTGCACCCCTCGTTCGGGACCGCCTCGATCGAGGGGCTGCGCCCGGGCCGCCTCGATCTCGTGACGGCCCGCGCCGAGCGCTACGCGGCGCCGGGGGCCCTGCCGACGGTCCGGGCCGGGACGATCCTCGACGACCTTGCGCGGCGGGACTTCGGCGTGAACGCGATGGCGGTCGAGCTCGCCTCGGGCGGCCTCCGCCTGCTCGATCCCCTCGGCGGCCGGCAGGACATGCTCCGCCGCCGCCTCCGGGTGCTGCATCCCCTGTCGTTCGTCGAGGACCCGACCCGGATCTTCCGAGCGGCCCGGTACGCCGCCCGGTTGGGTTTCTCCCTCGAGCGCGCGACGCTCCGGGCGCAGGCGCTCGCCCTTCGCTTGGCGCCGTACCCGGCGCTCTCGGGCGCGCGCGTCGCCGCCGAGATCGAGCGCGTGCTGGACGACGCGGCGCCGGCGGCGGCCCTCGCGCGCCTGGGCGCGGCGGGCGCCTTCCGGCTCCTCGATCCTCGGCTCCGGTTCTCGCGCGTCACCCGCGCCCGGCTTGCGGGGCTCCCCGGGGCCCTCGACTGGCTCCGCCGGCGCGGCCTCGCGACGCCGCCGCTCGAGCTGGCGGCGCTCGCGATCGTGGGCGACCAGGCGGCCGAGGTCGCCGCCGCCGGCTTCAGGGGCCTCGGCTTTTCCGGCGAGCCGCTCGCCCGGCTGCTCCGGGCGCGGGAGGCCGGGCCGCTCCTCGGCGAGCGGCTGGCCGCCCTGTCCCGGGCCCCCGCGAGCCGCCGGGCGGCGCTGCTGCGCGACCGCGCGGCGATCGAGCTCGCCTGGGCGTGGCTCGGCGGGGGCCGCCGGGTGCGGGCCGGGCTCGACTGGTACCTCGGCGGCGCCGCCCAGGTTCGGGGCGCGCTCGGCGGCGAGGAGCTGATCGCGCTGGGCGTGCCGCGGGGGCCGGCGGTCGGGCTCGTGCTCGGCCGGCTTCGGGACGCGCGGCTCGACGACCGGGCGCGCTCTCGAGCGGACGAGGCGGCGCTGGTGCGGCAGTGGGCCGAGGAGCGGCCGGACTCGGCCGAGAGAAAGGACGGTTGATGTGGCGACGAAATACATCTTCGTGACGGGCGGTGTCGTCTCCTCCCTGGGCAAGGGCCTGGCGGCCGCCTCCATCGGCGCGCTCCTGGAGGCGCACGGCTACCGCGTGACGCTCCAGAAGATGGATCCCTACATCAACATCGACGCGGGGACGATGAGCCCGTACCAGCACGGCGAGGTCTTCGTGACCGACGACGGGGGCGAGACCGATCTGGACCTCGGCCACTACGAGCGGTTCACCTCCGCCCGCGTGTCCCGCGACCACAATGTCACGACCGGCAAGGTCTATTTCTCCGTCATCCAGAAGGAGCGCCACGGCGACTATCTGGGGCGGACGGTCCAGGTGATCCCGCACATCACGGACGAGATCAAGGCCGCGATCCGGCGGGTCGCGCGGGGCGTCGACATCGTCATCGTCGAGATCGGGGGGACCGTCGGCGACATCGAGAGCCTGCCCTTCCTGGAGGCCGTGCGCCAGCTCAAGAAGGACGTCGGGCGCGACAACGTCATCTACGTCCACCTCACGCTGGTGCCGTTCATCCAGGCCGCGGCCGAGCTCAAGACGAAGGCGACCCAGCACTCGGTCAAGGAGCTCCGGGCGATCGGGATCCAGCCCGACATCCTGCTCTGCCGGACCGACCGGTACCTCCCCCCGGGCATCAAGTCGAAGATCGCGCTCTTCTGCGACGTCGAGGAGGAGGCCGTCATCACGGCGAAGGACGTCGACACCGTCTACGAGGTCCCGCTCGTGTTCCACCGGGAGGGGCTCGACGGGATCATCCTGAAGCTGCTCGGGCTCGGCGCGCGCTCGATCGATCTCTCCCGCTGGGAGGACATCGTGCGGAAGGTGAAGTCGCCGCAGCGGCAGACGCGGATCGCGGTCGTCGGCAAGTATATCGACCTCAAGGACTCGTACAAGAGCCTCACCGAGGCGCTCGTCCACGGGGGAATCGCCAACGACGCGCGGGTGGAGCTCGCGTGGGTGGACGCCGAGCAGATCGAGGGGGACGGCGCCGCCGGTCCGCTCGGGCGGGTCGACGGACTCCTGGTGCCCGGCGGCTTCGGCGACCGCGGGATCGAGGGCAAGATCTCGGCGGTCCGCTGGGCGCGCGAGCACGGGCTCCCGTTCTTCGGGATCTGCCTCGGGTTGCAGTGCGCGGTGATCGAGTACGCCCGGAACGTGTGCGGCCTCCCCGGCGCGAACTCGGCGGAGTTCGACCCGGTGGCGCCGCACAAGGTCATCGACCTCCTGCCCGACCAGCGCGAGGTCAACGCGAAGGGGGGGACGATGCGGCTCGGGCTCTACCCGATCCTGCTCTCCGAGGGAAGCCTCGCCTCGCGGGCCTACGGGCAGGGGATCATCCTCGAACGTCACCGCCATCGGTACGAGGTCAACAACGACTACCTGCAGGCGCTCGAGAAGGGCGGACTCCGGATCTCGGGCATCTGGGCGGAGAAGCAGCTCGTGGAGATCGTCGAGCTGCCGGATCATCCCTGGTTCGTGGCCGGCCAGTTCCATCCCGAGTTCCGCTCGCGGCCGTGGCAGCCCCACCCGCTCTTCGCCGCCTTCGTCCGGGCGGCGCTCGAGCACCGGCGCGCGTGAAGGCCGTCGCCGTCGGCGCGCTGCGTATCGGCCCGGGGCAGCCGCTCGCGCTGATCGGGGGGCCGTGCGCGATCGAGAACGAGAAGCACGCGCTCGGGACGGCCGAGCGTCTGGCGCGGATCGCGGCCGACCACCGGACGCCCTTCATCTACAAGTCCTCCTACGACAAGGCCAACCGGTCCTCGATCGGGTCGTACCGGGGTCCCGGGTTACAGGAGGGGCTGCGGATCCTCCGCCTCGTCCGGGAGCGCGTGGGCGTGCCCGTCCTCTCGGACGTGCACGACGTGTCGGAGGTGGGGCCGGCCGCGGAAGTGCTGGACGTGCTGCAGATCCCGGCGTTCCTCTGCCGACAGACCGACCTCGTGCTGGCCTGCGCCAGCACGGGCAAGCCGGTCAACGTGAAGAAGGGCCAGTTCCTGGCGCCGGGGGAGATGGAGAACGTCGTCGCCAAGATCCGGTCGACCGGCAACGAGCGCATCCTGCTGACCGAGCGGGGGACGTCCTTCGGCTACAATAACCTCGTCGTGGACATGCGCGGCCTCGGCGACATGCGCGAGCTGGGCTATCCCGTCGTCTTCGACGCGACCCATTCCGTCCAGCTGCCCGGGGCGGCGGGCGACCGGTCGGGCGGCGAGCGCAAGTACGTGCCCGGGCTGGCGCGGGCCGCCGTCGCCTTCGGCATCGACGGCCTCTTCATGGAGATGCACGAGGATCCCGATCGGACGCTGCCCGACGGCCGGCCGCTGTCCGATGGGCCCAACATGCTGCGCATCGACGATCTGCCCCGGTTGCTGGAGCAGCTCCTCTCGATCCGCGCCGCCGTGGCCTCGTGACGGATCCCCGACGGCTCGCCGAGCGCGTGCTGCGCCTGGAGGCGGCGGGGATCCTCGCGCTCGTGCCCCGGCTCGACCAGGCGTTCGTCCGGGCCGTCGACCTCCTCCACGGCTGCCGCGGGCGCGTCATCGTCGCCGGGATGGGGAAGTCGGGGCTGATCGGCCGGAAGATCGCCGCGACGCTCGCCTCCACCGGCACCCCCGCCTACTTTCTGCACCCGGCGGAGGCCGTGCACGGCGACCTCGGCCTCGTGGCGACGGGCGACGTGATCCTCGCCCTCTCCAACTCGGGCGAGACGAGCGAGCTGCTGGCCCTCCTCGAGCACTTGAAGCGACTGACCACCCCGATCGTGCTCCTGACGGGCAGCCCGCAGTCGACGCTCGCGCGGCAGTGCGACGTGGTGCTCGACGTGAGCGTGGCCGAGGAGGCGTGCCCGATGAACCTGGCGCCGACGACGAGCACGACCGCGGTCCTGGCCATGGGCGACGCGCTCGCGATGGTGCTGCTCGACCGGAAGGGGCTCACCCCGGAGGACTATGCCGCCCTCCACCCCAAGGGCGCGCTCGGCTGGCGGGCCCTCTTCCGCGTGGCCGACCTGATGCACACGGGGGGCGCCGTGCCCGTCGTCCACGAGGACGCGGCGATGAAGGACGTCGTCGTCGAGATGACCGCCAAGCGCCTGGGCGTCACGACCGTGGTGGACGGGGCCGGTCGCCTGGTCGGCGTCGTCACCGACGGCGACCTCCGGCGCCTGCACCTGCGCGAGGCCTCGGTCTTGGGGCTCCGGGCCCGCGATTGCATGACGCGCGAGCCGAAGCTCATCCGGGGCGACGACCTGGCCGCGAAGGCGCTCGAGGTGATGGAGACCTTCGCCATCACGAGCCTGATCATCGTCGACCCGGTCGGCCAGCCCCACGGCGTGATCCACATGCACGACATCCTCCGCGCCAAGATCGTGTGACCGCCCGCCGGGCCGCCGCGCGGGCCCGCGCCGTCCGGCTCTTGCTCCTCGATGTCGACGGGGTGCTCACCGACGGGCGCCTGATCTACGGCCCCGCCGGCGAGGAGACCAAGGTGTTCCACGTCCGGGACGGCCACGCCATCGTCCTGGCCCGGGCGGCCGGCATCGAGGTCGCGGTGGTCTCCGGCCGGAAGTCGGCGGCCGTCTCGCGGCGCCTCGAGGACCTCGGGGTCCGGGAGGTCCATCAGGGCGTGGGCGACAAGGCCGCGCTCCTGCCTGACCTCTGCGCCCGACACGGCCTCCGGCCGGCCGAGGTCGCCTTCATGGGCGACGATTTGCCCGACCTGCCGCTCCTGCGCCAGGTCGGCTTGGCGCTGGCGCCGGCCGACGGCGCCCTCGAGGTTCGGCGCCTCGCCCACTGGACCGCGCTCCGGCCCGGCGGCGGCGGCGCGGTCCGCGAGGCGGTCGAGTGGCTCCTCAGGGCGCGCGGAGGTTGGCCGCCGACCGTCTGAGCGCATTTCGCTTCCCTCGCGCCGGCGCGTTGTGATAGTGTGGTATCGAAATTGCACTGAGCCTCCATGCGGCGAATATCTCTCGGCATTCTGGCAGCGGTCGGCCTATTCGTGGTCGTCGTTACCGGGACGCTCGTCCTCAAGGCCCGCTCGGCGCGGGTCGAACCGGTGGAGCCGCCGTCGAAGGCCGACTTCCGCATCAAAGAGGTCCAGCTCGAGGAGGAGTCGGGCAACGTCCGCTGGAAGCTCGTGGCGGACCAGGCCGAGATCTTCGAGGGCGAGGGCCGGACGGGGCTCCGCCGGCCGGTCGTGGACATCCGGCAGCCAAGCCGCTCCTGGCGGGTGCGGGGCGACGAGGGGGACGTGATGCAGCGGACGAAGGACATCGAGGTGCGGAACCACGTCGTCCTCGTCTCCGACGACGGCCTCCGGCTCGAGACCTCGGTGCTCCGGTGGCAGGCCGGCGCCCAGCGGCTCTGGACCAACGCCCCCGTCCGGATCACCCGTGACGGCACGACGATCGAGGGCTCGGGGCTCGTGGTCAACATGACGCAGGAGACCGCCGAGGTGGCGGGTCGGGTGCGGGCCGAGTTCGAGAAGTTTCCGCGCGTGTCGCGATGAGGCTCGCGGCCGGCCTCGTGGCGCTCGGGATGCTGGCCCCGGCGGCGGTCGGCGGCGCCGCGGAGCCGGCCGCCCCGAAGGCGCCCGCCGCCAAGCCACCGGCGGCCGCGGCGGGCAAGGCCGCCGAGGAGCGGAACCAGCCGGTGACCGTGGACGCCGACCACATGGAGAGCTTCCAGAAGGAGGGCCTGGTCATCTTCACCGGCAGCGTCGTGGCGCGGCAGAACGGCTCCGTCCAGTACGCCGACCGGATGGAGGTCTACCTCGACGAGCGGGGCGAACGGGTGATCCGTACCGTCTCGACCGGCAACGTCCGGATCATCACCCGGGACTGCCGGACGGGGACGGCCCGGCGGGCCGAGTACTACGACGGCGAGCAGCGCGTCGAGCTGCTCGGCGACGCGCGCGTCTGGCGGGAGGACAACGTCGTCACCGGCGAGCAGATCACGATCTTCGTCAATCAGGACCGGAGCGTCGTGCAGGGAGGCAAGCAGGAGCGGGTGAAGGCGATCTTCTACCCGAAGGAGGAGAACCAAGCGGCCATCCCGGTCGCCCGGAAGCAGCCGGAGTGTACCAACTGAGATGGAAGGGTTGGTCGCGCAGGGGCTGTCGAAGTGGTTCAAGCGGCGCAAGGTCGTGGACAACGTCTCGCTCGACATCCAGCGCGGCGAGGTGGTGGGCCTGCTGGGCCCCAACGGGGCCGGCAAGACCACGTCCTTCTACATCATGGTCGGGCTCATCGGCTGCGACGGGGGGCGCATCTTCCTCGAGGGCGAGGAGATCACGCACCTGCCGATGTACCGACGCTGCCGGCGCGGCCTCGGCTACCTCCCGCAGGAGTCCTCGGTCTTCCGGAAGCTCACGGTCGAGGAGAATCTGCGGGCGATCCTGGAGACGCTCCCCCTCACCCCGACTGAGCGCCGGCAGCGCGTCGGGGAGCTGCTCGCGGAGCTGGACCTCACGCCGCTCGCCGGATATCCGGCCTTCACCCTCTCCGGCGGCGAGCGCCGGCGCCTCGAGATCACGCGGGCGCTCGTGACCTCGCCGAGCTACCTGCTCCTGGACGAGCCGTTCACGGGCATCGATCCCATCGCGATCGGCGACATCCAGGAGATCATCGCGCGCCTCACCGAGCGCGGCATCGGCATCCTGATCACGGACCACAACGTGCGCGAGACGCTGTCGATCACCGATCGCGCGTACATCCTCTTCGACGGGAAGATCCTCGTGTCGGGGACGGCGACGGAGCTCGCCAACAACCCGAAGGCGCGCGAGATCTATCTCGGCGAGAAGTTCTCACTCTAGGGACGGAGGGAGCCCAGCGGATGGCGATGGAGGCGCGTCTCACCCAGCGGATGTCCCAACGGGTCGTCATGACGCCGCTGCTCCAGCAAGCCATCCAGCTCCTGCAGCTCTCCACCCTCGAGCTGCAGGAGGTCGTGCAGAAGGAGCTCCTGGAGAACCCGCTGCTCGAGGAAGTCCCGGTCGACGGCGAGGGGCCGCCGGCCCCCGGGGAGCCCGAGGCGGCCGCGCCGGCCCCGGAGCCGGTGCCGGAGGCCCCGCGCGACGAGCGCCAGACCGACGACCTGCCGTTCGACCTGACGGCGGTGCTCTTCGACGACCACGAGGAGCGCTCGCTCGTCGCCCAGGAGGACCACGACGACCTGCCCTTCGAGAACATCGTCCGCTCCACCTCCTCGCTGGGCGACCACCTCGAGGAGCAGCTGCGGTTCGCGACCGACGACCCGGGCCTGCGCCGGATCGGCTCCGAGATCATCGGCAACCTCGACGAGGACGGCTACCTCCGGGCCGAGCTCGCCGAGATCGCCGAGCGCTGCGGCGCGACCCCCGAGGAGGTGGAGCGCGGGCTCCAGCTGGTCCAGCTGTTCGACCCGCCGGGCGTCGCCGCCCGCACCGCCCAGGAGTGCCTCCTCCTCCAGCTCCGCCGCGAGCCCAACCCCGACCCCGTGTCGGTCGAGATCGTCGAGCAGCACTTCGAGGACCTGAGCCGGAGACGGTATCAGGAGATCGCGCGGGCGCTCAAGTTGCCCCTCGACCGCGTCATGGAGTCGATCGAGGAGATCATGAGCCTCGAGCCGAAGCCGGGGCGCCCGTTCGGGGGCAACGACTCCCGCTACATCGTGCCGGACGTCTCGGTGATCCGGATGGGCTCGGAGTACACGGTCGTCCTCAACGAGGAGGGGATCCCGCGGCTCCGCGTCAACTCGCTCTACCGCTCGCTCCTGCGGAGCTCGGGAGACGAAGCCCGACAGTACGTGGAGCAGAAGCTTCGGTCGGCGATGTGGCTGATCAAGAGCGTCGAGCAGCGGCAACGCACGCTGCGCAAGGTCACCCAGTCCATCGTCAAGTTCCAGCGCGAGTTCCTCGACAAGGGGCTGCCCTACCTCCGCCCGCTCGCGTTGCGCGACGTCGGCGAGGACATCAGCATGCACGAGTCGACGATCAGCCGGGTCACCACGAACAAGTACGTGGAGACTCCCCAGGGGCTGTTCGAGCTGAAGTTCTTCTTCCACAGCGGCATCGCCTCGGGCGACGGCGAGATGGTGTCGTCGGTGTCGGTCAAGAAGATGATCCAGGACCTCCTCGCGAACGAGGACACCAACAAACCCCTCTCCGACCAGGAAGTCGCCCAGATCCTGAAGGGACGCGCCCTGACCATCGCGCGCCGGACGGTGGCGAAATACCGGGAGGAGCTGGGGATCCTGCCGTCGCACCAGCGCCGGCTCGCCCCGCGGCGGCGGTAGGGGCTCGGCGGAGCGCGGGGGCGTGACCACAGCCGGCCGGCCGATCTCCTACGTCGTCATCACCGGGCTCAGCGGCGCCGGCAAGAGCTTCGCGATCAAGTGCTTCGAGGATATCGGCTACTTCTGCGTCGACAACCTGCCGACGACCCTGATCCCGACGTTCGCCGAGCTGACGGCGCGGTCGACGCGAGACATCCGGAACGTCGCGCTCGGGATCGACGTGAGGGAAGGCGAGTACCTGCCGCATCTGGTGGAGGGGCTCGGCGAGCTGCGTCGCCGCAACGACTCGGTGGAGGTGCTCTTCCTGGAGGCGGGCGACGAGGCGCTGGTGCGCCGGTACCACGAGTCGCGGCGCAAGCATCCGCTCGCGCCGGACGGCAACGTCCTCGACGGCATCCGCGCCGAGCGCAAGGCGCTGGCCCAGTTCCGGGAGATCGCCGACCGGATCGTCGACACGTCCACGCTCACCGTCCACCAGTTCAAGGACCAGCTCATCGAGCTCTACGGGACGCGGAAGGCCCGCCCGGGGCTGACGACGTCGCTGATCTCCTTCGGGTACAAGCACGGCATCCCCTACGACGCCGATCTGGTCTTCGACGTCCGCTTCCTCCCGAACCCGCACTTCGTCACCGGGCTCCGGGCGCTCGACGGGCGCGACGAGCGGGTGCACGAGTTCATCTTCAAGCACGCCGAGAGCCGCGAGTTCCTCCAGCGGCTCCGGGACCTGCTGGAGTTCCTCCTGCCCTTCTACCGGCGCGAGGGCAAGGCGTACCTGACGGTCGCGATCGGCTGCACGGGCGGGCGGCACCGGTCGGTCGCGCTCGTGGAGGCGCTGCGGCCGTTCTTGGAGGAGCGCGGGCTCCCGCCGACCATCGTGCATCGGGACATCGACCGTGAGTGAGCTCGGCGCGGCCGTCGACTCGCGAGCGGCGACGCTCGACGACCCCGCCGTGCGGGGCCGCCTCGACCCCCACGACGTGGGCGGGGTCCTGCGCCGCTTCCCCGCGCAGTGCCGGGAGGCGCAGGCCCTCCGGCCCGTGCCGGACGTCCGCCCGGGCCCGCCGCCGCTCGTCGTGGTGGCGGGAATGGGCGGCTCGGCGGCGGGCGGCGACCTCCTGTCGGCGTCCGCGGGGGACCGGCTGCGCGTGCCCGTGCTGATCCACCGAGGCTACGGCCTGCCGGCGGGGGCGGGGCCGGGGACGCTCGTGATCGCCGTCTCCTACTCGGGCGACACCGTGGAGGCGGTCTCGGCGTTCGAGGCCGCGCTCGCCGCCGGGACGATGGCGCTGGCGGTGACCCAGGGCGGGCGCCTCGGCGCGCTGGCGGCGCGCCACCGGGCGCCCCTCGTGACGCTGCCGGGCGGGCTCCCGCCGCGCCTGGCCCTCGGCTACCTCTTCTTTCCGCTGCTGGGGATCCTGGCGGGCGCGGGGCTGCCGACCCCGCCCCCGAGCGAGGTCGCCGAGGCGCTCGAGGTCGTCGAGACCCTCGCCGTCGAGCTCGGGCCGGGGCAGCCGTCGGGGAAGAACGAAGCCAAGCACCTCGCGCTCGAGATCGGCGATCGGACGCCCGTCGCCTACGGGGGCCAGCTGACGGGCGCCGTCGCCTACCGCTGGAAGACCGACATCGAGGAGAACGCCAAGCGCCTGGCGGTGGCGGGCGCGCTGCCGGAGATGAATCACAACGAGATCGAGGCGTGGCGCGCGCCCGAGGCCGGCCGGCTGCACGCCATCCTCCTGCGGGATCGCGGCGAGCACCCCGACATCGGCCGCCGGTTCGACCTCGTCCGGGCCGTGATCGGCCCGGTGGCCGGGGGCATCTCGGAGGCGTGGTCGCGGGGCGAGGGGCGGCTCGCGCGCCTGCTCTCGCTCGCCTACCTCGGCCAGTGGACCAGCTACTACCTGGCGCTCGGGCGGGGCGTCGATCCGTGGGCGGTCCC
>Ga0209056_10001014_pt1 | contig 31070 bp, 34 predicted proteins | sample GraSoiAngelo_114_FD_185876 | JGI IMG/M metagenome (GOLD analysis project Ga0209056, IMG submission 185876) | Grasslands soil microbial communities from the Angelo Coastal Reserve, California, USA - 14_0903_13_40cm (SPAdes) (version 2) | ecosystem: Environmental > Terrestrial > Soil > Grasslands... | reverse complement strand
AGATTACTCTTCGTTAATTACCTCCAAAACGGTTTTTCGTGTTGCGAGCATCAACTGCACTGAGATTTCTAGAAATCATTTTCCAGGTAACCTGTATTTTGAGCGAGTCCAACGGTTCAAAGCGCAGAATCGGCTGGTCGGGCGTTTCAAGAAGCGCTAGTTTCTAGCAAGGAAACCGTACGAAAACAGGACAAGCCCGACAGATCAGAGATCAGGGCTTATTCCGGGCGATTTTTGTAGTCAAGACATGATAGGCGAGTTCACGGAGGTTTTGCTGGTGGGGCTAGGACCTGGTTCTGTTGGGACCCTTTCTCGTCTGCCTGAAGGCTAGAAACGCTCCGGTGGTGATGATGATCAGGATGGTTGCCAGTGCACCGTAGAATTCTGTAGGGGCTAGTCCTAGGATTGTTGGCGCCTGGGCGGCTGGGGAGGATGGTAGGATCACGACGAGGAGGGAGCTTGAGACGTGCGTTGTGGATCCGCTATTGTCTGTTGCGGTTAGGTTGATTGTGTAGGATCCGGCCCCCGTGTATGAGTGAGTATCTGATGTCGCCGTGGGTGAGAGAGTGTCTGGAGCAGACTCGTCTCCCCAGTTGACAGTGAGGGACGATAGTGTGCCATCGGGGTCATTCGCCGAGAATGATATTGTGACCATCTGGCCGGTATCCGCGCGTACCGGGGAGAGCTTATTGATGGTCAAGACGGGGGGCTGGTCAAGGACCGTCTCCGGGACCGTTAGGAATGCTTGTCCCGCGCTGTTGGTTGCAGTCACGTTGATCGTGAACATTTGTGACCCGTGGTTGCCCGTCGTGGTGTAGGTATGGGTGTCGGATTTCGGTGTCGAGCTGGGATGAGTGGCTGTCCCGTCGCCCCAGTCGATGGATATTCCTGACAGTGTCGTGGGACTGGTGACGTTGAATGTCAGAGTGGCCAGTGTCCCGGTGACTACTGGGCTGGGGTTTATTCCGACAAAATTCATCCTGGGAAGAAGTGAAAATGTGACATAGACTCTGACTTGGGTCGTCCATCCTGGGAGGATCGTTTCCTTGCTGGAAGATGTGACGATTGTTTGGCCTGTCATGGTTGCGTTGTAAATTCCCGGCGTGAGGTTGTAGAAGCTTGCCTGCCCCGATGAGTCCGTGTTCTGAACGGCAATAGGGGTTGTCTGGTATGATGCGTTGAAGAGCGAGACTCGGACGTTGCCTGCCTGAATATTTTCTAACGTGTCTCTAACCGTTAGGGTCAAGTTGCCTAGTGCTCGTGAGACAACGATTTCTCGCACTAGTTCCCCCGTTAATCCACTGCTGTCAGCAACCTTCAGAGAGACGGTGTAGAGGCCGGAATGCCTGTACGTGTGATCCGTCAAACCCCGTGTCGTATTCGCCGTCGTCCCGTCTCCGAAGTTCCAAGAGAATGACTGGACCGGGACGTAGGGGTTGATTGCTGAGAAACTCCCAGCGTCACTGAAAATGACCCGTTGGTCAACGCGGAGGGCGGAAGACCCTTCCGGCAGAGAAGGCTGATAGTTGAAGAGGGCGACAACGTCCTGGTTAGAGAAGGCCGCCATCCTCTCCAGTACTGGAATCTGTTCAGGGTCCAGTTGGCCCGGATTCGATGGGTTTGATGCGGGGTTGACCAGCACGGCTCGGTCGAAGCTGAAAATGCTCGTGGCGTTGCCGGTGACCCTGAATGTAAAAGTGAACAGGGTCCCATCTACGGGTCCAGCTATTCCGGCACCGAGCAGGCTCATGGCAATATGGAACTGGCCGGGCGCGGAAGAATCATCGGACGGACATACGGCGGGACTGATCTGAGACTGTCCGTCGATACAGTCGACTAGAACTGTAGCTTGGCGGAAGAGGCCGCTAGAATAATTGAGATTCTCAACTTGGGCCGCACCCTGGCCAAGCTGAGTTCCCGGGTTTGTGTAGTTGATCCTCACGTCGAAGACGTTTACCACTTGTCCTGCGGGAATGTTGACGTTGACGTATAGTGTGAAGTTGTGGTTTTCTGGGCGGCAGCAGGCCCCCGTGGGCCAGAAGTAGATAGTGGCCACGGTGGGGCTGATCAGCCGCTCTGTAATTACTACCCCATGAGAGATTGAGCCTCCAGTGGCGATCACGATGTTCGAGTAGATTCCCAAGCATGAAGTGGTCGACATTTGGAAGCTCAGCTGGGCTGATCGAGTCTCTCCTGGATGGAGAGCGAAGTTCTCGGGGTATAGAACTCCGCCCAGATACTGGAAAGAAATTGACCCGTTGAACCCACCAATACTAGAGACGCTGACCGTGGAATAGTGGAGATAGTCGCCGGCGGGAAACGTTAGGCTGGTTGGGTCTGCCGAGAGAGTGAAATTAGAGATTGGTAGCGGTCCCCTGATGATCGGGATCGTGAGGATATGATTCAAGCATGGAGAGGCGTTGGCGGACACCCAGATTATCCACTCTCCCCGTACTGTATACCCGCTCTGGGTGTTGATGGTTAACGTAGCGTTGGCACTTTGCCCGGGCAGGAGAGAGAGCGGTATGTACGAACTAAACCAGACAACTAGTCCTCCTCCTGGAAAACTCTCAGTGTTCAAGTATACTCTTCCTTGAAACCCGTTTAGACTGGTTACTGTGACGTTGACTAGCGCGAATGTTTCAATTGTGAGATCCACCGTTGACGGGTTGGCTGTAATGCTGAAGTCGGGCGCGGACCCGGGAAGGGCAGCCTGAGAACCAATTGATGCCTGTGGCAAGGATGATCGCTCATAAATCCGACTCAGATCAGTCGTTGGGAGAATGAATAGCAGAAGTAGAAAGGACAGTCCAAGTAGCCGAGTATGAAACCTGGACAATTCAGTATCGTTAGAAGAACACGCCAGTATAAGTCTTGATGACAAGGTACACGTCAGCCACTGCAATTATGTCCGGCCGCGTTACCTGTCCTCATAGCCTTCTGCAAAGACGTGCCTGGATTTCGAATGGTTATGATGAACCGATTGCAACTGGGGAAGAGGACAGAACGATTATCGTGTTCGGAGGGTCTTCTTGATAGTGTATGAATTGTCCGTACTGCCACGCCGCGCTTGACGGGTACCACAGCTTCTGCCCGTACTGTGGAAGTCAACTTGGACATGCAGGCACCTCAGTGAGCGCCGCACCTCATTCGGGCCACGCTGGGATGGTCGTTGGGCTCATCCTTCTTCTCGCTCTAGGAGGACTGTTTGCTTCCGGTGAGCTGGTTCCCTTGGCGACGCGGACGTATGATGGGACGCGCACAATTTTGACGACTGTGATGTGTCTGTATCCACCTCTCTGCCCCAACCCGGGCTATACCACTCAAGGAAAAGCCATCTATGACCAGCAGATGTTGCTGATTTTTTCGCAGGGTTTTTCGTCCATGAGTTACAATGTTACAGCAGTTCCGCAGAAGGATTCGTACGGTTATGGTCCCTCGTACTTGGTTAACGGTCTCTCGGACACCGGGTACTGGTACCAGGTCGGCTTAGCCTACAACTGGCCTCTGGCGTCTGGGACTAGTTATGACGCAGGGTTCCATTTCACATGGGAGGTCTTCGATCCTAACGGGACCACTAACAATCCTACCTTGTCGAATATTCCGGACAATGTCAATGCGAATGATAGCGTCGGTTTGAGCCTCAGCTTCTCTGCCGGCAACGTCGTCATGTCGCAAAATGACTACAATACGGGTGCGTCGTCTTCGCACAGCTATACTGCGGGGGGTGGAACGCGGTTTGTGGGCTCGTCCGGGTTATCGAGCACGCGTACTCCCACGAGCCTCATGACGGAATGGTACCATCCAGATCCGAATTTTACGACGATGAAACAGGTCGTCTACTCGGAAAACACCGTGGCTGTCTCTTCGGCTGGGGCGTGTATCAGTGAGTATGTGCCGCCGAATCCTAGCTCCAGCGTCTACTCCTCGTGCAGTTCGCCTCTCTTCCTGACGACCAGCCCTCAGCCGTACTCGTATCACGGGCTAGTCACCTATACTAGCCAGAACATGTTCCAGACGGGACCCTCGCCCTGACCGGGCCAATCGGTGAATCACGTCTGCAGTAGAACGCGACGTTGCTACCTCGAAGAACCACGGATCTACTAGACTCGCGAGATCTTATTCGAACGTCTGTACACTAGGATTGTGGTTGCAATTCAGATTTTCGGGTTGGTAACGGGTTTGGGAACCGTGAAATGGTAACAGGTGACCTTGGAGGTCTGGTCTCAACGGGGTTCCGTTGGGAAATCCTGACCGGACGGCGGTTGTGTACTGCTCGACTCTGGGAATGGCTACTCCGAACCGATATCTTGTTATAAGTGTACGTGTAAACATAAACACACACATGGGCGTCAAGACAATCACCGTCACAGAGGAAGCATACAAAATGCTCGCGAAGGAGAAGAAAGAAGACGAGAGCTTCTCCGAAGTCATAAAGAGACTCACCAAGGAACGTGGAAAGCTCAGCGATTCTCTCGGAGCCTGGAAGATGACCGATCAAGAAGCTCAGGAGTTTTTTTCCAGCCTTAAGCGGCACTGGAAGAAATCGACCGTGAGAATTCGAGGAAAGGCCGAACACTCTTGAAATGCCTCGATACCGACCTGTTGGTAGGAGTCCTACGGAAGCAGGAGAAAGCAACCAGAAAGGCCGAGGAACTCGACAAACAGGGAAGACAAGCCACCACGGCAGTTAATGCTTTCGAGCTCTTCTACGGAGCCTCCAAGTCGAGAATGGTCGAAGAAAACGTTAGGGAAGCCAACAAGCTACTCTCCAGACTTGAGCTCCTCCCCCTCACGATAAGCTCCGCGGAGAAAGCCGGCCTCCTATTCGGAGGACTAGAACTCAAAGGCGTCCCAATAGAGTTCAGAGACTCCATGATTGCAGGAATCGCCCAAGAACACAGGCTCACGCTCGTGACGAGGAACAGAAGAGACTACGGAAGAATTCCCGGGCTCACCATAGAAGAATGGTAGCAACTTCTACCCGACCAATCACATGATCGAGATCCGAGACCTCTCCGTCGGAGCCACAGCCCTCCAAGAAGGCTACGCCGTAGCAACCGAGAACAAACAACACTTCCAACGAGTACCAGGCCTCACAATCCTATCCGAACAAGAACTACTACGGAGACTCTAACAGACCAGCCACGTTCTCTCTCTCTCCCCCAGCTATCTGGCTGGGATTGGGCCGACTACTCGGCTTGTTCCCAGTGATGATTGTCAGGTAATTCTTCTGATTGTTCGAGAAACTCCTCCGGCTGGGTCTTGTCGAGAAGGTGGCCTGCTCTCTTCTTTGTCTCAAGATAGAATCTGTCGTACTTGTTTGGAGGAACGACGACTGGAATGCGGCCGGTTATTCGGACCCCGTGTAACTGGAGGTCCTTGATCTTGGCCGGATTGTTCGTCATTAGTTTGATGGACTTGACGTGGAGAGATTTTAGCATGTGAGCTGCCAGATCATAGTCGCGCTCGTCCCGCTTGAAGCCGAGCAATTCATTGGCCTTGAACGTGTCGTATCCCTCATCCTGTAACTGGTAGGCTCTGATCTTGTTGATGAAACCGATTCCTCGACCCTCCTGTCTCATATAGAGCACAATGCCCCGGTCCATTTTCGAAATCTGCCTCAGGGACTCCTGGAGCTGTTCACGACAGTCACACCTGAGAGACCCAAGAGTATCCCCCGTCAAGCACTCAGAGTGAAGTCGTACTGGGACCTCGTCCTTCTCGAAAATGTCCCCGTGGATGAGCGCAGCATGTTCTTTTCTATCAAAATTATTCCAGAAAGCCACCACCTGGAATTCGCCGAACATGTCAGGGAGTTCAGCGATAGCCATGACCTTGACGCAGATCTCAGGAGCCTCTGCGCAGGCATGATCCTGATTCTCCTTAAGCAGCAGCTGAACTGTAGGCTTCGGTAGCCCCATTCTATTCGTTGGCAGTTGGACTAGGCTGATAGGTTAACCTTTTCCTGACTGAGCCTTCACTTGTAGAGAGACGGCAGACTCCGAGAATAAGGGGGTCCATTCTGAGCGCTGCCTCGACTAGTATCAAAAGAGATAATCACCCGGACCATGAGATTGCTGAGCTGCGAGAAGGAAGGATTGGCAAGTAGACTCTCTGGGATCGTTCATCATCCTCTCTCTCCATTCACAAAGAGAGCGTTCTACGCAATTTTAGTGTTGGCGATTGTGATGGCTGTTGGCACGGTGGGACTCATGGTAATCGAAGGATGGGGTCTAGTCGCATCTTTCTACTTCATGGCGCTGCTGGCTACCGCGGAGGGGCCGGCCGCCACTCCAGCGAGCGATGTAGGGAAGATATTTGCCGCTATCATGGCCTTCTTCTCGATCGGAGCCGCCATCTCAGCCATAACTTTCACGTTCGGCCCGTTGTTTGGGTCCGTTCTCAAGGAAGGGGTGCGCTATTTTGAGAAGGAAGAAGAAAGAGTCAAAGACAAACTAGCGCAGAAGAACTCGGACCCGAAGACTCATTCCTGCTAACTGATTCAATAATTATTTCTTCATGAACGGCATTCCTTTCATCATTGGTCCCCGCCGTTTCATCTGCTTCATCATCTTTCGCATCGAGAAATACTGGTTTACTAGCTCTCGGACTTCTTTCTCTGTTCTGCCTGACCCATGTGCGATCCTTTTCGCCCGTGAACTATCGACTAAACGGGGCTCGTCAACTTCCTTCGGTGTCATCGACTGAATAATAACACGCCAAGCCGTCATCTTCTCCTCCGCAACCCCGAGCTGTTCTTCCGGCAAGTTTCCCGCTCCCGGGATCATCTGCAACACCTTTCGAAGCGGACCCATCTTACGCAGGTTCTCCATCTGGTCGAACATGTCCTTGAGACTGAACCGTCCCTCCATGAACTGGCGAACTTTCGCCTCGGGAACCTTGACCTCGGCCTCCTTCACCTTCTCCAAGAGGGCATTCAGGTCCCCCATTCCCAATAGTCGACCCGCGAAGTCGGTTGGGACGAACAGTTCCAAGTCCTCGACTCGCTCTCCGGATCCGATGAACTTCACCTTCGAGCCGGTCGCGACAACTGCGGACAGGGCACCGCCTCCCTTCGCCGAGCCGTCCATCTTGGTCAGTAAAACAGAGCCGATCGGGGTGGCTTCGTGGAAGGCCTTGGCTTGGTGGATGGCTTGTTGACCGATGGTTGCGTCAATCGCTAATACTATTTCATCCGGCTGGACTGCGGACGCGATGCGTTTCATCTCGTCCATTAGGTCCTTCTCGTTCCTGTGGCGTCCTGCCGTGTCGATAATTACTAGATCGGATTTTTCCTTCTTGAAATGCTCGAGGCCGTGTTTTGCGATGTCTTCGGGCTTCTTCTTTCCGGGTTCCCCGTAGACAGGAATCTCCGCTTTAGTCGCTAGCTGTAACAGCTGATCGTATGCACCGGGTCTGTATGTGTCGGCGCATACGATTCCCACCCTTAGGCCTCTCTTGGTGAAGAATCGTGCAAGTTTCACTGAGCTGGTCGTCTTGCCGGTACCTTGGATCCCGACCAGCATGATCTTCCTGAATCCGCCGGGCTGGATCTCGACCTTCGCTGGATCCTGCCCGACAAACTTGGCCATCTCTTCATAGAGCACTTTGACAACGTGCTCTCGACGATTGATCCCAGGCGGAAGCTTCTCCTTAATCGAACGTTCTTCTACAGCCTTAGAGAGTTGGAGAACTAGTTCGACGTTAACATCTGCTTGTAAGAGGGTTCTCTGAAGATCCTTCACTAGCTCCTTGATCGCCCGCTCGTCAACATTGGGCATCCGGAGCATTTTCCGGACGGCATCGGTGAGGGATCGCCCTACGGCTTCCATCCTATTCTACTAGTCGTCGTTCGCGCTTCTTAACCCTGTCCAGAACAGCTCCAATAATCAACGGAAGACAAATGGTCGCGTCTCCGTAGATGTCTACGAACTTTCCGCCTTTCCTTATTTTCCGCCAGCTGATCGACTCCGCCAAGGGCGCTCCGCTCAACCCGCCCGGTTCGGGACGGTCTGATGTAATTTGGACGGCCCTGTCTACTCCTTCACGGAGAACGCTCGCGAGCAGGGTGTGATGCTTCGGAACGCCGCCGCCCAGAATTAGAACTCCAATCTTCTCAGCGTCCATGGCCATGTTCACCATCTTTGTCACGTCACTGAACGGGTTCAGTTGTAACGTCTCGGTCTGCGCAAAGCTCCAGAGACTCAGTCCAAGTATCGAGTCGAGCAGTCCGGGCGAGAATATTTTCACGTTTCTGCTTGCTGCCTTGTGAAGGATGGAGTCTCGATCTTTGATCATCCCACCAAGTCTGAATAACAAGTCTGAGAAAGCGATGTTTCGACGGTCTGCGACAGGAATCTTGCGCAACAATTTTCTTACGGTTATGTCGAGTCTCTCGAAAGATGACTCCTTGACGAAAATGTCTGCAATCCGGCTGTAACCGCGCTGGATCAGTTTTCTATCGTCAACTTGGAAGCTACCTTGGTAATGATGGAGTCCAAGACTCTCTATCACGTCGTGAGTCAGATTTGCGCCAGTTGTTACAATCGCATCTAGGAAGCCTCGATCAATCAGGTCCCCGAATAGCAGTCGGAAACCCGCGGGCACCATGGGACCTGCAATTGTCAGAAAATTCGTGAAAGAGCGATCATGGAACATCTCTGAAACGACATCAACGGCCTCGCCGATTCGCCCTGCTCCGAGCACATGAGTTGCTTTCATCTCGCGGGCTAGAGCATCCAGAGTCATCCCTGGACGCAGTTTGAGATGCTTAACGGTAGCCGGTTCTCGTGACGAGAAGGGGTGTCAGCCCTTTCTGCGAACGATCATCTTACGCCCGAGAACGTCCCAATATTCGACCTCGACGCCTGCGGCCAAGGAGGCCTTGAGCTCGGCGTCGTCAGGCAAGGGACTATCGAAAGTGGCGTAGTTCTCCATATCCATCATCTGGACATTATTCCCGGAGATGGAAATAATCTGAGCAGTCCTCTTATCGATCATCGGAACTTCCGTTCTGCCATCCACGGGACTCAGAAGCGTCTTCTTTTGACCAGTGAAGGCGCTGATCGCAGTAATCCGAGCCTTGGCCGATCCGTGCTTGCCTGGCTTCGACTTTTCGAAATCAACAATTCGGCAGGGCTCACCGTCAATGATCACATACTGCCCGATCTTTAGTTCGCCGACATAGACAGGCTTGCTCATGAAATTCTGACTCGAAAACTAATCGTCAAAGAGTCCATCTAAAAGACTTCCCGCGAAAAAGAGGCTAGGGGAATTCTTTTCAAGCAATCAGATCACCTGAGGCTGAGACAAACGGAACTCTCATGACTAAGCTAGTTGGAATCCTGGCCAAGACGCAGTCGAAGGAAGCGTTGGCTACGGCTCGGAGGGCTTACCGAGTCATAACGGATTCTGGAATGACGCCGGTCCCGGAAGCAGAACTTTCTCGGACTGCGAAGCTGCCGGGTGGCAGACCCCTCAACCGAATGAAAGTCGATCTTTTGATCACACTGGGAGGCGATGGCACAGTGTTGAAGGCCATTCAGGAGATGCCGAATCCTCAGACTCCGATACTGGCGGTGAACCTCGGCCGCAGAGGGTATCTTACTGAAATCGAACCGGAAGATCTGGAAAAGTCATTCACTAGGTGGCTCAAGCACGATTTTCAGATGGAGGCACAGTGGTGCGTTTCTGTCTCCCAGAATAATCGCCTCATCGGAAACTGCCTGAACGAGGCTCTCCTCTTGCCAACAGTTCCCGACAAGATGCTGAACTTTGACGTCTCTCAAAGCGGAAGACGGATCATCAAGGCGAGAGCGGACGGATTCATGGTCGCCAGCCCAACAGGCTCAACAGCACACTCGTTCTCGGCAGGGGGACCCGTTCTAGAAACATCCCTCGACGTCTTCGCTCTCACTCTCATCGCCCCTCTCCAACCAGTCAAGTCGATAGTAGTCCCAGCAGACAGGAAAATTACAGTCAGCCTAGAGGAACCTGGACCCACCGCGACCCTTGTTATGGATGGTAATCCTGTGAAAGAAATACGCCGGGGACAACCACTAGAGATGAAGAAGTCATCTGTTAGCGCGCGGTTTGTCCGCTTCGGAGATACTTTTCTCCAGCGTGGCCTCAGGAGGCTTGCCTCAGAGAGGGAGAATGTTTGACAGTGCTCGTTCTTGACACGTCCGCTTTCATAATGGGTTTCAATCCTTCGAAGTCAGGAGAAGCCTACTCCGTTAGAGCAGTCGAAGAAGAACTGTCAGCGGGAACAATGCCTCAACTTCGATTTCGAATGTTCAGCGAGAAAGGCGAACTGAAAGTTCAGACTCCCTCGCTGAGAGCTGAAGGAATGGTAGAGGAGGCAAGCAGGAAAGCGGGAGAATCAGGATACTTGTCCAAAGCCGACCGAGAAGTGTTGGCGCTGGCCATAGATCTGAAACTTGACGGTCACGAGCCCGTCATCGTGAGCGACGACTATGCTATTCAGAATCTTGCCGAGCATCTTCAGATAGGCCACAGTTCTCTTGCAAACTATGGAATAGTTCATCGGTTTGATTGGATCATGTACTGCCCAGCCTGCTACAGACGGTACAAGCCCCCGGAAAAGAAATGCAGGGTCTGTGGGACAGAGTTGAGAAGAAAGGTCCTTTCTAAGAAGAAAGCGGCTCGACGCTAGTCAAGCTGCTAACTTTCTCAGCTGGTCGAGCACAAGTTCCCGAATCTTGTCTGGCGAGGGCAGAGGACTAGTTGGGCGACCACTTTCCAATAACGTGACCAGCAAGGGTCTCGTCTTGTTTCCGCAATTTGAGCAGGACGGTGAAGGAGCTCCTTCTAGGAGAACATAGTCCAGAAGACATTTGTCGCATCTCCAGACCTCCTTCTTTCCACCCAGCTTTCCCCTCTTCGCCACAGACTTTCCTTCTTTTTCGACGATGTCCATCGCAAAGTCTACGCTTGGAGCATTGCTAACTGATGTGCCCACTCCGAAGCCGTCCGCTCCAGTCGCGGAGAGTGCGGCAACAGACTCATCGTCTAGTCCTCCCGAAACGAAGATCTTAACGTGTTTGAACCCTCTAGAGTCAAGCTCCCATCGAACTTCCTTGATTATCTCGGGAAAGTTGCCTCTCCGGGAGCTAGGAGTGTCCAACCGTACCCCGTACAGTGCCTTCCCCAAGGCTTCGGCGGCCATTATTGCCTCCGCCTTCTCGTCACAATAGGTGTCGACTAGGGCGATTCTTGGTATCTCTTTCGGCATGTACTTGTCGAAGCTCTTCCATGCGCGGACTTGATCACCGATTGCGATGATGAGGGAATGTGGCATTGTGCCGGTTGGGCTCTTGCCCAGCAGTTTTGCTCCGATCATGCTGGAGACAGCATCGAATCCTCCAATGAAACACGCTCTATCGATCATCGGGGCGAGAGCGGGGTGAGCGCGGCGGATTCCAAAAGAGAAAATTGTCTTCGCGCCTGCGGCTTTGCGGACTCTGCTTGCCATTGTTGCAATGCCGGAGGCCTGGCATAGGAGGCCGAGTAGAGGAGTCTCGTAGAGACAGAAATCCAAGTATCGGCCTTCTATGACCAATACAGGTTCGCGGACACCTAAAGAGTCGACGGGTCGAAAGAGTGTGCCTTCTGGAAAAGATCTCACTCGAATGTTGAGTCCTTCTAGAAGGTGTGAAGCTTCCTCGATACCTGCGACTATTCCCCATTCCCAGTTCTTGGGAAGAGAGCCCGTGGTGATCTCGGCTGTTACGTGAATATCTGAGAGCCCTTCTTTTTCAAGAATCTCTTTAGTTCGCTCGAAGTACACGTCGCTTGTTTGAGCATTCTTGATCTCTTCTTCAGTGGCCATGTGGAACTTTCGCGGGTTCACTCGGATCCTTCTGTGAAAGCTCCCTGCTTCCTAGATATGTTCTATTGCTCATGCCGCGACACTTGACATAGGATACTTTCGACAAGTTATAACTAGGATATGATGCTTAGATTTGTTGAAGGGAGATACTCTATTAGATCTCTAGAGGAGCTTGCAAAGAAGGCTCTTGAGCTCAAAGAGCGAGGCATGTCCACTTACGAGATTGCAGACGAGCTGAAGGTCCAGGCTGACACGGTTGTCTGGCTCCTGCTGCATGGAAAAGATGGAGTCAAGACTCGTGATGCCTACGATGTGTATGTTAACTGGAACCCAATAGGCTCCAGCGTCCGCCGACTAACGCTTGTCGGAAGAGCGATGGCCGACATAGTACGAGAGGCGGTTGAACAGAACCTGATGGAGGAACCGGAGGTGGTTGCGGGGATTGAAGCTGGAGGGATGGCGCTGGGTCTCATAGTGGCCAGATCGCTGGGGAAACCCGTAGCCTCCGTAAGACCCCAACGGTTAGGAGAGAAGAAAGTTGCCGGGGCGGTAAACCCAAGTTTCTCCGCCGTCGAGGGTAAGAAGGTGCTGATCGTCGACACCATTCTAAGAATGGGCGAAACCATTAGGGCCGCCATTGAGACTCTCCAGGGCGTGAAGGCGAAGCCGGTAGGTGTGACCGTCTTGGCTAACAAGAGCGGAAAAGACAGTATCGATGGGGTCCCCGTGAGGTCGTTGATGGAGCTGTTGCCGGTGGCTAAGCAGCAGCATTCCTAGCTTGTCCACAATAGGTGGCAAGAATCGAAATCTGATTCGACTGTACTCGACGGGATTATATCCTAGGGTAGCACGGTATTGGATCTGTGGATGAATAACGGCAACTAAATTCATGCAATCCCTCGACCCGGAGATATACGCCCAGTTGAGAAAAATGGCGAAGGATAGAGGGATTACCATGCAGGAACTCATTAGAGCCGTGATCGTGCCGGACTGGATGCGCAAGGCCGGAGCTGCTCGTCCTACCCCAGGTAGGACTTCTCGAAAAGGAGCACAAAGGCTCCGAAGGGCGAGAGCCACAGTGACAGCCTAGGATTACTGGCGATACCAGGTCTCGGCTAGATTTCCCAATTCCTTGTTTTGTTGGGAACCTCTCGCGGCTTCCTGGTAGCTTGGCAAATTGTAGGCTTCTCGACCAACTTCTGATGAATAGTTACGTTCTTCAGGTTTGCTCGAACTTACGGGGGAAGCGCAATCTTATCTTCTTCCAACTGAATCTTGTCCAAGGGTAAGTGTCGGATTGCAAGTGACTTCTCAACCCAAGAAAGTAACCTTTGTCACCCTCCTGGCCGATGAGACGATTCATCCTCGATATGAGGAAGCGCTGAAGCACGTTGAGCGTGAATTTGGCAAACATCATCCAATGTTCATCAACGGACGCCAAGTCCTTGCCGGCGGCGAGTTCGAGGTTCACAGCCCTGTAGATTCGAGCATTCTGTTGGGGTATTTCCAGAAAGGCAACGCAGAGTTCGCGCGGAAGGCTCTAGAAGCGGCTAACGAGCATTTTGCGGCGTGGAGTAGTCGACCGTGGAAGGAACGTGTCCAGCTTATTCGTAAAGCGGCGGACGTGCTAGAGAAACGCCAGTTCCATCTCGCGGCGCTCATGACGTACGAGGTTGCGAAGAACCGGTACGAGGCAATCGCCGAGGCCAATGAAGCCGTAGACTTCCTGAACTACTACGGTCGCCTGATGGAGGAGAATGAGGGGTATGTCAGGCCGATGGAGCGCATTGTCCCTGGTGAGGACAGTAAAAGCGTCCTGCGACCGTACGGTGCCTGGGCGGTCATTTCGCCATTCAACTTTCCATTGTCGCTAGCGACGACGATGATCGCTGGCGCTTTGATTGCGGGTAATACGGTGGTCTTCAAGCCGACTAGTGAGGCTCCTTTCACTGCTCTGAAATTGTATGAGGCTCTTGTCGAGGCGGGTATTCCTGCGGGCGTCATCAACTACGTTACTGGTCCAGGTAGCTCTTTCGGGGCTGAGTTCGCTAGTGATCCGATGGTGGCTGGAATAGCGTTTACTGGTTCGAGGGATGTGGGCATGCAGCTCTACAGGGATTTTGTTGTGAAGCAGCCGTATCCGAAGCCGTTCATTGCTGAGATGGGCAGTAAGAATCCGGCGATTGTGACTTCGAAAGCGGATCTCGACAAGGCGGCGGAGGGCGTTGTTAGGTCGGCGTTTGGCTATGATGGTCAGAAGTGCAGCGCGACGTCGAGGGTCTATGTTGAACGTGGGGTGCGGGAGGATTTCTTGAAGATTCTCAAGTCGAAGGTTGAGAAGGTTGCGGTGGTCGGTGATCCGCGGCAGAAGTCGACGTTTGTGGGTCCGGTGATTGATGAGACTGCGTTCAGGAAGTATCAGCGGGCGGTTGAGCAGGCCAGGAAGGAGGGTAAGATCCTGGTTGGTGGGGAGGTTCCGAAGATGTCGCTTCCGAAGGGCTACTATGTTACGCCTACTGTTGTGTATGGTCTTCCTCCGGATCACCGTTTGATGAAGGAGGAGCTGTTTGTGCCGCTGGTGGCTGTCGACGAGGTCTCGTCTCTGGACGAGGCGTTAGAGAAGGCGAACAAGACAGAGTTCGGACTAACAGCAGGGGTGTTTACGAAGGATCCACGAGAGCAGGACCAGTTCTTCGAGAAGATACGGTTTGGAGTAGTCTATGCGAACCGGAAAGGCGGAGCAACGACCGGAGCATGGCCCGGCGCACAGCCTTTCGGCGGCTGGAAGGGCAGCGGCGCTACAGGAAAGGGCGCAGGCGGACCCTACTATCTGCTCCAATTCATGCACGAGCAGGCCCAGACAGTGGTCGGGGACTCGTAGGCTCCTCACGGCTTCCGGAACTTTCGCGGGCTTTTTCCCGCTTGTAACGGGTATACCCCTACCCCCCTCGCCGAACGAATTTCACGAAGGAGAATTCACTTTCCTTGGCGAAACTGATCGTTTTGTGCATGTTTGAGCCCAGTTTTTGACCAGAGCCGGGTCTAGAATCTTTCGCCCAGGCCCTGAGACCTCCCGGACGCTTATCGGCCTAGAACCGGAAATAGGAAACGCAGTTCTGCGTCACGAGACTAGTCAACATACCCTAATTTTCTAGAGGCTCTTTTCCTGGCCAGATTTTGACATGGACCGCTCAACCTGTCCGTATCACCGATCCTAGATTTCCGCGGACCTTAGCATCGTCATGGACCCTCAGCCGTTTCCAAGGCGATTCCCAGGCAATATCAGGTCGATGATGAGGATCATCTGCAATCAAGGGACACAGAACGAAAACGTTGCGGCTGCTCTTCATGAGATCCTTCCAAACACACGGTTTGCATCACGAGACCCGACTGCAATTGACAGTTCTCGATTGGTCCCCGGGTTTGGTAACCGTGAATGATGACAGGGATTGAAGCCGGAAGTATGGAATGGTACGAGTTTCGGCGGGAATCGAAAACAGAAGTAATTCTGACTCCTATTGATGACAAGACCAAGAACCAGCAAAGCACTTGAGCCAACCCAACCATGCCTGCATCAGTTAGGCAAAGACATTGGCTCCAATAATCTATCCGACAGTTGACGAACTCATTGAGACCAATAGAAGAGCACTGATCGAGATACGATCAAAGAAAGCCGACAGTCATCACGTTCTTTCTAGACCGCTGCTCAATGCTGCTCTCGAAAAAGTGGAGGCGGAATCAGGTGATTTATATGACAAGGCAGCAGTACTTCTGACGGAATTAGTTAGGGCACACGCTTTTGCCAGCGGTGTTCGAAGGACCGCGTATGTTGCGACTATGTCCTTTTTGAGGACAAACGGCCAACATCCTAGTGTAATTCCGGACCCGAAAATCCTTACCGGAGTAAGGGAGGATTTTTATGCGCAGGATGAGATTAAAGAGTGGTTGAAAGGGAATGCAATCCGAAAGTTTACCCGTTCTTGACTCTCCATTCCTTGAACAGGTAGACGAGGTCCTCAGAGAAGAGAGGGCATTCCTTTTAGAAATAGGCAGCTTGTAGCTTTCTCGAACCGACAGTCCACGCGACAAAGGCTATCGCTAGACTAGGAAGTCTCGAGGCAGTCAGGTAGTTAACCCGAGAACCAATAGGTCATACCGAGACAGTTTCGAATCCAAAACGAAAGTCTGTGATCTTCAAACTAGAAAGTTGCTATTCCCGCGTCCCAAGGTCCCGCCTTCTGCCAGCCATGCCAGAAACCCACCCAAAACCAGATCCGATACCGATCAGCCCCCGACTTCGTCGGCAGACTCATAACCTGCGAGAGCTGCGGACAAAGAAAACTCGAACCCTTGGGTCCAGGGACGTGTTGCCAAGACTGTTGACAAGAATCCAAGACATGTGACTAATGGACCTTCGAGTACAACAGGAAGCAGGCTGCAATAGACCTCGCCGGAACCTTCGAAACACGAGAGGTCCCTCGAAACAGACCATCACTCGCAGACCTGTAACCAGTTTATCATGCTCGAGCAAGGAAAAGATGGTTAGTTCAATTCAGATAGATCATACTTTGCTGCTAGCCTCTTGCTCCCCTGAATTCTTGGTCCGTACTCGATTACGCTGTTCGGCACGGTACTGATATTTTTCCTGCCATGAGAGTCCCTTGGGCACAGAATAGGACGTTCGTCCTTCCCACTGAATCTCTTTGCCATTTCTAACCTCCCATGTTCCGAACCCTACGGCCCGTCCGAAGACGAGTGCTGGTACGGCGACATACACGGAGTTGAATTGAAGTGGCGTACTCAATGACAAACCTTCAGAGAATAGCAGGTAGAATAGCAATGCTCCGAAAGCCAATCCGAGACACAGACCAAACAGAGTGCGTCTCCGACTCGGACGATATTCGCCGTCATTCTTCTCTATCCGTTTCGCTGTACTACGAGCAGAGACTACTCCCACAACAAACGCTCCAATGCTGGCAGCGGACGCAACAACGACGTTAAACGGGTGAAGGCCGGCTCCCACTACAGCAGTGATTGACCACAGTGTAGCCAAGATAAGATGCCACTGATAGGCCCGCAAGACCTGATAACCAGACGATGTCAGCTCGAAAAATAGTTTTCGGATTAGAGAGCACTACAGGAAACCTGCGGTCGGGATTGAGGACAAAAAAATTTGTGGGGTTAATGTTCAGGAAGGCTCTGACATCAGTAGGCTATAGTCCCGGTCGAAGTCCCTGAGGATGTTCCTGTAGTCGCAGTAGGTGAAGCGGTAGCCGCAGACACTTGGGTAGTGAATGAGCCGGAAGCATGCACAAAACGGCCAGTTCCGCCGGTTATCGTGGTTGATGCAGTAATATGGATAATATTCGGGCTGGAAGTTGGACAGGCTATGTCGATGGCTGTCGCGAAAATGTGATCACCGTTTGCTGCTGTGAAGGTATCTTCTTCGGTCGCTGTAAACCCGCCGCACTCTGACGCACCTGTAATTGTGACTTTGGCCAGGATCGTTGTCTTTCCAAGATGCTCGTAGGGCCCGGTGGCGTGGCCGGTTATGGTCGTTGGCGTGCCTGATGTGATGGTGAAGGTGCCTGAGAAACTCCCGTTGAATGTGCTTGAACTGGAAGCAAATGTTACTGGAAGGAGACCGAGTACAGCTATGACTGCTAGGATAGTTGGAACTATTATCATTGTTTTCATTCTTGTCTCAACACCTCCACCATGGTTCGTCTCGCTTTCATAACCATCTATCCTCGATAGAGGGTTATATATAACTATCTATCAGGTTTTGAAGGTTAATTAAACCCTCATTGCTTATGATTCGTCATGGAGAACGGACGCGCGACTGCCCCCGAGCCCCGAGCGGCGCCCGGAGAACTCGAGACGGTCCGTCAGCTCATAAACAGCAAAAGCATACAACGAGGCACAGACGAGCTAACCTCCATCGATGCCCTGGCTGCGTGGCTTCACAACCACGACTTCGACGTTAACACGACGAGCCTGACGGATGATAGCCTTCAGCTCTTCTTGAGGATCAGAGAAGGACTGAGGGCCCTCGTCATGGTCAACAGTGGGGAACTGCCTGAAAAAACGGCCCTTAAAGGTATGGAGAGCGTCGCTCAAAGATTGGGTCTAGGGTTTCAAGTAGGGAGCGACGGCAGCCTGAGCGCTGTCCCGAGCGGAAACGGGCTCGAACGCGCAGCCGGAAAGCTACTACTCATTGCCTATCGCTCCATGATTGACGGTACATGGGCTAGGCTGAAGGCGTGTTCAAGCGATACCTGTCGCTACGCCTTCTATGACAATTCGAAGAATCATACGGGGAAGTGGTGCAGCATGGCCGTCTGCGGCAACAGAAATAAGGTGAGAAAGTATCTCAAGGAACATCAAGCCTAGAAGATTGTTCTTGCTCCGGCTCTCGATAACCTCAGCATCCACTGATCTCCCCGGACGCTTGTTAGCCTAGAACCGGAAATAGGAAAAGGGCATTTCTGCGTCACGAGACTATCCAGCATACCCTAATTCTCTAGAGGGTCTTCTGCTGACCAGATTTTAACGCAGACAACTCAACCTGTCCGCATCACCGATCAAGAACCTCCCGCCGACCTATACATCGTCACGGACCCTCAGCCGTTTCCAAGGCGATTCCTGGGCAAAATCAGGTCGATGACAAGGATCATCTGCAATCAAGGGACACAGACTAAAACCTGCAACCCGCTTCCATAGAACCTCCCCAAACACGAGATTTGTGCCGCGAACAACGACTGCAGCTGAACACTTCACGCCTGGTAACGGTTCTGGTAACCGCAAACGGTAACAGTCTGGATAGGGTCCGTTCTTGCTGAGGAAGTTCTCTCCGGTTTGACGAGTCGTCTACGTCAACCGATTTGTCAGGCGAATTGGCTGGGTGCGTAGGCGTAAACCTGTAACATAACCTGAAGATCTTCCTTCCGCATATTCATCGGTAACAGCCCCAAATTCTCCATAAGAGGAATGGTTTCTTGAATGAAGAAAACTCTGCTAGTGGCTTTGACTAATCATCTCTAGCCTGGAATGCAAATCCTTTATCTTTCTGAAGACAACTCATCACCTTCCTGACCTGCTAACTGATTCGAAAGAGGAGACTGGCGGACATGGACCCGAAGCTTGCGTTTGGTGTCGCTGGGTCCTTCTTCTCGCTCGACCCCACTTTAGTCCGTGTCCAAGAGTACATCAAACAGATTGAGGAGACGAAAGAGGTAAGGGCCCGGCTGAGAATTATTTTAGCACCACTCGAGGGCTACAGGGCTTCTGTCAAAGCGTCGAACGAAAGTGCCGCTACTCTGAGAATCAAAGTTGATGGTCTAAGTCTGCCTGTCAAGGCTTCCGAGGTCGAGGACTTGGCGAGAGGAATGATGAAATTCATGTCTGATTTCAAGGGGGTCGTTTCTGGTGTAATCGGACTCGCTAAGGCTTCCCGGACACTTGTTGAAGAACTCGGCACCTTCATGGAGAAGGTTCAGAGAACGATGCCGGATGTCGCTGAAATAATCAAGTTCTTTGGCAGACACTATGAGCCCAAGACAAGCACTTTGGATCTAGCTAGCTTCCCGACGTTCTTCGCCGCCTATGTCGTGGAAGTGAAGGTGGATGACCTAGACCGGGCTCAGAAGGAAAACGAGGAACTGGCGAAAACCGTAACAGAAGGTGGCAAGTTGGTGGACAAGGCTATGAAAGCTGCAAAGTCCATCGGCCAACAAAATCTACGGATTAGAGATCGTCATCTAAAGAAGGATTTCCCGGAAGCATTCAAGGGATTCTTCAAAGAGATGGGCAAGCTGAAAGCAACCGCAGAAGTTGCGACGGAACTGTCCAAGAACTCCCCGCCTTGGGTGCTGGAGCTTGCTAAGATACTGGAACGAGTTCAGATGTACTTAGAGGAGCAGGCGAAACACGTCTACCGCTCTCTCGATTACAAGACGACGGCACATCGGAAACGCTAGGGGTTAGGGCATTCGGAATCGCTCAGGGATCCACTTTCCGTTCCGGTCGAATAACGGACAGCTCCAAGCTCCAAAGTAATTGAAGATCTCGTTCATCATTCCCGACGCGATGTAGCTGAAGTCGGACTCCAGCATCGCCGATGGAAACTGTCGTTGGACGAAGATGGTGTGATTTCGATACGCATACTTACCAGGGATCGGAAAGAGGTCTAAGAACAGGTCTTCAGTCGCAATTATTCGAGCTGTGACCATAACCTCGCCAAAATAATTGACCTTCGAGAATACCATGGAAGCGAACTGAAGAGTGTGCATAAGTCCTCGGGAGAAGTCGAGGTACGGAAGGAGTGCTGCTTTTCTTTCGTAGTCCATCGGGTGCAAATACTCTCTCCAATACTCGACACACCCGTTGCGATGGATTTGCAGAAAAGGCCCTTGGTTGGTCTGGTCGGCTCTAAACAGAACTCCGTCCGCTGAAGGTTGAGCGTCTCCGGGTACGTATGAATACGATTCGTGGTGGTTCGGTTCCAGCTTTATCCCGCCGGATCGAGCCCAGTCGAAATTCGTCTTGCTCGACGTGTCTAGTGCTACCATGCCTAAATTAGCGGGGATGACCACAAACTGTCCGAACACGCGAAGCCCATCGTATTTCGATCCTACGACATAGTTCAGATATTCACCTACTTCTTGGAACGTGGCGAATTTCCGTCGGTAAGCATCGCTGATTTCGGTTTCGGTCATTGGTTGAGCTTCGAGTTGGAACCGCCTGAAGTATCTGTTTTGATACCACCCGCTCCCGATGACCATATGAGGCTTGAGAGCGCTATCCGGAATCTCAATTAGTAGGAACGATTTGTCGGCAGTAAGTGGAATCTCTTTCATCCGGGTTTGCAATCGAGGAGCGATGTTGGTTAGCAAAATCTGTTCTAACCTCTCACGATTAATGTTAGCGTTGTCTATGCCGAGAAGGTCCTTGGGATAACCTCCCTTCTCAGTCGCCCTTATGCCGCAAATTATTCGGCCGCCTTGGGCGTTTGCAAAAGCATCAACGTGGCGAATCAGTTCGTCGTCATCAGGTATCGCGGACTTATAATCCAGCACTTCGCTCTCTGTGACCTTGTTCGCTTGTAGGACTCCGATGTCCTGAAGATTTATTTCTGCGAACGGTCTTGCGAGAGACAACCTATCTAGATCCCTTGGCCCACGCTGGGTACAGCGAGCGACTTGGAAATAGGTTTTGACGATGCGTTAATGGGTGAACGCCAAGAAGGAGGTCGCTACGGCCCACACCCAACACAACCGAGAGAATCAAAACCTAACAGACGAATAGCAGCGCCCTAGACTGAAAACGATAGGGGTAGGATCAACTCGGAGACCGTGCCGAAACGGGCGACTCACGGCACCTCTAATAAGCATCTTCATCGACGGATTCCTCAATGAGTTCGCCGAAGAAAGAGTATCGTCCGATCCTGGTCGCCCTACTCGGACTGATAGCGGCCGCTTTCCTGCTTTTTGTGGGGAATAGCCTTGGCACCGTTGGGGGTACCCTTTGCCGCATCGTAACGCTCGATTAGTTCGAACCGCCATAGAGTGTAAGGCTTACCTGGAATCAACTTTGATGTCGAGCTTTTAGAGGTTCGAAGGGTGAAGATAACACTCGACACGAACTGCATCATCGATATCGAAAGGAATCGGCCGGCAGCTGCATCGTTGAGGACTCTGATCGATGCAAGTCGGCGGGGCCAAGTCGAGCTTGCAGTCGCCGCCATAAGCGCATCAGAGAAGATGCAGTCGGGAGATTACTTGACGAACTTCTCTGAGTTCGAGGAACGACTGGAACAAGTGGGATTGAGTGGTGCTAGGATTCTGGAGCCGATCGGCATTTGGGGAGTAACCTTCTGGGGTCACTTCCTTTGGTCAGATGATAGCATGGCGAGGCTTTTCGAGGAGATTCACGCTATTCTCTTTCCAAATATTCCATTTGATTCCGAAGCATACCGCTCAACCAGAAAGCTGCCCCCTGGAAATCTTGATCCTCACTGGAGAAATGCAATCTGCGACGACCTCGCGCTGTGGTGTCATATCTACTACAGACGTGATGCCTTCCTAACTAGCGACGCTAACTTTCACAAGCAGTCAAAGAAGCCAAAGCTAGCCACCATAGGGGCTAGGGAGATATTACGACCGGAAGAACTAGCTCGAAGAATGCCGACGTAGAGGAAAGGAAGAGAACAGAGCTCGATTGGAGCGGCGCCCCAAATAAGAAAGAATATCTCGATGAGCACCTCGTCCAGCTCTCTATGAGCGATCTCGTCGTCAAGGAACCGTCGCCGTCTTTTGAGGGATGATTTTCTGTTGTTCTTCGATCATGTTACGTTTGCGGATAATCCTGACTGGTCTGACTGTTACGGTTAGGCGTATGAGAATCCGTTCCGGAGCTAACTAGGGTCCGTTGTAGCAAGAGCGTCCAAGGCGTCCAAGAAAGCTTCCTCACGGCCTATCGGAAAGACCCCTGAGGCGGCGACGGTGTGGCCGTCACCGAATCCACCCAGCTTCGCACACGAGTCAGGCAGTATCCTGGATAGTGGTGGCCGCTTGCCGGTCTCTATCATCTTCGCGAGGGGGTGGGGGGCTCGTCCCGAGACCTTCACCAACGGCGAGGGGAGTTTGCCCCATCCTGGCACTTCGGGTGGTACGTTCATCATTCCTATCAGATACCTGACAGAGTTGACGAATCTCTGGTAGCTGAGATAGGAACAGAAGCTTCCCACAACCTTGCCGCTCATTCCCTTGTAATTCTCCTTGGCATGGAACCATTGGACATTCTTCATCTGCGAGAGACCCTCATTTCGGATTTTTTCCATCATTTGCTGGTTGGCATTTTTTCTCTCCTCGACGAGTCCCTTTGCTGTTTCCAAGATCTGTTTGTCGAATCCTTTGATGCAAGCGGACAGACCGAGTTGTGGGCCGCCACGATAGTAGCCCACGGACCCGAGAACGTTCAATATGGAAGAGGCTCGTGACGGAGAGAGCCAAGCCACTGCTCCGTCGAACTTGATGCCTCCCCTCGGTGTCCGTTTGACTGCTCCTGCTTTCTCAGCATCTCCTATGGGAATCTTGTTGAGACCCTGAGCTTCGCCAGGTATCTCTGTGGAACCGATGATGGCAAGAGGTGCAAAGGTAACGAGTGTACGGTCTACGGTCTTGGCGAACAAATATGCGACTGTTGACGAAGACGCGTCCTTTTCTCCGGAGAATCCGTTGAGCTCAGGGTTCAGGTTGTGAACCAACGGATCCTTGCTTTCCGATGTGTCATGATGGTCCAAGATGGCAAGGATACTTCTTGACCGGTTCTGACTCTCTAGCAATTGAACATGTCCGGAGCCTAAGTCCGAGAAGACAACTAGACGGCGTGAACCTCCTTCAACATCTCTTACAACTTCCGGGTAGAGCTTGTCTAGACAGACGAGTCGGGTCTCTATGCCTAGCTTTTCGATCGCGAGTTTTGTCAGGGCTGCGGAGCAGAGCCCGTCGGCTTCATCATGATGAAGGACGACAGCTTCCTTCAGGCCCGACTGTACTATCGTTTCTTTGGCTTGAGCTAGCTTGTTGAGGAAAGACTCGAGTTGTGCCGAGTTATTGTAACCTGGGCTGGGGCTTTTTCGTTCTCCTATTTTTTTGTTGACGGAAAAACGATCTATATTCAATGGAAAAGTCACAATGGCTCGGACCTGCTTTGTTCTCCATAGTCGCTGGACTCCTGGGGGTTATGCTAATTCCTTTTCAGCAGTCTTGTCCTCCAGAGCCTCTTGGCGTTCAGTGCTCTGGATATGTAACTCCCGCCATCAACCTCGCACTCCTCTACGCCTCTGTGGCTGCAATCATAGGAGGGATTGCGACGCTCGGTCTGCTCACGTTTCAATGGGCAAGAGCGAAAAACTTGGGAAAGGGATCCTTGCCAGGCGATTAGTCCACTGTACGTAGTCTGGGTGTGCGGTTTCTCCATGTCTTCTCAAAAGCATTCTCTCGACCGCAGCACCACAAATCGCGCATCTCATTCCGGATGCCTTCTCTCGGGCAGACGGTAGAGACTCAGATAGGCGATTCCAATAAACACGAAAGGGAGCGCAATCGTAACCGCCCACCAGTAGTCACGCGGCTGGGCGAGACCCAACCAGATTACGATGGACCCCGCTATCAAAGGCCCCAACATAGCCACATTGAGCATTAACATGACACGCCAACTCCCAGCTCGACGCTTCAATCCTTTCTTGCCCAATTGAAAAGTGGAAGACTCGCAAAAAAGAATTGCTGTGAAACTTTGGGCGTTACGGGCTGGGGGGACGACGGCGTCTATACACCACGTACAGATTCACAAATGCGATAGCAACGAAGACTAATGGGAGGCTAAGATTGCTGGGAGCCGCTCCCAAGGGTAGACTTGCGATGGTGAGCGAATGGAGCCAGTTTGCTATGAACAGATAGAGAGTGAAAACTGCGAAGCCTAGCACTGGGACTCCGAGAGCTTTGGCTCTTTCCAATTACCACCGCTGTTTCGTTATCATTTTCCCGACAAAAAAGGTTTGCTGAAGTGTTGCTAGATTTCGACGCTTGTTTTGCTCACCTTTCGATGGGCAAGAGCGAGAAGCTTGGGCAGCTAGACAATTCTTTTCGGCGGTCCATCGGGAATCCGCTTCCTACACGATAACTTGCGCGCTGTCTACTGTTTTACGAATTTGGCGATAAAATAACCGGCCCCGTCTAGCTCGGGATCGAATCTCTGAGTCAGCTTCTCCGCATCGAGACCCCCGCGTCCCACCATCGGGCTTGCGCCAACCTTGACAAGTCCTAGCATTTCTTCCGCGAACCTGGCAACCTCTTCGCATTCCTCTCCAGTAACTGTGCAGACGCTGTATACTACCGTTCCACCCTCTTTGACCAAAGCCGCTGCTGTGGTCATGAACTGTTTCTGGTAGGACGAGAGATTCTCGATATCCCTCCTGGTCGTTTCGATGGATAGCTTCGGCATCACTCCCAATCCAGTGCAAGGAGGATCAACCAGCACTCTGTCAGCGTTGAATTTGTAATCCAGATGCGCATACCTAGAATCGTGGGCGATAAGCTGGTAGTTCTCGCATCGGAGTCTTTCCAAGTGTTCACGCGCCTTCTCTATCTTCTCCTCGTTTCTGTCGAAACCGATGACCCTGGCCTTATTCTTCGTCAACTGGCAGAGGTAGGACATCTTGCCCGCGGGCGCGCAGTTGAGGTCGACAATGACCTCGCCGGGCTTCGGATCTAGAACCTGGCAGGTGACCATTGCGGGGAGCGATTGAAGATGGATGAGTCCAGCCTCGTACCAGGATGTTTCTCGCATATGGGGGAGAAGGAATCGGCTGTGCAGAATTTCGACGGCGATGCCCTGACGGTACCTGAGGATACTGGTCTCGCTCTGACGTGCAATGCCTGACCCGACTGGGGTCCCGCTTGGGTCGACAACTGTTACTGACATTCCGGCCTTCAGTTTCTTGCAGTTCCTAACCCCCCTAGCGTAGAGATGTGCGCCCTGCATCACCGCTTCTGCTGCGAATCGGTCTGCTTGGACCCGCTTCTCATTCAGGGGGATTGTTGATTCTGTGACTGGAAGATATCCCGCGTCTGTCACTTTCTCATGAGATCCGGCCTCGAGTCCATGGTCGCGCATATTTTCTAAAGTGTCGAGTTGGCTGCCGGCGAGATCGTTCAAGCGGAAGTAGTATCTTGGACCCATTCCGCCAAGAGATTGGATTACGCTGTTGAGTCGGCCATCGTAGACAGCTGCAAGAGACTGGCGTAGAGACTCATCGAGCCTCGGAAGGGACTGAGCTTTGAGCGCCGCGTTTGATGGGTTCGTGGTCTCGCCTAACTCCGTATCAGTTGCTCGCGGAGGCCCGATTTTGTTCAAGCCGCCTTTGGGCAAGGGTCTCTTCTCTGATGGATACCAACCTTTCGGTCAGGACATCGGGACGCCGACGGGACTGAGACCTACAGGTTCACAGGCAAACATGTTAGCCAAACGATACGTTTCTAGTATGAGGGATGGGAGCTGGTACTATTAGGCCCAGTCCTATTTGTCTAAGACTTCGCCTGTCATGCTTTCGAATTCTTCGAACGTGATCTTAGCCGTCTTTCTCCGTGAGAATGCTTCGCGTAGGCCTGGAATCTTGACGACCTCGATGCGGCCATGGTCGGCTTTGTAAAGCACTTGATCACCCGGCTTTAGCCCCGCTTCCTCCCTCACCTCCTTTGGAGGAAACAACTCTCCCTTCTGTCCCACGCGCCCGGATGCCTTCGTTGCCGTCCCTCTCACCGGAATAATGTTTATTCATCCGAAAATATAAGTCTTGCACGACAAGTTGTCATCCACCAGAAGTGTCATGCTCGATACGACCTACATGCTGCCGGTCTTCGGTATCGATATCGGCGTGGACTCTGCCTCCTCTATCCAGGGCACCTTGAGCCGGTTGGCTGAGAAAGGAACGACCCTTTGCATCTCAGATCTTTCGCCTTTCGAGGCCTTCATCAAAGCGTATCGGATCGCGGAGAAACTGAAGGATGAGAGAGGCAAGGAAGAAGCGAAACTCGGCCTCCTCTTCGTGGTAAGGGGAGACTGGCTATCGAGAATTGATCACAAGGATCACGAAATCATAGAAGAAGCCTCCAAAATCCGGCAGAAACACAATGACCCCTTCGACTGTTTCATCTTTGCAACCGCGAAAGTCCAAAGGATTCCTCTGATCACCGAGGATCGTGTTGCACGAGAATTCCTTGATGACAAACTAGTCATGACTTGGACAATGCTCAAGAAAAGTCTGAAAGCATAGATCCAAAGTCTCGACAAGACCCAGCCGGAAGAGTTTCTCGAACAGTCGGAGGAATTGACGGACAACCATCACTGGGAACAAGCCGAGTAATCGGTTCGATCCTAGACAGATTGTCGGATTCTTCTCTTACGCTCTAAAAGAGAGAAACTCCAAGAAGGGGAAATCGCTCTATCCCTTGACTGAAACAGTTCTCCAACTTGGGCACACTTCGATCATGGAATGAACTTGTTCCCTAGTCACATTGGGTTCTTATTGGCGAAAACTCGATTACTTTGTCCCAGGGCTTTCCCCGTGAATCCTCGGCTATTCCGTCTGGGTGTTGTCTTCATAACAGTTTTTTGCCTCTGGACACTGTTCGAGATTCAATTTGCAGCGTCATATGCTAACTGCAGTCCCCCTCCTGGATTTGGCTGCACCAGCGGGGCGCCAACAGAGGCAACTATTGCAACCGTGCTAATTCCCGGAATAATCCTGCTTATCCTCTTTATTTCGATCTTGCCAAGGAACAGGAAAGGTTCGTCGTCTTTCAATAAAGATACAGAATGATATAGGATGACTTGCACTTCTCAATCGGACAAGTCTTGCCTGGCCGGGCCAGATCAAGCGCCCCCTCTTTAGAGTCACCGTAAGGGGCGTTAAGCGTCGGGTCATGGCGCTGCCATGATCAATCGGTTGAGTTTAGAGCTTCGGTAGCCAATCGTCTGTTTTTCGCCCTGTTGAGTTGCGTCGGCTACTAAGGTCGGGAATCGGGTTTTGGTTTGCTGAGATTCGACCACGGTCGGCCCGTCAAGACGCGTGCTACGACTACTGCGACTATTACAATTACTGTGAGTACAATGATTAGGACTATTGTTGAGGAAGTAACCAACCCGGAATCAATGCAAAGGCTGATCGCACGAACAGATATACTTGCTCTAGGTCAGGAATGCTACTCTGAAGCGTTTTGCATTATGGTAAGCCCGTCGCGGCTCTATGAGCCGCCGTCCTTATATAGTTATTACGTAATAACAATTGAACAATGTCAAGGGTTCTCAGTGGACGAATAAGGAAGGTGGGTAACTCACTGGCGGTGATTATTCCAAAAGGGTTGCTGGACGAGGCAGGGGCGAAAGAGGGTGATACGGTAAGACTGTCGATCGCGATTCCAACCTCCAGACGGGATTCGGCCCTTGAAGCCGTCGCAGGGGTTGACAGGGGAAAACGGGCTTTTCGACGAGAGAAACTGGACAGATACTGATTGCTCATCGACACAAGCACTGTTATTGAAATCCTACGGAATCCAAAATCATCAGACAGGTTCAAACTAGTCAAGGAACAGATAAGAAACGAAGAACTCTACATGCTGATCATTCAGCTGGCCGAGCTGTCGGACTGGTGCATTCGGAACAGTGTCCCGCCGACCGAGAGGGTTGAGGCTGTAAAACAGTTCGCAAACATCGTGCCCCTCGACGAGGATATGTGCCTTGAAGGGTCGAGGATCAAGAGCGCGCGACGAAGAACCGGCCACAAGAACTTCAGCCTCTTGGACGGGCTGGTGCTCGCAGCAGCCAGGTCCATTGGCGAAAGACTGCTCACATTTGATAGAGACTTCATGGGCGAGAAGGACTGCGTAGTTCTTGCTTAGAACCGATCCATGAGCAATGCAGATTTCTGGCCGACACTCACGTATAATCGCTAACCCAGCACCTAGCCTAGTTTGAACCTCTTTCGTACTGTTGGTTCCCTTTCTGGTTTATTACCCTCAAACCTTGTCCCACAGCCGACACCGGAGAGACCAAGGATGGCTAGGACTGTTCTAGAGTTGAGATGCATTAGCTGCGGTGTCAAGTTTGAGAGAAGCTTCGAGAAGAGGCGTGGCGATCCGGACGACTCGGAGGGCGAGATGGTTCGCCTCGAAGGTTCTACCTGTCCCAACAAGTGTAACGGAGAATGGTTTGCGGTCGAAAAATCGCATCCGATCCGGAAATTCAAGCGAACCTTCGGGGGCTAGGGGATCCGCTCACGAACATCGGGGAATGCGAATGATTGATCGAAACTGGGCAGAAGCCTTCGCTCGGGAATGGGTGGATGCATGGAATGCGCATGACCTTGAGCGAATCCTTTCCCATTACACGGACGATTTTGAAATGGCGAGTCCGCTGATCGTCGAACGCATGGGAGTTGCAAGCGGCCGGTTGAAAGGGAAAGAGGAGATTCGCCGCTACTGGGGTCAGGGGTTGGCTGGGGCACCAAACCTCAGGTTCGAGCTCCTGCAAGTGATGGTTGGCGTGAACTCGCTCGCCATCGTTTACAAGAGTGTGACGGCAGGGCGCACGGTAATCGAGCGAATAGAGTTCGACGACCACGGAAAGGCGGTGCAAGCTGAAGCGCTTTACGGGCCTCTCGAAGCTGGAAAGGTCGTGGGAGAAGACGAGTACAAGCGGATCCTGCGAGAGCTAGCGACCCTCAGAAAGAACTGGCGATGACTGCCGTAGCAGATACGCGCCTTCTCCTGACACTACAATGGGAGAGTCCGCAGCCGAGCTGAGACCCGGCTCCTCTGCCAAGAGAAAGGAGTCGGAACTCGACGAGAAATACGGTCTAACAAACCACTGAATGGCTGCCTGAACTCGTCAGAGAGTACAAACTCAAGAATCCGCTAACCTAACCATCCTACCTCATAGACTCTCCCTAAAGCAGCTGAAGAAGTCTAGCTAGCAGGGCCGCGAAGATGGCTAGAAGGATCGCAATGAGTCTTTCAACATTGCGAGATTCGAAGGGCCACTCGGAGATCTTGGAGGCCTCCTCCCTGAGTGCTAGAAACTTTTCCAGCTCGATGAGATCTTTAACGTTGGTCGAGGGGGAGTCTTCTTGATTTGGCGCTCCTGAGTTCTCGGAGACTGTAAACAGTTCCTTGCTCAGAGAACTGAGCTTCGCCTCCTCTTCCTCCTTAGCTCCAACCATTCGCCTGTGTATGCCGATTAGGGGAAGGAAAATCATCGAAATGCCTATCGCCACTATTGCGAGATTGCTGGCTAAGGAGGGCACGTCTCCCGTGATCAGACTCGCTCCCAGAGTTATCGTGATCGCGACGGAAAAAATCGCAGCCGATGAGACAACGATTTGTCCCAAAGGCCGCAGACCAAGCATTCTGTCCTCGTAAAATTTCTTCAATCTTAGTGGCTCGCGGCCGAACCTGGAAACGCCCCAAAGGCCGCTCAAGTACACCCAGAATGCAGCTCCGTAAATCATGAACGCGATTGCAGAGAGAATAGTGATGCCCACAAGGGAGACTGGACTGGTCGCAATCAACCCCCTCGCTGGAAAGTAGACAGAAAAAAAGAGAAGCGTCAAAAATAGTGATCCGCTTAGGCTCGTCATGGGACCGAACGCTTTGCGATAGGAGCTCTCGGCAGTTGGTGACAGTGGAGACAGCCTAGGTCTCGCGGAAAGCACAAGAAGCCGCAAGTACCTTGTCAGATACATGTCCACGAAGAGAGCCAGCGTGGACACTACGACTTCCGCCACCCCCTGGACTACGGATCCTTGTTGAGTAATGGGAAGGATCGAGAAGAAGCTGGCCGACACAGTCTCGCTCCAAGCCTGTCCTATGTTCAAACTCCCCAGATAGAACACGAGGAAGGAGCCGGGACCTCCAGCCACAAGGGAAATCACGAGGCAGCTTATGGTATATGGCAGGTGTGTTGGTCGGGTGAGTCTCTCGGGGACGGTTAATCGCTCCGGACCGGGTGGGCTTAATTCTCTCGACAAAGTCAGTTTTCGGCCGGGACTAGTCTATGGATACTTTAGGGATTTAGGGTTGTTTTGTTTGGTTACTCAACGCTTAAGCACTATTAGTGAAGTTCACGGAAGCAGAGCGTTCTCCCGGAGGTCAGTCTTGTGAGTAAAACGGTACGGGCAACACAGGAGAAAATGAAGGCAGGAGGACACATGCCGTTTGAAGAGTTTCCACTGAAGGAAGTAGATCAGCTCGTTCACGAACTAGACAAGGTCAAACCCGCGGGATCGACTGTGATAGTGACTCCGATGGAGGATTCGCATCACTCGCCCTGTTTGAAAGAGATGATAGCGGTAATGGTTCACACCGCAGGCAAAGATGATCAATCTAGCGAGATTCACTCTCTCTACCAATACTGTCCAGAGTGCAAAATCGCAGTACGAGTGCTCTAATCAACCGATCGCAAGTCAACGAGTAGTTCACGTTAATCGGAGACACGGATGATTAGTTCACGTTAATCGGAGACACGGATGATTAGTTCACGTTAATCGGAGACACGGATGATTAGTTCACGTTAATCGGTCGTATGAAGACGAGTAATTTACACTACTCGCTGAGAGGGAAGACGACCTGAGAGGAGGAACCAGCCCCTTCCTTATCCA
>Ga0209056_10001013_pt1 | contig 31079 bp, 31 predicted proteins | sample GraSoiAngelo_114_FD_185876 | JGI IMG/M metagenome (GOLD analysis project Ga0209056, IMG submission 185876) | Grasslands soil microbial communities from the Angelo Coastal Reserve, California, USA - 14_0903_13_40cm (SPAdes) (version 2) | ecosystem: Environmental > Terrestrial > Soil > Grasslands... | reverse complement strand
GGGGGGGGGGGGGGCGGGGGGGGGGGGGGGGGGGGGGGGGGGGGGGCGGCGGTGGATTCGGCGGGTTCGGGGGCGGGGGCGGATTCTCTGGCGGGGGCGCGGGAGGAAGATTCTGATATGGCGCGGATGACATTGGACGCGTTCACCACCCGGGTCGCCGACGCGCTTGGCCCGCGACTCGTCACGCTGCTGCTCTACGGCTCGGCAGCGAGGGAGCAGAGAGCGGGGAGCAGTGAGCCGCTCGCGATGAACACGCTGCTGCTCGTAGATCGCGTCGATGCCGATCTGTTCGCCCGCCTCGGCGCGCCGGTGAGCGATTGGGTCAGCGCCAAACATCCGCCGCCGCTCATTTTCACGGACGAGGAGTGGCGCGATTCCGCAGATGCATTCCCGATCGAGCATGAGGACATCCGCGAGGCGCACCGCATCCTAGCCGGTCGAAACCCCTGGGCCGGCATCAGCGTCCGTCGTGCGGACGTGCGGAGGCAGCTCGAGCATGAGCTGATGGGGAAGCTGGTGCACCTGCGGAAGGCCTATGTCGCCGAATGGAATCGCCCCAAGCGCTTGGCCGACATCGTCCGCGGCACGCGCGCCGGCTTTTTGACGATGCTGCGGGCGGTCCTGCGGCTCGCGGGCCGCACGCCGCCCGCCGACTCCGCGGCTCTGGTGCGCGACGCCGCTGCCCTGATAGGATTCGCCCCGGATGGACTGACCGAGCCGGCCGCGTATCTCGACGCGGTGACGCGCACGGCGGAGTACGTGAACCGTATGGAAAGGAACCCTTCGTGAACGCCTATCGACGCCGGACTGCTCTCGCCCTGCCGTTCGCGCTCGCTCTCCTCGCCGGCTGCGGTTACAACACCATTCAAACCATGGATGAGCGGGTGAATGCCGCCGAATCCCAGATCAAGGTGCAGCTGCAGCGGCGCGCCGACCTGATACCCAATTTGGTCGAGACGGTAAAGGGATATGCAAAGCAGGAGCAGACCATCTTCATCCAGGTCGCCGAGGCGCGTTCTAAACTGGCGGGCGCGGTGCAGAGCGGCGACCTGCAGCAGATGGCGGCGGCAAACGCGGCGCTCACCGCGCCGCTGGGACGGTTGATCGCCATCGCGGAGAATTATCCACAGCTCAAATCGAATGAAAACTTCCGGGCCCTGCAGGATCAGCTCGAGGGGACCGAAAACCGCATCGCCGTCGCTCGTCAGGACTACAACGACAGTGTGAACGCGTACAACGCGTACATTCGCCGCTTTCCGCAGGTACTGACAGCAAAGGTACTCGGGAAAAAACCGCGGCCGTATTTCGAGCTACAGACACCGGCAGCGGCGGAGACCCCCAAGGTCGATTTCTCGCATTGAACCGGCTCTAGCGGACGAACTTGCGGCGGTCGCCTTTGGGCGGCGTCTTCTTGTGCGCGTGCGCGGCGATCTGGAGCCGGCTGTGCAACGCCAGCTTCTCCAGGATGTTATGCACGTGGCTCTTCACGGTGTACGTCGCGATGTTGAGCCGCTGAGCGATTTCCTTGTTGCTGAGCCCCTCGGCGATGAGATCGGTGATCTGCTGCTCCCGCTTGGTCATCCGCACCGATGCCATCATCGGCGTATTGCGCAGCACCGATGCTTGCTTGGCGATGTGGGAGAGCAGGGTCCCCGTGAGCGCCGGGGGGACGACGTCGCCGCCGTTGGCGACCTGGCGGATGGTATTGACGAGCTCCTCGAGCGCGGCGTCCTTCGCGATGAAACCGTTGGCGCCGCGCTTGATGAAATCGATGACGTCTTCCTCTTCCGGCAGCATGTCCATCATGATGATGCGGGAATGCGGCGCCGCCTCTTTGATGCTCTCAACCAGGCGCTGACTGCGATTGCGGCCCAGCGCAGCATCCACGAGTACGACATTTGGCCTGGACTCCTGCAGTCGCTGCAGCGCGGCCGACCCGCCCTCGGCGCACGCCACGACTTTGAATTCGGTTTGAGAATCCAGTAGTGCCGCGAGACCATCACGCAGCAGGCGATTGTCTTCGATAACGAGAATTTGGATTTTCTTGGTCATTGTACTGACGGCCCTCGTTTCTGGGACGAGGATACGAGATTGAGCAAATAGGTTGGTGGATTCCCAAGGTATTAGTCAAGACGCGCCGGAAGGTTCCTGCCTCATTCTTTGGGACGAGTGAGAAAAATTGACGTCTAACCCTCCTCGCAGGAATGCGGGCCAAAACGTTCCGCTTGCCTATTCGGGGTCCCGGGTGAATGGTAGAGCGCGCTCCCGCGCCCAAGGGGAGGGTGGCACTGTGTCCCAGATCCACTGCCACTTCTGTGGCGGCATCATCCAGGACGTCGCGACCATCGAGTACCGGCCGCCGCGTGCCAGTGCCCAGTTCGCGGTGCCGCATACCGCGCCCTGTACCTGCTCGCCACCGATTGTCTACGAGCATCCGCCCGTTCTTGGTGGTCCGGAGGAGGATCAGACGCCGGACGGCGAAGTGGCCTGAAAAAGAACAGTGGTTACAGCTTTACGACATTCTGCGCTGCGGGGCCCTTCTGGGCCTGCACGACCTCGAACTCCACGCGCTGGCCTTCAGTCAGCGACTTGAACCCTTCTCCCTGAATCGCCGTGTGATGTACGAAGCAGTCCTTGCCGCCGTTTTCGGGGGTGATGAAGCCGAAGCCCTTCGCATCGTTGAACCACTTCACGGTACCCGTAATACGTGCCATCTGTCCGTTACTCCCTAGCGTGTACGGTTCCGGCGGCGAGCTGCCTTGCTCTTGCGCCGCCGTTGAACGGCGGGACTCTCGTAGAAGCGTTTCTTCTTCATGTCCTGAAACAGGCCCGCCTTGGTGATCTGCCGGTGGAACTTCTTCAGCACTACTTCCAGCCGGTCGCTCTCGTTCAGCGTGACTTCCATCGGCCCATCCAGGGTGAGAGGCTCGAACCAGAAACGAACCGAGGACCGCAGGCGACTGCCCCAGGTCCCCGATCAGTCGACTGGCCCCTTCGCTCGCTCGAAGGATCACCAGCGGGCAAAGTGAAGTCAATGGTGTCGCTTGGTTGAACGAACCCACATCAGGATGCAACTTAGTCGCCCTATGCGCCCTCTCCTTCCGCTAGCCGCGCTGCTCAGCGCGGCCTGCTCGCCGCATCATCAGGGCAACGTCCCGCCGGTGCCGCGCGATACCGCGCGCGTGACGCAGCGCCCGCCCGCGGTGGTGCGCGATACGGCGCTGGAGCAGCGCGCGGCGCGCCTCGAGCTCAAACTGCTCGAGCAGGAAGCGCAGGTGGACGAGCTCCAAAGCCGGCTCGGCGATGCACGACGCGAGGTCGTGCGCGCGATGGCGAAACTGCAATCACTCGCCACACGGGCCGAGGCGGCGTCGGGCATGGCCGAGGCCGAGATCGCGCTGCAGGCACTCCGTGCAGCAAACGGAACCAATTCGCCGCCGTCGCCGGAGTACGGGCAGGGCAGCCAGCTGCTGCAGCTCGCGACCGCGGAGTTCGACCAGCAGAACTACGCCGGCGCCCTCTATCTCGCGACCGAGGCGAAGAACGCGGCGTCCGCGGGGCAGGGGCGCGTGGCCAGCGACGACCGCGCGGGCGGGGGGGGGGCGACACGCAAGGGCGAAGTCCCGTTCGCATTGCCATTGCGGCTGCAAACGACGGGACGCGCCAATGTGCGCGAAGGGCCGGGGGCGGGTTTCAAGGTGCTGTTCACGCTGGAGACCGGCGTGCCTGTCGTCGCGTACTCGTACGTGGATCAGTGGGTGCGTATCAGGGACAACGGCGATCGGCCCGGCTGGATTCATCAGACGCTGATCGGCCGGCGACCCTAAGCGCTCGACTACCTCGCCCGAACTTTGGGACGTGCCGCCGCGACCACGCGATCGCCACCGGCGCGTTTCGCCAGGTAGAGTGCGGCGTCCGCTTCCGCGATCAGCTGGTCTGGCGTGTCCCCGTGCATCGGGAATGCGGACACACCCAGGCTCAGCGTGATATGGCCGGCCGGCAACCGCTCGGTCGCCAGCTTCTTGCGAATCCGCTCCGCGAATTCCGTCGCACCCTCGATCTCCGTCTCCGGCATCATGATCAGGAATTCCTCGCCGCCGTAGCGCGCCACGAAGTCCACATCGCGACTGGCCTCCCGCATGATCGCGGCGACGCGCTTGAGCACGACATCGCCGGCAGGATGGCCGTGCTCGTCGTTGTAGCGCTTGAACAAGTCCACGTCGGCCATGACGACGGAGAAGTGGTGACGCAAGCGGCGTGAGCGACGCACCTCGTTCTCGAGCACTTCCATCATCCGCAGCCGGTTGGACAGGCCGGTCAAGGCATCGGTGATCGAGAGACGCTCGAGGTCGGTCCGGCTCTCGCGCAACCGCGCCACCATGTCGTTGAACACCTCGGTCAGGTAGCCGACTTCGCCGCCCGTCGTCACGGGCAGATCGACGTCGAGATCGCCCTTCGCCACCTTCCCCGCAGCCTGCGCCAGGCGGTCGAGTGGCCGCACGATCAGCAGGCTCAGCAGGTAGGCCAGCGCGCCGACGACGGCGAGCAGCAGCGTCACGATTCCCAACGTGACGTTGCGCAGCCGCGCCACCTGGCTGAAGGCCTCGCTGGACGGAATCTCCGACACCACCACCCAGTTGAGCGCCGGCACGACGCGCACACTCCCCACGACGCCTACGCCCGTGAAGCTGCCGAACTGGATCGCGCGTCCTTCGCGCGCCAGCAGCCAGTTCGCGGCTTCGCGCGAGTAGCCCTGCCGCATCAGCTCCCGCGAGCTGCCGCTCGAGCTGACGATGAGCCGGCCGGTGCGGGTCATCAGGTAGATCTGTCCCGATTCCCCCGGTGCAAACCGCCGCAAGGTATCCACGACCGCGTGAAGGTTGACGCGTGATGCCAGGGCGCCCAGCAGGTGCATGCCGCCGGCGCCACGCGCGGCGCGCCGCACCGATTCGATCGGGACGGACACGAGGATTTCCGCATGAGCGCCCGCAGAGTCCCAGTACGGCGCGCCGAGGGCCCAATCATTCTTCGCGAGGTCGGCTGCCCAGTCGGGAGCCAGCGGCACCGTTCGCGGATGCGCGGCGCTGGTCGCCACGACGTGGCCGTGATGATCGAGGACCATGAGCTCGGCGTAGTCGGGAAAGCGGTCGCGCACCGAATTGACGTAATCAGTGAGCCGCGTGAAGTAGATCCCGGAATGGACCGGCTCGCCGTTCTCCAACGGGATGCGCTCGAGGTTCTCGGTTACCTCGTACGAGCTGGAGAACACGCGCAAGTCGTAGCGGAGCTCCTTGGTCCAGAGATCCACTTCGCGCAGCGCCTGCGCGCTCACACCCAGCAGCTCTTCCGACGCTTTGGCCTGGAGTGCCCGTTTGTTTTCGATGTAGGAGATCCACACCGTCGTCAGCGACGGCAACAGCGTCGCGACCACGGCGAACATGAGCATCTTCGTGCGAATGCTGCTGAAGCGCAAAAAGCGGAAGCTCAGGGCTAGGGCCCCCTCAACGGGTTGCCACAAGATTCATGCGGACGATGTTACCGCAAGCCTCCCCGTCACTGTGATCTGGCGCACACGGCAAGGCTGCCTCAAACTAGGAGGCCCCCACCCGGAGAGTCCAATGGCAAAGCGCCTTAGCCGACGTTCCTTCCTTCATTATGGAGTGGCCGCTGCTGTCTCTCCTCTCGTTCCCCCTCTCCACCGCGTGGAGAGGGGGCCAGGGGGTGAGGACCTCGAGGAAGCGACCGTCGTGCAGCTCCAGGACGCGATGCGCAGCGGCGCGCGCACCTCACGTTCCATTTGTGCCGCGTATCTCGCCCGCATCGCCGAGCTCGATCCCAAGCTCCACGCGGTGCTCGAAACGAATCCTGATGCACTGGCCGTCGCCGACCGGCTCGACGCCGAGCGCAAAGCGAATCGTGTGCGCGGGCCACTGCACGGTATCCCGGTGCTTGTGAAGGACAACATCGCGACGGTCGACCGCATGATGACGACCGCCGGTTCACTCGCGCTCGCGGGTGTCACGCCGCCGCGCGATGCGCCGCTGGTTGCCAGACTGCGCGCCGCGGGCGCTGTGATCCTCGGCAAGACGAATCTCTCGGAGTGGGCGAATATCCGCTCCACGCGGTCGTCCAGCGGCTGGAGCGCGCGCGGCGGGCAATGCGCCAATCCGTACGCGCTGGATCGCAATCCGTGCGGCTCGAGCTCCGGCACCGGTGCGGCGATCGCCGCCAGTTTCGCGGCGGTGGGCATCGGTACCGAGACCGACGGCTCGATCGTCTGTCCGTCCAGCGCCTGTTCGCTCGTCGGCATGAAACCGACGGTCGGCCTCATCGACGGTGCGGGCATCATCCCGATTGCCCACAGTCAGGATACGGCCGGCCCGATGGCGCGCACCGTCGCCGACGCCGCGGTGCTCCTCGGTGCGCTCACGGGGCGTGACTTTAGCGCGAGTCTCGATCCCGCCGGACTGCGCGGCGCGCGGATCGGCGTGGCGCGCAAGAAGTTCTTCGGGTACAGCCCGGGAGCCGATGCGCTCGTCGAGGCGGCGATCGACGTCCTGCGGCGGCAGGGCGCCGTCATCGTCGACCCCGCCGACATCCCGCATGCGGGAGAGTACGACGATTCGGAGCTGACGGTGTTGCTCTACGAGCTCAAGGCAGACCTCGCGACCTATCTGGCGGCGTGGGCGCCGGGCGCCAACGTCAAAACGCTCGCCGACGTGATCGCCTTCAACGATGCGCACAAGGCCGCCGAGATGCCGTACTTCGGCCAGGAGTTGTTCCTGCAGGCGCAGGAGAAGGGACCGCTCACCGACCAGGCCTATCGCGACGCGCTCGCCAAGGACCAACGGCTGTCGCGGACCGAAGGACTCGACGTCGTGTTCGCGCAAACCAATCTCGATGCCATCGTGGCGCCCACGGGCAGCCCGGCCTGGCCCACCGACCTCGTCAACGGCGATCACTTCCTCGGCGCGAGCTCGACACCGGCAGCGGTGGCGGGATATCCCAGCGTCGCGGTGCCGGTCGGTTATGCGTTCGGATTGCCCGTCGGGATGTCGTTCATCGGGCGCGCCAACAGCGAGGCGATGTTGCTCAAGCTGGCGTATGCATACGAACAGGCAGCGAGACCACGTCGCGCCCCGCGACTCCTGCCGACCGCCGATCTTACGAGGGTTTGAACGTCCGCCTCGCCGGACTAACGCAACGGCGCACCTGCTGAGATCCAGCGGGCAAGCAGAGCCCGTTCCTCGTCGGTCATGCCGGTCTTGTTCGCCAGCGGCATCGTTTTGGTTTCGACGGCGCGTACGCGAATGCGCTCGGCGAGCCGTGCGATGCTCTCCGGCGTGTCGAAGGCGACACCGCCGGGCGCGGGCCCGAGCGTCCGGTCGCTCTGATACAGCGAATGACAGGGCTGGCAGCGCTCCGCGATCACCGCGCGCACCGCGTGGAAGGGTGGTACCGAATCGGCTGCCGCGGCGGGCGCCGGGGCCGCGGCCCCCTGCGGCGTCGAAAAGAACATCGCTCCTGCCAACGCCAGCGCTGCGGGCACGAGCACCCAGCGGCTCGAGGATCCTCGTCCGATCATCGCGTGCCGCACCGATGCGCCAGCGACGAACAGGAGGAACAGCACGAGCCAGTTGACTGGGCTCGCGTACGTCGCGGGAAAGTGATTCGAGAGCATGATGAAGAGCAGCGGGAAGGTCATGTAGCTGTTGTGCACGGAGCGCTGCTTGGCGCGTTCCCCCAGCGTGAAGTCCGCCGGCCGCCCCGCGCGCGTGGCGGCCAGCATCTGGTGTTGTGCGGGGAGAATCCGCATCCAGACATTCGCAACCATGATCGTGCCGAGCAGGGATCCGATGTGCATGAATGCGGCGCGTCCGGAAAGCAGCCGGCAGAGCAGCACCGTGACGGCGGCAAGCAGCGCGAGGGAGATGGCCGACGCCAGGGCCGGGCCGTTCGCCAGTGGCGAGCGCCACAGCGCATCGTAGATCACCCAGCCAAAGACCAGCAGACCGATGCCCAGCGCAATCGCGCTGCCGCGGCCAATCCGGGAAATGCTGGGATCGAGCAGATATGCGCCGCTGAGGTAGTAGATGAGCACGAGCAGTGCGATGCCGGTGATCCATGTCAGCATCGCTTCCCATTTGAACCAGTGCAGCACTGCCGGCACTTCCCCCGGTCCCGGGCGCCGCTTTTCCACCTGATAGAACCCACCGCTGTGCACCATCCACAGGTCGCCCTCAACCCCGGGCCTTGGTTGTTCGAGTTTGGTCAGCGCGCGGTCGAGCCAAATGAAATAGAAGGAGCTGCCGATCCAGGCGATGCCGGCGATGAAGTGCGCCCAGCGCAGTAAGAGATTTGCCCAATCGCCGAGCCAGCTGGTCATGAGGGCAGTAATTTCACCGGGAAAACGTGCCCGGCCAGTCCTGGCAGGCGGGCCCCTCCGTCTCGTAGTTTTAGGCCGTGCTCTTCCTTCTTTTATCAGCTCTGATCTTGCCGGCGGACACCGTCACTGGCCGCGTCATCGATGCCGCCGGTCAACCCGTGCCTCGAGCGATCGTCGAAATCGCAGAGCTGGGGAAAAGCGTCATGGCCACCGCGGATGGCGGCTTCCGACTCGTGCTCGCGCCCGGTCGCTACACGCTCGCGGTGCGCCGCCATGGATTTGCACCGGCCGTGCGGGAGATCTCGGTCGGGGTGCCGCCCGGTGGAACCTTCGAGATTGTGCTCAGGCCAAGCGCATTTCAGCTCGAGCCCATGACGGTCACCGCCACGGGCCAGCCGCTCGCGTCCGAGACCTCGCCGCTCCCCGCGGACGCGCTCGCGGGCGACGCACTGCGACAGGCGCAGAGTGTCTCACTCGCGCACGTCGTCGAAGCGCTCCCGGGTGTCCGCACCATCAGCACAGGCTCGCAGGTCGGGAAGCCGGTGATTCGCGGATTCTCCGGTCCGCGCGTGCTGGTGCTCGAGAATGGCAGCCGGCTCGAGGACTACTCGTGGAGCGATGAGGACGGCCCCTCGGTCGAGACGGCGTTCGTCCGTCGCATCGAGCTGATTCGCGGGCCGGCGAGCGTGCTGTATGGCTCGGACGCGCTGGGCGGCGTCATCAACGTGATCCCTGAGCAACTGCCCGATGCCGCCGGCGGGCCGGGGTTCTTGCGCACGGGATTCACGCTCTCGGCGGCCAGCAACAACATCGAGATCGCTCCCGGCGCACAGGTCGAAGGCGCACGCGGCAACCTGGGGTGGCGCGTCGCCGCGATCGGCCGGCACGCAAGCAACCTGCACACGCCCGCGGGCGAGCTCGACAACACCGGCTTCGGCGCATTCAACGGCGAAGCGACGGCCGGATGGCGTTGGCCGTCTGGCAGCGCCCTGGCTGTTCGCGTGGTCCACTACGGCGGCGAGTTCAAGCTGCTCGAGGCGAATGCGCCGCCCGGGGAGACAGGGGGTCCGGAGCGCAAAGCCGGAGACGAGCGCGTCCAGATCACGGGTCAGCGCCCACTGGGAAACTGGCGGCTCGAAACCAAGGCACAGCTCCAACGGCACTCGCTGATCGAAGTAGCCGATGACTCGACGGGGACGGAGTCGGAACAGTTCAACTTGCTGCTCCAGACCGCCTCGCTCGATCTTCTGGCGCACCATCGCGGTACCACATTCGGCATCACGACCGTGGGTCAGCGCAACGACGCGAGCGGGCGCGAACCGATCGTGCCCGACGCGAGGGTCCTCTCCGGCGCCGCGTTTGCGTTCGAGCAATGGAGCCCCGGGTCCGGACGCTGGACGCTTCTGGCGGGCCTGCGTGCGGACGCGCGCCGGCTCAGCGCCCAGCGCGATGACTCCCTCGGCGTCGTCGCGCAGGATCGGAACTCGCAGGCGTGGTCTGGAAACGCCGGAGTCGTGTTTACGCCGGTCCCGGGAGGCGGACTCTCGCTGAGTCTGAACGTGGGCCGCGCCTGGCGTGCGCCAACGCTGTTCGAACTGTTCGCGAACGGCCCGCACATCGGCGAGGCGCGCTACGAGCTCGGCGATGCGACGTTGAAACCGGAAGCGAGCCGCGGCGTGGATTTCGGCATGCGCTGGAGCGGACGGCACGCGCGGCTGGAGTTGACCGCCTACCACAACCACATGTCCGACTACATCTACATCACGCCGACCGCGGTCTTCATCGATTCGCTTCGCGTCTATCAGTACGGCCAGGCGGAAGCGGAATTGCTCGGTGGCGAAGCGGTGCTCGAGGCCGAAATCGGACGGGGTCTCGTCGCCCGCAGCCGCGTTGAGGCGGTGCGGGGCACGAACCTCGCCTCACACGAGCCTCTCCCGCTGCTGCCGCCGGTGCGCGCGGCGGTGGGTTTCGGTTGGCGCGACCGGTTCACGGTTGCTGTGGATGCCTCTGCGCGCCCCAAACGGCTCAATCCGCTCGACATTCCGACCGCGGGTTATGCGTTGCTCCACATCGGGGGCGGGGCCGACGTTCGTCTGTTTGGCCGCGCGATGCACCTGGACCTCTCACTGCGCAACGCGCTCAACCAGCGCTACCGCAGTTTCCTGAGCCGGTACAAGGAGTTCGCGTTCGATCCGGGACGAAACCTGATCGTCCGGCTGTCGAGCGGATTCGTGGACTAGCGAGCCACGCCTGCCGCGCTCGTCGCGGCGTCGAGAATCGACCAGATCCGATCCACCCACTCGCGGTGCTCCGGCTTCATCAAGACGGAGCGCAGGCAGATGATCGTGTCGCGGTCGCGCTGCATGTCCTGGACGTCGATCAAGTGCACGGGCAGCGTGACGAGGGCGAGGTGAAGCTGGCGGCGCGCGGCCTCGTCGAAGATCCGCTGCGTGAGCGCGGAGCCCTCGCTGATCCGCTTGGCGCGTGGCGCCCACACCAGGATGTCCAGTTCCGGTGCTGAGCCTGTAACGAAGCGCCCGTCCTGCTTGATCCGATCGTACAACGCGATCGCCGCCGCTCTCCCACTCGCCAGACCCTTCGCAAATTCTCCATTCGGAACGAGCGGAAACAATCGCTGCGTTGCCCATAGGGCGACGGCGGCTGCGCCGGGCCGCGAGCACTCGAGCGAGATCTCGCCAAGGTGCATTTCAGTCGAGGTGTAGTAGGTATACGGCGAGTCGTGATAGTACAGGCGGCCCACCGACGGATCACGGAACAGCACGCATCCGCACCCATACGGCTGCAGTCCGTGCTTGTGTGGATCGATGACGACAGACGCGGCTTCGGCGATCCGGTCGAACGCCCGGCGCGTCTCTGTGGCAAGATCCTTGACGAGCAGGAAGTAGCCGCCGTATGCCGCATCGGCGTGGATGCGGAAATCGAAACGACCGCGCAGCCCGACGATCGCATCCAGGGGGTCCACGGCGCCGGTTGCTGTCGTGCCCATCGTCGCGACGACGGTGCCGACTCCGCCGGCCGCCAGCCGGCGCTCCAGTGCCGGGACTTCTATTCGGCCCGCGCGATCGCAGGAGATCGTTTCGAACGGAAGACCCAGCACGCCGGCGATCCGCCGGTGTGTATAGTGCGCCTGTGTCGAAGCGAGCACCGTCTTGCCCGGATGAAGCTGCCCCGCGACCCACAGCGCCTCGAGGTTGGCCATCGTCCCGCCGGCGCAGAGGTGGCCAAGGTGCGTGTCCCAGCCGATCATGCGCGCCAGTGCCGCGACTGCTTCCTTCTCCATGGCCGAGCTCGCGCGGCCACCGTCGAGCGCGTGGTTGTTCGGATTGATGTGCAGCGCCAGCTCGTAGGCGAGCCGCGCCACCGGATGGGGCGGCTTCAGCATCTGGCCGGCGTACAACGGATGGAAGTAGGGGTAGTTGTCGTGGAGCCGGTCGGCGACTTCCATCAGCACCTGGGCGATCGCCTGCTGATCGTCGGTGCGCTGGGCGGAGGGAAGCTGAACAAACCCGGCCCGTAGTCGCTCGAGCGCAGCGGTGAGCAGCTCGATATGAGGCGGGACGTCATTCCGGTCGTTCATCGAGCCGCGACCTTCCGCATTCGGGGGCGGGGCGATAAATCCGATTCGGTGCCTTCGGCATCTCCGCCAACGGGTTGCGGAGGCCCTGGGCACGCATTGAAAACCCTGGAGGGTGCCATGACAAGGAAACACGTCGTCTTGTACGCCGCCGCCGCGCTCGTCGCGGGCTGCGCGGCTGAGCAGCCCACGCCGACGGGATTCGAATTCCGTGCGCCGCTGTTCTCCGCGGGTGGGAATGTCGACTTCAATCTCGGTACCCATCTGCGGGGGGGCGAGGAAGTGTTCACGCCCGCAACCCCGAACGCCCCGACGCCGGCCGATTCACGCGCGCAAGGGCAGGCGATTTTCCGCGTGAGCGCTGACGGCAACACCGTCGATTTCCGCTTGATCGCGTCGAACATCGACAACGTGTTTATGGCGCACATCCACTGCGGCCGCCCCGGCGCGAACGGACCGATTCGCATGTGGCTGGCCCCCGTGATTGGACCCACCGGTGCACCGGGACCCAGCGGATCAGGACCGCACGATGGCGTGCTGGCGGTCGGTACATTCTCGCCGACCGGCGTCATCTGTCCGGCGAGCGCGGTCGGCCACGATATGCCGCTGCTCGACGCCATTCGGGCGGGCCTCACCTATGTCAATGTGCACACGAATGACGGCGTCGCACCGGCCAACACGGGACCGGGCGACTTCCCGGGCGGCGAGATCCGCGGGCAGCTCGAGTCTCCGCGTGTGAACGACTGACGCGATACGGCGCGCCGGGCGAGCCGACGTGCCCGGCGCACCGTGTCAAGATTCCGACGGGTCGTGTCCGATCGCCTGGAGATAGGTGCGATCCCACGCCGCCGGAATGCTCTCGCGCGGCGAATAGGGGCCGGGGACATACGCGCGCGAGCTGACGCCGAGCTGGCTCCGCTCGCAGATGTGCCAATCCTGCCGGTTGGTGCGATCCCAGAATTCCTCGGCGTCCTGGATGTTGTAACCCGGAGCGCCGGGTGCGTCCGGATGCACCATCCACTCGCATACCACACGCGACTGCTTCGGCGCGACCGGCCAGACGGTATAGAACACGGCGTAGTCCGGATGCAGGCTCAGCATCATCGTGGGGAACAGGGCGTAGTAGAACGCGCGACGCCGATCTTCGGCGGCCAGCGTGCCAAGCGGCAATGCACAGGTGCGGCCGGTCATCGTCGCGCTCTCGTTCGGCGCCTTGATCTCCATGTAGCCGCCCAGGAACGGCCCGTCGATCAGATCGTTGGCGCCGCTCGTGTATGGCAGCTTGGTCGACAGCTCCGGGTGAATCGTGGGGCAGTGCAGGCACTCGTTGTAGTTCTGCAGGATCAGCTTCCAGTTCGCCTTCACGTCGTACTCGATCCGGCGGACCGTCCGCAGCAGCGGCAGGTTGTAGCGTAAGAAGCGTCCCGCGAGCGGCGCGAACCACTGTGCGGCGGGCGTCGCCTGGGGATCGAGATTTACAAACAGGAATCCTTCCCACTCGGCGAGCGCGACGGTGTGGAGTGGATACGCCTTCTTGTCGAACCCTTCCACCTCGTGCATGTGCGGCGCGCCGATCAGGCGGCCGTCGAGTGCGTACGTCCAGGCGTGATACGGGCACTGGATCGTTTCGGACAGCCGGCCCGTGGGCGATTCGCACAGCCGCGTGCCGCGATGGCGGCAGACGTTGTAGTAGGCGCGCCGCTCTCCCGACTGGTCGCGCAACACGATGATGCTTTCGCCGGCGATCTCAACGAGGAAGTAATCGCCCGGCGCCGCGAGCGCGGCGTCCCGGCCGATGCAGATCCAATGCCGGCGGAAGATTCTCTCCTGCTCTTCCACGAACACGTCCGGCGCCGTGTAATAGGGTCCCGGAAGCGTGCGTGCACCCTGACGATAGGCCTCGACCGTTTTCAGGAATGTCATAGGATCTCGCGTGCTGCGTTGCGACCGGCTGCTCCCGGGATCCCGCCGCCCGGATGCGTGCCCGAGCCACACAAATACAGTCCCTCGATGGGCGTGCGGTAGCGGCTCCAACCCGGTACGGGACGCATGAACAAAATCTGGTCGAGAGTGAGCTCTCCGTGGTAGAGGCTCTCTTCGGCGGCTTGCACCTGGACTTGATTTGGCTGGGCGTTCAGGGCCCGGGCTATCTTGTGAGTAAGGTCCTCATGTGTTCCAGGGGCGACGTACTGGACATGCAGTTCGAGCCGTCCATCAGTTCGCTGGACTTCGACGTACGGCGCCGCGGAGTCCCGGCCGTATTTGGCGTCGTCGTAGGCGCGCTCGAGGTAGTCGAGCGAGGGCGCGATGCAGAGGGTAGCGTACCCAGGGACGCTTTCAAGGGCGAGCGTCCCGCGGGCGACGACGCCCCGCGCCTTGATGTTGTCCACCGCGCGCGCAAACTCGGGGTCCAGCTCGAACGCAATCGGTTGGAGCGTCGCGCGCGGATCGGCGCTCGACACGACCAGCGGCACGAGAATCGCCTCGCCACTCTTCTCGAGGACCACGCCGCTCGCGCGGCCATTCTTTGCGAGCACGGCGGCGCGTTCTCCGCGCCGGAGCTCCACGCCTGGGATACTCGATAGAGCCTGCGTGATGTTCGACCGCGCGGGCCGGAACACACCGCCGCGACTGCCCGCGTGGTGATGCAGAAAATTGAAGGCTGTCCCGCCGGAGCGGGGCCCTTGCTTCAGGTGCCAGATGCCGAGCGCACCCAGCGCGCCCTTCAGAGCATCGTTCTCGAACCAGTCGTCGAGCAGCTCCGCGATGGACATCGGCAGAATGCGGGCGAGGTCGATGACCGCCTGCTTGCCGAGTCGGCGCACATACAGGCCCAGGCCTACGATGCGCGCCAGCTCGCGCGCGTCATTCGACTCGATGTCGGGAGGTGGCGCGAGATAGAGTCGTTCCAGCACGCCGGCGAGCCTCCGAAGCCGCTGGCAGAACTCCGGCCATTTCGCCGCGTCTGCCGGACTGATCCGGCGGATCGCTTCGGCCGATCGCTCGATGTCGCGCGACAGCTCGAGGGTGCCGCCGGCCTCGAGTGGAGCGGTGATCCAGGGATCGGGCTCTTGGATGCGCAGACCTGCGCCTGCCAGTCCGAGGTCGCGCACGATGACCGCAGGCACCCAACCGATGTCGAGCGAAGGATCGGGACTCTCGTGCTGTTCCACGACGAGCACGCGCTTACCCGCCCGCGCCAGATAGTGCGCGGTGACGAGGCCGTTCGCGCCCGCGCCGATCACGATGGCGTCGTACCCGTTACGACTCACGTGCCGTCCTTCAGGATGCGCATCGCCGCGAGCCGCCCGGACGCGCCCATGATGCCCCCCCCCGGATGCGTCCCGGAGCCGCACTGATAGAAGCCGCGGACCGGCGTGGCGAACTTCGCCCAGCCGGCCGCGGGGCGCAGGAAGAAGAGCTGATGCAGCGCCAACTCCCCGGCGAAGATGTTGCCCTCAGAGAGACCGGTGATCCGTTCGATATCGAGTGGCGTGATCACTTGCCGATGCAGAATGAGCGATTTGAATCCCGGTGCGAAGCTCTCGACCGTGTTCACCACCGCGTCGCCGAATGCCTCGCGCTTCGCGTCGGTCCAGCCGCCGTTCAACGCATACGGCGCATACTGCACGAAGATCGACATCACGTGCTTGCCCGGCGGCGCCATGCCGGGATCGATCATCGACGGGAACACGATGTCCATGTACGGCCGCCGCGAGAATTCGCCGTACTTCGCGTCGTCGTACGCGCGCTCGACGTAGTCGAGGCTGGGGCTGATCGAGAATGCGCCGCGATGCTGCCGCCCGACCCCCGGCATGCAGGTGAAGCTCGGCAACGAATCGAGCGCGAGGTTCACCTTCCCCGACGAGCCGCGGAACTTGAAGCGGCGGATGTCCGACACAAAGTCGGACGGAAGATGGTCGGGCTCGAGCAGCTGCAGGAATGTGCGGCGCGGGTCGAGACTCGAGACCACCGTGCGCGCCGGGATCTCGTCGCCGTTCTCGAGCACCACGCCCGTAGCGCGTCCGTTACCGACGATGACTTTGGAAACACCAGCATCGCACCGGATCTCCGCGCCAAACCCCCGAGCCGCCGAGGCGATCGATTCGCTCACGGCGCCCGTCCCGCCTTTGGCGAAGCCCCAGGCGCGGAAGACGCCGTCCAGCTCGCCCATGTAATGATGCAGGAGCACGTAGGCAGTGCCCGGAGAACGCGGCCCCAGGAACGTGCCGATGATCCCGCTTGCGGACTTCGTCGCCTTGAGCACGTCCGTCTCGAACCACTCATCCAGGAAGTCCGCCGAGCTCATGGTCATCAGCTTGACGAGCGCGTGCAGCCGCTCCCCACCGAGGTCCCGGAAATGCTTGCCGAGCTTGAGCAGGCCGACCAGATCGCCCGGCGCAAACGACGTCGGATCGGGCGGCACCATGCCGAGGATCGGCTTCACCGCCTGCGCCATGAAGTGCATCAACCGGCCGTACTCGTCGTACGCTTCCGCGTCGCGCGGCGAGTGGCGATACAGCTCGCGCCGGGTTTCGTCGTGATCACCCCAGGCCGCGAGGTAGTCGCCGTTCTCCATCGGCGTGACGGTGCTCTCGAGCGGCAGGATGTGCAGCCCGTGCCGCGGCAGATCGAGATCGCGGATGATCTCGGGCCGCAGCAGCGAGACGACGTAGGAGAACATCGAGAACTTGAAGCCGGGGAAGATCTCCTCTGTGACGGCGGCGCCACCAACACGCGGCCGGCGCTCGAGCACGAGCACCGACTGCTTCGCGCGCGCGAGGTAGGCGGCCGTGACGAGGCCGTTGTGGCCGCCGCCGATGACGATCGCGTCGTAGCGTTTCATGCCCGCTTGCGGTCGGGGTTGAAGAACGGCAGCGGCGTGACGAGCGCCTTCGCCTGTTTGCGGCGATGCTCCACCGTCACCTCCATGCGGACTTCCGTTCCGGTAGCATGTTCGGAGCCGAGATGGGCCAGCGCCATGTATCGCTTCAGCAGCGGCGACCAGCCGCCGCTCGTCGCGTAGCCCAGCTGCTTGTGGCCGCCGCGATCGTAAATCGGCACGCTGGTGCGCCACGCCTGCGTCGGGAGACGCGGCGGCAAACCAACCTCGGCGTACAACTGCTCGAGCGAGTCCCACCCCACGGTCAGGCCGGTGAACTGCCACGCCGGTCCCCGCCGCCGCTCGGCCTCCAGCGCCGCCTGCCCGTTGTAGCGCTCCTTGTCGGTCGCGACGGTCCAGCCGAGACCGAGCTCGAGCGGCGATGATTTCTGTGCCTCGATCAAGGCATGCCGCGACGAGAAGTAGTCCACCTCGATCAGTAACAGTCCCGCCTCGATCCGTGCCACGTCGAGTGCCAGCATTCCCGCCGGGGTGATGCCGAACGGCCTGCCCGTTTCGATCACTGCATCCCACAACGGCACCGCCTGCGCCGCGTCCACCCACACTTCGTAGCCGAGGTCACCGGTGTAGCCGGTGCGCGAAATGGTGACGGGAATGCCACGGATCTGGGCGCTGGTCAGCCGGAAGTATTTGAGCGTCGCGAGATCGCGCTCAGCCGCAATCTGAAGAATCTCGCGCGAGCTGGGACCCTGGAGCGACAGCGCGGCGGTGGTCTCTGAGACGTCTTCAATCTTGACGTCGAGCCCCGAGGCGTTCAAATGCAGCCAGCGCAGCGTCGGGTCGGCAGACGTCATGCGGAACGTCTGTTCTCCGAGGACCGAGATCGTGCCGTCGTCGATCTGCTTCCCCTCGTTGTCGCACCACGGCGTGTAGAGCACCTGGCCGACTTTCGCTTTGCCGACGTTGCGCGTGACGACGTGATCGAGCAGTCGGGCGGCATCACGACCGGTGACGAGGTACTTGTAGAGCGGGGAGACGTCGAACAGTGCCGCGGAGTTCCGGATCGCGTGATACTCGCGGTCGTGTGACAGCTCGTACGAGCTGGCGACGACGTAGCCGGCCCAGCGCCGCCAGGCCTGACCTTCGGAGAGCGGACCGGTGCGCGAATGAAACGGCGTGGTTCGCAGACTCACGGTGGGGATGCGGTTGCGGCGAGGGTCTCCATGTTCGGGCGCGAAATCTCACGCCACAGCGCGTTTCGTGCAAATTGTGCGACCATGCGGATGCATCTCGTCGAAATCCACGATCTCGCCTCTTGTCCCCCGTCGTTGCGCGACGCGCTGACCGATTTTCTGGCGTTTACCGAGAATCTCACCGGTGCCTACGATCCTGTGGCTCCGTTGTTGCGACACGCGCTCGAGCGCACGACGGCGCGCCGGATCGTCGACCTCTGTTCCGGCGCCGGCGGCCCGTGGCGCCGGCTCGCCGCTCAGGTCGGCGTCCCGGTGCTCCTTACCGACCTGTATCCGCACCGCGGCGGCGCGCCGAACTTGCCGATCCATCCGGCACCTGTTGATGCGCGAGCCGTGCCGGAGGAGCTCGAAGGATTCCGAACCATGTTCACCTCGTTCCACCACTTCCGACCCGTCGAGGCCCGGGCCATCCTCGCGGATGCGGTGCGTCGCGGGCAGGGGATCGGGGTGTTCGAGATGGCGCGGCGCGCGCCCCTCGAGATCGCGGTCATCGCGTTCACGTGGCTGGGCACGCTCGCGTCCGTGCCGTTCATGCGTCCCTGGCGTTGGTCCCGATTTCTGTGGACTTACCTGCCGCCGGTCCTGCCCCTGGTAGGCACCTGTGACGGCATTGTCTCGTGTCTCAGGACCTATTCGCAAGCGGAGCTGTCGGAGCTGGTCCGCGGATTGGACAGCTACGATTGGGAGATCGGGGACTTTCGCGCAGGATGGGCGCCGCTCCGGGGGACGTACCTCATCGGGATCCCCCGGAGTGGACTGGCCCAATGACGTACACCGGGTTCTCTTAAACACATTCCTCATTCCGCCTGTCCGCGGAGGCCCTATGCGTTCCGTGTTTGTGGCAGCGCTACTCGTCTTGCCGTCCGTAGTCTCGAGTCAGGAAACCGCATCCGATTCGCTACTCACCGTCAGCCATTATCTCGACTGGGAGCAGGTGGCCGACCCGCAGATGTCTCCCGACGGGTTGCAGATCCTGTACACTCGCCGCTGGGTGAACAAGATCGAGGACCGCTGGGATTCGGGCCTCTGGATCATGAACGCGGACGGCTCGCGCAACCGCTTCCTCGTGAAGGGTTCGAATGCGCGGTGGTCGCCCGACGGCACGCGGATCGCCTACTTCGCCGACGGCGAGCCGAAGGGCACGCAGGTGTTCGTGCGCTGGATGGATGCCTCGGGGGGGGGCGCCACATCGCAGGTCACGCACGTCAGCGAGACTCCGGCGAACCTGAGCTGGTCTCCCGATGGCCGCTCGGTCGCCTTCACGATGCTGGTGAAAAGCGAAACGCCGTGGAAGATCAGCATGCCGGCGGCACCCGAAGGCGCGAAGTGGACGCCGGCGCCGCGCATCGTAGACCGGCTGCATTACCGTCGTGATCGGACCGGCTTCGTCGAGCAAGGCACGACGCAGATCTTCCTCGTGCCGGCGGAGGGTGGGACGCCGCGCCAGCTCACGAAGGGTGACTTCGCGACCAGCGAGCTTGGCGGCTTCGGCGCGCCCAACTACGACTGGACCCCTGACGGACGCACGATCGTCTTCGATGGATTGCGCGAAGCGGACGCGGACTATCGCTATCGCGAATCGTATCTCTACGCGGTCGACGTGCAGAGCGGAGCCGTGCGCCAGCTCGTCTCCAAGAAGGGCGGCTGGACGGGGCCCGTCGTGTCGCCCGATGGGCGGACCGTGGCCTTCACGGGGCATGAGTACGGCACGTTCTCATATCGTGCTGACGAGGTCTGGACGGTGGGTATCGATGGCAACGGCATGCGCGCGCTGACGACATATGACCGTGATCCAGGCACCGTGCGCTGGAGTCCTGACGGCAGCGGCGTGTACTTCGCATTGGCTGAGCAAGGGACCAGCAACGTGTACTTCGCCGGCGTGCGTGGTGGCAACCGGCGCGTCACCGAAGGCGTGCAGATGCTGTCGCTGACGTCCGTGTCGCGCGACTTCAACGCGGTCGGCGTCCGTTCCGACGCCGATGACCCCCCCGATGTCGTACGATTCAGTCTCCGCCGCCCACAACCGATCAACCGCCTCACGAACGTGAATGCCGACGTGCTGCAGGGCATCCGGCTCGGGTCGGTGGAAGACGTGTGGTACACATCGACCGGCGGTACGCGCGTCGAGGGATGGATCATCAAGCCGCCCGGATTCGATCGCACCAAGAAATATCCGCTGATCATGGAGATCCACGGCGGCCCGCATGGGATGTACAACGGCGCGTTCAGCTATCAGCTGCAGAACTTCGCGGCCAACGGCTTTGTCGTGCTCATTACCAACCCGCGCGGCAGCACGGGCTACGGCAGCGCGTTCGGCAACGCGATCGAGCGCGCCTATCCCAGCGTTGATTATGACGACCTGATGGCCGGCGTGGATACCGTCGTGGGACGCGGCTACATCGATACGCAGCGCATGTATGTCGGCGGTTGCTCGGGGGGTGGCGTGCTCTCGAGCTGGGTGATCGGCCATACCACGCGGTTCGCGGCGGCAGCGGTTCGCTGTCCGGTCATCGACTGGATGAGCATGGCGGGGCAGACCGACGTCCCGCTGTTCACGTACGGCTTTTTCGCGGCGCCGTTCTGGGAGAAGCCGGAACAGTGGATCAAGCAGTCGTCGCTCGCGTACGTCGGCAACGTGAAGACGCCGACGCTGTTGATGACCGGCGAGCTCGATCTGCGGACGCCCATCCCGCAGACCGAGGAGTACTACTCGGCGCTGAAGATGCTGAAGGTGCCTGTGGTGATGTTGCGCTTCAACGGCGAATACCACGGAACCAGCTCCAAGCCGTCGAATTTCCTCCGGACTCAGCTCTATATGATGAGCTGGTATCAGCAACACCGACTGGGGAGCGAGGCGGCAGCCAGCGGGGCCGGTGAAGGCCCGCGCCAGAAATGACGTCTGAGTTGGCCTCGATGCTCGAGCAACTCGAGGCCATCAAACGGGAAGGGCAGGCGGTGACGGCAGGACTCAGCGACGACCAGCTCAATTGGCATCCCGCCAAGGACAGCTGGTCGATCGCGGAGTGTCTGCGACACCTGAATGTCGGCGTCACGCAGACGTTGCCGGCATTTGATCGGGCGATCGCCGAAGGGCGCTCCAAGAATCAGCTCGCTCCGGGGCCGTTCCGCTACGGTTGGTTCTCTCGCATGATGGTCGCGGCGATGGAGCCGCCTCCCAAATTCCGGATGAAATCCCCCCGACTGATTCGCGTCTCCGTCGGTGGCACGTATCGCGGCGTCGAGCTGCTCCCACAATTCGCCGCTGTGCGCGATGAGTTGGCCGAGCGCGTGCGTCAGGCAGATGGTCTGGATCTGGCGCACGTGAGGACGATTTCGCCGGTTAACCGTTTGTTGCGCATGCCGCTAGGCGCGTACTTCGATTTCATCATCGCGCACGACCGGCGCCATCTCTGGCAGGCCCGGAACGTCCGCAACCGCCTCGCTTGACAAGAAATCGCGATTAGGGCGTCTGCCTAGGCGCCTCTTTCCCGTTTCAACAGGGCTCTCTTGCGATCCACGCCCCAGCGGTATCCTCCGAGGTCCCCGCCCTCTCTCACCACGCGGTGGCACGGAATAACTAACGCCACAGGATTTGTCGCGCACGCCTGAGCCACCGCTCGCGTTGCCGTCGGCCGGCCGATGAGCCGAGCCACCTCCGCGTACGAGCGGGTCTTCCCGAACGGGATTCGCTGTAACTCTTGCCATACCCTCCGCTGGAATGCGGTCGCGCGGATGTCGAGCGGCAAATAGACGTGCGGCTCGCGGCCATCCAGAGAGGCCAGGATCGCTCCGACCCAGCCCTCGAGTTTCCCGCTCGTGTCCTGAACCACCCGTGCACCGGGAAACTCGGCGACCAGCTCTGCCTCGAGCGCGGCGGCAGTGTCGCCGAGCGAGACGCGACAGACGCCGCGCTCGGTCGCGGCGACGAGCAGTCGTCCCAGCGACGTCGGGACGGTAACGTACGCGATGCCGATCCCCGCGCCCCCGCGGGCGTATGTCGCGGGCGTCATGCCGAGCTGCTCGTTCGTACGCTCGTAGACACGGCTCGTGGAGCTGTACCCGGCTTCGTAGAGTGCGGGACTCACGTGCTTCCTCCGTTTCAATTCCTGCTTGAAGCGCGTCACCCGGCGCGCCTCGGCGTAGGCCCGCGGCGTGATCCCCAGGATTCGCTTGAAGGCGCGTGCGAGCCGGCGCGCATCCTCCCCCCCTGGCCGCTCGCCGGCGGCGATCGCGCGACACGCCTCGCGCACCAGCGCGACAACGGGGTCGCCGCCGTTAGCAGCGTCGGGATGACAGCGCCGGCAGGCGCGGAACCCCTCGCGCTCGGCGGCTTCGGGGATGGGGAAGAACGACACCTGAGTGCGCCGCGGCTTGCGGCTGGCGCAGGAGGGACGGCAATAGATGCCGGTCGAGCGGACGGCGTACACGAACGCCCCGTCGAACCGGCGATCTCTTGCGATCACCGCCTGCCAGCGCTCAGTGGGACTCATGGCGGAAAACTTAGTGCGAGTACCCACCCGAGTTCTATCCGGTTTTTGCGCTCAAATCCTCACTGCCACGGCTCGTCCTTGGACGGACCGTAGATCGACGGAACCTTGCCGCCCGCCATGCGCAGATAGACAGAGAACTGCCCGCGATGGTGGATCATGTCGTTCAGCATCTGCCAGAGAAAATCCTGCCGGCGCACATCGCCCATCTGCTTGGGTGCCGTATAGAACTTGATCGTCGAATTCAGCTGCCGGTCGTCCACTTTCCGGACGGAATCCGCCATTCTCTTGAAGACGCGCTCTACTTCGCCGACGGTGCCCTGCCACGTATCGGGCATCGCGGGCATGTTCGCCGGCGGGAACTTGAACTCGCCCTGGAGCGCCTGCGTGGCGGCGACGCCCTCGAACGCGAACGTCCACGCCAGCTCCTGGGCGCTGCGGCAGGTGGCGTGGGGTTTCATGGTTTCCTTCCCACCGGGGTAGGCGCGCAGGACCTTCACCGTCGTGGCTGTCTCCCGTTCCCAGGCGTCCAGAAACGCTTGTTTCTCGCTCATGAGCTCTCCTCGTTGAGTCGCACTGAAATCTGCCACATCTGCCGGCGCTTGCGAGTCCTGGCCAACTGTTATACTGTACCGTTACACTGGAACGCGAGCTGGCTACGTGTTTCACGGCATCGATCCTCGTAGTCCCATTCCTCTTTACGTGCAGATCGCGGAGCGCGTGCGCCTTGCGATCGCGACCGGCACGCTGGGTAGCGCCGCGCCCCTGCCATCGGTGCGGCAATTGTCCGCCGAACTGCGTGTCAATCCGGCCACCATCACACAAGCGTACCGCGACCTCGAGGCACAGGGGTTCGTGGAGATTCGACACGGCGCCGGCACGTTCGTGCGGGAGCTGGCACCTGGACGCAGGGCACGGGAGCGCTCGCAACAAGCCGCGGCGCTCGTGCGAAAGCTTCTGGCCGAAGCGCGGCGCTCCGGCGTTTCGCTGGCGGAGCTGCAACGTGCCCTCGAGACGGAGCTGGGAGTAAAAACATGAGCGACGCGATCCACATCGAACGCCTGCACTATCGCGTGGGGAAAGCATTCGAGATCAAGGAACTCGATCTCCACGTCCCGTCCGGGTCGATCTACGGATTTGTCGGACCGAATGGCTCGGGCAAGACCACCACCATTCGCCTCATCCTTGGCCTGCTCCGCCCGTTGAGCGGCCGCATCACGGTCCTGGGCGATTCGATGCCCAAGCAACACGCGCGCGTCCTTCGCCGGGTCGGCTACGTGCCGGAGCAACCGCATCTCGATGCGACGCTCACCGTTCGCGAGCTGATCGATTTCCAGGCGGCCTTCTACCCGCAGTGGGATCGCGCTCGGGCGGAGGAGCTGGTCCCGCGCTTCGAGCTCGATGGCGAGCGGCTGTTCGGCCGTCTGTCCAAAGGCCAGAAGGCGAAGGTCATGATTCTGCTCGCGCTGGCACAGCGCGGGGATCTACTCGTCCTGGATGAGCCGACCGACGGACTCGACCCCGTCGTGCGGCGCGACATCCTCAGCGCGCTCCTTACCTATGTGTCCGAGCGAGGCGCCACGATCTTCATTTCGAGCCACCTCGTGCACGAGCTGGAACGGGTGTGCGACTGGGTCGCCGTGATGGACAACGGGCGGCTCATCACCGCAGCGCCGATGGAAAAGCTCAAGCACGGCACCAAGCGCCTGGTCGTGATGGATGCGCCGGCAGAGGTCACCGGCCCACCGTTCCGACTCCTGACGCGCGAGCCTGCGAATGGTGGCGGCAGCGGTGAGAACTGGGTCGTCGGGGATTGGGAGCCCAGCATGACGTCGTACTTCGAGGGTGTGGGCGCATCGGTCCGCGAGGTGATCGATCTCGATCTCGAGGATGGATTCGTCGAGCTGTTACGGAGCTTCCGGGAGGGGAGGGGGGGGGCAGGCCGATGACCGCCATGTTCCGGGTAGTCCTGTACACCCAATGGAAGTGGTCTCGCTTGATCGTCGTGCTGGGGACGGTTGCAGCCTTTGCGATTCCGCTGTTGTCGCTGCAGGGAGCCGCGCGGGCCGATCGGGGCGCGCTGCAAGCGCAGGAATTGCTGCGGTCCGTGCAGTCGTGGGGGACGCTCTACCCGCTGCTCGCGACCGCACTCGGGGTGCTCATGGCGATTACAGCCTGGGCGGCGGACCATCGTGGGCGCCATATCCACGCGCTCACGCTGCCGCTCGAGCGGTGGCGCTACGTGCTGTTGCGGTTCGGAGCGGGATTCGTGCTCCTCGCAGCGCCGATCGCAGCGGTCCTCATTGGCTCGTCGCTCGCGGTGCTCACCGCCACGCTGCCGCCAGGATTACAAGCGTATCCGATCGCGTTGACAGCCCGGTTCGCATTCGCCGTGCTTGTTGCGTACGCGGTGTTTTTTGCCGTGTCGGCGGGAACGGCGCGCACGGCGGGCATCATCCTCGGCGTCATTGCCGCAGTGATCCTCGTCCAGGTGGTCGCCGGCATCGCCAACATCGATCTCAACCTCTTCGGCGCCGCACATACTGTGCTGTTACTCGGCCCCGGGCCACTCGCCGTCTTCACGGGACGGTGGATGCTTGTCGATGTCTAGAGTCCTCCGGTTGTTGTTCGCGGCCTCGCTGTTGGCGTCACCAGTCCGCAGCCAGGACTCGCTGATGGCGCGGCTGCGCAACCGGGCCGACAGCCTGCTCAGCACCTGGCGGGAAGCGCAGCGGCTGGCCGATGTGGCCGATAGTCTCGAGCGCGTGCGGGCGACGGCCGGATACGACACGATCGCGGTCGGTGGTCTGCGCATCATCGTTAATCCATCACCCCTGCCGCTGCGGGAGGCTGCCGAACGTGCCTGGCCAGCGATCGACAGTCTGTACGGCAGCGCCGCCGGGGATTTGGCGCAGCACCCCTTTGTCATCCGCGCCGTCGATCCCGACACCGCCGTCCGCCGGACGGTATTGCACGTCGGTATCGAGCTCCCGTGGGATCTCGACGTCCGTGCGACCGCCACGGCGCTCCTGACCACCGTGACCGCCCCGCACCTCGATCCCGCGCTAGCCGACTGGCTAGGCGCCGCGTTGCGCCCGACACTACGCCCACGGGATGAGCCGGCCGCAGTCTTCGTGCAGCTCGTGACCGCGCCCTCCGAGGCGGTGCGCGGCTGCTTTCTCGGCGACATCGCCCGTTGCAAGGACGTTCTGCAGGTGAGTGATTCGACCGGCTTGCTGGGGCGCTGGTATGTGACGCCGGCGGAGCGGGAAGCACTCGTTACGGAATCGTTCACGGATTACTTCGCCCGCGGCGCGACGGCGCCATCGTTCCAGCGATGCCGCCAGCATCGTGATGATGCATGTACGGCGCTGTTGCAGTCGTTACCGCCGGGCTCATTGCCACGACCACTCGCGCAGTCCGCCCGCCTCTTGCTCGTTCGCGAAGCGCTGCGAGCCGGAGGGCGAGACGCCTATCGGCGTCTCGTCGCGCGCCCGAACGCACCCATCGCAGCGAGACTGTCGAGTGCGGCGCAGATGGATATTGATTCGCTCGTCGTGCGGTGGCGCAACGGTGTGCTAACCGCGCGCCCCGTGCCACTCACTCTCCCGTGGTGGGCCGGCGTCGCCGCAATTGGGTGGACGGCCTTCTTTGGATTCTGCGCGTTACGGAGCAGTCGGTGGCGTCTCTGAAGCGTTGGCGCTGGATCATTGTCGCGTCGCTGGCGTGTCTTGCGCTGGCGCTCGCGTATGTACCGCCGCGTGGTGCCACGTCGAGCTACCGCTCTCCATTCATGCCCCAGGCTCCGCGGGCCACACCGGCCCGGCAACGCGCGCAAGCGGTGGCGGACGAATGGCGCGCCGCCGACGGCTCCCTGCGCCTCTTGCGCGCACGGCGGCAGCTGCAACAGTTGGTGCGACAAGCGAGCGCCGGGACGTCACTCGTCGTCGTGAGCGAGTCCAACGACGTTTGGACCGCGGCCCCTTCGATTGCCGACAGCGCAATCCACCTCGCGTGGCGCCAGCTCGGACTGGGTGAAACGAAAGTCAGCGTCGCAGTCATCATCCAGCTCGCGGCCGCCTCTCAGGGTCACGATCGGCCGCTTCCCGACGAGGGAAGTGCCGCGTATTTGGCGCCCGATTCCACGGACCGGACCACATGCATCGCCGTGGTCTCGCTCGGCCGATACTGGACGCGTGTCTTCGCGAGAGATCCGCGCGTTCGGGTCCAGGTCCCGTTCGATGTGCTGGTGCAATCGCTCAAAGCCGGGCTCGGTCCTTGCGCGTTCTATGCCGCTTACGGCACGCCGGGCAAATCGGTGCGTGGGTGGTTGGGCGCGCGCGGTTGGGATCTCGCGTTGACATTGGATGCGGGTCCACGCGGTCGGCAAGGGAGTTCGCTGATTGGAATGGCCGACCCACGCTATCCCTGGTACTGGGACGCGATCTATGCCTTGCCGCCCACGGCCGTCGCGTGCCTCGCGAGCCGGCCCGAGGGATGTCGAGCGGCGGTCCTCGCGGGTGCGAGCGACGATCCGGTAATCCCGTTTCCCGATATCGTGGGCATGGATCGGCGCTGGTGGAGGACGAACCTCCGCCTGGTCGAGGGGCGCCGCTTCCTGGGGGACGTCGCCCGCGAAGTCGGACGCGACCGTTTCCTGAGTTTCTGGACTTCCGCGCTCCCGGTGGACACCGCACTCGCGGCAGCGCTCAAGCGTCCGGTTGGTGAGTGGACGGCGGACTGGCAGCGCGATCTCGTCCGACCCGTTCGCCTGGGTCCCGCGCCGCCGCTGGGAGCAGTTGCGATCGCGCTGCTGATCGCGGCGCTGGCGGTGGCGGTTGTCGCGGTCACCGCCTCACGACGGCAGGTCCGTTGAGAGCCCTCCGCGTTCTGCTCGCGATCGCTGCTCTGCCGGCGGCGCTGAGCGGGCAACAGCGCTGGGAGCAACAGGTGCAAAGTCGACTGGCGCGTGCCGTTGCCGCGGTGTCGACGTCCTCGCGGCTCCCGGTCGTCAAACGATCAGGAATGCTGAATACCGACGAGGGGGCATCGTTCCAGACGACGCTCGCTCAAGGTGTGTCGTATGCGATCATCGCCGTGTGCGACGACGATTGCTCGCGGCTGCAGCTGACATTGGTGTCGGCCAGCGGCAGTGAAATCGCCAAAGAACGCAACAGTGAAAGCCTTCCTACCCTGCATTTCACGCCTGACGCCACCACGGTGTACGGCATCCGCGTCGTGATGGAGGGATGCCGCTGGAATCCCTGCTGGTATGCGGTCGCCGTGGTCCCCTTGGGCAAAAACCCGCCCTAGCAGATAGTTTTCCTCGGAGTCTTCCACCGAGGTGGGGTCGTGCGGGAGTGCGTGCCGATCATCGTGTTAGCCCTCGTCGCCATCGGGGGCCTGACGTGGGCCGTCATGGCGCTGCGGAGCTCGCTGGCCCGGGAGCGCCGGCTGGCGCGCGTGGACGACGTAACCGGGGTCCGCAACGCCCGCGCGTTCCATGAGGCGGCAGGCGCGGAGATCGAGCGCGCGCGTCGCTACCAGCATCCCTTCACCGTGGCCGCCGTGGACCTGGGTTCGCGGGTTGGCGATGACCTGGTGCGTTCCGCCGCCACCGTGCTGCGCGGGGCGCTCCGGGCCACGGATGTGGTGGCGCGTCTGGGACGCGACGAATTCATCGCCCTGCTGCCCGAGACGACGGCCGCCTCCGCCCGCATCGTGCTCGACAAGCTCCGCGTCGGACTGGCGGATCTCCGTCTGCCGGACGGCCGACCTGCCACCCCCAGCATCGGCGGCGTGACATTCCTCAATCCGCCGCACGCCGTGGAAGAAATCGTCCGGGCTACCGATGAGCGTATTGCCGAGTCGAAGAGCACCGGCTTGCCCTCGCACCTCACGTGGAACGGCGGCGTGTGACCCGGCTGAAAATCTCCAGCGGAGCGCCATGGGAGCCGATCGTTGGCTACTCGCGCGCGGTGCGGGTCGGTCGGGTGATCTACGTTTCGGGCACGACCGCGACCGATGCCAGGGGACAGATCGTGGGAGCGGGTGATCCATACGCGCAGGCCGTCCAGGCGCTCAGCAACATCGGCCGGGCGCTCGAGCAGGCGGGGAGCGGTCTCGCGGACGTCGTGCGCACGCGGATGTATGTGACGGACATCGACCATTGGCAGGCAGTCGGGCGGGCGCATGGGGAGGTCTTTCGGGACATCCGTCCCGCGTCGACGCTGGTCGCAGTGAAGCAGCTTGTTGATCCGACCATGCTGGTTGAAATCGAGGCTGAAGCGATTCTCCCCGAATGAAAATCGTTGTCAGCGGGTCCACAGGCCTGATCGGATCCGCGTTGACCAAAGCGCTGCTACGGCGGGACCACGACGTCGTGCCCCTGGTCCGTCGGCGAGTGGCGCCGGGCGAGCACGCCATCGCGTGGGATCCGGAGCGGGCGACGGTCGATCGCGCAGGCCTTGAGGCCGCCGATGCCGTCATTCACCTGGCCGGCGAAAACGTCTTCGGGCGCTGGTCACCGGCCAAGAAGCAACGGATCCGCGACAGCCGCGTCGGGGGCACACGATTGCTGTGCGACGCGCTCGCCGGGCTGCAACGTCGGCCGACGACGCTGCTCGCCGCTTCCGCTATCGGGTACTACGGCGACCGCGGAGACGAACCGGTCACCGAGGAAAGCGCGCCGGGGGCGGACTTTTTGGCGCACGTGGCGCGCGACTGGGAGGCGGCGACCGCGGCCGCCGCGCGAGCCGGCATCCGCGTAGTCAACATGCGCAACGGGGTTGTGCTGACAACGACGGGCGGGGCGCTCGCCAAGATGCTGCCGGCGTTCAGACTCGGCCTCGGCGGGCCAGTTGGGAGCGGCAACCAGTATCTGAGCTGGATCGCCCTCGACGACATGATCAATGCGATCCTGCATCTGCTCACCAAGCCCGATCTCGTCGGACCGGTGAACATGACGGCGCCCGCGCCGGTCACAAACCGCGAGTTCGCGAAGGCGTTGGGAAAAGTGCTCGGGCGTCCGGCTGTTGTCGCGGTTCCCGCGTTCGCGCTGCGGATGGCGTTCGGCGCGGAGGGCGCGGCGATGCTGCAGAGCGGGCAGCGGGTGTTGCCGGCCCGATTGATCGCGTCGGGCTTCAGTTTTTCGTTGCAGGAGGTCGGACAGGCGCTCCGGTTCTTGCTTGCCCCCTCCGAACGGGTCCGGTAGTATCGGGCATGAGGCTTCCCGACGCTTACAGCGACGACGCCGACGACGCGCCGCAGGATCCCCCAATCTCCAAGCGCTCCCGCGGCGTGGCGCTGTTGTTGTCCATCTTCGGCGGAGTTTTTGGATTACATCGCTTCTACGTCGAAAAGCCGCGCACCGCGATCGCCATGCTCTTCACGTTCGGCGGCTGTGGGATCTGGTATCTCTACGACTTCGTGCTGATCGCGGCGGGTGAGTTCCGCGATGGCGAGGATCTGCCCTTGCGCAACTGGGGCGTCTCGGAATCGTCCTTCGAGCAGCACCGGCTCGTGGGCCGCGCCGAGCAGCGCGTGAATGAGCTCGAGGAGCAGTTCGACGGGCTGCGCCAACAATTCAACGAGCTGGCGGAGCGAGTCGACTTCGCGGAGCGAATGCTGGCGCAGCAGCGGAATCTGGAATCAGGAGCCAGGAGTCAGCGTCCCTCTCTCCCGGCTCCTGACTCCCAAATCCCATGAAAATCGGCGTGCCGAAGGAAATCGCTCCCAACGAGCGGCGGGTCGCCCTGACGCCGGATGTCGCCGGCCGCCTGACGAAAGGCGGCTTCGAGATCTTCATTGAGCGCGGCGCGGGATCGGCCGCGTTTTTTCCCGATGAAGCCTACGGCGCCGCCGGCGCGAAGGTCACTGATCGGTCATCGGTCATCGGTCAGTCCGATATCGTCCTGCAAGTCCAGGCGCCGATTGCCGCCGAACTCGCGCAATATCGTGAGGGCAGCGCCCTGGTCGCATTCTTCCAGCCGGCCGCTGATCTGCTGCGGCAGCTTGCGCACCGCAAGCTCACCGCCTTCAGCCTAGTGCTGTTGCCGCGTATCACGCGCGCCCAGCCGATGGACGTGTTGTCGTCGCAGGCAACGGTCGCCGGCTATAAGGCGGTGCTGCTGGCGGCGTCTGCGACTGGCCGCCTGTTGCCGATGTTGGTCACCGCCGCGGGTACGTTGCCGGCGGCGCGCGTGCTCGTGCTCGGCGCCGGCGTCGCGGGATTGCAGGCCATCGCGACCGCGCGCCGGCTCGGGGCGATCGTCTCGGCGTTTGACGTGCGACCTGCGGTGAAAGAACAGGTCCAGAGCCTGGGCGCGGCGTTCCTCGAGATGGCCATCGACGAGCACGCCGAGACCGCGGGCGGCTACGCCAAGGAGCTCTCGGAGGAGACGCACCGCAAAGAGCTCGCGTTTCTCGCCGCCGCCGTGAAGGACGCCGACATCGTCATCTCCACGGCGGCGATTCCGGGCAAGAAAGCGCCCGTTCTCATCACGGCCGCGGCGGT
>Ga0209056_10001012_pt1 | contig 31086 bp, 22 predicted proteins | sample GraSoiAngelo_114_FD_185876 | JGI IMG/M metagenome (GOLD analysis project Ga0209056, IMG submission 185876) | Grasslands soil microbial communities from the Angelo Coastal Reserve, California, USA - 14_0903_13_40cm (SPAdes) (version 2) | ecosystem: Environmental > Terrestrial > Soil > Grasslands... | reverse complement strand
CAGATCAAGTTGATAGACATGGCGCGCCATTTAATCCGCCTTTCCGGATTTATTCCCGAAGACGAAATTGCCATTCAGATTGTGGGTCTTCGGCCGGGAGAAAAACTCTACGAGGAATTGGTCGCCACGGACGAGACCTCGGTGCCATCAGGGGTGGAAAAGATCATGCGTGTGCAGTCCGGCGGGATTCCCGATTTGGAACTCCTCATCCGCAAAATCGAGGAAATAGAGCGCGTGATAATCAATGGCCAGCCTCGTCTGGCGCTCCAGATTCTGTACGAATTAGTGCCAACGTTCAGGCCGGGGGAGCCCGGTGCGGCAGAGGAAGCGGGTCCGCCGTGGGCGAAGAAGGACGGGGTGCGAGCTTTGAAAATTGCTGGCCAATCGGTGTAACCGGGGCTTTGCAGCCAAATCACCTCTATCTCTGTGAGTAAGGAAAAAGGTGATAATTTGGCTTCTCCTTACCGGACGAAAGGATCAGTCAGACGGGAGAATTTATGAGAAGGAGAGGTGAGGTGAGCGGCGAAGAGCGGCGCGCTGAGACAGGAATGTTTGATTGTCAGTTAGCTTACTGGACCAAGCAGTTAGCCGGCGCTCCCACTGTGCTAGAACTTCCGAGCGATCGCCCGCGTCCCTCTGTGCGGAGTCTTCGGAAGGGAACCCACCGTTTTGCGCTGCCGTGGGCATTGGGCTCGTCCTTACGCGAGTTGACTAAGCAGGCACAAGCAACGCCGTTTATGGCGCTCATAACCGTCTTTGCGATTCTCTTGTATCGCTACACCGGACAGAACGACGTGCTCATCGGCAGTCCTGTCACCGGAGGAACCTTAGCCGATTTCGAAGAAATAACTGGCTTTTTCGTAAACCTGCTCGCCCTACGTACGAAGCTTACCGGACGCCTGACCTTCGCCGACCTTCTCAGTCAGATCAGGCAAACGGTATCGGACGCATACGCTCACCGGGATCTGCCGTTTCAGCGCCTAGTCGAGGAACTGCAGATTAGTTTTGTGACGAGCCACCACCCACTGTTCCAGGTTATGTTTCAGTTTCAACACGGTCCCTCAGTTGAGCGAAAGCGGAGGATGGAAGACGGAGCTGTGAGCTGCGACGCGAGCATGGCAAAATGTGATCTGATGCTTTCCGTAGCGGATCAGGGAGAAGAGCTGCTGGGTGCATTTGAATACAGCAGTGATCTGTTCGATGCCGCGACCGTCGAGCGGATGGCGGGCCATTTTCAAGTTCTGTTGGACGGTGTCATCGGGAATCCGCACCGACCCATAGGGGAGCTGCCTTTACTGACTGTTGCCGAGCGACGGCAGATCCTTGTTGATTGGAACGCTACGCAGGTCGACTACCCGTTGGGCCAATGCATTCATCATTTGTTCGAGGCTCAGGTCGCACGCACGCCTGAAGCGGTCGCGGTCGTCTATGAGGACCGCCAGCTTAGCTATCGGAATTTGAACGACCGAGCCAATCAGTTGGGTCACTCCCTTCTCAGCCGTGGTGTCGGGCCGGATGTGCTGGTGGGGCTTTGCATGGAACGTTCGCCGGAAATGGTGATCGGCATGCTGGCCATCCTCAAGACGGGTGCAGCGTATGTGCCGCTGGACCCGGCCCATCCGGCGGAGCGTCTGGCCTTTATGGTTCGCGACGCACAAATGTCAATAGTGCTGACGCAACCGCAACTCACGAACAGGCTGCCCGTCGGTCATACCACACCGATTTGCCTAGGATCCGATTGGAGCATCTTTGAGCACGAAAGTGCCGAAAACCTTTCGACTGAGGTCACCGCGGAAAATCTCGCCTACGTTATGTACACCTCCGGCTCGACTGGAAAGCCCAAGGGAGTGATGATCCCACATAGAGGTCTCGTCAATTATCTGAGCTGGGCGACGAAGGCCTATGAAGTAGCAGCAGGGGTTGGCGCGCCGGTGCATTCTTCGATCGGGTTCGATCTGACGATAACGAGCTTGTTCTCTCCTCTGCTAGTGGGACGGCGCGTAGTACTTCTCCCCGAAGATCACGGTGTTGACGCGCTCTCTGCCCTGCTCCGAAGGGAAAAGGATTTTAGTCTGATCAAAATCACGCCGGCGCACTTGGAGGTGCTCAGTCAAGAGTTACAGCCAGGGGAGGCAGCAAGGTGCGCGGGGGCGTTCATCATCGGTGGCGAAGCGTTATGGGGCGAGCAGCTTGCCTTCTGGTGCGCTCACGCGCCCGGCACGAGGCTGATCAATGAGTACGGACCGACGGAGACTGTGGTCGGATGCTGCGTGTATGAAGTCCCCGCCGGATCTTTTCGATCGGCCGGCCGATTGCTAATACGGAGCTTTACATTCTCGATCGCCATTGCCAGCCGGTGCCCGTCGGTGTCCCAGGCGAATTGTACATCGGTGGGATGGGACTGGCCCGGGGTTATTTAAACAGCCCTGAGCTTACCGCCGAGAAGTTCGTCGATCATCCGTTCAGTTCCGAGCCGAAAGCCCGCCTATATAAGACCGGCGATCTCGTCCGCTATCGGCGCGACGGGGCGATTGAGTATCTGGGAAGGCTCGATGATCAGGTTAAAATCCGCGGCTTCCGGATCGAATTGGGCGAGATCGAAGCCGCGTTGCTGGCCCTTGCTGCCATAGAGCAGGCGGTGGTTCTGGTGCGCGAGGACATTCCAGGCGACAAGCGCTTAGTGGCTTACCTCGTCTGTACGCCCGGCCAAACGCTGCAGGTCGAAAGCCTGCGCAGCCAGTTGCAGCAACAGCTACCCGCCTACATGGTGCCTTCTGCGTTCGTCTCGTTGAACGCGTTGCCGCTTACCTCGAACGGCAAAGTAGATCGTCGAGCCTTGCCTGGTCCGGACCAGAGTAGGCCGGATCTGGAAAAAGCCTTTGCTGCTCCCATCACACGAAGCGAGGAGGTATTGGCCAAGATCTGGGCGAACCTTCTTAAGCTTGAGCGGGTCGGCATCCACGACAATTTCTTTGATCTGGGAGGACATTCGCTGCTGGCGGTGCGGCTGATGAGTCAAATTGAGAAGAGCTTCGGCAAAAAACTTCCCCTCGCTATCCTTTTCCAAGCTCCAACAATCGAGCAATTGGCCGAACTCATCAGTCAGAATGTTGTGTTACCCAAGTGGGATTCTTTGATCCCACTTCAAACTCGGGGCTCTAAGCCTCCGTTCTTCTGGGTCCACGGTGAAGACAGTAATGCTTTCCTGCCTCGCTACCTGGGACCGGACCAGCCCTTATACGGGCTGAGACACCAGAGCGAAGACGGAACACCCGCCCGCTACCACACCGTAGTTGACATCGCCGCCCATTATCTCAGTGAAATTCGTAGCGTGCAGCCCCAAGGGCCTTATTTTCTCGGTGGCTATTGTTTCGGCGCCATAGTCGCATTTGAAATCGCGCAGCAACTCAAAAAACTAAATCAAGGTATCCCTCTCTTAGTCTTACTCGACCCGGTCAATCCCAAGGTAGGCCCGTTGTCGGCTTCAGCTCCGCCGACTTCCCGTTCGTCAACCAACGGAACATCATTGGTTGACGAAATCTCTCGTCACCTTCTAAACCTAGAATCTCTCAAAGCCAACGAGAAGGTCCATTACGTTCTGGAAAGAGCCAAGGGCAAGATCATGAGTATCACGTCTCCCATTAACAAGATCTTAAAAAAAATGGCTTACGAGGCGTGCTTGGCTCTGGGCTATCCCATTCCTCCTTCGCTCCATAGCCGCTACATTCTGGATATCTACGACCAGGCGATGGCCGACTATGTGCCTGAAGTGCACCCAGGTCGCCTGATTATTTTGAAAGCTAGCGAACACTGTGATCCTGATAGCTGGCGGAGGCTAGCTATGGAACGAATAGAGATTCACGAAATCCCCGGCGACCATAGCATTATTCTCCACGAACCTTACGTGCGCGATTGGGGCAATCTGCTAAAAATGGAGATTGACGGAGTTCAATCCCTAGCGGTCGTAAGAGACGGGCGGACACACTTATCACGAAAGCTGCCGAGGTATCTAAATTGGAGCGTCGTCACGCCGATGCTGTATTGGGCGCTCTCGGAATCCATATCCAGTGGGCTGATTGCGATCTTTTAAAAGACCTTACATCAGGTTTTTTTACAGACGATGAATCGGCCGGGGCTGGGCGCTCTGTCACCCTTAAGAGCACGGGTGCGCTGTATTGAGAAGCATATCTTTCAAGAAATTTGAGACCGGCCCTCGCCCTACCTAGGGAGCTGAAAAAGAAGCTGGGTCGCGCCGGTTCGTTCAATGGCGGTCTAAAAATTTAGTCCCTGGATGAAGCCTGTACGAGAATGCGCAAAGGAGCCGAATCATGCGGAAGCCGAAAGAGAGGGAAGACCTTTTATACCGGAACATCAATGCAAGTGCCTTCTGTCTGAAACGTCGGCCCGACGTGAGGAGCCGTCTCGTGGATGGGGAACTGGTGGTGCTGGACCGTGAGGCAGGGTTCATCCATCAGCTCAACAAGACCGCGACCTACATCTGGCAGCAGTGCGACGGTCAGCATACGGCAGCCACAATTGCTGGTCAGGTCTGTGAAGCTTTTGAAGTCGATGAACCCACTGCCCTAAAGGACGTGTGTGAGATTCTTACAAGGCTACAAAACTTAGACCTAGTCGTGAAGGCTTAAAAAGAAAACAAACAGAAAGGGAGGTTGCTTATGTCTGATATTAAGATCAAGCGAAGAGAGTTCGTCAAGAGAGCCGCTTATGCCGCTCCGATGATTTTGACTCTTAAAGCCATGCCGGCATTTGCTGCTGCAGGTTCGGGAAAAGACAGAAGTCGCTGGCGTGAGAATCGCGCGCATGAGACCGAGTCCGGAAGAGGCGCCCGCCGCTAGCTCGTTAAGAGGGCAGGTGGGCGCTGTCGGTCCACCGCCCTCTCGCGATCCAGAAAATGATTTCGTCGTTTAGACGTAACCAGATTTTTCTCGAGATATTGGGATGCCGCGTGAGAATAGAGTGCCGCGATCCTAAGACGCATGACCTCATCCTCGGCAATTATGGTGGGATGCAAGGGCGCAACTTCGGTCCTTCGCATCTTGATTATGTGGTTGAGACCTGTCGGAAAGATCCGGGCTTTCGCATCGCATGTCGCGGGAGCGAGCCGCAAATGGCAGCGGACGATGGTGAGCTTCTGTTTCTTATTGAGAAGGACATCACGATTGAATTACAAAAATTGCGACGCGATTTGTATTTCGTCCACGCGGCCGCATTGGCAGATTCAGACCGAGCATTCCTTTTAGTCGGCGCGTCGGGAAAGGGAAAATCGACGACGACCTGGGCGTTGTTAAATCACGGTTTCGATTATTTGAGCGATGAGTTGGCCCCTTTGGACTTGGACCGTCTAGAGGTTCAGCCGTATCCGCACGCGATCTGCCTAAAAAAAGACCCGCCATGTCCCTATTCGTTACCCGATAAAGCTTTACGCACGTCATCGACCTTGCACATCCCGACGCGGCAGCTACCCAATTCCACTTGTGGCGAACCGCTGCCGTTGAAGGCGATCTTTTTTATCGAGTACTGCGCCGACTGCCATTCCCCGGCCATCCGTCTGCTAAGCCAGGCTGAAACGGCGGCGCGTTTGTTTGCACAGGCATTAAATCCCCTGGCGCATGTGGAAGATGGACTTGCAGGAGTTGTCGCTATCGCCCGGAGGGTTCCCTCTTTTCACCTCGATTCGGGAGACCTTCGTCTCACGTGCGCATTGATTAAAGAGACGTTAGAGAGAATGGGTGAGGAGAACGTTTGTTTCTCTGCCTGAGCCGATGGTTCATCTTTTCTATTATGCGCCGTACTCTTACTCACTCGTCCTCGCCCCAACTGGGTTGCCAGCGCAGGCCGCAGCTAATTTCCTTACTCGAGGCGATCGCGAACGAGCGGGGAGATTTGCCGCTGAACGGATTCGACGACGGGATAGTCGCTTGGGCCATTCAAAGCGGCCTCGGGCCATTGTTCTATCGGGCGGTGAAAGACGATCCGAATAATTCGGCATGTCCCGCTTGGTATGCTCTGAAGGCCGCAGATCTGACCGCCCGAGTGGTCGTGGGAGACCACCTGGATGCCATGGAAGAAATCCTTGACGCCTGTCGGGGGCAGGTTCCCCCGATAACGCTGCTGAAAGGAATCTCGATCGCGGAAGAGTGTTATCCCGAGCCCCATTTGAGGCTCATGCGCGACCTGGATTTTTTAATTCAAAAAGAATCATTGCCGAGGGTCACAGCCGTGCTGGAGCAGCTTGGATACCGGCAGCACTTTGAAGATTCGGCGCCGCGGTACGATACTCATCACCATGCCGCGCCGTTTTTTCACGAAGAGAAGAACGTTTGGGTCGAGGTTCACCACGGTTTGCTGGCGCCTAGAAAAAGCGCGACCCGCGCCGTAATTTTCAAACCTGAAACCTTTGCCGGCCAATTGCGCCCTTCACAATTTCGCGGCAGGGAGGTGCGCCGGCTAAGTTGTGAACTGCACCTCGTTTATCTCGCCACCCATTGGGCGCAGGATTTCCACAAGGTGGGAGGGATGGTTGCGCTGGTGGACACCATGGTTCTCATGAAACATTACGCGAAAGAATTGTCTTGGCAATGGATATTGGATTCGATTCGGGGATCCGTTGCGGCGGCGTATCTGTACCTGTTGCTCAGTTATCTACAGCTCTACAAACTGGTCCAAATTCCATCCGATATCATGGAGGACCTTTCCCGGAATCAGCCGTCCTTTAAAAAAATAGGTTTAGAAACCGCGCATGCAATTATCGACCGCTATTATGTAGGCGGAAAGCCACTGGGATGGTTCTCGAAAAAAAAAGTAACCGTCATATGGCAAATATTAACTCTACCGGGGCCGACGTTCCGGAGCGTATTCCGCGCTGCGGTTGAATTGTCTCCTCATCGCTAGGGTGTTCAGCCAATTCCTGGGCCACTTAGACTAGAAAATTCGTGCAACTCAAGGAGGAAACTTTATGGAACATGGCGAGGCCGCCGTCTTCTTGCGGAATCAAATAGTGCCTCAGCGCTCCCAGCTAGGGCGAGAGTTGAAGAAGAAGATTCGTGACCGCTCTGCCAAAGTGGGTGTTGTGGGTCTAGGGTATGTGGGACTACCTTTGGCGGTCGAGATGGCGCGAAAAGGATATCAGGTGACCGGCATCGATTTAATGAGAGAGAAAGTCGACGCGGTCAATTCCGGGATGTCCTACGTGCTGGACGTGCCCAGCGAAACTCTCTTATCCTTTGTATCAGCCAACAAGATCAGGGCGACCCAGTCTCTGGCGGCGGTGGAGAAGCTCGATACGCTGAATATCTGTGTTCCCACTCCACTGAGGAAGAATAAGGATCCAGACCTGTCTTATGTTATCGCCGCCGTCGAAGCAATACGGAATCACATCCGACCTGGGCAACTCATCGTCTTGGAGAGCACGACCTATCCAGGAACGACGCGGGAAATTGTTCTACCCATTCTCGAAGAGTCGGGTCTCAAGGTCGGGCACGACTTTTTTCTTGCTTACTCGCCGGAACGGGTCGATCCGGGGAATCAAAAATATACGACACACAATATTCCCAAAGTGGTGGGCGGCGTAACGGCGCGTTGTACGGAGGTCGCCGTCTTGCTGTACGAGCAGTTCGTGGAAAGCGTTATCGCGGTATCCTCGACAGATTCCGCGGAAATGGTGAAACTGTTGGAGAACACTTTTCGCAGCGTCAACATCGCTCTAGCCAACGAGATGGCGCTCACCTGCCATAGCCTCGGCATCAACGTCTGGGAGGTGATAAACGCCGCCAAAACTAAACCCTTCGGCTTTATGCCTTTTTATCCAGGGCCTGGGTTGGGCGGGCATTGTATTCCGATAGATCCCTATTACCTCACCTGGAAAGCCAGAATGAATGGTTGTGAGCCGAGACTCATTGAACTTGCGGGACACATTAATAGCCAGATGCCCGCCTTTACGGTCCGTCTAATTGCCGACGCGTTAAATGAAAAAGGCAAAACCTTAAAGGGTTCCAGGATCCTCGGTCTTGGGGTCTCTTATAAGCGAGACACTAATGATGTCAGAGAATCTCCTGCCTTGCAGATTTTGGAAGGGCTCCATGGAAAAGGCGCGTCCATCTACTTCTCCGATCCTTACGTTAGCTCGATTAACATTAAAGAAAACACCATAAAGTCCATCGATTTGACCGCGGAAACGCTACGGTCCATGGACTGCGTCGTGATCTTAACCGATCATTCGTCAGTTGATTACGCTCTGGTTGCGAAGTTCAGCCGGTTAATTGTCGACACTCGCAATGCCCTTCAAGGATATTCTCGTTCCGACGTGGTTGTTTTGTAACCGTCTCGGTCTAGAAGTCAACGGCTGTAGAGACATTTATCATTTTTTAAGCAAACCGAGGGAGCGGGAACAAATGACCGCAAAAGAGTTGACCATTGAAGAATTGACTGCCGAGGCTATGAAACTCCTGACCATCGGCATCGAGGAACTCTACGTCGTTCTTGGGTATCAGCTGTTGGGATCATCCAGGCCAGCGCGTGTGGCCGGCATCATCAGTTACCAGACGGCATTGAAGAAGGTTATCGAGACACAGGACATGTATGAGGCATTGTCTTTCGGTACCAACTTAGCGGAATGGGGAAGAGGGTTCGAGCTGATGTACGAAGAGCTAAAACAGGACGGAACTCGGTTTCTTGACTCAGTCAGAGACGACCTGCGCAATGGGCTTTGTAATGAAGAGATCTTGGCTCTGGCGGATGAAATTACCGCCTCTACTATGCAAATTATCGTTCTAATTGTTGCTGCAATCCTGCGAATGCCGATGCAGATCGAATCGGTCTCCGCCACTGTGGCGGCTATCCTTTGCAAATTGGGACTCAAGAACTTCTGTAGGTAATTCCCTTAAGAATTTCAGTTTCCGAGACCTGTTTATCCTACACCCAGTCTCCTATCAGTGCTGAAAAGCCGACGGTCTATGATTGGAGCAAAGCTGGAGAAATCCCGCAGTTCCTAGGGATATTTGGCGCCGTTTTAGGAAGTATCCAATTGTTATAAATTCGTAAAAAGGGCGGCATGTTGCTTGCTACCACTCCCTGCCATGGAGTTTATTTGTCGACATTGTGACAGGTTGACGACAGGTGCGCCCTATCGAGTTACCAGCGCGGAAGCGGGAGTTATTTTGCTCGATATGATCGTATGTCATGCGTGTTACGTCCAGGCAAAAAATCTCGGCTTGCACGCGGAAGAGATCCACCTGCATGACGATTCTCGTACGCGACGCGCTGCCGGTTAACTGAAGTCTACTCTCCGAGAATATTAGAATGGCCTATCGGAAGCGGGACAATAGACGGGTGCCGTTGCCCTGGTGTGAAATCTTTGATATGCGATCACCGGTATGGCCACCAACCATTTGAGGTCTGTTCCGGGACGAAAAGCCAAACCGAACCCTGCGGGCGTGGCTGCACCAGAGGTTTTCAACGGCGAGGACTTGAAAGCAGGCCTTGCCCAAGCCGGGATTATCCTTGATCAGGTGCCATGCGCTGCGGCGCTTTGGAGTCGGGATCGTCGGTTTTGCGTTTTCAACGACGCGTTCAGACAGCTTCTGGGTTTTTGCAAGCATGATCTCGGGCAGGCGACCTCCATGTGGATGGATCGCATTCACCCGCAGGATCGCGAGCGAGTTGCAACTGCTTGGAACAAACTTCAAAATGGCGGCCCAAAAATTTCCTGTGGGTATCGCTTTCTCCCAAAACATAGAACTCAGGAGATTCAGCTGAGAGAACTCTCGTTTTCCTATTGCCTTCGAGAAAAAGAAACACCGGCCATTTGGAGCTTCTACACCGAGGATTTGAATGTAGACGGGTCCGCCGACAAAGAAGCCGGAGCCATCCGGAAGATCCGCGATCTGTTGATCGGTTTGACTCACGAGATCGGAAACCACCTGCAGGCCATCCGCGGAGAACTGGATCTTCTGACTTTGTCCGGTGCTTTACCTCAACAGAGCTCAAAATCCGTTGCCTTTGGCGTCCAACAGATCCACAAACTCACACGTGAAATTACCGAGTATCTTTCCCCTCCTCCTTTGCAATTGAGGGCAGAAGATCTAGCCGTGGTGCTAGCCGAAGTTATTCGAATTAGCGAACGAGAGCTGGCTGAACACGGAATTCGGATGACTGTTGTGGTCAAGGAGCCGCTTCCTAGGCTTCAACTTGACGGCCAATTTCGTAGCGCGTTGAAACGGGTCCTTGAGTTTTCTTGTGCGCTTCTCCCGGAAGGCGGAGAGTTGAAGATCGAGGCGGGGTTGCATTGGATGGAGGGTGATCGATACGTCGAGCTTAGTTTGATTAACGCCTCGCCGACTTATCTGAATGTTCCATCGAATGATGTGTTTCGTCCCTTTCTCAAGGTTAATGATTGCCGGGTTGGTCTGAGCATGGCAGTGGCGCGACAAATCCTGCGACGCCATTTCGGAAAAATCGCCTTTCGTCAGGAGCACCGCGATCGGGGCGTATTTTCGATTCTGATCAAGGTCCCATCCGACAACGGATTTCTTCAAGAAACTTCCTGATCGGCGCATAGTTCAATGATAGCGAATACGATCAAGACTCAAGCTTCCACAGGGTCGAGCGTCGACGAGTACGCGACGGGCAAAAACGGACGCGGGCCTTTCAAAAAAGGCATGGACTTACGAACGCCGAACCTGCTCGTGGTAGACGACGATGCGACCGTTCGCCAGCAGCTGGAGCGCTTGTACACCCAAAGCGGCTATTCGGTCGTCACCGTCTCCTCGGCGGAAGAGGGTATCGCCCGGCTCGCCGAAGAAGACATCGATTTCGCCATCACTGACATCAAGCTTCCGGGGATGGATGGAGTTCAGCTGATATCCTATATACATCAAAATTTGCCCGACGTGCCGGTCATCGCGATTACCGGCTATTCCGATATTCAAACGGCTGTGAACGTTCTCAAACTCGGAGCCAGTGATTTTGTTGTGAAACCTTTCGATTTGGGAGCGGTGCAAGAGTCCACTCGCGTGGCCTTGGAAAAATCGAATGTTTACATGGAGATTCGCCATCTTCGTCGCTGGCTCAAAGATCGCTCTATTTTTGGCGGGATGCTCAGCAAGACGCCGGAAATGCATCGGGTATTTGAGGTCATTCGCATGGTAGGTCCCACCGATATGACCGTGCTGGTTCAAGGGGAAACGGGAACCGGAAAGGAACTGGTGGCGAGCGCCATACACTATCAAAGCGGGCGACGCGAGGGACCGTTTGTAACCATCAATTGTGCCGGGTTCCCTGAAAGCTTACTGGAGAGTGAGCTTTTTGGTTATGAGAAGGGCGCCTTCACCGGCGCCGATCAAGCGAAACCGGGAAAGATTGAGCTCGCCCAGGGAGGGACTCTTTTTTTGGATGAAATTGAGAGCATGTCGGTTGTGATGCAGGGTAAATTGCTGCGCGCGCTTGAGGATCAGAAAGTTCAGCGGCTAGGCGGGAGCACGAGCCTTCACGTGGACATGCGTGTGATAGCGGCGAGCAATGTTCCGTTAAAGGAAATGGTCACTGAGGGTAAGATGCGGTCCGACTTTTATTATCGGATCAACGTGATTCCCGTGCATCTGGTGCCTCTCCGTCAACGAAAGGTCGATATTCCGCTGCTGGTCCATGATTTTCTGCGTCATCATCCGGTTGCTTCGGCAAAGGGTATCAACGCCATCTCCAAGAAAGTTATGAATGTTTTGATGGAATATACCTGGCCGGGCAACATCAGGGAGCTTCAAAACGTGCTCGAGCGAGCGATCGTCTTGGCTACGGGACGAGTGATCGACATGGTAGATTTACCCGATCTTGCGCGCGAATCTCAGCCGAAGGAAAACGGAATTATTTCCTGCGCTTCTCTGGACGAATGGATGAGGGAACAGGAAAGGCGTTTTCTTGTGCAGAAGCTGGATGATTTTGGCGGGAACGTTGCGCTTACGGCAAAGAGCTGTGGAATCGGACTGCGGACGCTTTCCCGGAAGATACGACTCCACAAGTTAGACCCAAGATCTTTTAAACGGAAAGCCGCCCCTTCCAAAATTGGCCTCGCGAAACATATCGACCCATCCCCACTCTCGTCAAACAAACCCCAATCCTAGATCCATCCCCGCAGCGTCTTAGATTTCCGGTCTTACACTTCCAACTTTATGTGTGCCACCATCCTTGAGATGTGGCCGGAGGTGTATTCTCAGAGAATATGGCGGCTAATTGTCTGCGGCCGGTGGCGAGGCGTCCAATTTCCGTCATCGGCTAGCCTCTTGTCACAGTTCACGTTTGCCACGACACCTCACCAGTTTTTTGGCATCCGATGTGGCAGGATCGCCCGGATCTCAAAAGTCTTTAGTCGGTCAAATCGAGCAAAACGCCGTCCGGATCGGAAAGCGATTGCTTGCAAAGCTTGCAGTCCTCGAGATTCTTCTGGCGTCTCTCGCCATCTCGGCCAGTAGCGATTTTTCTCGCGCCCGATGTAGGAGCGGAGCCAGCGAGGACGTCGAGATCTTTTTTAGTCTGCTCCAGGTTGTCGACTTTGAAACCAAAGTGATCCAATCCGGCCATCAAGCCGCGGTAAGCATCCATGTCCCACGGTCGGATCACCAAGAGTACTTTGCCGTCGCTCAGATAAAAGCTGTTGTCGCCGCAGAGACCTTCCACCGGTTGGAGTTCAAAGGTCTTCTGGTAGAATTCGGCAATGGGGGCTGGCCTGGCGCTCCGCAGGGCGATGTGATTGATCCATCGTGGTTGCTCCCACCCTTCTTGCAGATAGCCCTCACGAACATTTGCCATGCCTTTTTGAGAGAGATCGAATTGATTGCCGTCGGGATCGTGACTTCTCAGGCCGGCGAAGGGGACGTGGCTCTGGCTTTGGGCAATGTAAACGTCAGGATAAAACTGTTTCAACCGGTCGCGCACTTTTTGGACGTCATCCACTTCGAGGCCGAAGTGATCGAAGCCGGATCTGAATCCGGGCTGGCGCTGTAACAGCGCGAGGCCAATGACGCCGTCGCTCAGATGGCCGCGTTCTTTGTTGTAGTTGCCATTCTCGTCGGTCATACCGTTGGTTATCTTCTTCATGCCGAAAATGGTCTGGTAGAACTTAGCCATCCGATCCCAATTTTCAGTCATTACGGCGATATGCCTCAGTTTCGCCAACATGATGGTTACCCTCCTTTTTCCCGGTCGATTCTTTTCAAAGATGGCGCCATCTGTCAACAGTCGGTCAACGACCGTGCAAACTTGACTTCTAGGAAACAAGGCGTTTAGAAGAGATAATCCATTTCGCTCTAGGCGAACCATGACCATTCGATCATTCGATCTTTTGCAGCCGCAATCGCTGGCCGAGGCCAGCGATCTTTTGGTCAAGCATGGCGACGACGCCCGTCCCATCGCGGGCGGAACGACACTCGTGATTCTCATGAAACAAAGGGCCGTTTACTATCCTTGTCTTGTCGACCTCCAGTCGATACCCGGGCTCGATGGGATTTCCGAGGAGCGCGATGGGATTCGCATCGGCGCGCTCGCCACTCACGGCGCGGTGGAACGTTCGCCTGTGGTGCGGAACTCTATGCCTGTCGTGGCCGAAGCCTTCGGGAAAATCGGCAACGTTCGGGTCCGACAAACCGCATCGGTGGGCGGCAATCTTGCGCACGCCGACTATCGCCTCGACCCCCCGCCAGCGCTTCTCGCTTTAGAGGCCGAAGTTAGCATTTTTGGTCCCAAGGGTTCTCGGGCGATTCCATTAAGGGATTTTTTTCGCGGCATGTACGAAACCGCCCTGGAACCGGGCGAGATTCTCGTCGACGTCAAGATCCCGTTCATGCCCGAAGGAAGCAAAGCGGTTTATCTCAAATATAGCGCGCTTTCCGCCAATGACTGGCCCTGTCTAGGGGTCGCCGCCTTGCTTGCCAAAGATAATGGTCGTTGCCGGGAGCTGAGACTGGCTTTGGGGGGTGTAGCGATGACGCCGGTACTCATACGGGGGCTAGAGTTCGCGCGGGGACTGAACCTGAGCGATGCAGTCGTCGATGAGGTGTTAGGCAAAGTCGACGGGCAAATCTCTCCATTCTCTGATCTGCGCGGTTCGGAATGGTACAAGCGGCAGATGGTCCGGGTCTTTGTGAAAAGGGCAATCGCTCAGTTGGATAGCGGAACATAACCCTAAAAGTGACGGGATGGCAGACTTTGCGGTCATAGGGCAGTCGGTCTATCGAAAAGATGCCAACTCAAAAGTGACGGGGCAGGTGCTGTATGTCGGTAATATCGAGATGCCGGGCATGCTCCACGTCGCCGTGCTCAGAAGCCCCTATGCGCACGCCCGTATCCGGCGCATCGAAAAATCCAAAGCCGAAGCGCTCAATGGCGTCGCCGTCGTATTGACCGGCGCTGAAGTCGCTCAAATGCCGGGCGTCGACCCTTACTTCGGCCCGGCTTTTCGGGATCAGCCAATTCTCGCCGTCGATAAGGTCTGTTTTGTGGGCGATCCCGTGGTCGCCGTGGCGGCGAAAGATCGGCGTACGGCTGAAGACGCGCTGCAGCTCGTCGAAGTCGATTACGAGCCTCTACCGGCGATTCTGGATCTGCTTGAAGCGGTGAAGCCGGAGTCGCCGCTGGTCCATGAGCAGCATAGGCCGGCGAAGGCGTTCGCAGACCTTGCTCACGTCAAGGCCGGTCAAAAATCCAACATCTGCTATCAGTTCAAGCTTCGCCGGGGCGACGTGGACAAAGCTTTTGCTGCGGCGGACAGAGTCTTCGAAGATACCTTCAGCTCGCCGCCGGCGCAGCACCTGCCGATGGAGCCACATGTAACCTTGGTCTATTTAGACGAGAATCAACGAATCAACGTCTGGACGGCAAGTCAAACGCCGTCCTACGTTCGTACCGAACTGTCTAATACTTTCGGCATTCCCATGAACCGCATTCGCGTGCGCATTCCGTATCTGGGCGGCGGCTATGGCGCCAAGCTCTACGCCAAGTTGGAGCCGCTGGTTACGGCACTGGCTTTGATCACAAAAAAGCCGGTTCGTTATGCGCTGACGCGGGAAGAAGAGTTTCTGACGATCACCAAGCATAAGGTGATCACGAAGATCAAGACCGCCGTCAAAAACGGCGTGATCACGGCGCGGAAGTGCGAAGTTTTTTGGGATACGGGAGCCTACGCGGAAATCGGCCCGCGCGTGGTGCACAAATCGGGCTACACTTCGGCCGGTCCCTACCGCATTCCCAACGTTTGGATCGATTCCTACTGCGTCTACACCAATCACGTGCCAGCGGGCGCCTTTCGCGGGTTTGGCGTGCCGCAGGTGATTTGGGCCTACGACTCGCAGATGGACATCGTCGCGCGCGCCATCGGCGCGGACCCGGTCGAGTTTCGGTTGCGTCATGCTTTGAACGAAGGAGAGGCCTTTGCCACGGGGACACCGGTCAAATCTTTCGGCATTAAGGAAGCGATCCGTCAGGCTTCAGAAGCCATCGAGTGGTCGAAACCGAGAATCGCGCCAGCTGGCTCCAAGCGCCGCGGCAAGGGAATAGCGGCGGGTGTCAAAGCGGTGCTCACGCCGTCGATCTCGGGAGCCATCGTCATGATGAATGCCGATGGAACCGTCAATGTGCTCAGCAGCACCGTCGAGATGGGACAGGGTTCGGAAACCATGATGGGGCAGATCGTCGCGGAAGAGCTTGGTGTTTCCTTTGATCAAGTCCACGTCGTTCAGCCGGACACCGACATCACCCCCTATGATACGATCACCGCCGGAAGTCGCTCCACCTACCACATGGGCAATGCGGTGCGCGCGGCCGCGGGAAAGATCAAAGCGGAACTCTTCCAGGTGGTCGCAAAAAAACTTGAAGTGAATCCGGATGATCTGGTCGCGCAGCGGGGCCGCATCTTCGTCCGCGGCACGGAGGAGCGGGGGATGACGATCAGCGAAGCCTTCTTGGCGAAATTTGGCAGTCTCGGTACGACTCTTACCGGCGAAGCGATTTGCCAGCCGGAGGCGATTCCCACCGATCCGGAAACCGGTCAGTCGGAGAAGTGCACCGAGTACTGGTTCCCGTCCGCCACCACGGCCGAGGTCGAGGTCGACACCGACACCGGACAAGTAAAGATCCTGCAGTTTTACAGTGTCGGCGACACCGGAACGGCGATCAACCCAAAGCACTGCGAGCAGCAGCTTCTGGGCTCGGCGATCACTCATCTCGGCCTGACACTTTTCGAGGAGATGATTTTTGATGAAGGGCAGCTTGTGAACGGCTCTCTACTCGATTATCAGGTGGCTTCCATCAAAGATCTCCCTGACTCTTTTCGTTCCATCGTGGTCGAGGTGCCGCATGAGACCGGACCGTTCGGCGCAAAAGGGGTCGGTGAAACCGGCGCGCTGACGGTCTCGGCGGCCATCGCCAACGCGATCCAGGACGCCATCGGTGTGCGCATTCATGAACTGCCCATCACGCCGGAAAAGGTATTGCGGGCGTTGACGCAGAAGAAAGAAAAAAGCAGCCCTGGAAAGGTCCAATGAAAATGACGCGTGAGATCACCCTTCAGGTCAATGGACGCGAAGAAAAAGTCGCAGTCGAAGATGCCGATACGCTACTCGAGGTGCTGCGTGACCGATTTAAACTCTGGAGCGTGCGCGAAGGCTGCGGCGTCGGCGCTTGTGGAACCTGTACCGTGTTGCTTGACGGCCGGCCTGTGAGTTCTTGCTTCTTGCTTGCCGTTCGTGCCGCGGGACGTGAGATCCTGACGCTGGAAGGACTTAGTGACGGCAAGGACCTTCACCCCATTCAAGAAGCTTTCGTGACGCAGCGCGCGCTGCAGTGCGCCTATTGCACGCCTGGATTTGTCCTTTCGGTCAAAGCGCTGCTCGACGAAATTCCCGATCCGTCGGATGACGAAATTCGCGAGTATCTGTCCGGAAATCTTTGCCGCTGCGCAGGGTATGCCGATATACTGCGCGCCGTTCGCGTTGCCCAAGTCAGCTCGAAGCTGGCATAAATTTCTCCCGTAGAAAAGAGGCGACAGAAGATTGCATAGATTAGCGGCTCTCCATTGCGTCGTTTTCATCCCTCCCGCGACTCAGAATTTTCCTCATGGATACAGATTTGTTCCGAAACGGTGTTAATTGTTCGAAGCGTTGCAACCAGTCGTCACACGGCTCGCCCCGTACATTCTAAGTTATTGAAAGATTATAAGAATCGGATCTTTCCTTTGTATCAGCTGACGTCTGGTTCTGGCATGTAATATGCACTTCAAAAGGCCGAAGAAACTCAAAAGGTATTCTTATGGACTCGGTTCAAACCATTGAATCCCCCGCTTATCCCCTGAAGCTTCAAGGCCTCGATCGGCTGTTCGACGCGGCCAAAAAGACAACCGTTATTCAACTTCGCTGGCCGCTGGTTATCCTGTGTTCTTATCTACTTCTGTATTCTCCAGCTGCATGGTTAGATGAAGGTCAAATTCAGGCGATTCTCGTCTTTTATCTCCTAACAAACGCCACCCTTTATTTTGTAGCCGATGAATCTTTTGATTCGCCGTACTTCTACGGACCCTTGCTATTCTTCGATACCGCTTTTTTGGCTGGAGCGCTGGCGCTTAGCGGCGGGGCAACGCCTGATTTCTATGTCGCGTGTTTTCTTACTGTCGTCTTAAGCTGTATTTGCAATGATTCGCGGGGACTGATCGTTGTCACCTTACTGGCTCCTTTCCTCTATGCTTATGTCGTTTTCAGTTCGGGTGCGGGAATCGATCCAAGTCTGTACCTCCGTATCCCTTTTCCGCCGGTGATTGCTCTGTTCTACGGTTACTTCGCCCAGGTCGAGCGCCTGAAAAAGACAGCGCGTGAAAAGGAAGAGCAGCTGACACGTCAGCGAAAGGTGGCCGAGGAGATTCGGCGTCAGCGTGAGCGCTTGGAAGTTCTCCACGAAATCAACCTTGCGGTGACCTCAACAATCACTCGCGGAACCATCCTCGATCTTTTTCTCGAAAAGGCGTTGATTCATCTTCCTTACACCGCCGCCGTCATTCGCTTGCGCAATCCCGAGACCGCGGCTCTCGAGACTGCGGCATTAAAAGGGGTCGGCGCAAAAGGATTGGACACTTCGAGCCAGCCGCTGATGTTCTTCGATCGAGCTGTAGAAATCAAAGCACCGATAACGATCCGCAATGTTTTCGCGGAATCGAAGATGGAAAATCTAGAATTCTTCCGCCATGAAGGGTTGCTCTCTCTTGTGGGCGTGCCGCTGGCGGCGAACGGTGAGACATTTGGCAGTTTGACCTTCCTGATGCGAGAAGAACACGACTTCTCAGAGGAAGAGATCGACTTTTTATTGACGTTGGCGGGACAGGTCGCGATTGCCGTTCACCATGCAGAACTCTTCGAGCAAATCCAGGAGCAAACCGGCGAGCTGCGAAGGGCGAACAAGATCAAAGACGAGTTCCTGGGTGTGGTGTCGCATGAACTCAAGACGCCGTTGAACGTGATCTCGGGTTACACGCATATGCTGATCGAGAGAATGCTCGGAGAGATTAGTCCAATTCAGGAAAAGGCTCTGCAAACGGTATCGAGACAATCCAAAGAACTACACAACCTGATCAACAGCGTATTGCAAGTGAGCAGTATCGAAGCAGAGATGCTTCAGGCCGAATTTCAAGAAGTCAATTTTTGGGAGTTTCTCTCTGAATTGAGAGCTTCCTATGACTATGCGCTCCCCAAAGATGTGAAGATAAAGTGGGATTTTCCTCCCGACTTACCTACGGCTAAAGCGGATCGAGGAAAACTCGGGCATATCCTCACAAACCTGATCAACAATGCGATCAAATTTACTGACCAGGGTAGCGTTACCATCTCCGCCCGCCATCTGTCCAGCAAAAAACTAATGGAATTCAAAGTTGCCGACAGCGGCGTGGGTATAGCGACGGACCAACTTTCCATCATCTTCGAGAAATTTCGGCAGGTCGATAGCTCAGATACTCGAGCCTATGGCGGCGTGGGATTAGGACTCTATATCGTAAAGAAGTATGCGGGAACGTTAGGTGGCACGATTCAGGTGGAGAGTAGCCTCGGCCATGGCTCGACGTTTACGTTGCGAATTCCCTGCGAGCCGAAGAAAGCGCCCTTCGCGCGCCAGCAGTTATCGTTTCCTCACGAGGCTGGAACTTCCGGCGGTGGGCTCGTTTAGAAATTTCTCCTGCTGATTCCGTGCAGCAAAGTTGATGAAGCTCCGCTCTAACGCGGGATGTCAGACAGCACGCGGTTGCCCCGCCTTGAGTACATTTTTACCCAAAGATCATACAAGTTGTCGGGCCGGAAAACATCGATCTCGCGCCTCCCCTGGGCGTTTTGAAACACGATGCTTACCGAAAGCTCCTGCCACGAGATCCCCAGCAGGCGATCCCCTCTTTCTCCCACTACTTGCCCAAGGGTGCGAAGTAGCTGAGAAAGGCTGTGCCCGTCCGTAATCCCGCTCTTCAGACGACGCCGACCTTGTCCTTCCCGTTCAATCCGGTCAATTTCACGAAGCGAATAGCGAAAGCGCTTGGAGAGGCCTGAGCACGGTTGGGAGAAGTATTCTTCTTGGGCTTGCGTTCGGATTTCAGTTTTGTTTTTCCACAATTTCTCCAGGCGATTTTTGCTAAGGCGCGAAAGGGAACTGGTCTCCAGGTTAGTTGCTCCGGGTCGAGACCAAACCAAGTACGATTCTTCCGTGCATTCCAGGTTGAACGATCTTACACGCAGGTGTTCGATGTCCTGAGCGATGGCTCTCAAATGACGGCCGTAGTTGGCTGGAGCGAGGGATTTTTCCGCGTGCTCCTGTGGAGCCTGACGATCGAAGAGAAGTGGGACTTCACCACGCTTGGCGATCTTTGCGAGCCGTAGTGTTCCGCGTCGCAGAGGCGAAGCGACCCGCCGTACGCCGTGAACAATGGACTCGATCGGTAGTTTATAGCTACAGTTCAGGCAGAAACTCGTGACAAAAACTTCTGTGGTCTTAAACCTCGGTTTCGCGATCGAAAAGCCGACGTAGTAGTTACAGTTTGGGCAGAGGCGTGCGCGGTACTTTGCCATGGTGTACGTCACAGTCTGGCCGAGTAATTAGATGGGACGAAGGCAAAAGTCAAGATAGACAACCGCGACTCAGAACAATTTGGGATAATCCGCCGAAAGTTCGCGTCACCCAGGCCCTTAACGACCAGTTGTCAATTTTTACCATGTTTTGGACGATTATCTCTCTGAATGCGCATCGAGTCTAGCGATAAAGCGGCGACTCTCGGCGAGAACCCCAAGCGGTTCTTCAGACTGTAGGAATTGGAAGTATTGCTGCGAAGGCCCGGTTAGGGATTTCCCTTTCCGGGCCTTTTTTTATTGTTGTTGTGAAGCGGAGAATATTAAAGATTTAATAACCACGGGCACTGATCCTGAGGACGGAATCAGTGCGCCAATATCGATGTAATCGAAGTCGTTCAGCGCGATGCCGTCAACGGAGATGATCGGGTTTGGAATCCGGAGCTCTTCTTGAAAATGAAGGCCCACGATTCCGCCAACGTCGCCGTCATTCACAAGCACCAACGGATGACCTCGATCCAGGACATCCTTGAGACCTTCTACAACTCCCCTTGAAAACGCCCGAAGCCGAAAAAAAGTTGCCGATCCCTGCCAGTGAAATGCGATCGCCACGGGTTGGCGTCCGTACTGTAGGTCCAGTCTCCGGAGCGCATTAAGCGTTGCGTCCCTGACGGCATCCTTGCTCAATTCGTCTGTCTCGAGAGGGAACTCCGGCGCTACCACGGGAACGTTGCGCACCGGAACCGCGTCCTCCGGCGTGATGAAAATCGTATTCCCGCTGACTTGGATGGTGTACTGCGAGGCGCCGATCACCGTCGCGCGAATTCGCGCCGTCGGTTCCATGACCAACATTCCCAGTGCCGGAATACGACGATGAATTTCATCCGCGATCAAGGGTCCGAGATCACCGAAGCTCGTCTTTTCACGATTGTAGATAAACTCCGAAACCCCGCCGGAAAACATGACTGAGTCGATCTCGCCCCGGTAGGTCAAAGGCGGTAACCGCAGCAGGCTCTTCACTTCTTCAGAAATAGGCTCCGGTCCCAGTATGGCGAACAGTTTGTCCATCATTCCTGAGACCATCGCGCGTAGGCTGTCTTGGTGAATTTTCTGACCCAGTTCAATCTTCATTCCCGCCCAACCTGCATGTTTCCGTCCCGCGTCTTCAATGCGGACCAGGGCGCCGTCCGGGTTGAAGGCGACCAAACGCGCGCCGATATCGATGGCCGAAACTTCCTGTACTTTACCATTGTTACAGATCGCAAACTTGCTCGTGCCGCCGCCGATGTCGATATTCAGCACGACACCGCCAGTTCTGGCGGAATGAGCCACGGCGCCGGAGCCATGCGCCGCCATGGTTGCTTCGAGTCCGTCGCCCGCGCTGACAGCGACAAACTTGCCGGCCTCTTGGGCGAACAGTTCGCCAATCGCGCGCGCGTTGCGCCGACGAACAGCCACCCCGGTTAAGATCAAAGCGCCGGTATCGACTTCGTCGCGTTTGATTTTCGCCTTTTTGTATTGCCGGTTAATGAACGCCTCGAGGGCTTCGACATCGATTTTGGTCTCGTCCACATAGGGGGTAAGAAGAATCTCCGACTCATTCAGTATTTCGCGACGCGTCACTCGATAGCGCGTAGCTTCCAGCTTGAGCTCCAGACGGGAAAAGACGAGATGGGACGTCGACGAACCGATGTCGACGCCCACGCTTGTGAGTATTAGCTCTTCTTCTTCAGAAATGTGTCGATTGGCATTGGTAAACGCAGCTCTTGGCGTGGTGTTGTCCATGAGACTCCAGGGTTGCTAATTTTCCCTGACTGCAAGCTCTCTATTTCTGGTAGAGTTCGGGCTCCATACGGGATTTCGCCCCTTCTTTCCCAAGGGTTTCTTCGAACTCTTTACGGAGGAACGGATCCTCTTCGTTGTACGGAATCGCCGTGCCACCATCTTTCATATCGATAGCGCCATAGTCGATCGCTTTTTCTCCGGGTCTGCCGCGTTCACGTCCGGGAGCGTTGGGGCCGAACCAGGCCGTGAGTCGGAGCGGCTCCTTACTGGCGCCGAAGTGAGCATGGAACCAGTTGCCGCTCATGGGCGCCGCGCTGACCATACCGACGGGCTCATAGTCCTGCCGCTTAATCAATTCGGTCTTGCCGGCTTCCCAAGGCCTTGTTCCCAAGGTGCTGGGCCAGGTGTAAGTATAGCCTTTGCCCTTGAGGCAGATGAGCACGGCGGCCGAACCGTGGGCGTGAGCTTTCGAGTAGCGGCCGTTTTCGTGCTGTCCGATCCAAAGATAAAAGCGATTGCCGGTCATGTGCGGCTCGATGCGCCGGTAACCCGGCGAACGACGGTTATCGAGAGGCAACTCGCAGGTAACGATGTCGGGGATAATATTGGTTTGTCGCATTGCGAGGCCGCGCACAGGGTCCGGCGCAATCTCTTCTTTGTATTTGTAGTAGTCATCGCTCGGATTGAAGCGGTCTTTGAACTGGTAAGGACAACTAAAGATAAAGTCTTCATTGGCAAACATGTTCATCACATTCGGGGCCGTCGTTCCGGCGAGGAGAAGCGCCGGGCTGGACGTGGCATTGACGATACGATGCATGGCATTCATCGGTATGGAGAAAAGGGAGCCCTTTTGCCATTCGAAAGTGAGTTTTTTGCCGTTGCCTTCGGTCCAAACCTCTGTCGTCCCTCGGCCTTCGACGACCAGGTACATCTCTTCGTACATGTGCTTCTCGGCGTTGAGCGCGCCGGCTCCCGGGACTTCGACCACATAACAGCCCCAAAGTCCTTCCGTTCCTAACAGTTGAATGAAGGTTCCGTTGCCTCCCATGCGTTTCCACGGTTTGCGCGGCAAGTCCTGAACCCGCCTGACGCCGATGTCTCTATAGATGGGAATGTCCTGAGCTTCCATGAAGAGATCGTAAGGCGTTTTGGGTCGGGGAAATCTCCCGTAACCTGCCTTTGTCTTGTTATCGGTGGGTTCCTGCCACGTTGAGGAAGTTGGATGATCCATAAAGCCTCCTTAGCGATTCAATCTTTTTGTTGGAGTCTGCGATCCGACAAGAGCGATGGTTGCCTAAGTTCAGCGGATCGTTCTCGGTTAAATTATCGTCGGATGCACCGGTAAGTCAAACGGGGGCAGAGAATTCGATCCGATGGCTAGATATAGGAAGGTTGATTCTAAGCCAAGCTTTCGGCGCGAGCGCCATTATCCGCCCGAGGCGGGCGCAAAGGTTAACCGACGGTAAACCTGCCGAACTGTATCGACGTCACACTTGCAGTATTCGCAGATTTCGGCGAGTTTGCCCGCGCGATAATACGGATAGACCTTTGAGCCGTCGAGACATTCTTTGGGCGATGGAATACCCAACGCCCGCGCTAATAGGTCGAGACTGACATGCTCGCGTCCCCATTTGCTCCATTCGTGCATCGTGTCAAAGATCGGTGCGCTACGAAACCGGGCGAAGGGAAGCTCTCGTGAAGGCTTGATCTGATGGATCATCGACCTCTGATGGATAAATCGAAGATCGAAATCCAATACGTTGTGGCCGACAAAAAGATTGGTTTCAGTCGCCAGCTTCCAGAAGCTCTGTAGAATCTCTCTTTCGTCGCCGCCGAGCACCGCGACCGGAAAGTCGGCCGGCGGCTCCAAAGCATACGCCAGACAGAGAATTCGGGCCGTTGCCGCGGAGAGGCTTAGACGCTTGATGATTTCAGCTTCGTCGAGCTGCATTTGTGCCTCGAGCAAACCGCTATGCTGCAACGATTGCTCCGTCGGCACCGTTTCGATATCGAAGAAAAGTATCTTCATGATGATTCTGTGAGAAATAGCTCCCCTTGTTTCGGATCCGGCTTGACTTCAATTGCTTCGCCTGCCCTCAAGAAAATCAGCTTGAATGCTGTGACCTCCCTCCGCAAACTTTGTCGCACGGCCCGCGAATAGACTTCCGCCTGGTATCGATAATCATCTCTGGCCTGCCTCATTGCCTTGCTCACGATCCTATCCGTCTTATAATCTGCGATATAAAGCAACCCTTTGCGCTCGTAGAGGAGATCGATGACCCCTTCCATGATCTGCCCGTCCCATGGCATCAACAAAGGGGTCTCGCGCCCAAGGATATTCGCTGAGGAAAGTTCCGTAAAGATGTTGGAGTGGAAAAAAATAGTGAAGATTTCACGAAGCTCCTGAACGATTGCCTTACGGTTTTGGCCCGCGAAACCGTCCAGCTGCTGCTCTACGTAACGAGTCAGCTCCTGCTCCAATTTGTTCTGGCCGGCAGCAAAATCCAGTGTTTCTAAAAAACCATGCGCCAGAGTTCCAATGAGGAGAGGGTCTGTCTCTCGCGGCGATCCGAGTTTCTGTTCGAACCGCTCAGTGAGTTCGATATCGCGCTTTTTGAGCGCGGTCGGTGAAACGAAGAGAGGCTTGTTTTGAGCAGTTTCATATCGCTGGCTTCTCTGATGCCACTGGCGGACAAAACCACTCCAGTCGGCTCGTGCTGAAATTTCCCTCTGGCTTTTGGGGGGACGCTTGGGAGCCTCGCGTCGCTCGTGCAGCGTGTGGACCTCGATGATTCCTTTTCCGACGGCAACCAACCCGTGTGGGGCGGATGCTGACAAGTCATCGACGGAGCGTTGGAGCATCTCGACAAAGCTTCCTTTATCGACTTTCAGCGGCGGACAGGAAATCATTAAATGCTCGCGCGAGCGCGTCATGGCGACGTAAAAGAGCCGCTTCTGCTCCTCTTCTTCTCGAATTCGTTTTTTTTCGTCGAGATAAATCGCGGCCAGATTTAGATGATCCATACTTCGTAAGCCGATGAGTTTGGAGGACCAATCATATTGAACGCCGATTTCGAATCGGCCCGGGTTGGTTGCTCCTCTGGCGTCCGGCAGAACGACCACGGGAAATTCGAGCCCCTTGGCCTTGTGAATGCTGAGGATCTTAACGGCATCGACGCCTTCTTCCGCCAAGGCGCTTTCACTTTCCTCTTCAACTTCGAGAACGCGCCGCTCCAATTGGGCGACGACGTCCTTCAAAGTGGCGAGTCCTGCACGGCCCATGACCGATGCCTGCTGACGGATCTTGTCGATATTAGCAATCGCCTGTTCGCCGCTGAAGGAGCGCGCGGCGAGAATCCGAATCGGTATCGCCTCAAAGATTCGGTTGACGGCATCGGCAACTGAAAGAGTGCGCGTTTCTAGATGCAGGCGATCTAGCGCCTCGTAAAGATATCGAACCGGCTCGAGTTTTTTCGCCAGGTCCGGGCCGGTATGTCTCGCGAGTCTATAGTCAATTAAACGATCACGTTGAAGATCATGGATTTCCAGGTCGGAGAGAGCGCCGATCGGTGAGCGCAGCAGCCCCACGAGCGCCGCCTGATCGTAGGGATCACTGGCCGCGCGCAGCAGATTGACCCCATCGACGATCTCTTGAGTCGCGTAGAAGTGCTTTTCCCCTTCCACGACGTAGGGAATGCCTCTTCGGCGCAGCGGTTCTAGATAGAGATGAACCTCTGTGAGCTTTCTAAAGAGTAAAGCGACATGTCTGGGTTGCACCGCGATCCGCTCGCCGTTGCGGTCGCGAATGCGAGCCTTGCCGAGCACCTCCTCGTGCAGCCAGCGAGCCAGGTTCTCCGCTTCCAATCGGCGCGCCGGGTTGGCCTTCAATTCCTCTGGGGATTCAACTCTACAGAAGGTCACTTTGCGAAATGAAAATTCATCCTCCGGACCGGAATCATTTTCCTCCTTCTTTGGCGACTGGATCGGAACATAGTCAGGCTGCAAGCCCTCCCGCGAGCGGATCAATGGCGCGAAAACACCGTTGACCACGTCGAGAATTCCTGCGTGGCTGCGAAAATTCGTCGTAAGCGTACATTCAATGCCGCCCTGGGCCAGGATGATCTTTCGCACCACGTCCAAGTAGCCCTGAATGTCGGCGCGCCGAAAGGCGTAAATCGACTGCTTCGGGTCTCCGACCACGAAGATTTTACCTGGTTGGATTTGGATCGACTGCCACTCGGTCGCGCTCTTGCCGAGTTTTTCCGCCAGGTAGAGGAGAATCTCGTATTGAATCGGATCGGTATCTTGAAATTCATCGACGAGAATGGCCTTGAAAAGATACTTGAGTTCTTCGCGTAACGGCAGGTGATCGCGCAAGAGATTCCGCGCGCGCACCAGCAAACCGTCGAAAGAGACGAAGCCCTGTTGGATAAAGTTTCCTCGACACTCCTCGGCGAAGGGAACGAGCAGGTCCCAAAGCGACTGGGTCAGTTCCCCGTTTACCCGGAAAAGGCCGCGAGCGACGCGGCAGATTCGTTGCAGCTTTTCACAGTCCTCTTCGGACCAATTTCCGGCGCGGCGGAGAGTTTTCTCGGCGAACCAGCGCTTCTCTTCGTCAAGTTCCCCCGGCGCAATCTCACCGTGTTTCAAGGCTCTTTGCAGAACCGCCAGGGCGTAACAGGCGAAGATGTCGATTTGGTTGTGATTGTCCGGGTAGCGTTTGATCAGCTCGTCTGCTTCCCGTTTCCTATCCGCTAGCCAATCTCTCAAAACCGGGTCCGTCTTTTTCTCGCCAGTTTCAGCCAGTCGCTCGTGTGGGACCATCTCGGAACAAAGCGAAAAAGCGATCTCGCGCAGAACGTCCAAAGATATCCTTCCCAGGACTCTCTTCCAGGCTTGGTGCCGGCTTCCTTCTCGCCCCAACTCTCGATCCAGCCACACTGACCATTGCTCGTCGAAATGTTTCTCGAAGGTCGAGCCGTCGTCCTCTTTGAACTGCGGATCAAGACCGGCTTCGACCGGGTAGAGTCGCAGCAACAAGGCCGCGAAGCTGTGGATCGTCCCAATGTAACTCCGCTCGATTTGCCGGAGCGCTTCGTAAGCGCGGCGGTCGATTTCCTCCTTGCCGAGATGATAAAGCTGGATCAAAGAGCGAAGCTCGGCATGGATCTTGGCCTCCTCGACTCCGGACGGCTCTTTATCCAAACGAGTTGACAGGTAGCTCTGCAGTCGCTCTCGAAGCCGGACTCGCATTTCATTGGCCGCTTTGTTCGTGAAGGTCAGAGCCACAATCTGGGTGATCTCCGAAGGATCGGGCTCGCGCATGAGCAGATGCACTAACCGGTTTACCAACAGGGTCGTTTTGCCCGTCCCAGCGCCGGCCGTGACTACGACGTTCAGGTCGAACGTGGTAGCGGCGCGTTCACGTTCGGTCGCATCGGGGAGGCGTGGCTCGGCCAGGCTGATCGCCATATCACTCTTTGGGAATATTTTTGTTGACTGCCTCCTGATAAGGCTGGGTCAATACATCGTTGGCGGCGCGCCACGACGTCGGAAGATGGTTTTTCCGGCAGACGTGCGCAACCTCGCAATTACGACAGGCATCGCCGGGATGAATGAAGTAAAGACCATCGTGGATGCCTCGGACGAGAAGCGAAATCGTCTCTCTCAAGCTCTGTCCACAGGATCCTTCCAAGTCGTCCGCGGAAAACGTTTTTTGCAGCAAAGGTCCTTCATCCCATCGGGGAGCGAGATAATAGAATGCCGATTCGATGGCTGCAGGCTTAATTGTCTGACGCCGCGCAAATTCGTTTGCCAAAAGAAGATAGATCGGCGGCTGAAGCTTTTCCCCGCGCACGGCCGCCAGCCGCAAATTATTATCGGAAGTCGAGGATTTGTTTCTCATTGTGAATTTGTAATCGATCACGCGGTAATAAGCGTTCGTTTCGTCAAGGTCGATCCGATCGACCGCGCCGAGAATCGGCAAGTCCGCCGCCGCAAGGGGCCAATCATGCGGGAGTTTGCCTTGCAGCTCGATCTCGAGAGCCACCGGCCGGCGGCGTGACTGTGTCAGCTCTCGGAGGTCCCGCTTGATCTGTTCTCGGAGAAGGGCGATCATTTGTTCTTGCAAAAGTTCCCAGATGATTCTGTATCCCACCGGCTTTTCAGCTTCATATTGGCGAAACACTTTTCTTGCTAGAGCTTCAAGCATGGCCTCGGGTTGTAGCGATGGACTCGAACCGCTGAAGTAACCGGCATCGATCAGTTCCTGGAAAAAAGTTTTCAACACCGCGTGGATCAGCTTGCCGATTTCGGATGAGTCGATCACCGATTGCTCCTCGGGGCGCTCCAGCGGCCGGAGATCGAGAACATTGACGGCGAAAAACTGAAAGGGGCAGCGCGCGTAGCGTTCTAAAGCAGTGGGCGACACTCCGTGCTGGCAAAGGTCCCGCCAGTATTCCGGTAGGTGACCGATCACGCCGTCGTATGGCGACAGCTTGCCGTTGGCATCTTCGAGGAAATCCAGGAGTTGGCTTCCCGGTCGGTACAAAGCCTTCGCGCTGGGAAAGTTGTTAAGCAGCGATTCGGGGTCCTCTCCTTCGAGGCTCAGCCGAATCGCCAGCTCTTCGGGTAGGAGAAAATCGCTGGATCGAAACGGCTCCACATCCTTTTTGGCCCGAATGCTCCTGGGGATCACCGGTTTCGTGATTTCGGTTGTCGTGCTAGACAGAGCGCGCTCGAGTTCCGCCAGATACCAGGAGGGCTCGAGAGCTCTGCCCGTGTCATCCGACCGCTGGTAAAGGCAGTAGAGCCGCTCGGTTGCCGACCCGACGATGAGGGTGAAGAGCAATTTTTCCTCGTCGAACGCCGCAAGCTTTTCGCCGACCTTGTAGCCCAGGACCGTTTCCATCAGTCTTCGTGTCCGATCGCGCAGAAACGCGTCTTCCCGGATCGTGCGCGGAAACAGACCCTCATTGAGGCCCAAAACGAAGATCGTCCGGAATCGCGAGCCGCGGGCGGCCATGGCGTCCAGCACCGTGACCCCGTCGAGGTTTCGGTCCGAGATGGGAACGGACTTGCGTTCCAGCCAGCGCCGCAAGGTCTGGACGAACTGCGAGAGAGATACCTTTGAGTCGATTCTATCGAGGATCGATAGAGCCGTCAGAGTTTCGAAGATGGCTGTCTTGACCGCTTGCTCGGGGGATTCGGCCATGAGTGCTTTGGCACCTTCCAAGTCCAAATACTTTTGCAGCAGCGTGCGCCACCATTCAACATATTCGCTCCACGATGCTTCGGCTGGCAGGCCGCTCAAGTCGTCATGCAGCTCCGTGAACAGGCGCCACAGAATCGCCACTTGTCCTGACTCCACTGTTACTTTTCTTGTCTCGCCGTTCCCTTCCTCGCCCCGGCTAAATTCGAAGTCGCGGTCCAGGTAGCGCTTCAAGCGCGTCCACTCGTCGGTTCCTTTCGTGATACCGAGTCGCCGGGTCAAAACGTCCCAAACATCAGGCCGGGGCGCCAAGCCTTGCGGCGAAACGGCAGAGAGATTGAAAAACGGCGACGAGACGAGCTGCACGAAGTGGCTGCGAAGATAGTCTTTCCCTGTCAGATCGAGGAGCAAGATGACCGCCTTTGCCAGCGGCGCTTGGAGCAGCGGCTCCTCTGCGGAGGTCGAGATCGGAATCCGGTGATCCCGGAAAACTTCCTTGATCCAGTCGGTGTAGGGTTCCAAAGTGCGCGCCGCGACGCCGATCTCAGCGAACGCCACTGCTTCATGCCGGTTTAGACGGAGAATCTCCTTCGCCACAGTAAGGATTTCATCGCGCGGTCCGGAGCAGCTGATGATCGTGCAGCTTCGAAGGTTAGCGGTTTGCGGCTCCCGCGGTGGAATCTGGTCACTGAACAGAGGTAACAAGCAAGCATCGCTGCCGGGCTGGATCATGTGCTCTTCCTCGGCTGCCCAGCCTTGGAGATATCTCTCATAAAAGCGCTCCGCGAAAATCCACGCAGGGTGACCACGGAGCAGTGGAAAGTAAAGAGTGGCGGAATAATGGCGAACCACTTCATGCAAGACATCCAGCTGCACTTGCGTCAGGTCATAAAAACCATAGTAGAAGATCCGCTTGAACTGATTTAGAAAAGATGACGATCTCACGGAGTCGCGCACTGAAGAGATAAAGTCCGCGTAGTCGCGGATGCCCCACTGTCTGCAGCTTTCGATAAAGCTTTCATAAAGATCGACCAGCGGAGCCAACTTGTCTTTGTCGCGATCGTCGCAAAGGCCTTCGTCCAAAGCGCTCCTAAGGCTCGCCGGATTGACGCCGCCGTCCCTCAGGTCGCGCAGTGTTTGCCAGAGGGCGCCGCAACCCCCGGCCTTCTCCGCGACAGACAAAAAGCCCGCGGTCTGGGAGCCCCCCGTCTTGATCCAATGGCTCAAGGCCTCCTCGAGAATGGAGTCATCGGCCAGAGATGCGCCCGACCCGGGTTGGATTTTCTCGGAGAGCCGGAGATAGAGCTGGTGAAAGGTCAAAATATAGACATTGAGGAGATTCACTCGATTTTCAGCTGCAAAGCAAATTTTTAGCCTTCGACGCAGGGAATCCGAAGGCACGAGAATCAACAGTGGCGAGAAAGGATTATTTGATTTATGTTTGCGTACGTCCTCAATGAGAGCGTTCTCCAGATGGGGATGAAAGGGACCTAGGACCGTCTTCATGAAAACCTTTAACGCTGAGATTAACACAACCCTCATTGGGGTCAAAAGATTTCAAGAAGATTAGCTTTAAAGTTGCAAAGGCCGACTTAAAGTTTTAAACAGAGGGGACTCTTTTTCCTATGTTCTTCAGGCGCAAGTTCCAGCCGATTATTTTCTTTTTTCTTTTTCTATTTGTCGGGCCGTTTCCCTCGTATGCCCAACGAACACTTTCCGGAATGGTGGTGGCGGACAGCGAGCTCGCCACCAGAGCTGGAACGGAGATTCTCAACCGCGGCGGCAACGCCGTGGATGCGGCCATCGCGACTGCCTTTGCCCTTGCGGTCGTGGATCAGGCCTCATCGGGTCTGGGCGGCGGGGGTTTTATGGTCATCTACGATGCCAAAGATCATCGCGCCCACGCTTTGGATTTCCGTGATACCGCTCCCGAAGCGGCACGAACCGAGCTGTATGTAAAGGGCGGAAAGCCGTTTCCATCACTGAGTCTCACGGGAGCCT
>Ga0209056_10001009_pt1 | contig 31141 bp, 35 predicted proteins | sample GraSoiAngelo_114_FD_185876 | JGI IMG/M metagenome (GOLD analysis project Ga0209056, IMG submission 185876) | Grasslands soil microbial communities from the Angelo Coastal Reserve, California, USA - 14_0903_13_40cm (SPAdes) (version 2) | ecosystem: Environmental > Terrestrial > Soil > Grasslands... | reverse complement strand
ATCAGGGCGGCGGAGGCGGCAGGCGTGCGGCGCTTTGTGCTCGTCTCAATACACGGCGCCACGGCCGACCACGCGATGGAGCTCTGGCGGATGAAGTATCGCGCCGAAGAAGCGCTTCGCGCCAGCCGGCTCGATTGGGTCATCGTGCGTCCAAACGCCTACATGGAGCTGTGGGCCGAGATTGTCGCTGGACCAATTTTCAAAGACGGCAAAGCGACTGTTTTCGGCCGCGGAGACAACGCCGTCAACTTCAACTCGGCCAAAGATGTTGCAAGTTTCGTCGAGTTGGCGCTCTTCGATCCCGATCTCAGCCGCACAATTCTTTCCCTCGGCGGCCCGGAGAACCTGACCTTAAACCAGCTGGTTGGTCAGGCCGAGCGCGCGGCTGGCCGGAAGGCTGCTGTGAAACATGTTCCCTTGCCGATGATGCGGCTGATGTCGTTGGTGATGCGGCCTCTCAAGCCTGATGTTGCCGCGATGATTCAAGGCGGGATCGCATTCGACACCGTCGACATGACCTTTGACGCGGGCGATCTGCGCCGCCGCTTCCCTCAAATCGAGCTCACTCGCATGGCCGACGTGCTCGCCCGGCAGGGAGCGGCCACAGCAGCCCACCTCAGCCCAGGCGACCGCCGGAATCGCTAGGCGCAGAACTTTTGGAACGAAAGTCGGACTGACCATCGAGATCGCCCCAAACGCAAACGTCCGCACGTTCAGGTCAACGCCCATCTTCCCTCCACACTTGCTGTGCCCGGGGACGGGGCGCCCGTCGGCCGTTTCTCCTCATGTGGGGGAAGACGATGGTGACAAGCTGCTGCCGGGCGAAGCCTCCTCAGCCCATTCCGGTGATGTCGACGACGCCCGACGCTGGCTCGAAACCTACGACGAGCTCTGCCGCTTGAAGCAGAAGATCCTGACCGACCTCGAGTCGCAGAAGGTCCGCGTGCCTCCTGAAGGAGATGCCGAGGTGAAAGACGACGAGGCGATGCTCCGCGCCGAGTACGAACGTCTGCTCGGGCGCCGCGAGTTCTGGCACGCTGAATTCGAAGCGCGACAAGACAGATAGCCGCGCCCGAATTCAGTCTCGGTATGCCCTTTCGCCAGGGCGTTTCTCTAAAACAGGGCCGCACGCCGGTACACGGCGCGCGTTGGTGGATCATGCGGGCAAGGGACTCATCGAACAGTCGCGCGCACAGGCGGAGCATGGCCGCCGTAAGGCATCGAAAGTCGAGCCGCGGGCGGTCCCTCTCGGCGTCGAGCGGCATGAGGATCGTGAAATCGCATGCGCTCATGTTCCAGTCGAAGCTGCTGCTCTTGAATGCGGCGAATCACTCTTACCGGCGCACGCGCACCCGGAAGGACTTGAAACGTGTCGAACACTTTCGTTCCGAGCTCAACCGCACAGAAGCCGCCCTGCGCAGGACCGGGCCGGACGAGCTCGCGTTGGAGAACGGCGATTTCTGGCTTCAGATCTACGCGGACCTAATCGATTGTGCAACCGCCTCGCTGGACCGAATGAGGTCTGGGATGTCTTCGCGTGAAGCCGCCGATCGGTTCGAGACCGCGACCGACGTGCAGATGCTCGAGGAGCTGCTCGCTCAGTGGACGTCCCGGATGCAGTTGATCCGGCAGAGCACCGCTGACGGCGGGCACCACATGGTCTGAGGCCTGGGCCTCAGAACTTGCAGAAAACAGAACCGGCCTGACGACGCACGGGTCACGACGGTGAGGCAGGCTCACGCGTGCGGCCCGACTGTCACCGTACCAAGCGACAGGGTCGCCTCTCCCTCCATGACAAATCCCACGAGATCGATCTCATCGTCAAGCTGCCGACGTTGAGCACTCGCCAGCTTGTGGCAGCGGCTCGACGGTGAGGGCGAGCTTTCGGCCAGCACGCGGTAGGTGCCACACCCCACCCACGTCAGGACTCCGGCATCAACGTTGGCGGCTTCGACGGCGAGATCCTTGAACTTCTCCCGGATCGAGGCATCGTTGTCCGTTGGGGATTCATCGGTCCCGAGAGAGCTGCTTGCCGGCGACACGCAAGCATCGCGCGGCTGGTTGACAGCAGCACCACGAGCATGGGCGTGTTGATCGCCACGTACGAGCCTGCTCGAGGTCAGGAGACGAAGTGAGGCCCTCCGGCCACGCTCGCCGTTAAGCCGACCCTGCGGACCTTGCGATGAGTTTCCGGGTCGTCGGGAGTCTCATTCCGTGAACCCGTTAGCGACCGATGCGATGGTGGACTCGGCGCGCGCGGGAGTGCTGAAGTCGGAATGGAGGGAGATGAGATGCCCGAACACAGGATCGGAACCCGCGAGGAATGGCAGGTGGCCCGGAACGAGCTCGCAAAGCTCGAGGCCGAGCAGGCCAAGCGAAACGAGGAGATCACGAGCACGCGTCGCGATCTGCCTTGGGTCCGCGTCGAGAAGGAGTATGAGTTCGACACCCGGGATGGCAAGAAGACCCTGGGCGAGCTCTTCGACGGGCGCTCACAGCTGCTCGCTTACAACATCATGTTCGGCCCCTACTACACGCTCGGCGCCTGCCCTGGCTGCACCAGCCTGGCCGACGGGCTCGACGGCTCGCTCGTTCACCTGAGCCACCTCGACGTGACCCTGCTCTGTTTTTCGCGGGCGCCGGTCGAGCGGCTGACGGCCTACAAGCAGCGGATGGGCTGGCAGTTCCCCTACGTCTCCACCTTCAACAGCGATTTCGCGTTCGACTTCGGCCTCGCGCTGACCGAGGAGCAGGCGCAGCAGGTTCCCGAGGTCAAAGAGATGATCGACAACCCGCCCGAGTTCCTCAAGGAGTGGTCGCGCCAGATCGGGGCTGAGCTAAAAGATGGTCTGCGTGAGAATCCGAGCTGGATCGCCTTCGCGCGCGAGAACGGCACCGTCTACCACACCTACACGGTGTCGGCGCCTGACCCGTTCGTCGCGCCGTACTTCAGCTTCTTGCTCGAGCGAACACCGAAAGCCCAACCCGACGACGCCAGCACCTTGCGGAAGGATGAATACCCGGACTGATTCCGATCGCGTCATCGATGGGCGACCAGTCGCATTGCAGACTGGCCGGTCCCCCAGTGGCGATCTGTTCTCCTGAAGCGCGCACGTCAGCCCCGAGTGCCGTCAGCGTTTCGCCCTGGTACTCGCAGGGGTTGACGCCTGTCCGGCGCCGCTGCTCAGCAGCGCCGGACAGCGACACTACAGGCTCGCTCTATCTCGAGGCAGAGGCCAAGGTCTCGGTCCGCTGGACTTTCTCGGCCGCCGTTTTGATGAGCCGAACCACCTCGTCGGGGTGGGAGACCATCGCGAGGTGGTTCGACTTGGCCTCGACGGTGGTGGCGCCCATTCGATTTGCGAAAAATCGCTGCGCGTCGGGCGGGAGGGCCTGGTCGTCCTGGGCGACTAAGTACCAGGAAGCAAGCGACTTCCAAGCCGGCTCGACCATCACGTACTCGAACGCGCTGCCGGCCATCGGCTGCTGCACGGCGAACATGACCTTGGCCTGGACGGGATCGACGTCACCCGCAAAGTGATTGACGAAGTCGTCCTCGGGTAGCCATGCATAGCCCTGCTTGTCGATGTTCAGATGCGCGATTGCCGGGGCCGGCGGCCCTTGTGCCAGGAGTGCGCCAAGCGATTCACCCTTGTCGAGACCGAACGCGGCGATATAAACAAGACCGTTGACGTTCGGAGCCTCCGCCCCGAGGGCGGTCATGATCTGCCCGCCGTATGAGTGTCCGGCGAGGACCGGCGGACTATAGGTTGGCCAGATCCTTCTGTATCCCCAACCGTCCGCTGGAATCGACCACTCGGCGGGCCTTTATAAGGGCGGCACTGGCGACGACCCAACGTGCATCCCGACATGCGGTAGCGTTGGCGGCCGGTCGGGGAATACGTGGCTGCGGGTGAGCCATCGGCCTCCTGCCACAAATACGACGGCCGCTGCGGCGACAGCGTACAGGCCTGCGACCACATGATCGCCGTGAGTGACGCTACCCGCCGCCGGCAGTATGCGGACTGCAATGTTATGGCCAGCGTGAGCAAGCATCACGACCAACAGGCTGCCCCCCGTGTTGTTGTACAGCCACGCATAAATGATCGACGTGGAAGTAAGCCGAAGAAATGTGAGTCCCACATCGGACCAGGTCATCGTGGCGATGCCTCCAGGTGCCACAGCGGGCCACAGATGCCAGAGGCTCCACACGGACCCAACAATTACCGCAGCCCAGAAAGCTCCATATTGCTGCTGCAATCGCGGCTGACCGAGTCCACGCCAGCCGACCTCCTCGCCAAAGGATCCGGCTATCAGCGCACCGAGCAAGAAAGCTGCGGCACCTGCACTCGGAATCGCAAACCAGGAAGTCGGGAGCGGCGCGTCCGCGAGTAGTCGGATCAGGTCTCCGGCCACGAAGAGAATCGATGGGCCGGCAAGGGCAATCAAGTACCAATGAATCCCAACCCGCCATCGGATGACTGGTCGCAACAGACTGCGAATTCCTGCTTTGCGCACGATGAATCCAGCAACTAGCAGGGCGGCCAGCGTCGGAGCGTAGGCCGTCAGTTCAATCCCGATTCCGGCAACGATTGGTACCGACGATGAGAACGTGAGCTTGCTCAGGTCGAGCCGATAGAGGAAGAGTGGCAGAATGCCGATGCCGGTTATGACAAAGAGAGCGATAACCCAAACAACGACGACCGTATCCGGCTGACTGCGCCGGGTCGAAGCCTCGGCCAAAATGCGTCCTCCTAGCAGATCCTGCCGGAGTCTACGCGCGTACAGCGCGATTGGGCAGGTCAGTCGAAGACGCGCAAACTCGAACCTCTCGTTGGCGCCTAGGACCGTCAACGGCGAGAGGCTAGGCGGACTCGATACAACGGTGCCGCCTCAACAGTAAGTCGCTGGACAACCTTCTGTGCACCCGCGCCCGGTAGGGTCTCACGACGCACGGGCCAGGAGTGGGGCCCTAAAGGGGTCAGCGGGCGCCCCACTGGAACCACCGGATGCCGATGCCCGCGAAAACGACCGAGTAAGCGGTGCTCACCGCCAGCGCCAACCACGTGTCGCTGTTCCAGCTCGATGGGTTCATTGCGCCTGATAGGAGCGTCTCCACTGTCCCGCCGGGTGACCATCGTGAGATGAGCTCGAAGGTCGTGCCGAAGATGGTCGACTGGCCGAACAGGCCTAGGGCAAACAGGGGCAAATAGGCGATGCGTCCGACCGCGCTCAGCGTGTCGGCGGATTTGACCAGGCCGGCCAGCGCCTGGCCGACGCTCAGGAAGAGGGCTGAGCTGAAGATCACGCCGATGAAGGTGAGCAGATACGCTTCGGCGATCAGGGAAACGCCCTCGAAGAGGTCGGCCGCCACCAGCAACACCAGTGCCATCGCCAGGTTGGCGGCGACCTGCACAAGGAGGCGGCTGGTCATGATCGTCCAGGTGGGCGCCGGAGTCACGCGTAGGCGCTGAAAGATTCCCTTTTCCCGATCTCTCGCCACAGTCATCGCGTAACCCAGGATCGCGATCGACGCCATGCCGAGAGTCAGCGCGGCCGCGACCTTGAACTGTGGATCACCCACTATGATTCCGCGCTTGACGGCAAAAGAGGCAAAGAGCGCGTAGAGGAGGACCAGAGGCAGAGCGAAGCTCAGCAGCAGCGCGCGGTTGTTGCGCAGCTGCACGGTAAAGTCGGCCTCCAGGAGCGCTCTGAAGATTTCGGTTAGCGCCGGTGCGCGGAGGGGAGGCGAGACCGACGGAGTCCTGACCGCGCTTGGCTCACTCACGGAGCTCACGTCCCGTGAGACCGATGAAGACGTCCTCGAGCGTGACCTGACCTCTCGCGACCGCGAGCACATTGGGGTCGTTTTTGTGCTTCTCGATCAGGCCGGCGGGTGTGTCGACGGTCAGGATCTTGCCGTAGTCCATGATCGCTACGCGGTCGCACACCGACTGCGCCTCCTCCATCGAATGCGTGGTCAGCAGGATGCTGCGGCCACTCTTGCGGATGCCCTCGATTCGGTCCCAAAGCTGACGCCTTGCCTGCGGGTCGAGGCCTGATGTTGGCTCGTCAAGCAGGACGAGCGGAGGGTCGTGGACTGTCGCGATGAGCAGCGACAGGCGCTTCTGCTGCCCGCCTGACAGCTGGCTGAAGCGCCTGGACGCTTCGTCGCCCAGGTGGATTTCGGTCAGGCGGTCGAAGATCGCCGGCTTTGTGAGCGGCACTCCGTACAGACCGGCGTACAGCTTGACGATCTCGCTGATCTTGAGCTCGGACTGAAAGCTCGTGGACTGGAGCTGAACGCCGATCAGCGCATGGGCCAGCCCGGGGTGGGCTCGAACGTCGACCTGGCGGATCAGGATCGAGCCGGATGTCGGCTTGAGCAGTCCCTCGATCGCGCTCAGGGTGCTTGTCTTGCCGGCTCCGTTTGGACCCAGAAGCCCGAAGATCTCGCCTTCGTTGATATCGATCGAGACTCCATCCACCGCTCGCTTGGGGCCGTAGCTGACGCGCAGGTCTTTGACCTGGAGAGCAAGACCAGTCACCGGGGCGCTTCAGAGGTCACTCCGTTTACACGCAGGGTATACCGCTCACGGGCGCGGGCGGTTGCGGGGAGCTTCAACAGCCTCTGTGCGTTCCGGTAGAGCATCTTGTTGGATCAATGCTCCAACGAACGACGACAAATCAGGCTGACTCAATAAGCCTGCTGTTCTCTGACAGGTTCGGGTCAGTGCATGCGGCAAGCTTGAAACAGCAGGGCCGTCGCTTCCCGCTTTTCATTTTCGAGATACTTACCTCGACCCGTCGTTTGCGCGTATCAGGGTTTGGTTGCATTGACCCAGCGAACCCATTCCCAGCTCGCCACTACGGTTTGCCCGCGGCCTCAAGCGAAAGCTTATTGGGAGGTCAGTCTGGGGACTTGACGGCCGACATCTCATCGAGAAGCACCGTCACGCGGCGGCCGATCTCGTCGCGGATCTCGCGGACCTCCTCGACGCTCTTGCCCGCCGGATCTGGAAGCTCCCAATCCAGGTATCGCTTGCCCGGGTAGATGGGGCAGGCGTCGCCGCAGCCCATGGTGACGACGACGTCCGCTTCTCGCACGAACTCATTCGTCAACGGCTTCGGGAACTCCTTGCTCAGGTCGAGGCCGATCTCCCTCATTGCCTCGACGACGGCCGGATTGATCCGGTCCGCCGGCTCGGAGCCTGCCGACCGCACGTGAACCTTGCCCTGTGCTCGGCTGTCCAGCAGCGCAGCCGCCATCTGCGAGCGCCCCGCGTTGTGCACGCACACGAACAGGACCTCGGGTATCTCGCTCAACTTCCGCCCTCGACCAGCTGCGAAAGCAGCCGGCGTGTGGCCGGCGCGAGATCGCGCCGCAGGCGGTAATACATCCAGATCCCGTCCTTCTCCGACTCCACCAGGTCCGCATCTTTCAGCTTTGACATATGGTGCGAGATGGTCGGCTGGCTCAGCTCCAGGTCGGCGGTGAAATCGCAGATGCAGATCGGCTGCTGCGCCTTCCAGAGGGCCGCGAGCATCGTGAGCCGGGTTGGATCGCCGAGCACCTTGAGCAATCCCGACCGCTCTTCGGCCCATTCCGCATCGACCGCCGGCAGCGCGCAGCACGTCCCACGCTGCCGAACCATCGGCGGCTCCTTGATCGCCACGAACGCAATCTTACACGACCCATAGACATTCGTCGATGGCTTGTGCTAGGCTCGACCCATCGAAGGTCATCGATTGGAAGGAGAGGTCGAATGAGCGAGGTTAGAGAGGCAGTCCGGTCCCGTTACGCGAACGCGGCCAAGCAGATCGCGGTGATCAACGCGCCGGGCTCTTTCCCTGCCGCGGGATGTTGCCAGGCGGACGGCCCAGACTGCGGGTGTAGCGGTTCCTACGCGAGCGATGAGCTGAAGGCCATCGGTCTGAGCGAGTCGGTCAGCCTCGGCTGCGGCAACCCCACCGCGCTGGCCAAACTCGAGCCGGGCCAGATCGTGCTCGACCTGGGGTCGGGTGCCGGGCTCGACGTCTTGTTATCTGCGAGACGCGTGTCGCCCGGCGGCCACGCCTACGGCGTCGATATGACGGACGAGATGCTCGAGCTCGCGAATCGCAACAAGGAGAGCTCGAGCGTCACGAACGCAACCTTCCTCAAAGGAACGATCGAGAATGTTCCACTGCCCGACGCATCGGTCGATGTCGTGATCTCCAACTGCGTGATCAACCTGGCCGAGGACAAGGGCGCCGTGATCAAGGAAGCGTTCCGGGTGCTTCGTCCTGGAGGCAGGTTCGCGGTCGCCGACATGGTCGAGCTCGAGCCGCTGGACCCAACGGTGAAGCAAGCCCTCGACGCATGGGCGGGATGCATCTCGGGCACGATCCCGATCGACGAATACCGAGCGGCGCTCGTCGGCGCGGGCTTCGAAAACGCCGAGTTCGAGATTCACGCGACCGAGAATGCTCCCGGCATCGACGGCAAGGTTGGCAGTGCCTACATCCGGGCTCGCAAGCCCTGACGGCGGTCTCATAGGATTGGGCTGCCCCGCGATCGGGTAACATTGCTTCGACGCATTCGTGCGTCGCCCGCTCGGGTCCTCTCTTCCTGTCACAGCACAGAGCCTGTAGATCGCGGCAAATAAGAAGAAAAGAGAGGCACCCTGGAGCTTCGTTGCAGACATTTGCCGAAGCCGGTGTCAACGCGCGCGTTCTCGCGTCGCTGACCCGGCAGAAAATCACATCGCCGAATGACGTTCAGTCGGAGTCGATACCCGCCCTCCTCGCCGGTCGCGACGTCGTCATTCAATCGCCGACGGGGAGCGGTAAGACGCTTGCCTTCCTGGTTCCGCTGATCGAGCGATTCCAGCCCGGCAGACCTGGCCCGCGGGGCCTCATCGTGACGCCGACCCGGGAGCTCGCAATCCAGGTCGACTCCGTGTTCAAGGAGCTCGACTCGGGGCTGCGCACGGCGCTTCTGTACGGGGGCGTCGGCTACCGCACCCAGATGCTGGCGTTGCGAGCGGGGGTCGACGTGCTCATCGGCACCCCGGGCCGGATCCTCGACCTGTTCGAAAAGAAGGCCTTCTCGCTCAGCCGCGTCGAGTACATGGTCCTCGACGAGGCGGATCAGATGTTCGACGCCGGCTTCTCGCGCGACGTGGAGCGAATCATCGGCTTCACGTATTCGCCGCAGACGGTGCTTGCCTCCGCGACGATGCCCGAGTGGGTCTCGCGGATGATTCAGAAGCATCTCCGTGATCCGCTTCGCGTGAAGCTCGTCACGGAGGGCGAGTCCCTCCTGGAGCACGGCCTGATCCGGACCGAGTCTGGGGCCAAGCTGAACTTGCTCAGCGACATCTTGAGGAAGCACCGCGGCGCCATCGTGTTCGGCCGTACCAAGCACGGCGTGCACAAGTTGAACCGCGACCTGGTGCGGCTCGGTCACCGGTCGGTCGAGCTGCAGGGCAACATGGCGCAATTCGCGCGGGATCGTGTCATGGACTCGTTCCGCAACCACCGAGCCGACGTTCTCGTGGCGACCAACGTCGCGGCCCGGGGCCTCGACCTGAGTCACGTCGGTCTGGTCGTCAACTACGAGCTGCCGGAGACTGCCGACGCCATGACCCATCGTGTAGGACGCACGGCACGCAATGGGAACGCCGGGCGGGCGCTGACATTCATCACCGCGACGGACCACGAGAAATGGGACAAGCTGCGCCGTCAAGGCGCGCCCGCGCTCCGCACCATCGACTCAGCGCTCCTCGCGCAAGATGGCGGATGGTCGTATCTGCACGATGAAGCGCATGTCAGGTCGGTCGTCAGAGGCGACTCGTCGCCGCGTCAAGGGCGACGCGGCCGGCCGGCGGGCCGCCGACGCTTCAGCGCGCGCTGAGCTTCGGGTGATGCAAGGAGACGGACCGCCCCTGGGCGGATCCCGTCTCGCGGGCATCGTCGAGCGAATTCGCGACATCCCGGTCGGTCACGTCCAGACGTACGGCGACATCGACGCGAAAGCGCCTCGTCTGGTCGGCCGGATCCTGGCCACGACTCACCTCGAGCTGCCGTGGCATCGGGTCGTGCGAGCGGACGGCTCGATTCCGAAAGGCAAGGTCCAGGCCGAGCTGCTGCGGCGGGAAGGGGTCCCCATGCGTGGTGAGCGGGTCGATCTGGATCGAGCGCGCGCCTGACTCTCTACGCGTGAGGGCTTGCGAGCTCGCCCGAATGGTCCCAGCCGTGCCAGCCGCGAGGCTCGATCCAGGCGCTGACCCGGCGGCCGGTGCGATTGCCGAACGGCTTTCCCGTGTAACGGAGCGCGAGACGATCGATGTCGGTGAGACCGGAATCGTCCCGGATCTCGACGACGAGGCCGTACAGGCTGACGTGGCGGTACCAGTCGTCGTCGAACACCGTGAGGCTCACCTTCGGTTCGCGCCGAATCCACCGCAGTCGTTTGCGAGACTCGCTCATGTTGACCAGGACGCGCCCGCCCACCCAGCCATACCAGGTGACCACGGTCATGGGAAATCCATCGGGTCGTATGCACCCGATCACGGCGGCGTTCGGCTTTCTCAGGAACCTGTCGACGGCGGCCGGCAGCGTCAGCGCAGGCAAAGTCTTACTGCACCGGAAAAGGCGATTGCCACCAGTACGGCACGTCGTCGACCTCGATCGCGACGACCCACTTCACCCACCAGAATCCACGGCGGTCGGGAGCGACGAGGCGGGCGGGAAACCCGTGGCCGGCATCGAGCGGCGTGCCTCCAAAGCGCGTCGCGAGCAGCAGAGAGCCGGCCTCGCCGGCTCGGAAGCGGCGGTCATAGCCAGTGCTCGAGACGACGCGGATGCTCGACTCGCGCACGTCGGGCAGCAGCCGGTCGAGCCGAACACCGGCCCATTCCTGCGTCGAGTAAAAGCCACCGGTGCAATCGAGAGTTGCGATCATGCGATCGTCGAAGGTCGCCAGCTCGCGAAGACTCCACTCCCGGCCAGGCGTGCGCAGTGTCCACGCGTCCGGGTCGTGGACAGGGATCGCGTCGAACATCCATGAGCTCACGGGCATGACCGCGGGCTCAAACGATCCGGCCTCGTACGAGCCGGTAAACCGGCGTGCCCCGCCTGGCAGCGTGGCGGCCCGGACGAGAATCTCGCTCGCCGCATACGACACAGCCGCCGCGCCCAGGGCAACAGACCCTTTCATGAAGGTTCGGCGCGAGAGGTCTGCGCGGACCACCTTGACGCGGCGAGCAACCACGTGCCACACCGCCAGCGGGATCGCTGCCAGCGCCGCGCCGACGTGCGCCTCCATGGATGAAAACGGTCCCCAACTCAGCACAAGACCGGTTGAGTGCCCGAGGCCCGCCGCGATCGAGAGCAGGACGAGCATGCCGAGCCCAATCGATGCCCACCGTCCCCCTCTGGGCCGAGCCAAGCCGCGGCGCGCGATCATCGACTTCCAGGGCAGCAGAAGCAGAATCGCGACACCACCGGTCGCGTGGACGATCAAGGAGAGTCGTGCCGGCGCGGTGCCGAACGCAAACGCGAGCCAGCCGGTGAGAAACGCGATTGCAAGCAATCCGAGCAGGGCGACGTTGGTCTGCGATCCGAGCTTGATCGCGCCGTAGCGACGCGTCCTCACCGCCTCAGACTAATCTGCTCACGTGGCAAGCAGGGCAGATGCCGCGCCGAGCGTTTCGGCGCAGGTGAACAAGGTTCCCGCTCGTGTGCGGCCGATAGTGCGAGCGGCGATCCGTGCGGTCAAGGACGCCGCCCCCAAGGCGGAAGAGATCTCGTACGCGATGGAGCAGCCGCGCTCGAGCAGGATGATGTGGAAGCTCGCCCGCTACGCAGTCGACGGTTCCAACGTCGTCGGGGTAGGCACGTTCGCGGATCACTCGACGCTGTTCTTCTACAGGGGCCGCGACCTTGACGACGGGAGTGGGCTCTTGCAGGGCAGCGGAAAGGACACTCGGTTCGTCACCCTCCGCTCGGCGTCCGACGCCGAACGGCCCGAGGTCAAGCGGCTGATCCGTAATGCCTTCAAGGTGGGCGGCTCGCGCTAGACCGTCTCTAGAGTGGAGCGGGTGAAGGTCACCCCTGCCCGCCCGCCGGTCGCCGCCGTGCGTCCCGAGGTCCTCGAGGCCGATGGGGACCGACGCGTCGACCCCTACTACTGGCTGCGTGACAAGCACGACCCGGAGGTGATCGCCTACCTCGAAGCCGAAAATGCCTATACCGACGCCGTGACGGCGGGCGCAGGCGACCTCCAAGAACGTCTGTACCGCGAGATCATCGGGCGGGTCCAGGAGACGGACTCCTCCGCGGCGACCCTGTTCAAGGGTTGGTTGACCTACACCCGGACGGTGGAAGGCCTCGACTACGAGATCTACTGCCGGCGCCGTGGGACGATGGACGCCCCCGAGGAGGTCATTCTCGACGCCAACGAGCTCGCGAAAGGCCACGACTACTTCGAGCTCGGCTACGTCGAGCGGAGCCCGGACGAAAATCTCCTCGCCTATGCGGCCGACGTCAACGGATCGGAGCTGCACGAGCTCCGCTTCCGGGACCTCAACACCGGCCAGGACCTGGGGGACGTCATCCAGGGCGTTTACTACGGCGCGGCCTGGGCCGCCGACAACACGACCTTCTTCTACGTCCGGCCCGACTCTGCGATGCGTCCGTACCAGGTCTGGCGGCATCGGCTTGGCGCCGCGAGCGAGAAGGACGTGCTCGTCTTCCAGGAGGACGACGAGCGATTCGAGGTTGGCGTTGAGCCATCGAAGAGTGAGCGGTTCATCTTCATCAACACCTCGAGCCAGATCAGCAGCGAGACGTACTTCCTGCCCAGCGACGCCCCGGATGCGCAGCCGGTTTTGATCGAGCCACGTCGCGACAACATCGAGTACTCGGTCGACGATCAGGAAGACCGATTCCTCTTGCTGACCAACGACGGCGCGACCAACTTCAGACTGATGGCCGCACCGATTGCAAGCCCGGGTCGAGCGTCATGGACGGAAGTCGTGCCCGAACGCCCTGGAGTACGCCTGAACCTCACCGACGTCCATCAGCACCACGTGGTGCTGGGTCAGCGCTCAGACGGTTTGCAGCGTCTCGAGGTGCTCGACACGATGAGCGGCGCCCTTCATATCGTCGAGCAGCCCGACGCGGCTTACACCGCGTTTCCAGGCTCCAACCCCGATTACTCAAGCCGAGTGATGCGGTTCTTCTACACGTCATTGACGGCACCCTGGTCGGCGGTCGACTACGACATGGATTCGGGTGTGCGGACCGTGGTCAAAGAACAGCCGGTCCGAGGCGGCTACAACCGAGACGATTACGTGACCGAGCGCCTGTGGGCGCGCGCAACCGATGGGGTGAGGGTTCCAATCTCAGTGGTGTTTCGCCGTGACAAGAGCGAGGAGCGCGCTCCCGCGCTTCTCTATGGGTACGGCGCCTACGAGCACTCGAACGACCCGATGTTCGACCCCGCGCGCCTGAGCCTGCTCGACCGGGGGTTCGTCTTTGCAATCGCACACGTGCGCGGCGGCGGCGAGATGGGGAGGGAGTGGTACGAGCAGGGACGGCTGCTGCGCAAATGCAACACCTTCGAGGACTTCATCGCGTGCGCCGAGAAGCTCATCGCGGATGGCTATGCGGCCCCTGAATCGCTGGCTATCCGCGGCCGCAGCGCGGGCGGGTTGCTGATCGGCGCGGTGGTCAACATGCGGCCAGAGCTGTTCGGATGCGCTGTCGCGCAGGTGCCGTTCGTCGACGCGCTGACGACGATGCTCGACGACAAGCTGCCGCTGACCGTCAACGAGTACGACGAGTGGGGGAATCCGAAAGAGCCGGACTACTACCGCTATATCAAGAGCTACTCGCCCTACGACCAGGTCCGCTCGACCGAGTACCCTGCGATCCTCGCGACCGGCGCGCTGAACGATCCACGCGTCTCCTACTGGGAACCGGCGAAGTGGGTCGCGAAGCTGCGCACGGTGAATCGCGCTGACCAGCCGATCCTGCTCAAGACCCAGATGGGTTCCGGGCACATGGGGCCGTCAGGCCGCTATGAGTCGTGGCGCGAGGAGGCATTCGTGATGGCCTTTGTGATCACGCAACTTGGTCTTGACGGCTGAGCCCGGGTCAGGTTAGTCTGAGTCGGTCCGCACACCCATCCGGGTGTGTCCATTTTCTCGAGGTGCAGTTGTATGGCAGGCATTGGATTGGTCGTCTTCGCTGAAAAGCGGCGACGTGTGCCTGCCGCCGGCACCCATTGACGCTGGTCTCATAGCCGAAACCTAGAAACCAGAAAGTCAAGCCTTCGAGGGGTTGAGGACCGTGCGGTTGTTGGGCACCGCCACGGTCCTTTTCTTTTGTCCATTTCGGGTTTCAGGAGACCGCAATGAACGTTCCAGCGATCGACATCCAGGGAGTCCGCAAAGCGTTCAAGCGGCGCGAGCGCGATGCCGGCGCGCCCTGGTGGCGACGCGAGCAGAAAGAGAAGGTGGCGTTGCACGAGCTCGACCTGATTGTCGAGGCAGGTGGAGTCACCGGCATCCTCGGGCCGAACGGAAGTGGGAAGTCAACGCTCATCCGCATCCTCGGCACGCTCCTGACACCTGACACCGGGCGGGCAATGGTGTTCGGCTGGGACGTCGTGACCGACGCGCTCCAAGTTCGTCGCCGCGTCAACCGGGTGTCGGTCGAGGCGGCGTTCTTCAAGGAGCTCAGCCCCTGGGAGAACATGGTCTACGCGTCACGCCTTTACGGCAACACCTCACGGGGAACGCGGCGGCGCGTGGTCGAGATCCTCGAGCTGCTGGGGTTGCCGAAGGACGTGATCGATCAGCCGATGAAACAGCTGTCGCGCGGGCAGCAGCAGAAGGTGGCCATCGCGCGGAGCTTCCTCACGGCGCCGTCGCTGCTTCTGATGGACGAGCCGACGACGGGGCTGGACCCGCGCTCCAAGAAGGAGGTCCAGGCCGTGCTGGAGACGCTGCGCGCCGAGCGCGAGATCACGGTCCTGCTTTGCACCCACGACATGGACGAGGCGTCCGCACTGTGCGACCGGGTGCTGATGCTGGACGGCGGCCGCGTGCTCGCCGACGGTTCGCCTGACGAGCTTCGTGCACGGCACGGCGCCGCCACGCTCGAGGACGTCTTCATGGACCTGACGGGGAAGACGCTCGAGGCAGAGGAAGCAGAGGAGGCAGTCACATGATCGGCGTGCGCGGATCCGAGATGAGCGCCCTGTTCGGCTTTGCCGAGCGGCAGCTCTACGTCTACAAGCGCTACTGGGTCTGGGAGGTCGTGTGGCTCTTCTACAGCATCGTCAGTGTGCTGTCGATCGGCTTCCTCGCCTCGGGCCTGGGGTCGCTGGGGGTGTCCGGCGGCTCCTTCGACCTGCGCAGGGCGCAGCTTTACCTGCTGATCGGCGCGCTGCTCTGGGGCTACCTGTCGCTGGTCTTCATGGAGGCCGCCTACGCCATCGCTTGGGAACGCTGGGAGGGCACCATCGAGTACACCTTCATGGCGCCGGTGCGCCGGATCACCCATCTCATGGGCATCTGCCTCTTCGCGATCGTCTACGGTCTCGCGCGTACGTTCATCGTGCTCCTGGTCGCGGTGGCGATCTTCGACATCGACTTCTCGCATGCCGACATCGCCGGCGCTCTCGTCGTGCTGGCTGCCTCGCTGGCGCCGCTCATCGGCCTGGCGATCCTGACCTCGGTGCTGCCCCTGCTGTCGCCTCAAAAGGGAGAGCAGATGTCGTTCGCCGTCCAGGGCTTCATGCTCCTGGTGTCGGGCGTCTACTACCCGTTGACGGTCCTGCCCTGGCCGCTTCAGGCCGCCGGCTTCATCAGCCCCCTCACCTACGCGCTCGCCGGTATGCGGCGCAGCCTGCTCGAGGGTGCCACGGCGGCCGACCAGATCCCCACCGTGGGCATCCTGCTGGGCATGGGCGTGGTCCTCATACCGCTCGGATTTGCTGTCTTCACCTGGGCGGAAAGGCGTGCCAAGGCGCTCGGTTTGCTGAAGCGAAGCGGGTAGGGGTCCCCGCGACTTCACGCCGCAGGCTCTGAAGTCGTGGGGTGCAAAGAGAAGTAAGCAACTCCTGGCTGCCGTCGCGCATGTTACCAAACTAATGTTCGTCAATATCACAATCCGCTACTGCATCTAGGGGTATCCGGCGGGCCTGACCCAATATATCGGGGCAAGGCCCGCACATGGCCTGTAAGGGCCTTCTAGATCTTGTGGTAAAGGTATTGACAGGCTTAACCGACGTTGTTACTGTCTGCGGCGAATCGCGGTGATCAGTGGGGAGAAGTGGTGAATCCGGCAGACATCGAACCATACGTCGCACCCTACGTCCAGGTAAGGCACGCCATACACCTCCTCTACGCCACCTCTCCCCGCAGCCGCGATGGCCAAGACGAGCACTCGATCCACGTCGGTATCAACCATCGGTTCGACAAGCATGGCAACCGCCTCCCACTCGAGCTACATGGTTGCGGCTGCAGTCTCTGCGCCCGCAGTCAGCGGCGCCGGCTCAGCTACTGGGAGGCCCGATGAGTGTTCACTGGAGCGCATCGGGTGAGGGTGGACGACAAAGGGCGGCTGGCGATCCCAGCCTCATTTCGCAAGCAGCTCAAAGACGGCAGCTTCGTCTCGGTCGGCCAGGACCAGGTGCTGGCGATCTATCCGCCGGACCTGTGGGCGGCGCTCGGCGACGAGCTGCGGAGCCCACTTCCAGGCCCGGACCATCGCGCCCTGTCGCGAACTCTCTATCCACTCTCGGATCCGTTCGAGCCGGATGGCCAGGGACGGATCAGCCTTCTGCCGGAGCAGCGTCGCCTGGCGGGGATCGAGACCCCGTCGACGGTGGTGGTGATCGGGGCCGGCTCGAGGGTGGAAATCTGGCCCGAGGCCCGATGGGACAACTACAGCGCCGACGCGCAAGGACGCTTTACCGAATTCGCTGACAGGGTGATCTCCGGACATTAGTCCGCACGTTCCAGCACTTTCACAAGAGGTAATAGAGCTGCTCCAGCCCCGAGAGGGGGCGGTCGCGATCGACTGCACCCTCGGGCAGGCGGGCCACGCCCGCCAGATCCTGGAGAGGATCACCCCCGGCGGCCGGCTGCTCGGGATCGACCGCGATCCCGCGGCGGTCCAGGCGGCGCGGCAAACGCTGGGTTCGTTTGGTCAGTCCGCGACCGTGGTGCATGGACGGTTTTCCGAGCTTGGCTCGATCGCAGCAGACAACGGTTTCCGGCAAGCGGACTCGATCCTCTTCGACTTCGGAATCTCGAGCAACCAGGTCGACGATCCCGAGCGCGGTTTCAGCTTTCGCGCCGAGGGACCGCTCGACATGCGCATGGACCCGAGCTCGAAGCTCACAGCGTCGCAGATCGTCAACGAGTACGACGTGGCCGAGCTAGAGCGCATCCTCCGCGAGTACGGGGAGGAACGATGGGCCCGCAGGATCGCGCAGTTTGTCGTGGCGCGGCGCCCACTCCGCACCACACGCGACCTGGCGCAAGCAGTCGAGGCCGCGATACCCCGGAGGGCCTGGCCTCGCGACATCAACGTCGCGACGCGGACATTTCAGGGGATTCGAATCGCGGTCAATGACGAGCTCGGCGAGATCGAATCAGGACTCAGAGCAGCTCTTTCAACACTCAAACCCGGTGGTCGTATGGCGACGATCAGCTTCCACTCCCTGGAAGACCGCTTGGTCAAGTCATTCTTCAACGTCGAGTCCAAAGACTGCATCTGCCCACCCCAGCAGCCAGTCTGCACCTGCGGCCACCGGGCCACCCTTCGCGTCATCACCCGGCATCCCGTGCGGCCCTCCGACGCAGAGGTGGCCGCCAACCCCCGCGCCCGGTCCGCCCGCCTCCGGGTCGCGGAAAAACTCCCCACCCCAGATCCCTCCCCATGAAAGGGGAGGGTGCCCCTGCCGAACTCCCGCTTTGAAACCACCAAGCCCTGGTGGCCGGTCTAACCCCTCCGGCCACCAGGCATTTTGAAATCACTCCTCCCCATTCATGCGGAGGTCGCGGCGTAGCCGCCCGGGGGGGCGCCACAGCAACCAACACAGCAAAGGATGAAGTTCACGTCTTGACATCGACCCGAATACTGGCCAGACGGCGCCTCGGCACGACCGGTGCTGCGCCGCACGTCACTGCCCCGCCACGGCGGAGACGGCGCACGCGCGGCTTCGTGCAGGTCGCAGGCTCGGTCGCCGCCGAAAGGCTGCGGCTGAACGTGTTCGGCCACGCCTACGTCGGTGTCGGCGCGGTCGTCATCGTCGTGCTCTTCTACCTGGCGATCGCCGCGCAGATCACGCAGTCGTCATATGACATCGCCCGCTTGCAGGACCAACAGCGTCAGCTGATCGCCGAGCAGGACCAGCTGCGCTATCAGGAAGTCACGATGCATGCACCCGCGCAGGTGCAACAGCACGCCGCTCAGAGCGGCATGCAGCGCGTCATCCCGTCGCGTTTCGTGACTGGGCAGGAGGTCGCGGTCGACCTGTCGGCAGCGGTCGGCGCATCGCCCGTCGATACGACTCCGCTGTGGTTGCGCGCCGTGGCGGTGATCGCCAACACCGTCGCCGGGACACGCGACGTCATGGCGTCGACCAAGAAATAGTTTGAGCACGAGGGCGCTCGCCTCGCGACGCCCCGGACGGGTCGAGCGTGTCGGTTCGGCGCGGCTGCGTGTCGTCTCCATGCTCCTCGTTGCGGTGGTGCTCGCCGGGATGGTCTGGACACGGCTCGCCTACTGGCAGGTGGCCCAGCACGGCCAGCTCACGCTGCAGGCGCAGGCTCAGTACCGCGAGCTCGTCGAGCTGCCGGCGCTCCGCGGCGCGATCTTCGACCGCAACCTGACTCAGCTCGTCGTCAACACGACGGTTTACTCGGCTTTCGTATCGCCCGATCAGATCGCCGCCACGCAGCGAGACGCTGTGGCGACAGGGCTCTCGACCGTGCTCGAGGTCGACAGGGCGAAGGTGATGACCACTCTCGAGTCCAACGTGAAGTTCGCCTACATCGCGCGGCGATTCGCCAAGGCGAAAGCGGACCAGCTGCGCACTCTAAAGCTGCCAGGCGTCGGGCTGCAAGAAGAAACCCAGCGTTCCTACCTGCCCGGGATCAGCTCAGGCAGCACGCTGGCCGCCAACCTCCTCGGCTTTGTCGACTGGAACGGCGACGGCAACTATGGCCTGGAAGCGAACTACCAGAAGGCCCTCGGCGGCACGCCGGGCTATATCTCCAGCTACCGCGACCTCTCCAACCGCGAGATCGTGCTCGGTACGCATACCCACCAGGACCCCGTCAATGGACAGGACCTCGTGCTTTCGCTCGACGCGAACATCCAGTACGCGGCCGAACAGGCGCTGATGGAAGGGGTCAAGCGAGACCGTGCGGAGAGCGGCAGCGTCCTGATCATGGATCCCACAACCGGCGGGATCGTCGCGTGGGCTGACTACCCGAGCTACAACGCCAACAACTTCAACCACACCAACACAGCGGCCTTCAAGGACAACGTGCTCGGCTACGTTTACGAGCCGGGCTCCGTGATGAAGGTCGTGACCCTGTCCGGGGCGATCAACGCCGGCGCGATCGAACCCAGCACTGTCATCAACGACCCGGGCGTGCTCAATGTCGGCGGTTACCGGATCTACGACTGGGACCGACGTAACCACGGCAACGTCAACTACACATACGTGCTGGAACACTCCCTCAACGTCGGCGCGATGAAAGCGATGCTGGCCGAAGGCCACGCCGCCTTCTACAAGAACCTGGAGGCCTTCGGGCTCACCACGCCAAGCGGCATCGACGTCGCGGGTGAGAACCACATCGCGCCGCCCTCAGCGGCGAAGATGCAGGACTCGCAATACGCAACGACAGCATTCGGCCAGGGCATCGACGTGAACATGGTTCAGATGCTCGCTGCCATCAATGTCGTTGCCAACGGCGGCAAGTACGCGCAACCGCACGTCGTCGAGCGCATCGGCACGCACCTCAACCCTGTGCTGCTGCAGCCCCAGCGGCAGGTGATCAGCGCCGCTACCGCGGCCAAGATGACGACGATGATGCAGATGGTCGTCCAGCACGGATCGGGTTGGACCTCTCGCATCCCAGGCTTTCAGCTCGACCAGTGCGGCAAGACCGGCACTTCGCAGATCCCGGTCAACGGAAAGTACACGCAGGACGTGTGGTCCTCGTTCGTCGGATTCCTGCCCGCCAAGAAGCCGAGGTTCACGATGCTCGTCGTCGTGCGCAAGCCGCACTATCCCGGGAGCGAGAACGACTGGACGCTGAACGACGGCTACATGACCGCCGAGCCGATCTGGAAGCAGATCGCGCAGACGCTCGTCGTCAGCTGGCACATCACACCCGACAAGCCCTAACAGTTCTACTTATCTAGATGAGACTGAGTCTCCTCGAGATCCTCGAGGCGACCGGGGGTGGCGAGGTAGGCGGCACCCAGGTCGGCGAAACGTTCTCGACCTTCCACACCGACTCGCGCGAGGTGAAGACGGGCGGTGTCTTCTTCGCGCTGCGCGGCCAGGAGATGGACGGCGCCGAGTTCGTCAATGACGCGATCGCGCGAGGCGCCGCGGCGGTGGTCGTGGAACGAAAGACCGAAATTCCGTCCGGCATCGTCGAAGTCCTCGTCCCGGACACATGGTCGGCGCTTTACGCGCTCGCCTCGCACGCGCTCCGGCGCGTGCAGCCGCTGGTGGTTGCGGTCACGGGCAGCAACGGCAAGACGTCGACCAAGGAGATGATCGCGGCGATCCTGGCTCAGCACTTCAACGTGCACAAGACCGAGGGCAACCTCAACACCGAGACCGGCGTGCCGCTCACGATCCTCAGCCTCGAGTCCCACCATTCCGCGCTCGTCCTGGAGATGGGCATGCAGCGGCCGGGCGACATCGGGCGGCTTGCCGGCCTCGCGAAACCGGCGATTGGGGTCATCACGAACGTCGGCATCGTGCACATCGAGTTCTTCAACTCGCGCGAGGAGCTCGCGCGCGCCAAGGGCGAGCTGGTGGCGGCGTTGCCCGAAGAAGGCCTCGCCGTCCTCAACGCTGACAACGACTTCTATCCCCTGCTCGCTCAGATGACGTCGGCCCGCGTCGCAAGCTTCGGCAACGATCGCGGCGATTACCGGGTGGAGGGATTTCAGCCAATCGAGGGTGGCGGATCGCAGTTCACGGTCCGCGGCGTGGAGGTGCGCCTCGCAATGGCCGGTCGCCATCAGGCCCTCAACGCCGCCGCGGCCCTCGCGGCCGGTGATTTCGCCGGCGTTTCCGTTGAGGCCGGCTCCAACGCGCTCGCCGGCGTCAAAGTCGAGCATCGACTGGAAGAGATCCCGACGCCCGGTGGCTATTCGATCATCGACGACGCGTACAACGCGAGCCCGGAATCGATGATCGCGGCGTTCGATGCCCTCGCGGAGAGCAGGCGCGACGGACGCCTGCTGGCGGTGCTGGGCGAGATGCGCGAGCTCGGGTCCCTCTCTGAGGAATCGCACCGGCGAGTGGGCGAGAGGGCGGCTGAAGTTTTCGACGCGGTTTGCGTCGTCGACGGCGAGCGGGCGAAGCCGATGGCGCAGGCCGCCGGCGCGGAGCTCGTGCCTGATGGAGCGGGAGCGGCGGACTGGGTGAGGCGCAACGCGACCGCCGGCGACCGCGTCCTGGTCAAAGCGTCGCATGGGGTTCGTCTAGACGAGCTGGTCAAGGACCTGACCGCCGCTTGATTGGAAGAGCGCGGCCGGACGTCCTCGACCGATCTTCGGCGCCCATGCAACCCATTTGCGTTGTTGCGGCCTGCGCTCCTCGCTTACGAATCCCCGGATGCGCTCGCTCTGGTGCTCGGCCGCGCCTAGCATCTGGGCGGCCTGGGCACCGAATCTCTCGCCGATGAATCCGGCCGCGCTCTTCGACGTCGGCACATTCGTCGTCGGATTTGCGATCGCGATCGTCCTTTACCCGTTCGCGATCCGCGCTCTGCGCCGTATCCGTTCAGGACAGGTGATCCAGGACGAGCTGCCCGACACCCACCAGCGCAAGGCCGGAACGCCCACAGGCGGCGGAATTCTCTTTGTCGGGCTCGCGATTCTTGGCGGGGCGCTGGCAACGATCGCCGGCCATTCGGGCGCGCTGCCCGCGGTCGCGGGCCTCATCGCGGGCGCGCTGATCGGTTTCGCCGACGACCGGAGCAAGCTCCGTGTCGGCACACGCGGCATCCCCGCGCGGCTCAAGTTTCCGCTCCAACTTCTCCTCGCGGTGCCGGTGGCGTGGCTCGCGACGGTGCAGGGTGGTCCGCAGCTCTTTCTACCGGTGACGCCGTGGCTTGTGTTTCCGCTGGCGGTGATTGCGATCGCCGCCACCGCAAACGCGGTGAACATCACCGACGGCATGGACGGCCTCGCGGGCGGCCTCACGGTGATCGCCGTCGGCGCCACGGTGCTGTTCCTTCCCGGCGCGCCGGCCGGCGAGAAGGCCGTCGCGATGACGCTGTGCGGCGCGCTGGTCGCGTTCCTCGTCTTCAACCGCTACCCGGCGCGCGTCTTCATGGGCGACACGGGCGCGCTGGCGATCGGCTTCGCGCTCGCCGCGATGGCGATCCAGCAAGGCATCCTCTTGTTGCTGCCGATCGTCGGTCTCGTGTTTGTACTCGAGACGCTGTCTGTCATCATTCAGGTGGCTTATTTCAAAGCCAGCGGCGGACGCCGCGTGTTCACCATGACCCCGATCCACTACACGTTCCACCACGAGGGATGGTCTGAGAACCGCATCGCGCTTTCGTTCTGGGGCGCGGGGCTGATCTCGGCGCTAGCGGCGATCGCTCTCGTGCGGCTTCTGACTTGACCGCCCTCGTGGTCGGCGCGGCGCGAAGCGGCGTCGCGCTCGCGCTGCACCTCACCGCCGAAGGTGAGGCGGTGCGACTCGCCGACCGCAAACCGTCAAGCGAGCTGCTGTCGACCATCGCGCAGCTGCCGCCCGGTGTCGATCTCCGTGTGGGCGGCTACGACGAACGGGTCCTCGACGGCGTCGATGTCGTCTACGCGAGCCCCGGTGTGCCGTGGGACTCGGAGCTCCTGAACCAGGCGCGCGCCAAAGGCATACCGGTGTCGAGCGAGATCGACCTGTTTCTTCGTCGCTGCAAAGGCACCGTGGTCGGCATCACCGGCACCAATGGCAAGACGACCACGACGGCGCTGACCGGCGTTGTCCTGGAGGCGGGCCGGCGCCCGGTCGTCGTCGGCGGCAACATCGGGGACACGGTCCTCGATCGGCTCGCCGAGATCACGCCCGAGCACTGGGTTGTGCTGGAGCTCTCCAGCTTCCAGCTCGAGTCCGTGGAGCATCCGCATCTGCACGTCGCCGTGATCCTGAACATCACACCCGACCATCTCGACCGCCACGGCACCTTCGCCCAATATGTCGACCTCAAAGCGAGGGCGATCGAGGACGCCGACTACGCATTGCTGAACAGCCGCGATCCGACGGTGAGCGCGCTGTCCACGCGCGCGGCCGGCAAGGTCGTTTGGTTCGACCAGCACCAGCCGCTCCCGCCGATGCCACTGCCGGGCCGGCACAACATGGAAAATGCCCTCGCCGCGGCCGCGGTGGGACACATCGCGGGACTCAGCGATGACGCCATCAACGAGGCGATCCGCGGTTTCAAGGGTGTCGAGCATCGGCTGGAGCTCGTGGGCGAGTGGGCGGGCGTCCGCTGGTACAACGACTCGAAGGCAACCAACCCCGACGCGGGCCGCGTCGCGTTGAGCGCGTTTCCAGGCGCACCCGTGATCCTGATCGCCGGCGGGTATGGCAGCGGCTTCGACCTTCGGGAATGGGTCCAGGACGTACTCGCGAATACGGAGGCGGTGATTCTCATCGGCGCTTCCGCCGGCGAGCTGGCCGAGGCGCTGCGCGTGCATCCGAAGGTCATTCGGGCCGAAACGCTCGAACAGGCCGTGGCCATCGCCGCCGGCATGGCTCGCCAGGGAAGCGTCGTCCTGCTCAGCCCCGCCTACAAGAGCTATGACATGTTCAAGGACTTCGAAGACCGCGGCAACCAGTTCAAAGAGCTTGTCCGGCAGCGGTTCGCGGCGTGAGCTCGATGTCTCCAACGAGGCCGCAGCCCGACCGGCTGCTTCTCTTCACGACCGTCGCCCTGTGTGGGGCGGGCCTGGTCATGGTCACGAGCGCGAGCGTCGCGTTCGCCTACAACCAGCACCAGTCGACCTTCTACTACGCGGAACGTCAGGCGGCGTGGCTGTTGATCGGCTTCGTAGCGCTTTTCGTCCTCGGCCGGGTCGACTACCGGCGGATCCGCCGGCTGGCACCGGCCGGAGCGGTCGCGGCCGGGCTGCTCATGCTCCTGGTCCTCGTGCCGCACCTGGGCGTGAGCGTCAACGGGGCGCGGCGGTGGTTCGACGCCGGGCCGCTCGGTACGTTTCAGCCGTCCGAGCTCGGCAAGCTCGCGTTCGCGGTGTTCGTGGCGCACTGGGTCGACCGCAACGCGCAGCGTATGGGCGACTTCAACCAGGTCTTCGTCCCGTTCGCGGCGATGCTGGCCGGCGTGCTCGTTCTCCTTATGCTGGAGCCGGACCTGGGCACCTCGATCGTCATGGTCGGCATCTTCGTCAGCGCCTACTGGGCAGGTGGCGGCCGGCTGCGGCACCTGATCCTGATCGCGGGAGCGCTCGCGCTGGCGTTTGTCGCCGTCACCCTGCTCGAGCCGTACCGAATGTCCCGGCTCGTCGCGTTCAAGAATCCGTGGGCAGACCCGCTCGGCGCCGGCTTCCAGGCCACCCAATCCCTCTACGGGCTTGCTTCGGGAGGCTGGTTTGGCGTGGGGATCGGCCACTCCATCGAGAAGTACGGCTGGCTGCCCGAGGCCCATACCGACTTCATCTTTGCCATCGTGGGCGAGGAAACCGGCCTGATCGGAACGACGCTCGTGATGCTGGGCTTCCTGGTGTTCGGGATCCGCGGCTATCGCGCGTCGCTGCGTGCGCCGGACCGGTTTGGCATGGCGCTCGCCGCGTCGATCACCACCTGGATCACCTTCGAGGCGCTCATGAACATGGCGACCGTCACCAACACCCTGCCCATCACGGGAGTCCCGCTGCCGTTTTTCAGCTACGGCGGCACGGCCCTGGCCACGACCCTCGCCGCGGTTGGCCTTTTGCTGAGCATCGCCCGCCACGGGTCGGGTTCGGCGTTGCGGAACAATCGGTCATCAGATGAGACTTTTGATCGCTGGCGGCGGAACCGGAGGGCACCTGTTTCCGGCGCTCGCGGTCGCGCGAGCGTTTCGCGCTGAGGAACCCCAGGGTGCGCTGCTTCTGGTCGGGCGCTCTGGCGGTCCAGAAGAGAGGCTTGTGCCCGCAGCCGGTTTCGAGCTGCGGACCGTCAGGGTTCGTGGGCTCGACCGCGACGCGCCGTGGAAGAACATCGCTCTTCCCGTTCTCGTCCCGCTGGCGCTCCGGTCCGCGCTCCGCATCGTGGACAGGTTTCGGCCCGACGTCGTGCTCGGCATGGGCGGCTACGTGATGGCGCCGCCGGTGGCCGCGGCGCGCATGCGCCGGATTCCTTACGTGTTGCACGAGAAGGACGTCCGGCCGGGGCTGGCCACGCGGTACTTCGCAGCGAACGCCGCCGCGGTCTGCACGACGCTGCCGGGCACAGAGGAGCGGTTGCGCAACGTCAGGACCGTGCTCACCGGCGTCCCCCTGCGTGAAGGTTTCGAGCCGCGCATACCCGATATTCCTCCGCGCCGCCTACTGGTGACGGGAGGCAGCCAGGGCGCGCGGCGTTTGAACGAGGCCACGTGGGCGGCGCTCGATGAGCTGTGCGCGAGGTTTGAAGAGGTCATTCACGTCGCCGGGCAGCAGGGCAAGGATGGGGTGGAGCGACGTGCCCGCGAGCGTTACAGCGGGGTGGCCTTCGCCGAGGACATGCCGGCGTTGATGGCCCGCGCCGACCTCGTGGTAAGCCGAGCCGGCGTGAGCACGATCTCAGAGGCCGCCGCGGTCGGCCTGCCGATGATCCTGGTGCCAGGCACCTTTGGCGGCGGCCACCAGGAAGAGAACGCGGCCGCGATGGTCGCGGCCGGGGCGGCCCTCCGGATCGCCGACGAAGAGCTCACCGGCGAAAGCCTCGTGCGCGCGATTGCAAGCCTCGACGCGAGTCGCGTGCGGGCGATGGCCAAGGCATCCGCGGCGACCGGGCGTCGGGATGCCGCGCAGCGCGTTCTACGAGTGCTTCACGAAGTGGTGAGGAGGTGAGCCCGCAAATGAGAGTTCACCTCATGGGCGCCGGCGGGGCCGGTGTGTCGGCGCTGGCGCGTGTCTTCCTCGCCCGAGGGGACGACGTCAGCGGTTGCGATATCAAGGAATCGGAGACGACGGCCGAGCTCGAAGAAGCGGGCGTCCGGATGAGAGTGGGTCACGATCCCGAGCACGTCCTGGGTAAGGACTTGCTCGTCTACAGCGGCGCGATCAAGAAATCGCCGGAGCTGGACGCCGCAAGGGCCATGGGCGTCCAGGTTGTGAGCCGCGCCGAGATGCTCGCTCGGCTCATCAGCGAGACGAACTCGATCGCCGTCGCCGGAACGGCCGGCAAAACCACCGTCACTCACATGATCGGCCACATCCTCGTCATGGCCGGTTACGACCCGACTGTGCTGGTCGGCGACGGCGCTAGCGCCAGGGCCGGACAGTCGGAGTGGCTGGTCGCTGAGACGGACGAGTCCGACGGCACGCTCACGTTGCATCACCCGCAGCGGGCGATCGTGACCAATATCGAGCTCGACCATCCAGACCACTTCCGCGACGTGTCCGCGGTGCGCGACCTGTTCCAGTGGTTCATTGAGGCCATCCCCGAGACGGGCCTCGCCGTGCTCTGCGCGGACGACGAGCTGGCGCGGGAGCTCAAGCCCAGGGCTCGCAAGGTCACCTACGGTTTCCGGCAGGGCGCGACCTATCGCTGCGAGCCGATGCGTCCGTTTCCGATCTATCGTGGCGCGGACCTTCTCGGCCACATCGATCTGCGCCAACCGGGCCGGCACAACATTCAGAATGCGACGGGCGCCGCGGCTGTGGCCCTCGAGATCGGGGTCCCGTTCGGTGACGTCGCGGGGGCGCTGCAAACCTTCCCAGGCGCACACCGGCGAATGGAGTTCCTGGGCACCTTCCAGGGCGCGGCCGTGTACGACGACTACGCGCACCACCCGACCAAGGTGCGCGCGACGATCGAGGCGGCGCGCGAGCTGCGTCACCGCCGGCTTCTCGTCGTCTTTCAGCCCCATCGCTACTCGCGACTGAGCGCCCTGATGCACGACTTCGCGCGTTCGTTCGAGGGCGCGGACCGCGTCTACGTGCTCGACGTCTACAGCGCCGGCGAGGACAACGTCTCAGGCGTTCAGGCTGCGGACCTCGCGCACCAGGTCCCACAGGCGATTTACGTCGGCGACTTCACAAGAGCGAAGGAAGCTCTAAAGGAGATCGTCGGGCCGGACGATCTGGTGCTGCTGATGGGCGCGGGCGACATCAAAAAGTTGGGCGATGAGCTGGCGCACAAAGTCTAGGCTCGCCTGGCTCCACGACCTGCCGGGCGTGAGCGAGAACGAGGCGCTCGCTTCGCGGACTTCGTTCGGCATCGGCGGCCCAGCCGAGTTTTTCGTGGAGCTTGCGCGGCCCGAGGCCATCGAGAAAGCGATCGAGGGTTGCCGCGAGCGCGACATTCCTTATCTGTTGCTGGGCGCTGGGACGAACCTCCTCGTCGCCGACCGCGGCGTCGAAGGATTGGTCGTGCGCGTGGTGAATCGCGAGCACCATATCGACGGCACCCGCGTCCGTGCCGGCGCCGGGTTGAAGATGATGCGGCTCGCGCGGATCGTCGCCGACGCCAACCTACGGGGCTTCGAGTTCGCGATCGGCGTCCCCGGCACCCTAGGCGGAGCGGTCTACCAGGACGCCGGTTGCTGGGGTAAGGAGATCCGCGAGGTGCTCGTTGAGGTCGATGGCTTCATGCCAGGCGCGGGCAAGCAGACATGGAAGCCGCCGGCGCTGAAGTTCGGCTACCGGACGTCCGCGCTGCGCGATGGAGATCTGAAAGGCGCACTCGTTGTCTCCGCCACCGTGCAGCTGACGCGCGGTGATGGGGAAGAGGCCAAGCAGCTCATGTCCAAGCTCACCAGGGAGCGGAACGAGACGCAGCCGATCAAGACCAAGAACTGCGGCAGCGTGTTCAAGAACCCGCAAGGCGATTCGGCAGGCAGGCTTGTCCAGGCCGCTGGACTGAAAGGCACGCGCGAGGGCGCGGCGGTTGTCTCGGAGCTGCACGGCAACTTCATCATCAATGAGGGCGGGGCCACCGCAGCCGACGTGAAGCGGTTGATCGAACGTGTGATGGTCGAGGTCAAGCGTCGTTTCGGTGTCCAGCTCGAGCCCGAGGTCGAGATGGTCGGCCAATGGAAATGAGGTAGTGAGGCTCGCGGTGCTGAGAGGCGGGAAGTCGGCCGAGCGCGAGGTCTCGATGCGCTCGGGAGAGCAGGTCGCGAACGCCTTGCGCGGTCGCGGCCACGACGTCACGCCAGTCGACCTCGACGGCAACACATGGGACGCACTGCGCGACGGCAATTTCGAGTGCGTGTTCAACGCGCTTCACGGCCGGCTCGGAGAGGACGGCACGGTGCAGGGGATGCTCGAGCTGCTGGGCTTGCCTTACACCGGCTCGGGAGTGCTCGCTTCTGCGCTCTGCATGGACAAGTCGCGGGCCGGCAAGGTCATGGCCGGCGTCGGCTTGCACGTGCCCGAGTTCGAAGAGCTCGAGATCAAGGAGGGGATCGCCGCCGACGTCATCGAGCGCCTTGCTGCGAGGCTGGGTCTGCCGCTGGTCATCAAGCCGGTCCGCGAGGGGTCGACCATCGGCCTGACCATCGCCCAAGACGTCGACGCGGTCGCCTCTGGGCTCGTCCTCGCGGCACGCTACGACCGCCGGGTGCTCGCCCAGCGCTTCGCGGTGGGTACGGAGATCACCATCGGGGTGCTCGCCACGCCCGACCTCCAGGTCCTGCCGACGCTCGAGATCGTCAGCGAGAACCCGGTGTACGACTACGACGCGAAGTACACGGCCGGCAAGTCGCACCACATCATCCCGGCCAGGATCCCGGAAGTTTCCCGAGCGGCAGCATCAGACGCCGCGGCGAGGGCGTTCACCGAGCTCGGATGCTCGGGCATGGCACGGGTGGACATCATCGTCGACGGGAAAGGCACGCCCTGGATGCTCGAGGTGAACACCGTGCCCGGGCTCACCGAGCTGTCGCTGCTGCCCGATGCGGCCCGCGCCGCCGGCATCTCCTTCGACGAGCTCTGCCAGCGACTGGTCGACCATGCCGTCGGGCGATTCCAGCGTCACGTGGGTCCGACAGCACAGTGAAGGCGGCATCGTGAAGTTCCGCCGCCGCAGCTCTGTTATGCCCCGGGCGCCATGGCCGAACGGGATCGAGCGTACGGAGCCGCTGCGCGGCCAGCTGTGGACGCGCTCGGAGAAGGCGCTGCGCGAGCCCGACGTGCCATGGGGCTGGCGCGCCCTGGCGATCGCTGTCGCGGCTTTGGAGGCGGCTCTGCTCGTCTGGCTCTGGTTTGGACCCGCGCTGGCGATCAGCTCGGTGCAGGTGACCGGCGCGCATCACCTGACCTCGAGCCAGGTCGCCCAAGACGCGGGCCTCTCCGGCGATACCTCGGTGATCTCGGTCGACGTAGTCACCGCGCATGACCGCCTCATGAAGCAGGTCTGGGTGCGCAGCGTCGATGTGCAGCCGCAGCTGCTGGGCACCGTGGTCATCCAGGTCAGCGAGTGGGAGCCGGTCGCGGCCTACCACGCAGGAACCTCGACCAAGCTGTACTTCATGTCGAGCCAGGCGGTCGTCCTGGGGGCGACCTCGACGGCTGCGGGACTGGTCGATGTCCAGGGCCCGGCGGGGAACGAGCCGCGCGCGGGCGACCGGCCGCTGGATCCGCAGCTTCTCACCGCGCTCGTCAACATCCAGCGCGCGATGCCAACCCTCGTCGGCCAGGACGTCGCGGGATTCATCTTCGACTCGTGCGGCGACCTGACGATGATCGCGAAGAAAGGCTGGAAGGTTTACTTTGGCCGCGTTTTGACGCCTGAGGAGTTCGCGACCCTGCGCGACAAGCTGACGGCGCTCAAGGCGATCGCGGGAAATCACAACGTCGACTACAGCTCTCCCGACCTGCTTTACATCAACGTGATGAATCCGTCCGAACCCGCCGTCGGCTACAAGTCGCGACAGCCCGTCGCAGCGTCGCCATCTCCTGGCGCGACGCCGAAGCCGGCGCCGATTCCCACACCCGGCCCATGCAAGTAATCGTTATCGCGATCGTCTTCGTCATCCTCGGCGTGATCCTCGGCCTGCTTTCGCCGGTCACGATCCCGATCACGTACGCACGCTACACAGCCGTGGCGCTGCTCGCGGCCCTTGACTCCATTTTCGGAGCGTTCAAGGCCTACATCGCGGGGACATTCGAACCGCGCGTGTTCTTCAGCGGCCCGATCACGAACATGACTCTCGCGGGCAGCCTCACCTATTTCGGCGACAAGCTGGGCGTTGATCTGTCGATCGCGGCGATCGTCGCCTTCGGCGTGCGGATCTTCAATAACCTAGGCGCCATCCGCCGTCATTACCTGTAGCCGTGAATCCATCCATCCACGGAAAAGGCGATACCGGCAAAGCGTGGCGACGAGATTCGCCGCGGTGAGGACGACGACCTCGACCATGGGCGTGGCTTGGGGGGCGACGTAACGCAGGAGTTCGCTGGTGGCGGTGGTCAGGAGGAGCGCGAGCAGGAAAGCCCCCAGACCCGCCGCGTAGTCGCCGGCCAGTCCGTCACGCCCGTGTATGCCGAAGGTAAACCGGCGGTTGGCGGCAGTGTTGGCCACCGCCGTGATGATCAGGGCCGTCACGTTGGCGGTCCATGCGGGGAGCACGTCGCGTAGAGCCAGATAGATAAAGACGTAGGCGACCGTGCTCGTGATGCCGACGGCGGTAAAGCGCGCGAGACGGGTGGGTTGGGTGAG
>Ga0209056_10001008_pt1 | contig 31147 bp, 27 predicted proteins | sample GraSoiAngelo_114_FD_185876 | JGI IMG/M metagenome (GOLD analysis project Ga0209056, IMG submission 185876) | Grasslands soil microbial communities from the Angelo Coastal Reserve, California, USA - 14_0903_13_40cm (SPAdes) (version 2) | ecosystem: Environmental > Terrestrial > Soil > Grasslands... | reverse complement strand
CGGGTACTCCAATTCCGCCTGGCACATGTCGCGAACGCCCAGCTCGAAGTACTCGCGGTTGGCGTTGACGCTGCCAACCATCACTTTGTTGCCGAGCACGAAATCGAGATTGATCTTGTCGGCAGGGATTTCGATCCTCCTATCGCCACCAGTGACGCTGGTCAGCACCAGCACGCCGTTCTTGCCCAGCGCCAGCATGGCGTCAAACACCACACCTGAGTTGCCGGTGCACTCGACAATCAGATCGAACGGGCCATGCATCTCTGCGGCATCTTTGATCGGTATTCTGTTCGTCGGAACATACCGCGCCCCAAGTTCCTCGATCAGGTCCGCATTGAGATATGGTTTCGGGGTCCGCGCGAACGTCGTTACATCCAAGCCTCGCAACCGCAGCACCAGTGTGGCTAAGAGACCGATTGTGCCGGCTCCCATGACTGCCGCCTTGCGAGGGTGCCACACTTTGAGCCGACGCTGGATTTCATATGCCTGGTAAATGCCCTTCTCGACGACCGTCGTCGGTTCGAGCAGAACTCCCACCTGTTTTAGTCCTTGAGGAATCTTGACGACGAACTCTGCGTCATCAACGTAATATTCGGTCAAGTACCCATGGCGCAGATTGATCCCGCGCTCGTAATAGGTGTCGTCTGTCGTCATGTCGTTGGTGCCGATGAGGTCGTAGATGCTCTTTCCCGCACGGCGAACGGTCGCGACCACATAATCTCCAGGCTTAAGTTCTGTGACGTTCGGCGCGACGGATTCGACCCGTCCAAAACCTTCGTGGCCAATAATCAGGTAGTCGAATCCAGGGGGCGCTGCGCCGTATTCGGCGGCATTGATTTCCTTGTCGGTGCCATCGACGCCGACTCGCAGGACCTTCACGAGCACGCCTCGGCCGTTCGGGATTTGGTCGAGCGACGGTTTAGGCGCATCTGCAAGATGGACGCTGCCAGGTTTGCCAGGAAATACGCTGATTGCTTTCATAAGAATGACTCCTCTTTAACTTTGCGCTTTTTGCGAGACCTTTACGATATTTGCGGTGAAAAGCTTTTAATCGCGAGTGCGCAAAGAACAGCCGCGAAGGTCGCTAAGAAAACCTCAATCTGCCGCCGATGCAACCGCTTCACTCCTTGCAATCTTCTTGTCCGCTTCTCCGCTCTGTTGCATAAGCTTGGTCACCACACCGGTCCAGCCAGTCTGATGGCTGGCTCCAACCCCTGCGCCGGAATCGCCGTGGAAGTATTCATGGAACAGCACCAGGTCGTTCCAGTTCGGATCGGTCTGAAATGTTTCGAGGTTGCCGAATACGGGCCGTCGGCCATTTTTGTCGCGCAGGAATGTGCTGCTCAAGCGGCGCGACAATTCCGTCGAAACTTCCCACAGTGTGAGCATATTGCCGGAACCGGTAGGAAATTCGACCTTGAAGTCCTCGCCCAGATAGTGATGAAACTTTTGCAGCGATTCGACAAGCAGGAAGTTCACCGGAAACCAGATCGGACCGCGCCAGTTGGAATTGCCGCCAAAAAGTCCGGTTGAAGACTCGCCGGGTTCGTAGTCAACCCGGTGTTCCGAGCCATTGACGTTCAGCTTGTACGGATTTTCGCGATGGAAACGCGACACCGCCCGAATTCCATACGGGGACAGAAATTCCTGTTCATCGAGCATGTATTTGAGAATCCGACGAAGCTGTTCCTTATCCGCTATCGATAGCAGGCGCCGCTCGCCGCTTCCCTCGGTGCGCATGCAAGCGATGCTTTCGGTCAGATCAGGACGATTGTCGATAAACCATTCCAGGCGCCGCTTGAAGTCAGGCAGGTTTTCGAGAACGTCAGGCTCCAGTGTTTCCACTGCGAACAGCGGGATCAGCCCCACCATGGAGCGGATCTTCATCGGAAAATGTTCGCCGTTGGGTAGCTTGAGGACGTCGTAGAAGAAGCCGTCTTCCTCGTTCCACAAGCCCATGCCGTCGTGTCCGCGATGGCTCATGGCGTGCGCAATGTAAATGAAGTGCTCCCAAAACTTGCTGGCCACGTCCTCGTAGCAGGGCTCTTCTTTGGCGAGTTCCAGCGCAATGGCAAGCAAATTCAACGTGTACATCGCCATCCAGCTGGTGCCATCCGATTGTTCTATATAACCGCCCGTAGGCAGGGGAGCGCTGCGGTCGAAGACGCCGATGTTGTCCAGTCCTAGGAAGCCGCCCTGGAAGATATTCATGCCCTCAGCATCTTTGCGGTTCACCCACCAGGTGAAGTTCAGCATCAGCTTGTGGAAGACGCGTTGAAGAAATGCGCGATCCCCTTTTCCTTTGCGTTTCTTGTCGATCTTGTAGACGCGCCACGCGGCCCAGGCGTGCACCGGAGGATTCACATCGCCAAATGCCCACTCGTAGGCGGGAATCTGCCCGTTGGGATGCATGTACCACTCGCGCAGCATGAGCGTGAGCTGTTCCTTCGCGAAGTCAGAGTCGACCAGTGCAAGCGGAATGCAGTGAAATGCCAGGTCCCATGCGGCGTACCAGGGATACTCCCATTTGTCTGGCATGGAGATCACATCGGCGTTGTAGAGGTGCCGCCAATCCCGGTTGCGCCCGTTCTTGCGTTCGGTGGGTGGGGGAGGGTTGCCCGGATCTCCTTGCAGCCAATCCTTGATGACGTAGTGATAGAACTGCTTCGACCACAACATGCCGGCGAAGCCCTGGCGCATTACGTTCTTCGCGTCATCTGAGAGATCCTGAGGAATCACGGTGCCGTAAAACTCATCGGCTTCACTCTTGCGGAGTAAAAAGGTCTTATCGAAATTCGTGAATGCGGTTTTGCGATTGAGCTCTGCCGAGGAGAGGCGAAGGCGAATGGTAACTTCTTCGCCAGGATTGATCGTGAGCCGATAGTGCGCCGCCGCTTTGGTGCCTTGATGCTCCGGGTTGACCGCATTCTGCTCATCGTGGACAACATAATCGTTGATTCCGTCTTTTACGTAACGCGCGCTGTTTGCGGCGCCGAATAGACGCTGAGCGTTAGTCTCGTTTTCGGTGAAAAGCAGTTCGCCCGCCCTCTCACAGTGCAGCCAGAGCTTGCCGAGTTGCGGGTGTTCGAGTGCCACAACCGGATTCGCCCCGGCGCCTTCCTGTCGCAACTCCGGCTTGGTTCCCGAGTTGCCCCACGACCAGGTGTTGCGGAACCAGACTGTGGGCAGGAGGCGCAGGTTCGCAGCCTCCGGCCCACGATTGGCGACAGTGATCTGGACCAAAATGTCTTCGACATCCGCCTTGGCATATTCCACGAAGACATCGAAGTAGCGGTTGTCGTCGAAAACGCCGGTGTCGAGCAGTTCGAATTCCGGCTGGTCCTTCCCCCGGCGGCGGTTTTCTTCGACGAGTCTCCCGTAAGGGAACTCCGCCTGCGGATACTTGTATAGATACTTCATGTAAGAATGCGTAGGCGTGCTGTCGAGGTAGAAGTAATATTCCTTGACGTCTTCGCCGTGATTGCCTTCGTTACCGGTCAGGCCGAAAATGCGCTCTTTCAGAATTGGGTCGCGCTCGTTCCACAGCGCGAGAGCAAAGCAGAGGAATTGTCGGCGGTCGCTGATGCCAGCGAGACCGTCCTCGTTCCACCGATAGACGCGTGAGCGCGCCTGGTCATGTGAGAAGTATTCCCATGCGTTGCCATAGGGACTGTAATCTTCGCGAACCGTGCCCCAGGCTCGTTCGCTTAGGTAGGGACCCCAGCGCTTCCAGTGCTTGGTTCTGGCTGCTGATTCAGAAAGGCGAGTCTCTTCTCTTGTCAAGATTTGTTTCATGCGGATTCTCTCTCTCCCCCAAGCACTTTGAGCAGGCACGCGAACTTATCGGAAAACTTGTAACCCGTGCCGGGAAGCACCAGGTCAGCGACGGTCGGGTGTTCGTCTGAAGTATTGACTCTTTTGAGCCATTTTCCATTCTCGACTCCGGCCACTTCATTGATGCTCTGGATGATTCCCTTGCTCACGTCGTTTTCCTCATTTCTGCTCGACCTCGACCGCGTGGCCATCAGGATCCCTCACGATAAAAGCGCTGGTAAAAGCGAGCTCTCTGCTGTGATTCACAATCAAGCCAGAAGAAACAAAGTTGGCCTTAGCGAGGGTTAAGCCGTGAGCCGCCTCATCGGCGTTCTCGGTTACCAGCACGGTCTGCCGATGGATCACGTCATTGGCCCGCTCATCTGTCGGAAACGGCCGTCCATCCCGCGGCGCAAGGTATTCGAGCAACTCAATTCCGGGCCCTTCCGCGGCCCTCAGCGCAGTGATGCGCAGACGTGCGCCGAAGACGTTATTGAGGTGCTCCTGTTCCGTGCCGTAATTCTCGCTCTTACCGGCCACCCGCATGCCCAGCAGGTCACGATAGAACTTAACGCTCGCATCAGTATCAGAGACCACGATCGCGGTGTGATCAATGCCGAGAAACAACTTGTCGCTAGGCCGGTGCCACTTCTCCGCGCCTTTATCGGGCGGGAAGTGTAAGACCTCAACGGGATGGCCATCCGGATCCTTGAAGTAGAAGGCCGAAATTCCGCCAGCGTTCTTGTTCCAGTTCGGCAACAGCTGCGGACCGGACGATGCATGCTCCACTTGGTTCTTGCGCAACCATGCGTATGCCTTATCCATGTCGCTGACGATAATCGCAACGTGCTGAAACCACCGGTCATTGCTACGCGAATCGAGCGGAACTGGTCGTCCCCTTGGTGCGAGGTACTCATCGAGTTCAATGGATTCCTCGCCCAGCTTCATCCGGACAACGCGAATGCGTACTCCGAACACACCCGAAAGGTGCTCCACCTCTTCACCCGTGACCTCCACGTCGGACATTTTCTGAAATGTTAGGACTCGCGAGTAAAAATCGATGGCTCGGTCCATGTCGGACACGGTGATCGCGACCGAATCAACGCTCCGAACTGCCGGACCGGGCTGAGCAGTGGCGACAATCGTCGCCGCAGCAATGACGATGACCAGAGCAAAACACCGGTAACATCCTTGACTTTGTATTTGGCGATTCTTAAGCATGATCGTTCGCTCCATACTGCTAATCTCCGGTTGCCACGAGTTGCTCAGTCACGGCCGCCTTCTTCTCGCCCAAACGCTCGAGCAGGTGGTCACCCACGCGCAGCGCATTTGCCATGATCGTGAGAGCCGGGTTCACCGCGGCGCTTGAGGGGAAGAAGCTTCCATCTACGACGTACAGATTGTCGAGATCGTGCGCCTTGCAGTTCACATCCAGTGCCGACATTTTCGGATCGTGCCCGAAGCGAATCGTGCCGTTCTGGTGTGCGACGCCGGCGAGCGGAATGCGCTGACCCACATACAGGTTGCGGCCAAAGAGTCCCTGGTGGCAGTCGTGACCGTGAACCGCGCAGTTGGTTTGTTTCATTACCTGCTTCAGCTTCGCCTGCAAACGCTCGTGCGCTTCCAGATTGTTGGGCGTATAACTCAGAACAATTTTTCCGTCGCGATCGATGCTGACGCGGTTGTTCGGGTCAGGCAGATCTTCCGAAGTCAGCCAGAAATCGAGAGAGTGCTTGGCCATCAGTTCCAAGGTGAAATTCGGCGCGATGGCAGGGGCACCGGCCCGCAAGGTAATTGCGTCGAGCTTGCCCACGAAAGATATGTGGCCCATCGGGTACGGAAAGTCGTCCGAACCGAAGTAGAAGTCATTCACGCCAAGTGTCTTTTGAAAGATGGTCGGATTCGGGCACTTGGAAATCGCCATCACCACCGAGTTCGTGTGGCCCATGTAGTGACGACCGACCGTGTCCGAGCTGTTGGCTAGGCCACGCGGGTGTTGGTCATTCGCCGACCGCAACAGCAGGGCGGCGGAATTGATCGCGCCACAGGAAACCACGACGATATCGCCTGAGAAGGTTTCGATGTTCCCGTTGCGCTCGACCACAACTCCGCGAACCTCGCCGCCTGACGCATCGGTTTCCAGGCGCTTCACCAGGGAATTCGTCAGGAGCGTAACGTTCGGATGCTTAACTGCTTCGTCCACGCAGACGACCTGCGCGTCGGACTTCGCGCCGACCAGGCAGGAAAATCCATCGCACGTGCCACAGCGAATGCAGCGGCTCTTGTGCGGGTTTTTTTCGTCGAGCATCACGCCTACAGGAACATGGAACGGCCTGAGTCCTGAGCGCGCGAGATCATCGGACAATTGTTGAATGCGCGGTTCATGGCTGACTGCGGGCCACGGATAGGGCGAAGTTGCGGAAGGTTCGGTGGGATCCTCGCCGCGATTGCCGTGCACCTGGTACAGGTTTTCCGCCTGACTGTAGTAGGGCTCCAGATCGTCGTAGCCGATCGGCCATTCGGGCGAAATGCCGCCGTGGTGGCGCAACTCGCTGAAGTCTTCCTTGCGAAGGCGGAACAGTGCCGCGCCGTAAAACTTGGTGTTTCCGCCTACGTAGTAATTGGTATGTGGATGGAGGTCTTTGCCGTTTTTGTCGAGCCAGGACTCTTTGGTGTTGTAGTGGCCTTCCACGTTCACGAGTTGCGGATCCCAGTTCGCCTTTTCGCGAGGGACGAAGTCGCCGCGTTCGAGAATGAGGATTCGTTTACCGGAAGGCGCCAGATGATAAGCCAGGGTGCCGCCACCGGCGCCGGTTCCGATGATGATTACGTCATAGTGATTTTCGTTCATGATGCGAATCCTCCGTTGGCGCCGCAGAAAATGCAGCGCTTGTCGTTATCGTGGTGGAGCTTGCAACACTTCACCGCCAGCCTTCCTTTGCGCCAGAGATACAGTTCCGCGGCGGCAAGCATGCCCAGCAGCGGCGAGATCAGATAGATCCAAAATCCTGTCCACACTCCGGCGGATAATCCGGAACCGAACGTTCTTGCCGGATTCATGCTCATTCCGGAAAACGGCGCTTCAACCGTGATGTAGGTCGCCACGAGTAATCCGGCAAACAGTCCGGTGAAGCGGGAAATGCGGTCGTGATTCGAAACGTAAAGCACCGTGGACATCAGAACGAAGGTGATGAGGCACTCAGCAACGGTCGCGACGGCGGTCCCGTACTTTCCTGGCACGGTGACCACGTACCGGACAGCGGGATCGGCGAGTTCTGTCATCAAGAACCTTCCCACGAGCATCACGCCCAGTGTCGATCCAACAAACTGGGCGGCTATAAAGAAGACGGCATCCCACGTCTTGATCTTGCCAAGCCGAAAGAACGTGAACGTGACAGCTGGATTGATGTGTGCGCCCGACTGCTTCCCCCATGGCGAGTAAATGATGGCGACCGCCGTCAGCCCCATCGATGCGCCCATCAACATCCTTCTTATAAGGCTCGATGTGATCGCCTGGCGCACGGGCGAATGTGGAAATTCGTAGAGCACGCCGAAGAGGCACGCTGAAACCATGAAGGCGCCGAGCAGGCCCGCTTCCATCAGATACTCAGGCCAGTGAGCGTGCAGGGCCTCAACCGCAGACGATGTGCGTTTCTGGGGAAGCGTGGAGGCAGTCACCCTCTCTGCGAGGCTCGCGCCACGTGCACTCATCAACAAGTTGTGCTCGGCGCTGTTCATGGGTCTTGCGCGTGAGATTCCGGACTGCAGGGAAGGTGACATCTCTTCAGGTGAAACGGCGCGTTAAATGAGGGCGGCGCGCCGATGCCGGCGGTGAGGTCCACAAAGGGGAATTGAACGGCGAGAAGAGGAACGACCGGCCTATCGCGACGCAAGCCGCTGATACAGGCGCTGACTGAACCCCTGAGGAAGCTCGATCGCCTTCTCATCACCCAGTAGGCGGACCACGTTGCGGGTTCCATCGTAAATGGCGGTGCAGTGTTTGCAGCCCTGGAGATGGTGTGTGACGCGGTCGCGCATCTCGGGCGTGAGATCGCCTTCCATGTAGTTGGTGAGTTCTCTCCAAACGTGGCGGCAGTCGATTTCTACGATTTGGGTGGGCGTCGGCACAGGAGCTCCGACCATCCGATGCCGCAACCAGTAAAAGGTGACAAGGGTCGTGAGAACATCGGAAAGTACTTTTAGGCATCGCCTCGGTTGCTCGTGTTGAACACGCTATAGCGCGAAGTCGCCGACTGGTTGCTCGCGGCTCAACGCCCGCAGCTCGCCGCTCGTTTTGAAACCTTCCCCGCACTTCCGAATCCCACTGCCACGTAAGCAGCTCAGCAAAGCACACGAATCCCGCGAGTCGGGAAAACGAATCGTTAACGATTCATCGCTACGCGGGCCGCCTACGAATTTACTCAGATCAAAAGGACAATAGAATGAACGCGAAGAACCTAGTGAAATTCCTGGCGACGCTGATCGTGGGCATGATGCTCACCGCATTCGCCGCCGCCCAAGACATGCACCAATCCAGCCAGTTCCAGGGACCAAAAGCCAACAAGGGTTTCGTGACGCACAGCGAGCGGGACGGCAAGAGCGTGCTGACGCTTTCCGATGATTTTGTGGTGCCTGACACACCAGATCCGCACTGGCGAGTTGTCGATTCTGATGGCAACGTGTACGACCTCGACAAACTGAAGAAGAAGGCCTTCCTTGGCGACAAGTACCAGAAGGAAATCACGGTTCCTGGGTATGTGAAGAACGTGTCCAAAGTGATCATCTGGTGCGCATGGGCCGAAGCCAATCTCGGCGAAGCCTCGTTCTCCAGCCCCGTGAAGTAAGCGTTCAACCATGTGGGACAGCCGCGCGGTTGTCCCACCAACTTTCTACAAACGGAGCAGCATCATGAAAAAGACATTTGCCGTATTTGTGTGTATCGCAGCTCTGGCAACGGCGAGCGCCGCCCAGATCGCCGACAAGAAAACGCTAACCCTGAAAGGTGCCGAGTCTGTAATTGCTGCCGCCAAAGCGGAAGCCCAAAAGCTACAAGCCCCCGGAGGCGTTATCGCAGTGGTTGATGACGGCGGCAACCTGATGGCGCTCGAACGTCTGGACGGAACATTTTCCGCCGGCGCAAACATCTCGATCGGCAAGGCCCGCACCGCGGTGATGTTCAAGAAGCCAACGCGGTTCTTTGAGGAACTGATCAACTCGAACGGCAAAGGCCGGACAGTAATGACGGCGCTCGATAACTTCACGCCATTGATTGGCGGAATTCCAATCACGGTTGACGGCCAGATCGTCGGCGGGATTGGCGTCAGCGGCGCTGTCAGCGCGGATCAGGACGAGAAGCTCGCTATCGCCGGGTCAAATGCGTTCGCGACCGGCACATCCGCAATGGCAGATCCACCAGCTCAGATCTCATATTTCGAGAAGAGCAAGGTGGACGCGGCCTTCGCGAAGGGCGCGATCTTGCTCGATGGCAGTGACGGACGGAACTACATGGTCCACGCCAGCCGTCGGGAAAAGCCGGGCCAGGCCGAGATTCACACCAAAGACACTGACGTGATTTACGTGCTCGATGGCACGGCAACATTCGTGAGTGGCGGCGAAGCGGTCGATACGAAGGAAATTGCTGCCGACGAGCTGCGCGGATCCAGCATTCGCAGCGGCGAAACGCGCCAGATCGCGAAGGGCGATGTGATCGTGGTGCCCAATGGGATTCCGCATCAGTTCCTGGAAGTCACGAGTCCTTTTCTCTACTACGTCGTGAAGGTGCGCTAAAGAGGATTGGCAATGAAAGGCATCGCAATGAAAGACGCATGGCAGATGTTTGTGAACTCGGCGTTGCTGGCACTAATTCTTGCCACTGCGATGCTTCGGGCTGAGAGCCAAGTGGTGCAGGATCCACCGTTCGGTCGTCCGGACGCCATTGTGGACTTGGCTTCGCGTGAGGGCGTGCAATTGGTCAGCGGCCAATGGCGCTACCACGACGTGAAAATCATTGACGCTGATTCGCGGGCAGTAGGTCCGGACCTAAAGCCGAGCGGCGCACCGACGAAGACCTACGACTACGAGCCTCGCGCCGGAGTTGCTGAGTTCGATGACTCGCGGTGGGAAGCGATTGATCCCACAACGCTCGACCAGCGCCGCTCCACGGCCAAGGTTTGCTTCAACTGGTATCGGATCAACGTGACAATTCCGGAGAAGGTAGGGAACGTCAGCACGGCGGGGTCTACAGTCGCGTTTGAAATCGTGATTGATGATTACGCCGAAGTCTGGGTGAGCGGCAAAATGCCGCGCATTCTCGGGCAGCCGGGCGGAGAGGTCATTAAAGGCTTCAATGCCCCCAACCGTGTAATCCTCACTCGTAATGCTCAGCCGGGTCAGAAGATCCAGCTGGCAATCTTCGGCATCAACGGGCCGATCTCGTACAGCCCGCAGAATTTTATCTGGATCAAATCGGCCACACTCGATTTCTACAACTCGCCGAAAGTCGTCTTAAGCGAAATACCCGCGCAGGTCATCAAGAAGGACGCCGCTCTCGACGAGATTGTTCCTGCCGGAGCGAAGATCGAAAAGCTCGCTGGCGGTTTCCTGTTCACCGAAGGGCCGATCTGGGTTCCGCGCAATGAAGAGAGCGATGGATACCTTCTCTTCAGCGATCCCAACAACAACTTGATCTACCGTTGGACGCAAGACGGACAGCTTTCAGTTTTCCTCACCAAGAGCGGATACCGTGGCTTTGATATCGGCGAGTACGGACAGCCGGGATCGAATGGTCTCACGCTAGACAAGCAGGGCCGCCTGACCATCAACCAACATGGCAATCGGCGCGTGGTACGCATGGAGAAGAACGGCCAGTTGACGGTATTGGCCGATCACTACGACGGCAAGCGGCTCAACAGTCCCAACGACCTGGTTTACAAGTCCGACGGTGCTCTGTATTTCACCGACCCGCCTTTTGGACTGCCAAAGTTCTTCGACGACCCGCGAAAAGAATTGCCCTACAGCGGCTTGTTCCGCGTTTCTCCCGACGGCAAGAAAGTCCAGTTGCTCACAACCGACCTCAAAGGCCCAAACGGGCTCGCATTTTCGCCGGACGAGAAGTACTTCTACGTCGACGACTGGGATACGGAGAAGAAGATCATCATGCGTTACGAAGTTCAGCCGGACGACACCCTGGCGAACGGCAAAGTCTTTTTCGATATGACTTCCGCTGAGGGAGAGGATGCACTCGACGGAATGAAAGTCGACCAGAAGGGCAATCTTTACGTTTCAGGTCCCGGCGGGTTATGGATCATCTCGCCCGAAGGCAAGCACATGGGAACGATCGTCGGCCCAGAGCATCCGCACAACTTTGCCTGGGGGGACGATGACGGTAAGACCCTCTACCTGTGCGCGAAGACGGGCTTGTATCGGATTCGACTGAATATTCCCGGGATTCGGCCGTGAGCAGTTGCAATGCAGAGCTTAACCGGCAGCCGCAACATCGGTAGCGTGCTCTAAAGCCTTCTTCTTCCCTAACTCCTCCGCAATCCGGCGGTTCTGGAAGTCGGGGATAGTCCCCAAACCGAAGGCGACGACGTTAGCGAACTTGGCGAACCCAGTAGTCACGATCGCCTCCAGGATCTGTTGCTCGCTGAAGCCGTAGGTGCGCAGAGTCTCAACGTCGCCAGCGTCGATTTTGGAAGACTGTTCGTTCAATTTCGAGCAAAAGTTCAGCAGGGCCTTGTCGGCCACGGCAATTTTGGAGTGAACGTGATCCACTGCTACCTGCTCAGGCTCCGGTCCTTCGAGTTTCAACATGCGGGCGATTTCGCAATGAGCTGTGACGCAGTAGGTGCTCAGATTTGCAGCCGAGCACACCAGGAAGATGTATTCCTTCTGGCGGCGAGCCAGGGCACCGTCCTTGAGCAAGATAGTTCCCATCAGATTGATCTGGGCTTCCATCAGGTCTGGCCGCCGAATCTGTTCCGGAAAGAAATTCGGCAGAAATCCGAACTGCTCCCGGATGGCGCCAAATGCGGGAAAGTCCTTTTCGTCGAAAGGCTGGCTTTTCAGATAACCCATTGCTTAACCCCGTGTGCGAGACGTTGCGCAAGATTATAGACGAAGAGTTCCAATCCATTGTCGTAGGAGCCTCAAGTTATACTCTGGACACATGTTATGAGCGGAGCGTCCGCAATCGAGGGTCAACAGCACACGGTGGATTCGCGCTTGGTTGCCGCTTATGGTTTTGTTCCCAACATCTTTCGCGCCCAGATGAACGTGGAGCGAGTGGTGGACGCCGAAGCGTGCCTGATCGAGGCGGTATTCGGGGCCGGAAAACGCCTTGCTGTGCCTGTTTTGCATGTCGTGGCACAGGTGCGAGGCAGCAATTACTGCAGCGCATTGTTCCCGTCAGGCGATGTTCACGATCCCTTGACCATGTTCGTGGTTAAACTGGCCCGCTACGGACCCTGGATTTCTAAAGGTGACGTAGAAGAACTGCGAGTTACTGGCATCAACGATGGCGAGATCCTCCACGCTATCGCCGCCACGGCACTGGGTCAGATGCTTTGCACACTGGAGTTAGGTCTTCGGCCAGCCTTGGACGTGGAATTGAGTCCTGGCGGAGCGATCGAGTTGCCGAAGTTACGCGTACCCGCCGGGCCAATCTCACCCGCCGGCCCGTACCTCAATACCGAAACGACGGTTGCGCTGGGCATTGATTTTCGGCCCTGTGCGGTTCTACGCGAACAGTTCGGGTTCGTGCCCAACCTGTTCAAGATCCAGGCGGACTCGCCAGAATTGCTTGAGGCCGAGGTCCGCGCACTGGAGCTGGTCCTTTTTCCCGAAGACCACCTCAGCAGAGTCCAGAAGGAGTTCATCCAGTTGACGCTCGCGGCAGCCAACTTCAGCTCCTATCTCGTAGCGCTGCACAGTCAAGTTCTGCAAGTTCTCGGGGTTTCACGGAACGACTCCGATCAGATTGCAGGAGACTATCGCTGCGCCGACATCTCCAAGGCGGACAAGACTCTCCTTGGGGAAATTCGCAAGCTGGCCTGTCCTCCGGCGCAATTCGCCGCCTTTGATAAGCAGGCTCTGTGTGGCCAGGGCTTCACAGAGGCTCAAGTCGTCGAGGCCATTGCCATGGCCGGTCTGGCCAACTTCCTTAGCGCCCTGCAGTTCGGGCTGGGTGCCGTTCCCGATTTTCCGCTGCGCCGCGCATTGAGCCCGCGGATCGGTGCAAAAGATTTGTATCCTTCTTCTGCGGATGCCCGTCCTACCTTCGATGCGCGAGCTTCGGACGATCCCGATGCTGGGCTGGTTGCGAGAGTCCAGCAGGGTGAAACTGGCGCTTTTGAGGACCTGGTTCGCGGCCACACCCGACGCGTCTTCGGGACCTTGCATGGCATCTTGGGCGACCACGACCAGGCACGCGACGCTACACAGGATGTTTTCTTGAAGGCCTTTGAGCATATCGGGAAGTTCGAGGGGCGGTCGAAGTTCTCGACTTGGCTGACCAGCATCGCCGTCAATACTGGGACCGAGATCCTGCGCCGGCGAAGGCAGCTTGATCCGCTCGACACAGACGGCGAGGAGAACTTCCGACCGCGTCAGGTGCAAGGGTGGGCGGAAGATCCGGAGCGTTTGTTTGCTGCGTCGCAGGTGAATGCGCTGGTGCGGGATGCAGTGCTCCGCCTTCCCCACAAATATCGTGTTGCCGTGCTCTTGCGTGATATAAACCAGCTCACGACAGAAGAGGCGGCCGAGGCCCTGGGGCTTAGTGTCCCGGCGCTGAAGGCACGGGTTTTGCGAGGGAGATTGATGTTGCGCGAGAGTTTGGCTCCGTATTTCATGCGTCCTGAGAGGACCAATGCTTAGTTGCTCGGAATTTCTTGCGGAGTTCGGCGACTACCTGGACGAGGTGGCGAGCCCCGACGTTCGCGCCAGCCTGGAACAGCATCTACGCGAGTGCAAGACTTGCCAAGTCATAGTGGATAGTACTCAAAAGACCATAAAGATAGTCACCGATCACGAGACCTTCACCCTTTCTGACGAAAATGTCGAACCAATTGTCAGCCAAGTGATGGCGCGGGTCAGATCCAGAACCGCCCAGAGCTCTTCATCGGGCCCTTTCCGCTTCTAAACCGAGCCCGCGGTCCTGTCTCCAAAGATTTTCTGCATCCTTCGATGCCCGGTTCCGTCTTACCTTCGACCAATAGCTCAAAAGCTCACCTTGAATATCCTGGCAAACACGGATGAGACGCTCGAACGACTGGAGCTGGAACTAAGCAGTGCCCGAGCTGAATTGGCGCGCCTTGCGAAAGAAACCGCAGAAGCAGCAGAATCACTGCGGGCGAGCGAGGAATTCAAGAGCCGCCTGCTCGCCTGCAGCCGCGATTGCATCAAGGTGCTCGATCTCGAAGGCCGCCTCCTGTACATGAACGAAGGGGGCATGACAGTCCTCGAAATCTGCGATGTGGGGCCGTTCCTGAACAACTCCTGGATGGAGTTTTGGGATGGTGCGGACCGCGAGGCTGCCTGCAAAGCGGTAAAGGCGGCGCGAGAAGGCGGAATCGGGAGATTTGTCGGCTATTTCGAGCCCCGTATTTCACGCCAGCCGCGTTGGTGGGACGTGGTCGTGAGCCCCATTCGAAACGCGAACGGCAATCCAGAGCGACTGCTCGCTCTTTCCCGCGATGTCACGGCACTCAAGATGCATGAAAAGTCATTGCGCGAGGCCCTGCAGATCAATCGCGAAATTATTAATGGTGCAGCCGAAGGCATCATTTTGTACGACCGTGAGTTGCGTTATCAGGTCTTCAATCCGTTTATGGAGCGGCTCGCTGGCAAATCTCAGGCCGAAGTCTTAGGGAAGATTGCAGCCGACGTTTTCCCGCGCCTGGTTCCGAGTGGCATACAGGATGCCCTCGACCGCGCGCTGCAAGGTGAAGTCGTTCAGGTTGCTGATGCGCTCGTACCGAAGCACTCCGCCGAGGGACACGATGTTTGGGAGTCGTGCACCTTCGCTCCCCACCGCAATACCGAGGGCGAGATCGTCGGGGTGATAGGACTCGTACGCGACGCTACCGACCGGCACCTTGCCGAAGAGACGTTCCGCTCGATTGTGATTGGCACGGCTTCTGCTACCGGGAGCGATTTTTTTCCGTCGCTGGTGCGGCACATGGCGAGTGCTCTTCGAGTCCGCTATGCCTTCATTACCGACTGCGATGATCAGAAACACGCAAAAGCACTGGCCTTCTGGAAGGGCGAAGACTTCGGCGAAAATTTCGAGTTCGATATTGCGGACACACCTTGCGAGAAGGTGCTACATGGCGAAATCTGCCATTACAAGGAAGGACTGACGAAGCTCTTCCCGCTGGACACCGGGCTTGCGGATCTCGGAGTGGAAAGCTACCTCGGCGTTCCTATGCTCGACAAAGCGGGACGCGTGATTGGGCACATCGCGATTCTTGACGATAAGCCGATGGACCGCGATCCACGGGCCTTCGACCTGGTCAAGATTTTTGCTGCCAGGGCCTCCGCCGAATTGAAAAGACAGCGCGCTGAAGCCGATCTGCAGGCCGCCCTTGAACAGGTCCGGAGCTTGCAGAAGAAACTCGAAGCGGAAAACGTTTATTTACAGGAAGAAATCAGTAAAGAGCACAACTTCGAGGAAATCGTCGGCAACAGCAAAGCCCTGGTGGAAGTGTTGCGCCGGGTGGAGACAGTTGCCCCGACAGACTCCACGGTTTTGATCGTAGGCGAGACCGGCTGCGGGAAAGAGTTGATCGCACGCGCGATTCATTCGCGCAGCAAGCGGAGCCATCGTCCGTTGGTGAAGTTGAACTGTGGCGCCATCCCAACAGGCCTGGTTGAAAGCGAGCTCTTCGGACACATGAAGGGCGCGTTTACCGGCGCGCTCGAACGACGCACAGGGCGGTTCGAGCTCGCCGATGGCGGAACCTTGTTCCTTGACGAAGTCAGCGAACTTCCACTCGAAACACAAGTGAAACTTCTGCGGGTACTTCAAGAGCATGAATTCGAACCGCTGGGGAGCAGCCGCACGCTACGCGTCAACGTCCGCATTATCGCGGCTAGCAATCGCGACCTGGAGAAAGCTATACAGGAAGGCCGATTCCGCGCGGATCTGTATTATCGCCTGAACGTGCTTCCCATCACTTTGCCGCCGTTGCGCCAGCGTCGGGCCGATATTCCGCTGCTTACTTCATTTTTTGTCGAGCGATTTGCGCGCCAGTTTGGAAGACAAATCACCGGCATCGCACAAGACACAATGGATCTTTTGTCCCGCTACGACTGGCCTGGCAACATTCGCGAGTTGCAGAATGTCATCGAGCGCGCGGTGGTTCTGTTGCAAGGTTCGGTGTTGAAACTGGGGTCGGATTTCTTGCCGATGAGCGGGGTAAGCGCCGATCGCATTGCTAACATCTCTTCCGGCACCATCGTTGCAGCCAGCGATGGGCCCTACACGCTCGAAGAAGTCGAGCGGCGCCATATCCAGTCCATACTGGAGAAGACTTCCTGGGTCATCGAAGGCGAACGCGGCGCTGCCAGGGTGCTCGATCTTCATCCCAACACGCTGCGCAGCCGCATGAAGAAGCTCGGAATTGAACGCGCTATTTCTGCTTTGGATTCCTCCACCGCGAAATCGCGCGGCCAACAAGCGACCGCTTAGTTCACAGCGAATAGCATCCTCCATCATTGAGCCTGATTCAGGTTCACGCCTGCTCTATTTCGTCTCAGCATCTTTCTCCGTGCGCATTCTCATGCGCCGCCAATCGCGCTGTTGCGGCAGTGCCGCGCACTTTTCCGCCACGACATTTCGTACCCACGAAGTCATCAACGAGGCAACCACGAATAGTCGTGGCGGCATTCTGCAACAAATATTTTGTATCTCTACAACACTCACAAAAGTAAAGACATAACTTTCTCCCACCAGCTGTTCGAATTGGCACGCCTCTTGCCTTACTAGTTGTGTCTATCGGAGGAAGCAGTGCTCAAGATTTCAGTTCTTAACGAAACGGACCAGGCGATCGAACTCCAGCTTGAAGGCAAGCTGATCGGCCGCTGGGTGGACGAACTTAGCCGGCTCAGTCAGGACGCGCTCGCACAGGGGAAGTCGATCAGCCTGGACATGCAGCGGGTCTGGTTCGTCGATGCTCGTGGCGCTACACTGCTTCGCAATCTGGCCGGACAACAGGTTCTGCAAAACAACTGCTCACCCTTCGTGAGCCAGCAAGTGAAGGAGACGGGGCTATGATGATCGCAAACGTTCAAGCAACACCTGATACCCATATCCAGCCAACGGTATCGTTTTCGTCGGCGGCTGCAGTCAACGAAAAACAATTGGCGGAACTCGCGCTTGTTCGCCGCGTGCAACAAGGCGACGCTAACGCCTTCTACGACCTTGTGCGTCCATATGAGCGTGCGGTGTTCCTTGCCGCCCTCGGCTTGGTTAGGAACGATGCCGACGCGGAAGATGTTGCCCAAGAAGCCGTACTGAAAGCCTTCAAGGGGCTGGCTCATTTTCGAGGCGACGCGAAGTTCAGCACCTGGCTCATTCAGATCGCCATCAACGAAGCGAAGATGAAATTGCGCAAGGATCGCCGTCATCTTTATGAGTCCATCGATGAAGGGCAGCCTGCCGAGGACGGCGACTACATCCCCAGAGACTTTGCCGACTGGCGGGAGATTCCCTCCGAGGCGCTCGACCGCAAGGAACTTCGAGATGCCTTGACCAAGTCGTTGAACTCGCTGTCAGAGAAGTATCGAACCGTCCTAATCCTTCGGGACGTGCAGCAACTCAGCATCACGGAAACAGCCCAGGCTCTCGGCATCAGCGAAGCCAATGTGAAAACGCGGCTTTCGCGAGCTCGCTTGCAGCTGCGCGATGCATTGGCTCCCGGAATCGATGGGGCCTGGAGCACCGGCGTAGAGCGCAGTGGGCCGAAATCACTCTGAACTCTGTTGGACTGTGAACTCGAACGCAATTTCTCGACCCGCACATTTCAATATGAGCACTCATCCAATTCGACTCTTTCGCTCCGTGCGTCTCTGGCCAGCCGATCAAGGTAAGGTGAGGCGAGCCTCGTGGCTCGAGCTTTTCTTTGACTTGATCTTCGTGGCGGCGGTCTCGCAAGTCGGTGTGCCGCTGGGTGAAGACTACAGCATTCATGGTCTCATTCGTTACTCTCTGATGTTCCTTCTCATCTGGTGGGCTTGGTTCGGGCACACCATGTATTCAACCCGTTTTGACGCGGATGACGTTGTCCACCGACTCCTCACGCTGGTTCAGATCTTTGCAGCCGCTGCGATGGCCGCCAATGCAAAGCAAGGCCTGGCGGATCGGGACTCCGCCGGCTTTGGAGCCGCTTATGCCGTGCAGCGCGTAGTGCTCGTGATCCAGTACCTCCGTGCTCGTCGCGAACAAAGAACTCGGCGTCTCACCACGATCTATGCAACTGGATTTGGCATCGCGGCGGTTCTCTGGGCTGCCGCGGCCGTAGTTCCTCCATCCGTTCGCTTCTGGTTGTGGGGCGCAGCCCTGCTCATCGACCTGAGCACGCCCATGATTTCGTCGCATTACACGCACAAGGTTCCACCACACCCGGAACACTTGCCGGAACGCTTTGGTCTATTCACCATAATTCTTCTGGGCGAATCGGTAGCCGCGGTCATGCGCGGAATGGAGAGCCAGGAGACCTGGCCGGTATCGGCTGCGGTCTCTGCCTTTAGTGGCCTTGCGCTCGTATTCGGGGTGTGGTGGTGGTACTTCGATGTGGCCTACGGCGCCGCTGAGCGGCATGTAAGATCAGCCCACGATACGCTTTTGTTTCATATCTGGAGCCATGCGCATTTTCTTCTGTACCTCTCCATCGCTGTCCTGGGAGTCGGGATTGAACATGTCATCTCGTTGTCCGCAGGCACTCGTGCGACCCCGCAGCATGCCTGGATTCTGATTGGTGCCGCGTCAGTGCTAATGAGCACACTTTGTGTGATCGGCATGACTTCCTGCCGCCCCGAATCTCATCTCCGGCTGTGGCCACAATTCGTGGTTTTAGCATTTCTCATACCAGCCCCACTGCTCACCCGCTATACGCCATCGTGCATCCTTGTTATGCAGGTGTTGCTCGCCTGTGCAGCCGGGATATTCCTGGAACGACTTCGAGAAGGCGACCTCGGTTCTGCCAACGGCGGCTCTCGCCATCATCTTGGGCTTGGCAATCCGGCAGTTCCGGCTGATTACGCCTAGCGGACTACTCTGCGCCGTACTACCGCTTCACCGCACTTCTGCAGCAAAGTAAGAACCTCGCGCCGTGTCCCTAAGACTTATCGCGCATTTCTGGCGACGCCAACAGATAATTTGTGCCTGGATTGTGCCTTCAAGTTTCGGACCACGTGCTCGGGCGAACCGCGCCCAAACGGAAAGGATATTTATGCAAAACGGAAGTGTCATTCGTGCAGAGCGGCAACGCGGACCAGATGTTTGGGAGTTCAGATGGCGCGAAACCGGAGCTGACGGCAAGCGCAAACACCGGCGAATGGTTCTGGGGTCTGTCGAACAACTGACGGACGAGGCAGCGGTTCGTCAGGCAATCTCCGCTTTGCGTCTGGAACTCAATCGTGGCGGCGGTTGGCTCAAGACGAGATCAACGACACTTTCCGACCTTGTTTCTCATTATCGCGAACGCGAACTGGATCCAGATACGGTCTGGAAAACACATTCCACCAAGGTCACGTATGAAGGTTACCTGAACAAGTGGATATTGCCGCGTTGGTCCGCGTCAACGCTGGAGAGGTGGAGCTCTGGTTGAGGTCGTTGCCGCTAGCGAGATCAAGCTGCGCCAAAATCCGGAATCTCATGAGCGTAGTCTTCAATCACGGAATCCGGCATGAGATCTGCGATCGCAACCCGATTCAGCTAGTGCGACAAAGCGCAAAGCGAAAAACAGTTCCGGTGATACTCACGGTAAACGAAGTGCAAAGACTCATTGCTGTTCTCGGCATCCGGGAGCGCACTCTTGTGCTCCTGGCGTTCGGGACAGGTTTGCGGATGAGCGAACTCTTCGGCCTCAAATGGCACGACATCGACTTTCAAGGAAATGAAATCAGCGTCACGCGGTCAATCGTGTTCCAAGTCGTTGGTCCTTGCAAGACGGAGGCATCACAGAAGCCAGTTCCTCTCGACGCACGGCTAGCAGAGGCTCTCAAGGTTTGGCGTCACCAAACAAAGTACGGCGAGGTCGATGATTGGGTGTTCGCGAGCCCAGCAGCGCGTGGGGAAAGGCCATATTGGGGGCAGTGTCTTATGCGAAGCATTATTCGTCCAGCAGCGGCCAAGATCGGCATCACACAGCGCATCGGATGGCACACCTTCCGACACACGTATTCTTCATTGCTGAGAGCAAACAGAACGGATATCAAGGTAACGCAAGAACTCCTTCGTCACGCGTCCAGTCGGGTCACGCTGGATACCTACACCCAAGCGGTCACGCTTCAAAAGCGAAAAGCCCAGAGCAAAGTCATTCGTCTTCTGCGTGCGTCCAGTGAAGCTGCCGGCTGAGACGCAATCAGTCTGCTCCAATTCCTTATTTGTGCCTACGCGAACACGCCTGGTCTCGGCGAAAACATTGGCGACCGAACCAGGCGGGCACGGATTCATGGAGCAAATTGTGCCTTTTTTGTGCCTACAAAAACGTAACGCCTAGCTGTAAATCACTGATAAGGTTGGCGTCCCCGACGGGATTTGAACCCGTGTTACCGCCGTGAAAGCGGGAGGCCAAATTGGAACTGTAAGAAACCACAGGAACACGGACGCACTGTATGGCGTTCCAAGGGCGGTAAGAAACAAGTTAATGTGTCCCCGATGTGTCCCCGGTTGCGCGTCAGGAACCGTCGAACAAGTAGCGGCTCTATCTGCCGCGGCGAAGCCCACCGACCAGCTCTGTTGAACTTGATTGAACTCGGCTGAGAGCGGTTGTCGCGAGAAGGTCAATGAGCGCTGAGATGAACCTTTGATCGTTCATTGCGTAATATGGGGCACCAAACTATGAGACTTGGTGGACAGACCCGCCCTTCTTGCAAGCATCGAGAATGTGGACGATGCAACCTGGCACTTCACTTTCGTAACCATCCCGTTATCGCAAGATGATTCTTTGCAGCCTTTTTTCACTAGACTTTCACAAAGCTGCCGCAAACCCTCTAATTAAAGGAGTACAGAGAGCGTGGTCGAGGATCCAAAGTGGGAACTCGCCATTATGCAGACGGTTTACGGCTTCTACCAAAAGCTGCTGCGCGATTGTGTGCAGGAACCGATCCCGTTGCCGAAGGACCTGCACCTGATTTCGCTGGGAGAACTCGACCAGCACTTTCCCGATCCTCTGGCCCGTATTCGAGGGTGGATAAAGCTTTTCGATCTGGCGGTCACTCCCTCCATGCTCAGACAGTCGCTCACGCCGGAGACCGATCCGGAAATAGCGGAGACCTTACTTCGGCATTACGCCCGCAAGAAGGCCAGTACGGAAGTTGACCGCGACAAAACCGACTTCGTTGCGACGTTTCTTTATCGTAACCCGCGAGTTCCCGGGCAGTGGGAGAGAATCGGTTACACGCTCGATGGCGTGGTTCCGGTCCCGCCGTTTGAAATCGCGCTGATAGAAATCCTCGCAGATTCAGAGTCGCCGCAGTTATTAGAGGACTATGTTTCCGTCTTGCCCGAGTTCGATGCATTGCGTCAGGAACTGGAAAGCTGCGACACGCTCGAGGCGCTCACGGATTCCGGCATCGTGCAGAGGGGTCGCGATCTGAAACAGGCACTAGGAGTATGCTTTTACCATCCTGGGGTGCTGGCGGCCATAGGCCCCTATAACGCGGCTGTTGGCAAAAAATTGGAGGAACTGTTCCGCGCCACTACCAGGCAACTGAAGAGCTTTGCTGAATCGGTGCAGAGAGAAGGTGGTGACGTCAACAGCGCGGTCGAAGGCAAAGTGACTGTGCAACACTTAGCGCTGATAGAGGAAGGCGAAATTCTGAGAACGGAGTATGTGGCGGCACAAGAGAAGTTCCGGCGCGTGTCGAAAGTAAAGCGAGCGGTCGATCTCCGAAAATGGGAGAGCAGGCCTCCCGCGACTTCGGATAGTGCTCCCGACAAAGTATCCTCCCCGACGACGTCAGCCGAAGGTAAGTCACCCTCCAGCGCAGGCAGGGCCGTACTAGCTGCGAGCAAAACGTCTCCTGTTTGCTCTTGCCTGCGACTCTCATCCGTTTGGGGGGATTAGCTTAGGAACTAAGCTATCTACTAAAAGAGTTATTGTCAATCTTTGCATCGGTTTAATGGGCGCCATTCCCCAACCCCGGAGTTGCGGACCCAACGATGGTCTAAAAGAACACTTGACTCCGTACCGTGCTACGGGGTTTAGACTTAACTCGTGATGGAGGAAGTTCAAGTCAGGCCGCTCACGATTGGGCGTCTCGCGAATGTAGCGGGCGTCAATCTGGAAACTGTGCGTTACTACGAGCGTCGGGGATTGCTTCCCCGGCCACCACGTACTGCTTCGGGGTACCGTATCTTTCCGGTAGAAGCGACCCGCCGCCTTAGATTCATCAAACGTGCTCAGGAGTTGGGATTTTCGCTTCGGGAGATTCGTGAGTTGTTGGCTTTGCGAGTGTCGTCTCGAACCAACAGCACGGAAATCAGAAAGCGAGCGGAAGCAAAGATTGGCGACATTGAAGGCAAAATCAGGACTCTCAATTCCATGCGGAAAACTCTGGAGAGACTGACGCGGTCCTGCTCGGGTTGTGTTCCGGTTTCTGAGTGTCCGATTCTTGAAAGTTTGGATGGAGACAATTCATGAGCGGCACTTGGAAACAAAACCTGCTGACGATTCCGGGCGTTGGAGCGGCGCTGCTTCCCAAATTGGCATGTCCACTGTGCTGGCCAGCATATGCTGGGCTGCTGAGTTCAGTCGGGCTGGGATTCTTAATCTCGTCAAAGTACCTCCTGCCGATTACTTCTGCGTTCCTGGTGCTTGCGGTAGGAGTGTTGGCATTCAGAGCAAAGAATCGGCATGGCTATGGACCCTTTTTTCTAGGCGTAGTGTCTGGTGTGGGCGTGGTGATTGGAAAGTTTGCGTGGGAGTCGAATCCCATTATTTATGCGGCAGTAGGGATGTTGGTGATTGCCTCTGTCTGGAATGCGTGGCCTCATCGAATGGCAGTCGCTCCGACCTGCTGCTCAGAGAAATTTATTTGAAAGAATCTATTTGGAAAGGATGTAAAGGAAATGGCAAGGAAGCAGATTGAAGTGTTCAGCGCGGGCTGTTCCGCGTGCAAGGAAACCATCGAGATGGTAAAGCGTCTCGCTGGCTCTTTGCACCAAGTTGTAGTCCATGACATGCAAAAATCGGACGTTGCATCCAAGGCGAAAGGCTATGGTGTACATAGCGTGCCTGCCGTCGCAATTGACGGCAAGTTGGCTTCGTGCTGCGCAGGACGCGGGCCGGAAGAGCACGTAATCAAAGCCGCCTTGGCCTGAATTCGAAAACGAAGCGTAGGGCCCGGCTCTGCCGTCGCTGGGCCTTCAGGCGAGTTGAATGAATAATTGGAAGTCTTGTTGCTCGATTAATGTTGTTGCTCAGCGGCGGTCAGGCAAATCTGAGCAAAACGAGGGTAATTTGAAACCTTTCCCGAGGCATTGCGTCCAACCATTGTTGGATTTAGACTTTTCGTGTTGAAGCTTGGGCTCAAAGTCGGGGTTGCGACTCTCGCACTGCTAATGGCAGCGCTGCCGGTCATGGCATGTGTGAGACCGGGTGCTGTGATGACGGCAGCCGAGCGCGATTGCTGCAAGCGCATGGCGGAGCGATGTGGCCATTCCAGCATGGCCAAATCCCACGGATGCTGCCAGCCTCAGGAGTCACCCAGCAACTTCCAGGCTGTGAAAGCCTCGTCTGTTCATCTCGATCATTCACTCATTGAACTTCATGCGCAGGCCGTCGCGCTGCAGGTTGTTCCCGCTGGGCAGATGATGTTCACCACGGGCATGCCTTCCCTCACACATGGTCCACCTGGGCTACTCGGTTCAGTTACAACCATCCTAAGAATCTGACCGTCTTTCCTCTGAGCTGCTAACGCATTCGTGCGTCTGCACGTTCCTGCATACACAAACTCGTCTTAAGTTTGCGGAGGAAAGATGCAAGTCATTGGCTCGTACCGAGTCCATTTCAGTTGCTCTCGCATTTGCATAATTACAGCGGCTCTGTTCTTGGGGGCACTGGCTCTTGTTAGGAAGGCTAATGCCCAAGAACCTTCCAATCCACCGAAGCCGCCTGCAGCGGAATTGCCTGCGATGTCCGAACACATGGGAACCCCAACCTCTCTGCGTGAACTTGTGCAAGAGGCGGAGCAGAAGAATCCGCAGATTGCGGCGTCGTTTCATGGGTGGCAAGCGTCACGAAATGTTCCCAAGCAGGTTTCAGCTCTTCCCGAAACCCAACTGTCGATACAGCAGTTCAGCGTGGGCAGCCCGCGACCTTTCGCTGGCTACAGCAATAGCGATTTCGAATATATCGGTTTCGGGGCTTCACAGGACCTGCCTTATCCAGGCAAGCGTCCACTGCGTGCCCGTGTTGCCCAGCACGAAGCGGACTCCATGGAAGCTCAAACTGATTCCGTCCGCAGGACTGTGGTGGGCAATCTGAAGGCGGCCTATTTTCAGCTCGCCTACATTCAGCAAACGCTTGGGGTCCTGCTGAAAAGCGAGCAGCTGTTGAACCAGGTAGAACAAGCTGCAGAAGCACGCTACCGCGTGGGCCAGGGCAATCAACAGGACGTACTCAAAGCGCAGCTCCAGCACACGAAGATTCTTCAGGAAATTGCGCACCATCATCAGGAAGAAGGCCTACTCGAAGCTCAGATCAAGCAGTTCCTCGGGCGTTCGCAGGACTCGGCAGATATCGTCACTGAAACACTCACTGCGAGAGTGCTTCCGTACAGCGCGGCTGATCTCCTACAGAAAGCTCGTGGGCAGAATCCTGATCTGCGCTCAAAACAAGCCTCGATTGAAGAACAGACAACGCAAGTGGAGTTAGCCCACAAGAACTTTCGTCCAGATTTGAACGTCGGGTACATGTATCAACACACAGGGAGTCAAGCTCGCGACTATTACATGGCAACTTTCGGAATTCGCCTTCCCAATCGCGGACGCCAGAAGGCCGAATTGGCCGAAGCGGAGCAGAAACAGGAGCAGGCCCGACGGGAGCTCGACTCCGAATCGCAGCGCGTACTTTCAGAAGTGCAGCAGCAATACGTTAAGGCTAAGACTTCTGAAGAACGCCTGAAGATTTACAAAGAGGGGCTCGTTCCGCAATCGGAAGCCACGTTTCGCTCTGCTCTCGCTGCGTATCAGTCGAACCGGCAGGACTTCGAGAGTTTGCTCTCCGCGTTCCTCGATGTGTTGAACCTCGATCTGGAATATCGCAGTGAGTTGGTGGACCACGAATCGTCGCTGGCCGAACTGGAGCGTCTTACGGGGGTGGATGTGCCATGAACGAGCGCGACTCTAGAACCAAAACCAATGAGAGAGAACAATTCATGCCCAACCCAGAACCCAACGTCTATCGCAGAGCTTTTTGGATTGCGCTGATTGCCACGATAACTCTAGCCATTGTCGCCACAGTCCTGTGGTGGCGTTTGAGCCACACTACGGCTGACTCGCGGGCGGGAGACAGTTCTGCGGGTCGGCCAATGGAAGCGATTGCAGAACTTTCGTCGGCAGGCACCTCGAATTCTGACGCAGGAGCAGCAGGGGAGACGCAAACCGGCAAGATGCCGGAGATCCCTCTTGCTCCAATTCAACTCACGCCGCAGCGCATGCAGAGCATCGGCATCGTGCTCGGGAAGGTTGAATCGAAGTCCGTCAATTCGGAGCTGCGTTTCTACGGCAATGTGCAGGTTGACGAGCGGCGGCAGGCCTACGTGCAGACCCGATTTGCTGGCTGGATTCGCAGAGTCTATGCCGACGCCACCGGCAATTTCATCGGCAAAGGTCAGCCGCTATTCACAATCTACAGCCCTGACCTGGTGTCAACCGAGCAGGAGTACTTGATCGCAAAGAAAAATGCTGAATCTCTTCAGCAAAGCGCTGTGAGCGGAGTGGCCTCAGGGGCTGCGTCACTGCTGAACGCTGCTAAAGAAAGACTGCTGCAATGGGAAGTCTCTCCTGGCGAAATCGAGAAGCTGGATCAGAGCGGCAAGGCGATTACGGATCTCACTATCTATTCTCCGATGTCGGGCTACATCACCGACAAGAAGGCGCTGCCCAATATGTACGTACAGCCTGAAACCATGCTGTACACCGTAGCGGATCTCTCCGATGTTTGGGTCCTGGCCCAGGTATTCCAAAGCGATGCAGGAAAAATCAAGCCGGGTGATTCGGCAGAGATCACCGTCGATGCCTATCCCGGCCGTGTTTTCAATGGGCGAGTGGATTACCTGCTCCCACAAATAGACATGAACACGCGCACACTGCCCGTACGCTTAGTCTTCCCGAATCCCGGCCTGAAATTGAGGCCGGGGATGTACGTGAATGTTCGCGCCAAGCTACCGATGGGGCGTCAGTTGGTAGTCCCGGCCTCTGCGGCATTTCACTCCGGAACCAAGAACCTCCTTTTTGTCTATCAGGGTGAAGGCAGCATCGAGCCACGCGAAGTGGAGTTCGGGCCACAGGTCGGCGATCAGATCGTGGTCAGTAAAGGCCTCAAGGCTGACGAACAGATTGTCACATCCGCAAATTTCCTGATCGATTCCGAAGCGCAATTGCAAGCGGCTGCTGGAGCGTTTGTTCCTCCGCCACCCGGTGCCGGTCAGGCGGCTTCCATGAATGCTCCTGCGCAACAGCAGGCGAGCGTGGAGCTGACGACAGAACCCCAGCCTCCGCATAAAGGCAGCAACATCGTGCACGTGAAGCTGACGGGACAGGACGGGAAACCAATCGCCGGAGCGAATGTGACCGTAACCTTTTATATGGCGGCGATGCCAGCCATGGGAATGGCCGCGATGAAAACCGTGATCAATGCTACCGACAAGGGCGGCGGCATGTATGAAGGGAAAGGTGATCTCGGTTCCGGCGGCACTTGGCAAGTGAGCATCCGGGCACAACAAAACGGACAAACGATTGCCAACAAGCAGCTAACAGTCAATGCCACGGGAGGTATGTAGTTATGATCTCTCGAATCATTGAATGGTGCGCTCACAACCGTTTCCTGGTCTTCACCGGCGTGTTGCTACTCACGCTCGCGGGGATCTGGTCCATGGGACACATCCCGCTCGACGCCCTGCCTGACATCTCTGACGTTCAGGTGATCATTCACACCAACTGGGAAGGCGAACCACCGAACATCATTGAAGATCAGGTCACGTACCCAATTGTGACCGCGTTGTTGGCTGCGCCGCGTGTGAAGGCTGTCCGGGCGCAGACGATGTTCAATGATTCCTACGTTTTTGTTGTCTTCGAAGACGGGACGGATATTTATTGGGCCCGCTCTCGGGTCGTGGAATATCTACAGACGATTGCCGGGCGGCTTCCCGCGGACGTACATCCTGCGATCGGTCCGGATGCTACCGGCGCCGGATGGGTTTATGAATATGCGCTGGTTGACCGCAGCCATAAGCATAGCCTCGCCGACCTGCGAAGCCTGCAAGATTGGCACCTCCGTTACCAGCTAGAGACCGTTCCGGGCGTGGCTGAAGTAGCCAGCATCGGCGGGTTCGTGCGCCAGTACCAAGTCAATCTCGATCCCAACAAGCTGCTGGCCTACGGCATCCCGCTGTCCACCGTGATTGACCGGGTAAAGTCGAGCACCAATGAAGTCGGCGGACGAGTTCTCGAACTCAGCGGCACGCGATACATGGTCCGCGGCCTCGGCTATCTGAAGTCGCTCGACGATCTGGCAAACGTGCCGGTGATGGCGAAGAACGGAACTCCGGTCTTGCTCAAGGACCTCGGCACAATTTCTTTCGGTCCGGATATCCGCGAAGGCGTTGCGGAGTGGAACGGCGAAGGCGAGACGGTGGGCGGCATTGTCGTCATGCGTTACGGGTTGAATGCCCTGAACGTGATCGACGGCGTCAAAAAAAAGCTGGCTCAGATCAAAGGATCGCTGCCGCCGGGAGTCGAGGTCGTCTCCGGCTATGACCGTGCCGGTTTGATTAGCGAATCCATTCACACCTTGAAACGCAGTCTGATCGAGGAAGCCGTCATCGTTTCCCTGGTCATCATTATCTTCTTGTTCCATTTCCGCTCGGCGCTGATCCCGATTCTCACACTACCGATCGCGCTCGTGATCTCCTTCGTTCCTATGTACTACCTCCACGTTAGCTCGAACATCATGTCGCTGGGTGGGCTAGCATTGGCCATTGGTGTGTTGGTGGATGCCGCCATTGTGATGGTAGAAAACGGATATAGACATCTCTCGGAACGCCCGCCGATGGGAGCAGAAGCATTCGGGGAGACGAATTACTCGAATGTGCCTGTGCTTCACAAAGAGACAGATGCGAGCGGAACTAAGCCCACGAAGAAGGCCGCCGAACGTGAGCGCGTACGCATTCTCATCAACGCCGCCAGGCAAGTGGGACCTGCGCTGTTCTTTTCTCTCCTTATTATTGTGGTCTCGTTCCTCCCTGTGTTCCTGCTGGAAGCCCAGGAAGGGCGCATGTTCCGTCCGTTGGCATGGACTAAGACGCTAGCTGTGGGCTTTTCGTCGCTGTTGGCGATCACTTTGGTTCCCATTCTGATGGTCATGTTCATTCGCGGAAAGCTTCGGCCAGAATCGGAAAATCCAGTTTCAAGACTGACCCAGGCCATCTACTTGCCAATTCTGCGGCTTTGCTTGAAATACCGCAAAACGACACTGTTACTCAATTTGGCATTCCTGTTGGTCACGTTTCCATTGATGTTCAGGCTGGGCAGTCAGTTCATGCCGCCGTTGTTCGAAAGCTCATCGCTCTACATGCCCACCGCGCTTCCCGGCATTTCCATCACGCAAGCCTCACAGCTTTTGCAGGAGCAGGACCGCATTTTGCGCTCGTTCCCAGAGATTGAAACTGTCTTCGGCGCAGTCGGACGGTCCGACAGCGCAACCGACAACGCTCCTTTGGATATGTACGACACCACGGTGATGCTCAAACCGCGCGAGAAGTGGCGGCCAGGGATGACCTACGAAAAACTCATCGGAGAAATGGATGCCAAGCTCCAGTTCCCAGGTCTCACGAATACCTGGACTATGCCCGTCGAAAACAGGCTCGACATGGCACTGACTGGAATCAAGACGCCTGTAGGGCTGAAACTCCAGGGCACGAATCTGGAACAGATTCAGCAACTGGGCGCGCAAGTACAACAAATTTTGTCGGGACTATCGCAGGTGCGTTCCGTTTTCGCTGAGCGGGTTTCCCAAGGCTTTTACATCAATGTGGAAGTGAATCGTCCAGAAGCTGCGAAATACGGCTTGACCATCGCTGACGTGCAACAAGCGGTCGAATCCGGCATTGGAGGTATGAATGTTGCCGAGAACATCGAAGGACGCCGGCGCTATCCGATCAATGTGCGTTACCAGCGTGATTTCCGCGACAACCTGGAAGAGCTGAACCGGGTTTTAATTGCGACGCCTTCCGGCGCCCAGATCCCAATTTCCGAAGTCGCCAGCATTTCCTTCTCGCACGGCCCGGCCATGATCCGCGACGAAGATGGCCAGTTGACCGGCTACGTCTACATTGATCTCAATACGACCGATTACGGTGGTTTTGTGAACCAAGCGAGCCAAATGCTTCGCCAGAAGTTGCAATTGCCTGCGGGCTACACCTATCAGTGGTCAGGCGAATACGAGTTCCAGCTGCGGGCGAAAGAGCGATTGAAGCTCATTTTGCCGGTGGTGTTCTTCGTGATCTTCATGCTTCTTTACATGGTCTTCCATTCTGTAACAGAAGCAATGGTCCTGATCTTTCCGACTTTTTACGCAATGACAGGTGGGCTGATCTTGCAGTGGGTGCTTGGCTACAACTTCAGCGTCGCCGTCTGGGTCGGTTATATCGCGTTGTTTGGCATTGCGGTCGAGACGGGCGTCGTGATGGTGGTGTATCTGCACGAATCCCTCGATAAGCGCATTGCTTCAGATCGACCGCTTACAGAAGCCGATATTCACGAGGCGGCCATTGAGGGAGCGGTGCAACGGCTTCGGCCAAAGCTGATGACCGTCAGCGCGGTTCTCGCCAGCTTGATTCCAATTTTGTGGGCGAGCGGTATCGGTTCGGACGTAATGAAGCCGATTGCTGCTCCCATGGTGGGCGGGATGATTACATCCACGATTCACGTGCTGATCCTGGTTCCGGTTTTCTTCGTGTTGATGAAGGAACGATCGCTGCGGCGAGGGACGCTGCGGCCGGAGCCGGCTGAGTAAAGGGGGTCGCGAGAAATGGGTCGCAAACGTAAATTAAAAAAGTCTTGGCTATCAGTACACTGGCCAATCCTGGGCATCGGCACTGCGGCCGTCGCGCTTGTGTCAGGCGTCTTGTTCTGGGGCACGCGCGCAACGCCGCCGAAGCCTGCGACACAAGCCGGAGCAGTGCCGGCGTTCTTTAATCGCGCAGAAGAAGCAGAGCCGTTTCCAGACACACTTGAGCCGACGAACTTTCGCCAGGCGGACGTGCGAGAAGCCTATCAAACTGCGAAAGAAATCCCTGCGGTTCTGGCTCAGCAGCCTTGCTACTGCTATTGCCAGCGGAAAGGCCACCGCGGTCTTTTAGATTGTTTCAAAACGGACCACGCAGTCAGTTGCAAAATCTGCATCAAGGAATCGCTGCTTGCACGCCAGATGCATCGCCAAGGCAAGACGCCCCAGGAGATCCGCGCAGCCATCATTCAAGGACAATGGGCGACTGTGGAGACTTCAACTCAATGATTGTGATGTGGGCAGTACAACCTAAACCAACAAAAGAGGGAAATATCGATGACTAAGAAAATAGTGAACACTGTTGCATTTCTCATCCTATCCACCATTCTGGCGGCGGCTCAGATGCAAACGCCTGCCAGCTCTGAAAACAAAGCGGAGAAATCATCTGCGATGCCGAAAACACTAACGGGAATCGTGAGTGATTCCATGTGTGGGGCCCACCATATGGCTAACAGCCCGTGGTGCAAGTCCAGATTCGTAAACAAAAACTTCTGAGGTATCCACAGACTTTGTTCGTAGAATCGGCGCATGGCGATGGGGACGCGCAAGCAGCGGGAGAAGCAAGAGGACATCTGGATCGCGCACGCCGAGTTGGCGAG
>Ga0209056_10001007_pt1 | contig 31177 bp, 26 predicted proteins | sample GraSoiAngelo_114_FD_185876 | JGI IMG/M metagenome (GOLD analysis project Ga0209056, IMG submission 185876) | Grasslands soil microbial communities from the Angelo Coastal Reserve, California, USA - 14_0903_13_40cm (SPAdes) (version 2) | ecosystem: Environmental > Terrestrial > Soil > Grasslands... | reverse complement strand
TCCGCGTTTCCGCGAGTTCCAGCCTCCAGCGGGCCTCCCGTTCCTCCCGCCGCACCACCGGCCGCTGCGCCGACGCGAATTCCATTCCAAATGCCGCCGCAGGCTGCACCACCGAAAATCGCTGAGCAAACGCCGGCACCCCCACCGCCGGTGCGGGAGGCGCCAACGGTTGCTCCGATTGCCGCCGGACCGCTTGAACCAACTCAGGAGCCAATGGTCACGCTCCCGTTGCGCCCAATCCTGGCGAGTCTTCCGCCGATGCAGGTCGCTGGCGACGTCGCTTCGATTCCGGCAGAGGCGAAGATTTCATTTCGGATGACATTGATTACGCCGCAGCTGGCAAGCGGAAAAGTCGTGATTTCGCCGAAAGATTTTCACGCCGCGCTACCGGAGCAATATCGCGGTCTGTTTCTGCCTGATGCAGTGGAAGCACCGGTGCCGCTTTCACTTCCCGATGTGCTGGCGAACTTACCCGGAGATTCTCTTCGTGTGCGAGAGGATCAGGAAGTTGCCTCTCAGGATGAAATGTTCGAGACGCCGTTTTGGGCGAAGGCAAAGGAGGACGCGGAACGTTTTGCCCGACGTCGGGGAACCGCACTTCCAGCCGCTGCACCGGCAGAGCCGGAAGTGCCGAAGGCTGAAATCCCCAAGCTAGAACCCTCGGAAGTAGCGAAAGCTGAAGCTCTGAAAGTAACAATTTCCCCTCCGCAGGCTCGGGGCCTTGAGCCTGTCGAAGCGGCAGACCTTCAGGTTCCCATTCCGACAGCAAGCGGGGAGACTTCGGTGGCCAAGCCAGTCGAGGCAGCTCCGAAATTTGATGCCAAGGCGGCCGTCGCTCAAGCCTGTGCCCTTCCCGGGGTTGCCTCCTGCAGCGTGATTTTCGCGGATGGCTTAATCATCGCCGGAAACATCCCGGACGAAATGCATATGGAAGGTTTGAGCGCGGTGGCACCGACGATGCTGAAGAAACTGCAAAAACATATGTCTGAGACCCAACTCGGTCCCCTTAGCTGCATGACGGTCCATGGTGAAAAGTCGCCCGTGACATTCTTTAGTGCCGGCGATCTTTGCCTGACCGCGGTGCACAACGGCAGCGAATTGAGTGCGGAGAGCCGGCGCGAGCTCAGCCGCATCACACAGGAACTTTCGCGAACCTATCCGCAAGTGGAGACTCCTCATGTCGATCATTAATTACGCCAGCCGCGAGATTCAGTTTAAGATCGTTTATTACGGTCCGGCCCTCTGCGGCAAAACCACCAACCTCGGCTACATTCATCAGCGGATTAATCCGCAAAACCGCGGCGACCTTGTTTCACTCGCTACCGCATCCGATCGCACCTTGTTCTTCGACTTTCTCCCGCTCAACGCTCTGGTTATTAAAGGCTTTGTCACCAAATTCCAGCTCTATACCGTCCCCGGTCAGGTAATTTACAACGCCACCCGCCAGCTCGTCCTGCGCAGCGTCGACGGCATCGTTTTCGTGGCCGATTCGCAGTGGGAAAAAATGGAGGAGAACGTCGAGAGTTTCAAAAATCTCGAGGACAACCTGGCGAAGCAAAACATGTCACTCGACGATGTCCCCTACGTCTTGCAGTACAACAAACGCGATCTGCCAAATATCGCCCCCGTTAATTATCTGGATTACGTCCTGAACAACCGGAAGAAACGAGTGCAAAGTTTCGAGGTCATCTCCAGCACCGGGCAGAATGTTTTCGCCACCTTGAACGCTGTTTCGCAGGTTCTGCTGCACAAGTTTAGCAAGCAAAGTGACGCCGGCCGTTCTGCTGCGCCGGGCGTCGCCAAGCCGGGGCAAACACATGTCGCGCCCGAGGCGCAGCGAAGCGTGGCATGAACGCGATTCCCGTCCTTACCATCGAGGACGTCGCAACGCTCGATGGCGTGCTCGCCGACTTCTTAAAAAAGGCGGAGGCCGAGTTAACCGTCGTGATCGACCGTGGCGGTAATGTCATTTCGCAATACGGCGACATGACGGTGATGGACGTGACCATCATCGCTGCGCTCGCTGCCGGATCCTTTGCTGCGACGCGTGAACTGGCACGCCGGATTGGGGAAGTGGAGTTCAATGCCCTTTATCACCAGGGCAACGGCAGTCACATTTTCATGAACTCAGTCGATGACGAAACGATCATGATCACCGTTTTTGGTCCGCGGACGACGGTTGGGCTGGTTCGTTTCTATTCTACCGGCACGGCGCAGCAGGTCGCACTTCTGTTAAAATCGCTGCAAAAAGATAATCACGGCTTCAGCTTCAACGCTTCCGATATCACTGCCGCGCCAATCTTTGCAGACGCGCCGCCGGCGGCCTGATGGAATCATAGTCGCCTCGGCGGCGAATGATCTGGTGTTTAGCGCCAACGGCGCTTCGTCATAGGAAGCCTGGGGCATCGCCCCAGGGCTTTGGATTCAATGGTTAACGCCGCTGAAGGCGCGACTCAAGGCACGGGTTGAACCGCGCTTTCAGCGATGGATTCGATATTGCACAAATTCCTATGGCGTTGCCCTAGGCTCGCCACGGCGAGTCCGTCCGACGGCGGACTAGAATGATACTGCGCCGTTGGCGCTAAACACATGCGCCAGCTTTTTGAGTGCGGCAGTCATATCGCGAGCGAATCCGCCCTCACCTGGCGCTTTGCCGTACGGTCTCCCTCCCAATCTCTCCCGCTGGGAGAGACGCACGCGCAAGCGGCAGTGAGGGCAACGCAGTGGGGTCGGGGAGAGGATTGAGGTGAGAGCCTTTCTTGGTGGATCGGCCGCCCTTCGGCAAGCTCTGGGCCTCGACCCTGTCGAAACGGCTCCGCCCGGGCGCCAGGAATCCCGCCGCGTTACTTGACACGAAAAATGAGATACCGCTCCGGTGGGATGCGCGCAAATGCCCAGGGCAATGGGCCCCAAATGCTTGAATAAAATCCAGCGCGCATTTCTGGGCTCATCGTTGCCAGTAAAAACTGAGGGTAGTTAACCTGTTCGGGAGGACCAGTTGTTGGGACAGGCGGAGTCAAACTAACGTTGGTGTTACCTAATGCAAGGATAAGCAGATCACTTGAGATTATCCCGCGCTGATCCCAATCCACGGGCTTCGCCTTCCATTGTTCCATATAATACTGGAAGCCCCAATGTCCTTCGAACCATACCTTGCCTGGCTCGTTCCGGAATCGATTCTGAAAGGACTTTGAGGCCAGGCGCGCGGTGTCGGCAAGTTTGTAATCTGCCATTGTAATTAGCAGGGAAACAAGCGCGGCTGGCAGAAGCGGCCACCACAGGCTGAGACCATTGTCATGTGCGAAGGTTTTGCATCGTCTCAGCAAGAGGATCACCACTGCCGGCGCCATCGGCAGAAACGTTCGCGAGGTGATGGACCAGTTCATCACCGCCGCAAAAAAGAATGTGCCGAATACCCAAAGGCCCAGCAGCAGCGAATCCGCTGTTTTTTGCTGGACGATATCGGCTACTGCCAGCGCGAGAATCCCAATTCCGATGGTAGCGAACAAAGCTCCTTCGGCCGTGACTGCGGCACCGGTTCTCCAAGTGAGTCCGCGCGTTATCCCGAGATAAAATAATGGGAGGAGGGCGAGGAAGATCGCGATTCCGCTAATAATGACCTTCCGCGATTTAAGGAAGGGCGCATAGAACAAAGCAGAAAACAGGCAACCGCCGGTGAATGAAAGCCCGGTAAGAAATTGTCCGGACAATTGCTTCTCCGCTTTGGCGGTTGCTTCCCAGGGATAGATCATTGCGCCGCTGAAAAGACCTTGACCGTATTTTGCTTTAGTCATCACTTCATAGATGCCGATGACCGCGACGGGGATGAGAAGAAACAAGAGTCGGCTGGTGAGGCGGCGGCCCTGGACCAAAGTATAAACGGCGAGAAGCGGAACGAGACTGGCCCCGAAGTATTTCGTTAGCGCGGCAGCGGCGACGAGTAGTGAGGCCAGGAGAAGAAGCCAGTAGTTATGAAGCTCGAGACCGCGTAGCCAGTAATTAACCGACCATACCCACAGGGCAAGCAACCAGACGTCGCACATTATCGTCGTTGCCGAGACAAGGAAGACGGGCGTGAAAAGCATGAGAAGCGCGCCGAGCAAAGGTGAACCCGAAAGGCGCTGCGCCAGAAAAAACGTCCCGAGGACGGCTACGACTGCTGGAAAGAGGAAAGCGCCATGCATTGCCAGCTCGCTCCAACCAAAGAAGCTCGCGGCCAGTGCCATGTAATAGGCGTTTAAAGGGGGATTCTGCATGACCGAAAACATCGGCATTGCACTGCCATACCAGTTCACGGAGAACCCATAGGGATCGGCCGGGTGTTGGGATACCTGCTGCGCTATCCATAGGAAAAGCGGATCGTCAATATGAAAGGCTTTGTTGAGGAATGGGGCCAAAGCAGCAATCACGGCAATGACCGCAAAGAACGCATCCCGAGTCGTTGAATTCTTCATCTCAAAAGGCATGGTAGAATAAACGTCAAGGAACACAGGTCTGGAGACCTGTGTGTGTTTAACGAAGTCTTCGACCTCAAACCGACGAGTGGGTCGCGATCGTCTTTAGAGCGAGGCAATAGCGGCACTTTTTTGGACTGCGGTGGCAAACGCAGCGCGACACCGCTTTTCTTCGCTCAGCGTTGCGGGACTTCGCGAATCAGCGGGCGTTAAATGCACCCGAGGCTCAACACCGCCTTGGAAAAAGCGCCATGGCAACTGCGCTTTGCCGGCGCAGTTCCAAAATGCGTTTATTGAGACGCAAAAACCCCCAATTAATCTCGCTGAAACTTTGCGAATTGGGAAACCGTCTCAAAAATGCGCCAGCTTTTGGAGTGCGGCAGTCTTCTGCCGCTTTGGAATGATGCGAGGTGTTGTTCGAATTGTTCCTCGTATCTGTACCGTCAACCTAAATCTCGTTAGCTAGCAAACTCCTTCACCACCAGGGTAGCGTTGTGCCCGCCGAAACCGAACGAGTTGTTCAAAGCCACACTCACTTTCTTTTCCCGGGCGGTGTGGGCGGTGAAATCGAGATCACATTCTTCATCGGGATGATCGAGATTGATCGTGGGCGGAATAACGCCATCACGTATGGCCAGCGCGCACACCGCCATCTCGACCGCGCCCGCTCCACCCAGCAAATGGCCAGTCATCGACTTGGTAGAGCTAATCGAAACGCTTTTCGCCAGGTCGCCGAAAACAGTCTTGATCGCGCGCGTCTCAGCCACGTCGCCCAGACCGGTCGAAGTAGCGTGGGCGTTGATGTAATCCACCTGATCGATCGATAGCTGCGCGTGTTCGAGTGCCAGTTCCATCGCTTTGGCCGCGCCTCCGCCATCGTGCGGCGGCGCCGTCATGTGATGCGCATCCGCGCTTAAACCGTAGCCAACGAGCTCGCAATAGATTTTCGCGTTGCGCTTTTTTGCGCGCTCGAGTTCTTCGACGACGACCACGCCCGCTCCCTCGCCGATGACAAAGCCGTCGCGATCGCGGTCCCACGGTCGCGAGGCACGTTCCGGCTCGTCGTTCCGCGTACTTAAAGCCTTCATTGCACCGAACCCGGCGAGCCCGATAGGAATGATCGCTGCCTCGGAGCCGCCGGCGAGGAAAACATCGGCGTCACCAAATTTGATCATGCGCCAGGATTCGCCAATGGCGTTGTTCGAAGTCGCGCAAGCGGTAACGATGCACATGTTCGGTCCGCGCAATCCGAATTCCATCGAGATCAATCCGCTCGCCATGTTGCTGATGAGCATTGGAATGGTGAAAGCGGAAACGCGCTTTGGACCTTTGGAAAGCAGAATGGTGTATTGATCTTCCAGCGTTTTTAGTCCGCCGATGCCGCTGCTGACGAGAACGCCAAAACGGTCCGCATTTTCGCTTCCCATCTCGAGGGCGGAATCGGCCATCGCCATTTTCGCCGCCGCCATGGCCAACTGGGCAAAGCGATCAGTCCGCCGAACATCTTTCGGGTTCTTGAAGACCGTTTTCGGATCGAAGCCGTGCACTTCTCCACCGATGCGGCAATCATAGGCAGAAGTGTCGAAGGTTTCGATTTTATGAATGCCGCTGACGCCGTTCTTCAAGTTCGACCAAAAAGTCTCGAAATCGTTGCCGAGGGGCGTGATTGCGCCCATTCCAGTGATGACGACGCGGCGATTGTTGTTCATCAGAATGTGATCAGTGACTGGTGATCAGTGAATAGAAGTAAAAGCGATCGCGTGATGACGACTTATCACAAATCACTTATCACTATTCACTTTCTTCATCAACGCGTCCCCATTCCGACGTTTTGCACGGTTTGGAATAGTTTGCCTTCGGTTTTAATGGAAGGCGCGATGATGATTTCGGTTTGTTGAAACTCGGCCAGATCACGGGCGCCCACGTTACCCATGCAAGTGGTAATGGCGCCGACCAAGTTCTGGCTGCCATCGTCGACTTCAGCGGGACCGAACAAGATTTGTTTCAACGATCCCGTGGCGCCAACTCTGATCCGTGTCCCACGAGGGAGATTGGCATGTGGGGTTGCCATTCCCCAGTGATAGCCGCGGCCCGGTGCTTCCTGGGCTTTGGCAAATGCGCTTCCCACCATTACGGCGTCGCCTCCGCAGGCGAGTGCCTTGCAGACGTCCCCGCCCTTACTCATCCCGCCATCGGTAATGATCGGGACAAAGCGCGCAGTTTTTTTGAAATAGGCGTCGCGCGCGGCCGCGCAATCGACCGTGGCCGTAACCTGCGGCACCCCCAGGCCGAGCACGCCACGCGAAGTGCAGGCCGCGCCGGGACCGACCCCAACCAGAACGGCGGCCGGTCCGCAACTCATGATCTCTAGTGTCACATCGTAGCCCACGGTGTTGCCAACGATCACTGGAATCCGCATTTCTCGGCAGAATTTCGCGAGGTCGAGCGATTTATATTCCGAAGAAATGTGACGCACGGTTGAGACCGTGCTTTGCACCACGAAAACATCGGCGCCCGCTTCCTGGGCGATGGCGCCAAATTCCGCCGCGCGTTGCGGAATCGAACTCACCGCCGCGATCGCGCCGCCATCCTTGATTTGCCGCACCCGCGCCCCGATCAATTCCGGCTGCACCGGTTCCTGGTAGATTTTTTGCAAGAGAGCGGTGATTTCGTTCTTGTCCGTCTGCACGATTTTCTCGAGCACTTCCGAGGGATTCTTGTAGCGCGTCTGCACTCCTTCGAGATTGAGCACCGCCAAACCGCCAAGCTTGCTCATTTCCACCGCAAAACGCACGTTCACCACTCCATCCATGGCGCTGGCCAGGATCGGAATTTTTAATTCCAAGGGCGGGCCCTCGCGCCGCGGCAAGCGAAAAGTTGTATCGACCTCGTTAGGGTTAATCGTGACACTGCCTGGCACGAGCGCGATCTCATCGAAACCATAAGTCACCCGCGCTTTTCGGTTACGGCCAATCCACATTCCCATATCAAATCAAATACGTTCGAATTTAAATCGTTCGTTCAAACTGCCGCAACGCGGACAGCGTGGCAGCATGGCATCGGTGCGATCCTCGAACTCGAAGCCGCAAATGACACACCGCAGCCGGAAGCGAAAAGCTTTTCGTTCGCGCCGTCTGCGGTTCCATTCACTACTTAACCAGACAAGGAAAACTGCCGCAAGAAAAACCAGCAGATAAATCGTGACCAACGCGGCTAGGCTGACGCGAATCACGGCGACGAACTGGGGGAGGGGCCCGGGCTGGGGGCGAGATCGTTCCCCCAAAGAATGGTCGCAGTGGTCCAGAAAAGGGCGGTTCCATTCGTCACGGGCGAATCTTCTTTTGTCTTAAGACGGCAGAGTTGAAGAAAATTTCGCGCCTGTTCATCGAGCGCCGGATCGCCCGAAGATTCGATCAAAAAACAAAAGCGGATGGCGCCACGCTCATCGATGGCAACACGGAAACGGGCGTTGGCCGGTGCATCAGGGCGGGTGAGACTAAATTTGAAATCGGCGAAAACTGGCTCGCCCAGAGCGGCGGGCAGATCGGCAAAATTCGCGGTCGTTTTCCGCGCTAGACCGGGCCCGCTGGCATTCGCTTTCATTCGCGGAAGGCGAACTGGCGCGATTGCGGCCGAGCTTGGAATGCTGAGATCGGGCAGCAGCGGCGGGAGTGCTTTCAATTTCGGCTGATGACTGGCGTAAGAAGGGCGATGCTGCACTGGCGGCAAGACGAGAGATTTCGTCTCTGGCAGTCGCTGTGTTGTCGTAGTGAGCGCGGGATCCTCCGCCTCCACCCAACGCAAGAGGGCAAGCGATTCCGGATCATCCGGCGAAACCAATGTGACTCGCGCCGGCGGCGGCATCAGCGCAACGGTGGGCGGGTAGACAATTTGGAAGATGTAGAAACAAAGCGCGTGCAAGAGGAGGGAGAGAATTAAAAACACGATTAAAGCGCGTCGACGTTTGCGCGGTGGCGCCCAACTGAAAACAAGCGGCGCGACGGTGGACACGTTCACTTCGGCGGAGTGGTAGCGAGCGCAACCGAGGGCACGCCGTGCTCGAGAGCGAGGTTGGCCACCCGAATCACCGTCTCGTACGGCGTATAGCGATCGGCCTTGATGATGATGGAACGGCCCTCTTTGCGCGCGATCTCGAGCTGTGGCCCCAGTTCATCGATGGAAATTTTCTGATCGCGAAAATAAACCGTCGCTCCGCTGGTGATACTGATGATTTGGTACTTCACCTGCGGTGCTAACATGAATTTTGAGAACGGGACGTTGACCGAAACACCCGGCTGTAAAACGAAATTGGAACTGAGGAGCAGAAAAAAAATCATCAGAAAAACGACATCGAGCAGCGGAAAAATTATCAGCCAGCCGAACTGATATTGCTGCGTCCGGAGCAGTTTCATCCGCCCGCTATTTTTCGCGGCGTAAATCGCGCTGGCTGCCTTCTGCGGTTGGCTGGAAGGAGATAATCCCGCTCTCTGGTTCCGTTTCGGCTAACATCTGCACGATTTCAATGCCGGCGCGCTCCATGTCATGCATCAGCGTATTCACACGCGAAGAAAGATAACTGTAAGCAACGAAGGTGGGCGTCGCGACGACGAGTCCAGCGGCAGTGGTGAGCAAACTTTTGTAAATGCCGGCGGACAATTCCGTCACCGTGGCATAGCCGCCATTAGATGCGATAACGCCGAAGGCTTCAATCATTCCCGCAACTGTGCCGAGCAATCCAAGCAGGGGCGCAAGATAGGCCAGAGTAGCGAGGACACCGAGGAAGCGCTCCAGTTTGGGTACTTCCAGTTGACCGGCTTCCTGGACGATTTCGCGCAATTCCGATCGCGGGAGATCATGCCGGATAATTGCGGCGTGAATCACGCGCGCCACCGGCCCGGGTGTGCCGGCGGATTCATGCAAGGCTTCGGCAAAATTGCGGCGCTTGATCAGGTTGGCCAGCCCCTTCAAGAACTCGCCCACGTGAATGGTGGCGCGATGCAGATAAAAAAGCCGTTCCGCGATCACGGCAATCGAGATGATGCTGCAAATCAGGATGGGCCACATCAGCAGCCCGCCCTTCTGGAGGTATTCGATCACGGCCCACCTTCTAGTGCCTTTTGGGCCTCGTCGCAAGCCAGGGCGGGCGGCCGCCAGTGCGATCTCACCACGAGTGAACATCAATCAATGGCCCAATTAGTTTTTAACAGAAGGAAACAGAGAGAACGAAGGTTACTGAGCTTTTCGGAAGTGGAGGGGCGGAGCTCTGCGAGCCCGGCGTCGCAGAGCTCCGCCCTCCAGGCTAGTCCAAGCGCAGGCGGCCGAATCTTTTGTTTCTTCGTTACTTTTGTTTGGTTCGTTACTTCCGTTTCGTCGGTGACGGGCTCGGCGCGACGGTTTGGCCGAGGAGTTTTCCCGCGCCATCGTAAGTCGAGTAACCGATCTGATGCCCGGCGGCGTCGTAGCGAAAAACGATCTTGCCGATCACGCTCTGGTCTTTGGCCAGATGCGTTTCCTCGACCAGGTGATTATTGCTGTCGTATTTGTTTTGCAGGATAAATCGAAATTGTTCCTTTGGCCCAAAAACTTCGCCCCGCAGAAATCGTCCGTCCTCACCCAGATCCCATCGAATTTTTTCGCGTAGCTTGCCGTCCTTGCCAGTGGTGGTGGCGACGGTTTTCTGAGTTGCCGCGTTGGTTTCGTAGACGGTACGCGAGCCATCGGCATTAAGCACGACGCTGACCCGGACCTCGGTGTTGTCTTCCTGCGCGAGGGCGCAGAGGGGACCGATGGTGAAGCTGAAGAGAAGAGCGAAGGCGAGACGGGGCATAATGTTTTAGGAGGCGGGGGAAGGTAGAAGGGAAAACGGGGGAAGAAAAGGCGAAGAAAAAGTATTGACCACAAGGGGCAGTGGTGGTTAAAAGTGGGACGAAGTGGATTAAAGTGGACGCTAATCCCGCCGGCCTATGGAAAGCATTGCCTCAGCTCAAACCTTCTACGCCGGCGAATTTCGTCACGCTCTTGACGAAAAAAATCGCATCACCATCCCCTCTCGCTGGCGCCGAAAGAGTGCCGAAGAATTTATTCTTCTGCCTGACTCCCAAAATCAGTTTCTCCTCGTCATGTCGCCGGAGGAATTCGCCCGCATGAGCGAAGCTGCGGAAAGCAACGCTAGCGTCGCCGCACGCGAACGCCGCGTTTTTTTGCGCCAGTTGCACTCCCGCGCCCAGCACGGCCTCGCTGACAAACAAGGGCGCCTCGTTTTACCGGAGGAACTTTGCCGCAAGATCGGATTGAAAGGTGAAGTCGCGCTCGTGGGGGGACGCGGTCGTTTTGAAATTTGGAATGTGACCCGGTGGAAACGCGCCCACGAAGAGGAAACACCGACTTACCAACACGTCGCTAACGTCATTGGCTTGTAGCGAAGATGAACGCATTACTCTTTCAACGTCCGATTTGGTTTACGACTAGCCCGCTCATGTTTGAGGAAGAAGCACAAGACCGGGAAGAATTCATTTATCATCGCCCGGTGCTCGTGCGCGAGACGATCGAGCTGCTGGCGCCGCGTGCCGGGGCCCTGGTGCTGGATGCGACTTGCGGCGGCGGCGGGCACAGCGAGGCGATCTTGAAGACGGGCGCTGATGTTCTTGCCCTCGATCAGGATCCTGATGCGATCGCGGAAGCGACGAATCGGCTCTCCGAATTCGGCAATCGCGTTACTTTGCGGAGGGCAAATTTTCGCCACGCCGATCGTGTGCTCGATGAGCTGGAGGTCGGTAAAATCGGCGGAGCAATCCTGGATCTCGGTGTTTCCTCGCGCCAGCTCGAAAATGCCGAACGCGGTTTCAGTTTGATGCGGAACGGTCCGCTCGACATGCGGATGGATCCAAGCTCCGATAAAACCGCGGGTGCGATCATTAACACTTACAGCGAAGAAGAATTGACCCGGCTCTTTCGCGATCTCGGCGAAGAACCAGCGGCACGGCGCATCGCCAGTGCGATTGTGAAGCAGCGTAAGACCGAGCCATTTTGTGAAACGCTCGGGTTGGCACGTGCGATTGAGAAAATTGTTGGCCGGCACGGGCGTCGCCACCCCGCGACCCAGGTTTTCCAAGCCTTGCGCATGGAAGTGAACGACGAGCTAGGCGCGCTGGAGCAGGGATTGCGAGTGGTAACCGAGCGTCTCGAGCCCGGGGCGCGGATTGCAGTGATTTCATTTCATTCTCTGGAAGACCGGATGGTGAAGAATTTCTTCCGCGACCGCAGCCGTGAATATTTGGATCGGCCGGAATGGCCGGAGCCGCGCCCGAACAAAGAGCGCGATCTCCTCGTCATCACCTCAAGGCCGGTGGAGCCGAGCGAAAACGAACAACGTTTCAATGCGCGGGCGCGAAGCGCGAAATTGCGGGTTGCCGAAAAACTGGGATGAACCGCTCAAGGCAACTCAATCGGGTGGGGGCAGCTTCGCTGGCGCGCTGGATTGTGATCACCGCTCTGCTGGCGGCGGCGGGACTTTGCTATGTCTATCTCACCTTGCAGTTACATCGTTTGGGCGATCGCAAGAAATCGCTCGAGACCGAGCTGATGGGTCTGCGCACGCAAAATGATGTCGCGAATGTGCAGATCGCGGCGCTCACTTCGCGCAGCGCGCTGCAACGCCGGCTGAAAGAGGGCTACCTCAAGATGATTCCGATTGCGGAACAAAACATCGTCCGGCTCGCACCGATCCGGCCCGCGCCAGAGGAAAATGCCATTCGCCCGGTGGCAAACGATCAGGTTAGCAGATGAGATGGAATGGACGGACACGGTGCGCACTGGTTTGCATTGGTTTTGTCCTGCTTTTTAGCGCGTTCTCGTTTCGCCTCATTTATCTCCAGCTGGTCAAGCACGACGAGTACGCCGGACTAGCGGCGGAGAAACATGTCTACAAACAACCGATTTACGCCGAACGCGGCGCGATCACCGATGCCAACGGCGAAGTCCTCGCCCACAACGTGCCGGTGGAAATCGTCGTCGCGGACACGTCACATTTAAACAAGGAGAAGGTGGCCGAAGCCGTCGCGCTGCTGAGTCGCGACCTGAAGATCGATGCGGACGAGCTGTGGGGAAAACTCGGAAGCGACCGGCATTACATCGTCCTGAAACGGGATGTACCGGAATCAGCAGCCGACGCGCTTCGTGCCAAACTTCGTGAGCAAAATCTGCGCGGCATTTATTTCGAACATGATGCCGCCCGCCTTTATCCCAACGGCTCGATGCTTTGTCACGTCATCGGATTTACCGATTTTGATCACAAGGGAATTCAGGGCGTGGAAGCATCGATGGATGAATATTTGCGCGGGCAGGATGGCTATCGCTACATCGAGCACAACCGCGCTGGCCAGGAAATCGTGCTTTACCGCGGCCAGGAGCGAGCCTCACGCGACGGTTATCAGGTCCATCTCAGCGTTGATTTGAATTTGCAGAATATTGTCGAAAACGAAATCGACGCGGCCGTGCGCGAGTATTCGCCGGAGAGGGCCACCATCCTTCTGATGCGACCGCAAACCGGGGAAGTTCTGGCGATGGCGAACCGGCCGAACTTTGATCTCAATCAGCGCAGCACCGCCAGGCCCGAGCAAATGAAGAATCGCGCCGTCATCGACATGATGGAGCCGGGTTCGACGTTCAAGATAGTGACGGCGGCGGCGGCCTTGAACGAAAAAAAGGTGCGGCCAGACACTACCATCTATTGTGAAAAGGGAATTTGGAATTATGGCGGGCGGACCCTGCATGATCATCGCCCATACGGGGAGTTAAGCGTGCAGGACATTCTGGTGAAATCGAGCAACATCGGCGCGGCCAAGCTTGCGATCAGCCTCGGCGACCAGAAGTTTTACGAATACATCCGGCGGTTCGGATTTGGTGAACGCACCGGCGTGGAGTTGCCCGGCGAAATCAACGGAATGATTCGACCTCCGCAAAATTGGAGTAAGATTTCAATTACGCGGATACCGATGGGACATGAGGTGGCGGTGACACCGTTGCAGATGACAGTCGCGATGGCGACGATTGCCAACGGCGGAAAACTAATTACGCCGCGGGTGGTCAAATCAATTACGACGGCCGACGGCAAAACAATCAGCGAATTTTCACCTTCGGTTGTTCGGCAGGTGATCTCCGAGGAGACGGCGAAACAAATTGGTCGTGCGCTGCGTGGGGTGGTGAGCGACCGCGGGACAGCGGCGGCGGCGGCGGTTCCCGGCTTCATCATTGCGGGAAAAACCGGGACGGCGCAAAAAGTAGATCCCCACGGCGGTTACGAAAAAGGAAAGTATATCGTTTCGTTCACGGGATTTTTGCCGGCTGACCACCCCGAATTTGTTGGGCTGGTAGTACTGGATGACGCCAAGACATCCAAACCGGAGTTGAATTACGGCGGACTCGTGGCCGGTCCGATTTTTGCCCGTATTGCCGAAAAGGCCGCGCGCTATCTCGATCTGGCCCCGCAACCCGATTTGATTAAGCCGACCGCGGCGGGCCGAGTCGCTTCAACCAGTGCGCCGGGGCATTGAGCAATCATTTTAATTTTACATGCAGCTCAAAGTTCTCACCCGTGCCATCGCGCCACGTCGGGTCATCGGGTCACTTGATCGCGAAGTGGAAAGCATCGCGTATGACTCGCGGCGAGTGCAGGGCAACACTCTTTTCGTTGCCATCCGCGGTGAGAAAAGCGATGGCCATCAATTCGTCGATCAAGCGATCGAACAGGGAGCGAGTGTGATCGTAGCCGAACGCGAAATTTCGTCTCCGCGCGCCACCTGTCTCGTCGTTGGTGATAGCCGGTCGGCACTGGCCGATCTCTCATCCGCGTTTTATGGGGTGCCGGCGCGCAAATTAAAAATGGCCGCGGTCACCGGCACGAACGGGAAAACGACGACGACATTTCTCATCAAACACATTTGCGAAAAGGCCGGAATGCGGTGTGGATTGCTCGGCACGGTGCAATACGAAATCGGCGATCGCATTTTGCCTGCGATCCGAACCACGCCGGAGGCGCTCGACATTCAGGAATTGCTCGCGCAAATCGTCAACGCCGGTGGCCGCGCGGCCGCGATGGAGGTCTCTTCGCATGCGCTAGCGCAGGACAGAACCCGTGGAATCGAATGGGACGTCGCCGTCTTTACCAATCTCACCCAGGACCACCTCGATTTTCACCGCACCATGGAAAATTATTTCGAGGCCAAGGCGAAACTTTTCCAGAACCTCCCTTTGCAATCGAAAAAAAAGGGGGCCAGCGCGGTCATTAACATCGACGATCGCTACGGCGAAAAATTGGTCGATCGTCTGGCCGGCAAAATTCCGGTCGTGACTTACGGCCTCGGTTTGCATGCCGATTTTCGGGCTTCGAATTATCGGACGGAATTTGCCGGCACCTCCTATCAGCTCGACGCGCGTGGAAGAAGTTATCTGGTGCGGGTTCCGTTGATCGGTCGATTCAATGTTGCGAACTCGATGGCGGCGCTGGCAGCCGCCACTGTCATGGGCGTAAATCTGCGCGCAGCCATTCTCTCGCTCGCCCGCTCACCACAGGTGCCGGGACGCCTCGAACTGGTTCCGGCAAAACGCCAATTTCAAATCTTTGTCGATTACGCGCATACCGACGACGCGTTGCGCAATGTTTTGAAAACGTTGCGCGAACTGAAACCACGCAAGCTAATCGTCGTTTTCGGTTGCGGCGGCGATCGCGATCGTAAAAAGCGACCGCTGATGGGACGCGTGACGGACGAGCTGGCCGATCACGCCATCATCACTTCGGATAATCCGCGCAAAGAAAATCCGGACGCAATTATTAACGAAGTGGAGAGGGGATTTCGCTCCACCCATTACGAAAAAATCGTGGAGCGCGCGGAAGCCATTCGACATGCGGTGGCAATGGCTCAGCCGCGCGATCTTGTGTTAATCGCCGGCAAAGGTCACGAAAAATATCAGGAGTTTGCCGATCATACCATTCCCTTTGACGACATCCAGGTGGCGCGCCGGGCACTCGACGATCTGCCGGTGCAATTTTGAATATGAGCAACGCACAACATTCCGGGGACCGCAGGCTGCCTGCCTGCCGTTTGCGGCAGCTTGCCGCAAACATGCGATGCGAAAACGTGGGGTTGAGCTTGTCTTCCGTTCGGCGGGCTGCCGAACGGGGCAGGCTGGCAGCCTGCGCTCCCCGGAGTTCTTTTTCCGGTCGCTAATACCATGGATGCTCTTTCACTGCGCCAAATTGCAGAGTTCGCAGGCGCCAAAATACTGTGCGGAAACGCAGAGACCATGATCGAGCGCGTCAGTACCGATTCGCGCAGGATCAAACCGGGAGAACTTTTCGTAGCCTTGCACGGCGAACATTTCGATGCCCATAATTTCCTGGAAGACGTTGCCAAGGCAGGCGCAGCCGGCGCGATTGTTTCACAGAACCCACCGCCTGATTTGCCGGAGAATCTCGCGATCTTACGCGCCACCGACTCGCTGGTTGCCTATCAAAATCTCGCCGCCAATTATCGAAAAACTCTTCCGTTAAAAGTGCTCGGCATCACTGGCAGCAACGGTAAAACCTCAACTAAAGATTTCGCAGCCTCGATTCTCGGACGGGGCTTTCGGGTGACGAAAACGGAGGGCAACTTTAATAATCACGTCGGTCTGCCCCGAACCATGCTGGAAGCAAATCGCGACGATGAGTTCGCGGTTTGGGAACTCGGGATGAATCATCCGGGCGAGATCGCCGCGCTCGCGCGCATCGCCTCGGCCGACGCCGCCATCATTACCAACGTCGGGATCGCGCACATCGAGTTTATGGGATCACGAGAAGCGACTGCGCAGGAAAAAGGTGCTCTGGCGGAAGCGATCGATCCCGGTGGCTTCGTTATTTTGAATGCCGATGATGAGTTCAGCACCTCGATCGCAGACCGGACACGCGCGCGCGTGATTTTCGCGGGGATTGAGAAGGGAACGATTCGCGCCATTGAAGTGCAACAGACTTCGGGCGGCTGCGAGTTCACGATCGTGGAAGGGGCACATCGTTGCCGCGCACAACTGCCGGTTCCGGGATTGCACATGGTGCAAAACGCAATGTTGGCCGTCGCCGCGGGACGGGCTTTCGGTGTTTCGTTGGAAGAATGTGCGGCCGGTCTGGTGGCGGCGCCGCTGTGCAAAGCGCGCTTGCAAATTCGCGAGATCAACGGCGTCCAGTTCATCGACGACAGCTACAACGCTAATCCCGATTCGATGAAAGCAGCCTTGCGCACCTTGATGGAACTCGATGCCGACGGCAAGCGCGTCGCCGTTCTCGGGCGAATGCTCGAGCTTGGTGCGGAATCGGAGCGCGGTCATCGCGAAGTTGGCGAAACCGCGGCCACGCTCGGAATCGATCACTTGATCTCGATTGCCGACGATACCATTGCGGTTGCGGCCGAAAAAGCGGGGCTGGAAAATTTCGCCGTCGCGAAAGACGCGAGCGAGGCGGCTGAGATGTTGGGTGCGATCGTGGGGCCAGGCGATCTGGTTCTTATTAAGGGCAGTCGATCTTCGCGCACGGAATTGGTGTTGGATGAATTCGCCAAACTTCAGCCAGTGGGAGGGGATGCCCGATGATGTTCTATCTTCATCGCTTGAGCGATCAGGTAGGCGGCCTCAACGTTTTTTTTTATGTTACTTTTCGCGCGGTCGCATCAGCCGTGACCGCGTTCGCCCTGTCGTTGGTTTTCGGGAATTTCATCATCCGAAAATTGATCTCGCTCAAGATCGGCCAGCCCATCCGCAGCGTCGAAGAAGTGCGACGCCTGGCCGAACTTCACGGAGGAAAACAAGGCACGCCCACCATGGGTGGCGTTCTGGTCATCGGCGCGGTCTTCCTCGCCAGCGTACTCTGGGCGCGCCCGGATAATCGCTTCGTCTGGCTCGTCCTTTTCAGCATGCTTTATCTCGGCGTCCTCGGATTTCTCGACGACTATCTCAAGGTCACCAAGAAAAAATCCGACGGCGTTCCGGGTCGGGTGAAATTGGCTGCGCAATTGGTGCTCGCCGCTGTCGTCACCGTCGTTTTTCTCACCAGCCCATTACTGCAAGTCCAGGCGCGTTCGCTTTATCTGCCGTTCTTCAAAGCTCCCGTGGTCACCAACATGGGGTGGTTTACACTCATCTTTTTTGCGGTGGTGATCGTCGGTTCCTCCAACGCCGTCAATTTGACCGATGGTCTCGATGGTCTTGCCATCGGTTGCACCGTCACAGTCGCGCTCGCCTACGCCTTTCTTTCTTATGCCGCCGGTAATTTCAGGATCGCGGAATATTTGCAGGTCCCGTTTTATCCTTTTACCGGTGAGCTGACGGTGGTTTGTGCTGCGCTCGTCGGTGCCGGGCTTGGTTTCCTGTGGTTCAATTGCCATCCGGCCAAGGTTTTCATGGGCGATACCGGTTCGCTCGCCATCGGTGGGATGATCGGCGTCGTCGCCATTTGTTGTAAGCAGGAATTTCTCCTCGCCGTCGTCGGTGGTGTTTTCGTCGTCGAAGCGATCTCGGTCATCATGCAGGTCCTAAGTTTTCAACTGACGGGGCGCCGTATTTTCGCGATGTCCCCCCTTCATCATCATTTCGAGCTGGTCGGCTGGAAGGAGAACACCGTCATTGTTCGGTTTTGGATTTTGTCTGCCGTTTTCGCCTTGCTCGGTTTGGCGACGCTGAAGTTGCGATGAACCCGCGTTACCAAAATAAAAATATCGCTGTTCTTGGCGCGGGATTAAGCGGGACTGCGGCCGCTTTATTGCTGCGCTCGCATGATGCGAACGTCAGCGTGCTCGACAGCGCGACGGAAAATAAGTTGCCGGAATCGACGATCAAAAATCTGCGAGACCATGGTGTGCATGTAATCAGCGGTCCGGCTGCGGAAACAAATCGCGATCCTTCCGACCTGGCGGTCCTGAGCCCTGGAATCGATCCCGATTCCCCACTCGCGCAGAATTTTTCGTCGCGAAAAATTGAAATGATCGGCGAGCTCGAGCTGGGCTGGCAATTTTGCGAACTGCCGCTCATCGCCATCACCGGCACCAATGGCAAGACCACGACAACGGAGTTGGTCGCGCAGATGTTGAATGCGTGCGGTCAACGCACCGTTGCCTGCGGCAACATTGGCAAACCCCTGAGCGAAGTCGTGCGCCATCAATCGAAGTTCGATGTTCTGACGGCCGAAGTCAGCTCGTTCCAACTCGAAACGATCAAGACTTTTCGCCCGCAGATTGCGGTGTGGTTGAACTTCGCGCCCGACCATCTCGATCGTTATGCCTCGGTCGCGGAATATCACGCGGCCAAGCTGCGCATCTTTGAGTATCAGACGGAGAAGGAGTTCGCTGTGGTCAATGCGAGCGACTACCTGCCGCAGATTAAAGCGCATCGTCTGACCTTCAGCGCCTACGACGATCGCGCGGATTTTCGTTTGGCGGACGGGACGATTTGTTTCGAGAGGACTCCGGTGTTGCGATTGGCCGATGCCAAATTGCGCGGTTCCCACAATATCGAAAACTTGATGGCGACGCTCGCGGTCGGACACATCCGCGGATTGGCCTTCGAGCAAATGGCGCCGCCCTTGTGCGTGTATGAACCGGCACCCCACCGCTGCGAATTTGTCCGGACGATCGGCGGGGTCGATTACATTAACGATTCCAAAGCCACGAATCTGGATGCGGCGGAAAAAGCGCTGCAGGCGCAAACCAAACCGGTGGTTTTGATCGCGGGCGGAAAAGACAAGGGTTTCGATTTCCAACCGCTGCGCGGTTTGGTGAAGAAAAAAGCGCATACCGCGATTCTTCTTGGTGAGATGGCGAACCGCATCGCCGATGATTGGCGCGAAGCAACGCGATGTGAAATCGCGCGCTCGCTTGCGGATGCGGTCGAACGCGCGCATGCAGCCGCGAAAACTGGCGACGTGGTCCTCTTTTCTCCTGGCACTTCCTCGTTCGACATGTTCAAGAGCTACGCCGACCGGGGCGACCAATTCCGGCGTCTCGTCCACGCCTTGCCCAAATGAAAGCGATAAAGTTTCCGAAGATCTTTACGCGCAAAAAGAAATTGCGGGCGGCGACGACGCGGCGCGCGACCGCTTCCGGTGCCGACTTCGACGATCTTTCGGAACCGAACATGAAACTTTCGCGAGCGCTTTTGATTGTGCTTTTGCTGCACGTCGTCGCGGTGGCGGGAATAATTGCCTTCAACGCGATCAAGAGCCGGCAGGGTGGAGTAGCGGTCATCAACTCGAGCCACATCGCCAAGGCATCGACTAACCATGAGGAAGGGAAAGGAACGCAACCGTCGCCGGCGAAAACAGCGAAGAAATCGAAGACGAACGATCCAATTCCGGAAGGCGCAAAAGTTTACACCGTCGCGAAAGGCGATAACCCGGTGAACATCGCAAAGAAATTCAAGGTCCCGTACGACGATCTGCTGGCGACGAATCATATCGATGATCCGCGCAAATTAAAGGTCGGACAGAAGCTGATCATTCCGACCAAAGCCGCGAAACCAAAGAAAGGGAACGAATGAACCCGCGCGTGGAATGCGTTTCTCCGGGTAGCGCACGCGTCTCGCGTGCTGGTTGCGGTGTCCCGCCGCAACAATCTTTCCTTCAGCAACGCATCACGAAAGTCCGTGATCGCGCGAACGCGATCACCAGCACGCGAGACGCGTGCGCTACCCAATCCAATTTTTGTGACCCCGCAGGGGATCAAATCTGATGCAACGCAAGAGCGCACATTTTCTTTTTATAGCTGTGCTTGGGATGCTGGTCATTGGGATCGTCATGCTTTTCAGCACCAGTGCATTCGCCCGCGATGCCCACGGTGACGTTTATTTTTTCATCAAACGACAGTCACTCTGGCTTGGGATTGGGCTTACAATTTTGATTGCGGCCGCGCTGGTTGATTACCATTTCTGGTACCACACCTGGTGGCTCTGGTTCCTGCTCGCGCTCGGAACCCTGGCTCTCTGTTTCGTGCCGCACTTCGGATTGCGGATCAACGGCTCGCGCCGCTGGGTCGGCGCCGGTCCGGTCATATTTCAGCCATCGGAAATTGCCAAGGTTGCTGCAATATTTTTTCTGGCTTGGTGGTTTTCGCGTTTTGAAAACAGGACCCGCAACGTAATTTTCGGTTTCTTAGTTCCACTCATCGGCATTGCACTACCGGTCTCGCTCATCATTACCGAGGTCGATCTCGGCACTTCCGCACTCATCGGCGCGACAACTTTGGTGATGTTGTTTGTCGCCGGAACAAACGCCATCCTGCTCGGCGCGTTTTCCGCCAGCGCACTCGGTGGATTTATCTTCACCGCCACCTGCATGCCGGAGCGAATGAGCCGCCTCCTCGCGTTCTTACATCCGGAGAATTACAAACAGGATGCCGGTTTGCAGCAAATGCAGGCGCTGATCGCGTGGGGCAGCGGCGGTATGGAAGGGCTTGGTCTCGGCAACGGCCGCCAAAAAATGCTCTATCTGCCCTACGCGCACACCGATTTCATTTTTCCAATGATCGGCGAGGAACTGGGATTGCGCGTCAGCTTGCTCGTCGTCTTTTTGTTTATCGTCATCATCGTTTGCGGGATGATGATCGCGCTGCATGCCAAAGATCGCTTCGGCATGCTGCTGAGTTGTGGAATTGTTTCGCTCCTGGCCTTGCAGGCGGCAGTGAATATTGGAGTCACGACTTCGCTATTGCCGAACAAAGGATTGCCGCTGCCGTTTATCAGCTACGGCGGATCGAATCTCGCCGCCTGCCTTTTTGGTGTCGGCATTTTGTTGAACATTTACCGGCAAGCCAAGCTAGAGCCGGGAAATCAGAAACGAATCGCCATGCAAGCGCGGATGACGCCAAGGATATGAAGGATTTCAGATCTCAGATCTCAGATTTCAGATTGTCCGCAGCAGAACTCCATCCGTGGTTTCTAACGGCGGAGGTGAAACAGAGTTTGGGTACGAGGAGAAAATGTGTCATCCCGAGGCGCGGAGACGCCGAGGGACCTCACAAGCACAGGCAAAATATTTTTTCGCACGCGCATATATCGATGAGAGGTCCCTCGCTGTCTTCGCAGCTCGGGATGACGGAGGAGATGAATTCAGAATGAACGCCATCATCGCATGCGGAGGAACCGGCGGGCACCTCTTCCCGGGACTTGCCGTGGCTGAAGTGTTGCGCGCGCGCGGACACCAGGTGCTGCTTTTTGTTTCGGAAAAGGATGTCGATGCACTGGCGCTGAAGGAACATCCGGAAATTCCGTTCGAAAAATTGCCTACCATTGGGCTGCCGTCGCCTTTTTCACCGGCCATCCTCGGATTTGTTCGTCGATTCAACGAAAGTTTCAGGCGTTGCCGTTCCATTTACCGACGGTTCAAACCGCAGGTCATTCTCGGGATGGGCGGGTTCACTTCCACCGCGCCGGTCCTCGCCGGAAAGATGCGCGGCGTTCCAACATTCATTCACGAATCCAACGCCATCCCCGGCAAAGCCAACAAGATGACCGCGCGATTAGTGCGAGCAGTTCTGCTCGGCTTCAAAGAATGCGCTCCCTTTTTTCCCAAAGTGAAAACAGAAGTGACCGGCACGCCCATTCGGACAGAATTGCAGCGCCTCGACTGCAAGGACGCGCGGGAAAAACTTGGGTTAAGCGCGGACATCACGACCCTGCTGGTGATGGGCGGCAGTCAGGGTGCGAGTGGGATCAACCAGGCGATGATCAAGTCGCTGCCATCACTGGATGGAGCGCGGCTGCAAGTGATTCATCTGACCGGAACCCGCGATGAGAGACTGGTGGCTGATAATTATCGCCGCGCCAAACTGCCGGCTTTTGTGGCGGCTTTTCATCATCGCATGGAGGAACTCTACAGCGCGGCTGATTTCGCCGTTGCTCGATCTGGCGCTGCCAGTCTGGCCGAACTGGCGGCATTCGCCTTGCCTGCCATCCTCATTCCGTTTCCTTACGCCGCAGATGATCATCAGGCGCGTAACGCCGAAGTGTTCGTCAAGGCAGATGCAGCCATCCTGGTGAAGGAATCGGAAATTTTAGACGATGCGCTCGCGCAAAAAATCCTTCCCTTCATTGAAGATCACGGGCGTCTGCAGCGCATGTCGCAGAACGCGGCCAAACTTTCGACGAGAAACGCCGCCAGCGCGGTGGTGGAAACGATGGAGAAATATACAACCGCAGCGGTATGACGACGACGAAGGTGCAACTCAGTCTGGCGCGATTTCTCACACGTGAGCATCATCGCATTCATCTGATCGGCGTGGCCGGCAGCGGGATGAGCGGCATCGCCGCGCTCTTGCTCGAGCTCGGACATCAGGTCAGCGGATCGGACAAATCGATTTCGGTGGAAGTGGAACGTTTGCGGCGACTAGGTCTGCAATTTTTCCAACAACATCGGGCGGAAGATGCGACCGAAGCCGAGTTGATCGTCTACTCCTCGGCGATCAGGCCCGACAATCCAATTCTCGTTAGCGCGCGCCAATCGGAAACGCGAACGGCTCGGCGCGCGGAAGCGCTCGCCGCCATCATGCAGGGAAAACGCGGCATTATCGTCTGCGGCATGCACGGCAAGACCACCACCTCGGCCATGACGGCGCATGTCTTGCGCGAAGGCGGGTTGCACCCGTCGCATTACGTCGGCGCCGAAATCCCGATCCTCGGGCAAAACGCGCATTGGGACCCACGAGGTGAATTTTTTGTGGCCGAAGGAGACGAAAGCGACGGCACCATTCGCTGTTTTTATCCCGAACATATCCTGGTTTTAAATATCGAGCCGGAACATCTCGATTTTTACGAAGACCTGGTGGAAATCGAGGCGGTCTTTGATCAGCTAATCGGCCAAACATCTGGCAAGGTTTTTTTCTGCGCCGACGACGCCATCGCAACCCGTGTTTGCAAGTCCGACCGTTCGGTTTCCTACGGATTCGGCGAAAACGTCGATTATCGCGCGCAGGTTGTTACGCTGGAGGATTTCGCCTCGGTCTTTTCTGTTTTTCGGCGCGGAGAAAAACTGGGCGAAGCGAAGCTGAATGTTCCGGGCCGGCACAATGTGCAGAATGCCATTGGGGTCGTCGCGCTGGCGAGCGAACTCGGTATCCCGTTCGAGAAAATCGCCATGGCGCTGGCCAAATTTCGACACGCGCGCCGACGTTTCGAAATCAAATATGCCAGCGATCGTTTCCTGTTGGTCGATGATTATGCGCATCATCCGACAGAAATTCGGGCGACGCTGGCCACGGCGCGATCGACTGGGCGCAATCGCGTGCTGACAATGTTTCAGCCGCATCGCTACACCCGGACCAAGGCCTTGCGACAGGAATTTGGTGCCGCCTTCGATCAGGCCGATCGCGTTGTCATTACCGACGTTTATCCGGCGAGCGAGCCGCCCATTCCCGGGATCAGCGGGCAGACCATTGCCGATGCTATTTCGGAGCATGGCCATCGCGGCGTGACTTATCAATCGCGCTTCGCCCGTGTCCATCACGATGTCGGCAACATGCTGGCATCGGGCGATCTCGTCCTCAGCCTGGGCGCGGGAAATATTCACGAGCAATTGTCGATTCTGGCGGCGGAACTAGTGGTTGCCGAAAAATTAAAGGCGATCGTGGGCGAAGAAGGCGAAGTGCGTTTGCATGAGCCAATGGCGAAACACACCACCTTGCGCGTCGGCGGGCCGGCCCAGTTTTGGATCGAGCCGCGCGCGGAAGAGGCGTTTGCCGAACTCATCCGTTTTTGTCGGCGAGAAAATCTTCCGCTTTTTGTCATCGGGCGCGGATCGAATCTTCTGGTGCGCGATGGCGGAATCACAGGCGTGGTCGTTCATCCTTGTGGAGGTGCGTTTGACGACATCACGGTAAAGGGAAACGAAATTACGGCCGGTGTTGGCGCGAAATTAAAGCACGTTGCGTACGCCGGGCGCGACGCCGGCATCGGTGGTCTCGAATGGATGGAAGGGATTCCCGGTGAAGTCGGCGGCGCATTGCGAATGAATGCCGGCGCCATGGACGGACAGACTTTCGAGCATGTCGTGAGCGTGCGCGTTCTCGACGCCGAAGGGAACGCACAAACGATGACACCATCGGAGATGGAAGTGCATTACCGGCATGTGCCGACGCTGGAGAAAAATTACGCGGTCTCAGCGGTATTTCGTGGTGTGCCGAGGGAGAAGGACGAGATCGTGCGCAAGCTCGAGGAATCGCAGCACAAACGCAAAATCACACAGCCGGCTGCATCAAGCGCAGGATGTATTTTCAAAAATCCGGACAGCGTTCCCGCGGGAAAGTTAGTGGATGAGCTTGGCTTGAAAAATTGCGCCATCGGAAAAGCACGCGTCTCGGACGTGCATGGGAATTTTATCGTCAACGACGGTGGCGCGACCGCCACGGAAATGTTGGAGTTGATCGCGAAAATTCAAGCGACGGCGCGTGAAAAACGCGGCGTCGAATTACAAACCGAAGTGCAAATCGTGGGGGAGGAAGCGTGAGCAAAACTTTCGTCATCCCGAGCGAAGTCGAGGGACCCCGCCATGGAACCTTTAAGGTAACGCAACGGGATCCCTCGGTCCGAGCCGGAGCGGCGTTTTCGCTCGGGATGACCGCGCTTTTCAAAACGAAATGAACGTACCAAAAAGAATCGCAGTACTAATGGGCGGCCCGGGATCGGAACGCGATGTTTCCCTTGCGACCGCTCGAGGCGTCGCCAAAGCATTGCGATCGCGCGGCGCGGAGGTTTTCGAGATCGATGTCCGTGATGAAAATTTCGAATTGCCGAAAGATATCGACCTCGCCTTCATCGCCATTCACGGAACGTTTGGCGAAGACGGCCAGCTTCAACAGATTTTGGAAGATCGTGGCGTCCCGTACACCGGCGACGGCGTAAAAGAAAGCTGGACCGCATTCGACAAAATCGAATCGAAAAAGAAATTCGAAGCGGCAGGTGTCACCACTCCTCGGTGGGAGGTGATTGATGCGACTGAAAAGCCGACGTTGCCCGTTCCCTTGGTCATCAAGGCGCCGCGGCAGGGATCGACTGTCGGTGTCTATATTATTAAGGAGGCCGATAAGTTAGAGAGTGCGCTGGCCGAGGCGCGCAATTTCGATCGCAAGATCCTGGTAGAAGAGTTTGTCCCCGGTCGCGAATTGACGATCGGAATTCTGGGCGATCAAGCGCTGCCCATTCTCGAGATCATTCCCAAGGGCGGCGTTTACGATTTCACCAACAAGTATCCATTTCTCAATCCGCAAGCTGGGGGCGGAGCGGAACACGTTTGCCCGGCGAAGATTGAAGAGAGGCTGACGCGCAAGATTCAGGATCTGGCCTTGCGCGCGTATCGCTCGATTGGGTTGCGAGTTTACTCGCGGGTCGATGTGCTCTTGCCGGAAAACGCGGAGCCGAGCGTTTTGGAAGTAAACACCATTCCGGGAATGACGGAAGCGAGCTTGCTTCCAGAAGCGGCGGCTGCGGCCGGGATCAAGTATGACGAGCTTTGCCTGCGCATTATCGAATTGTCACGCGCGCGGCGGAAGGGCGCGAAATGAGATTAAGCAGTTCCACCCGCAAAAGGCCGCGCAATCAGCGCGTTTCCAACCCGCGCCAGCGCAAACAACAACATTTGCTGGATGTGAAAGTGCGCGCGCGCAAGGCCACGCAACATCGCAACCGGCGAGTGCTTGTTTTCATTTCAAAAATCGTGCTGGCGGCCGCAATCTGCGCGGGAATCTATTTCGGGGCACGACTCGGCATGCGGCGATTCTTTTTCGAAAATCCGGAGTACCGCCTGGCGATGATCGATGTGCAGACCGATGGCACGCTTCAGCGCGATCAGGTTTTAAAGACGGCCGATTTGCGCGAGGGCGAAAATATTTTTCAGGTCAATCTGGCGCATGTGCATCGGGTTTTGCAGCAGTTGCCACAGGTGGATGAAGTGGAAGTGGTGCGCAAATTGCCGGGCGAGATCGATATTCGCATCCTTGAGCGCAAACCGATCGCCTGGATTACGAGCGAGAAACAAATTTCCGATCCATTTCAATCCGATGTCGCTTTTTTGATCGATGCCCGCGGGGTGTTGATGAAGGAAAAAAAATTGTTGCCGGAATATCTCGGACTACCCCTGATCACCGGCTGCAGCACCGAATCGCTCGAACCGGGGAAAATTGTCCAGTCGATTGAAGCGAAAGCGGCCCTCGAATTGTTGCGTTTAAGCGCCGGCAGTTTCATGCAAACCCGCTTTCAAATCCGCGAGATCGATGCTTCCAAAGGCTATTGCCTGGTAGTGACGGACAAAAATCACACCCGAGTCACAGTTGGATTCGATCATCTCGAGAAACAAATTCAGCGACTCGAACAGTTTCTGGTCTATGCCGACGATTCCCGGCACGAGATCGAAACCGTCAATTTGTTGGTGCAGCGGAATATTCCGGTCACGTTCATGAAACCAGCGGCGGAAGTAATCAACGACACGATCGATCCGGAGGAAACGCCGCGGATTATGAAAGCAATTCCAGTGGCGCCGCCGCCGGTGAAAGCGAGCGTCAAGTCGCCGGCGGCGGCGGCAGCGGGAAAGAATCAAAACGGCCCGCAACCGTTTTCATTGCAGAAACAAACTCAGAAAGGAAAGAAGGAACAAGGAAATGGCCAGTAACGATCTGATGGTGGGGTTGGAAATTGGAACGTCTAAAATTTGCGTCGTTGTCGGCGAAGCGCGCCTGGACGGAACGACGAAAATTTTGGGCGTCGGGCAGGCGCCATCACGCGGGGTGCGCAAAGGCGAGATTGTCGATTTTGAGACGGCGATGAAGTGCGTCTTGGAAGCGTTGAGCGATGCTGAGACGAAAAGTGATGTCATGATCAAGGGTGTCTACGTCGGCGTGACCGGCGCTCACATTCAAAGTTTTAACAATCGCGGCTGCGTCATGTTGCCGGACGATCACGAGGAGATCGACGAGCAGGACATCGAGGACGTGAAGATCAATGCGCGCGAGGTGAGCATCCCGGCGCAGAACGCCTTTCTTCATTCCATCATTCAGCATTATCACGTGGATGGGCAGGACGGCGTGCTCAATCCCATTGGCATGCTTGGTCAGAAACTGGAGGCCGATTTTCACATCATCCACGGTGTGCGCACCCGGATTCAAAACACGATTCGTTGTGTGAAGGAACTGCCCTTGGAGGTGGAAGACGTTGTTTTCACCGCGCTGGCTTCTGCGCAGGTGGTGTTAACGCAACAACAGAAAAATCTCGGTGCTTTGGTTATCGATATCGGCGGTGGCACGACCGATTTCATTTTGTATGTCGATGGCGCGGTCAAGCAAAGCGGGACCATTGGGATTGGGGGCGATCACATCACGAACGATATTTCGATGGGATTGCGCATCCCGATGGCGCGAGCGGAGAAATTAAAGATCGAGGAAGGCAGCGTCATTCTTGGCAATTGTCTGCCGGGGGAAACAGTGGTGTTGAAGGATGATTCCGGCTTCGCGGGCAAGGAAGTCGAACGCGAGACCTTGAACACCATCATTCATTTGCGGATGCGCGAAACATTCGAGCTGCTCAAACGGACGCTCGATGAAGAATCCTTCATCAACTTCATTGGAGAAGGAATCTTCATAACGGGCGGGTGCAGTTTACTGCGCGGCATCGATAATCTGGCTGAGGAAATTTTTGAAATTCCGGCGCGGGTCGCGCATGCCCAGACAATGTCGGGATTAACTTCCGCCTTTCAGAATCCGCAATTTTCGACTGCGATCGGGTTGATCAAATACGCGCAGGCGGTGCAGGCAGAGCGGCCGCAGCGACGCGGATTCGGTCGGATTTTCAGCCGTTTTTTACCGGGGATAAGATGATTGAACCACGATACACTTTATTAGGAATGTCATCCCGAGCCGTGCAGACGACGAGGGGCCTCGCGATGTCCGGAAAGACAATCGAGAGGTCCCTCGCTTCCGCTCGGGATGACCGCGAAGAGAAACGCGACAGCAAAAGACCATTTTCTAACAAGAAATAGATAAGGAACGACAACATGATTCAATTAAGCCGAAACTACAGTTTACCGGAACGAGAAGACCAAATCATTCCAATCAAAGTGATCGCGATTGGGAGCGCCGGCTCGAACGCGCTCGATCGCGTCGTGCTCGACGGAATGGACAAATCCGATCTCATTGCGGCCAACACCGACGTGCAATCGCTCGCCAGCTCCGTGGCGGCGGTGAAAGTGCAACTAGGGCGCTCCCTGACGCGCGGACTCGGCACCGGTGGCGATCCCGAGCTCGGTTTCGATGCCGCACAAGAATCAGCCGATGAAATCCGCCAGGCGCTGGCAGAAGCGCGCCTGATTTTCATTTGCACCGGACTCGGCGGTGGAACCGGTTCCGGTGCGTCGCCCGTGATCGCGCAAATCGCACGCGAAATGGGCGCACTCGTCATCGGGTTCGCGACGATGCCATTTACTTTTGAAGGAAAACGTCGCATCGCTCAGGCCCGCGACGCCCTGGCGCGCCTGCACGAAACCACGGACGCCGTCGTCTGTTTCGAAAACGATCGCATGGCCGACATGGTCGCACCGAAAGCTGGTATTCATCAGGCTTTCGCTGTTGCCGACATGACGATCAGTCAAAGCCTGCGTTCGATTGTGAATCTGATCCAGCGGCCGGGAATCATGCGCATCGGGTTCGACGATTTGCTGGCCGCACTGCGCGGCGGAGGCGGACGCTGCCTCTTTGGTTACGGCGAAAGCGATTCAGACAATCGTGCCCACCAGGCGTTGGCCCAGGCGCTAAAAAATCCGTTGATGGATCGCGGGCGAATGCTGGCCGATGCGTCACGAGTCTTGGTCCAGGTCGCTGGCGGACCGGGCATGACTTTGTCGGAAGTGGAAATTTTGATGCGCGAATTGAACAAGCACATCAGTGAGCAGACCCAGCTTCTTTTCGGCACGGCCGTCGATGGCCGCATGGGCGATCGGTTGAGCGTCACGTTGATTAGCTCGCTGCCCGCGGACGAGGCGGAAGTTGCGCCGCGCAAATCAAAGGCTCATGCGCCACCGCCCTCGCCACCGGAGCCTGTTATCGAACCGGTGGCCGAACCTCAGATCGTCCAGTTTGTTCAACCGGAGACGCCGGAATCAGAGCCGGTAGTGAAAGTCGAGCCGACGGTTTTTCAACGCGAAGAAATTCCACCGGAACCGTCGGTCGAAGATGTTTTGCCGCCGCCTGAAGCAGTCGCAGAATCTCAGTTCGCCGAGGCAGAGATGGAGCCCGAGATCGAGAGCACGCCACGGCCCACCACACCGCGAATCATTCCGCCGAAAAAGAAACCGTTGATCGCGCCGAAAGTGGAAGCGGAAAACCCGAAGCGGGAAAAGGCTGCTGCCGCGGCGAAACAGGAAATTTTACAATTCGAGCCCATCACGCGCGGGCGCTTTGAAAAAAGCGAACCGACAATCGTGGAAGGCCAGGATCTCGATGTGCCAACCTTTCTGCGCAAGAACGTGCGGGTGAAATAGCTTTCCAAATAGCGGCTCTCATTAACACCGGCCTTCAGGCCGGTGATGCCCGCACCTCTCGCAGCAGTAGCCGTTTTTAACGGCTTCTCTCATCCTGCCAACGTAAACCATGGCGCTCGATGAATTCCCGAAGCTCCTCGGCAAACGTCCGCACCCGGTGATGTTCCTCTTGCCCGGCGACGTAGGCAGCAACCTGTGCAACGTTAGATTCGGAAACTGAAAAAGCCCCCATAGCCTCTGCCCCACGCAAATTTCCCTGCCACGATATTGTTGACGTTGACCCAATGGGAGGAACTTCCCTTTAGTAGCTGTATCAATTCCTCAATCGACAAATTGGTTGGGAGATCAACAAGCGTACGAACGTGATCGGCGTTTACGTAATTGATCTTCGTATAAACGCCCTTGGTGTCGGCGTATTCATCAAGGTAACGAGAAAGGCGAGCCGCAGCCTGTTTATTCAATAACTTTTCACGGTTCAAGGTTCCCCAGATTAGATGGAGCCAGCAGCGGGGGTAGGAATGCACGGACATCGGCGTCGAGGTTAAGCCGTTGAAACGGCTGATGTCCATCGCTAGCGGACAGTCACCGGCCTGAAGGCCGGTGTTAATGAGAAGATGCGCGCCGCGATCACTGTCGACCACGCTACGGTCCCGTTTCTTGAAGGTTACTTTTTCATCAAGTCCAGCACCGCCGCGGTCATCGCCACCATCCCGGTGCGAATCGTCGGTTCAGGCACGGGCGCGAATTTGCTCGAATGCAAACTCGGGAGCGGGGATGCGCCCGGTTTTTTTGATTCCGCGATTTTCGCCGGGTCGACCGCGCCAACGTGGAAATCCACCGCCGGAATCGAATGCTCCGGGAGTAGGCTGTATTCGGAAAAATCTTCCCCACCCATGGTCGGATCGACCATTTCGACATTCTGATCGCCGAGCGCTTTTTTCCAAACCGCCACCAGTCGTTTGGTTAATCCAGGATTGTTATAAGTCGCGGGTGTGAATTGATCGCGCAGCACGTTTACTGCCGGCATTTTGTCCGATGGCAGCCCGCCGGTGGTGGCGCAACCCCTCGCGATTCGCTCGATTGCGGCGAGCACGCGTTCGCGCACATCCGCTTTGTAAGTGCGAACGGTCAGCTGCATTTTCACTTCATCCGGAATGATGTTGTGCTTGGTGCCGCCGTGGATGGAACCAACGGT